>Ga0187894_10002527_pt1 | contig 21743 bp, 31 predicted proteins | sample GBC1701081metaG_FD_136650 | JGI IMG/M metagenome (GOLD analysis project Ga0187894, IMG submission 136650) | White microbial mat communities from a lava cave in the Kipuka Kanohina Cave System on the Island of Hawaii, USA - GBC170108-1 metaG ... | reverse complement strand
CTTCTCGACGTGACCCCGCTGTCGTTGGGCATTGAGACGCTCGGCGGCGTATTCACGCGCCTCATCGAGCGCAACACCACGATCCCGACCAAGAAGAGCCAGGTCTTCTCGACGGCCGACGATAATCAGACCGCCGTGACGATCCGCGTCTTCCAGGGCGAGCGCGAGATGGCGGCCGACAACAAGCTGCTTGGCCAGTTCGATCTCATGGGCTTGCCGCCGGCGCCGCGCGGCATGCCGCAGATCGAGGTCACTTTCGACATCGACGCCAACGGCATCGTCAATGTGTCGGCCAAGGACAAGGCGACGAACAAGGAGCAGCAGATCCGCATCCAGGCCTCTGGCGGTCTGTCCGACTCGGAAGTCGAGAAGATGGTCAAGGATGCTGAAGCCAATGCCGCCGAGGACAAGAAGCGCAAGGAGCTGGTCGAAGCCAAGAATCACGGCGAGAGCCTGATCCATTCGACGCAGAAATCGCTCGCCGAGCATGGCGACAAGGTGTCCGACGCCGACAAGTCGACGATCGAGGCGGCCATTGCCGATCTCAAATCGGCGATGGAAGGCTCCGATACCGAAGCGATCAAGGAAAAGACCAATGCTCTGGCGCAGGCCGCCATGAAGCTCGGCGAGGCGATCTATAAGGCGCAGAGCCAGCAGCCTGGCGGTGATGGCACGGACGCCGGCGCCGCCGGCGGCCAGGGTGGCGCCGACGATGTCGTCGATGCCGATTTCACCGAGGTAAAGGACGACGACTCCAAGAAGTCGGCCTGACGGAGATGGCCTGCACCGGTCTGAAGCACCTTCTCCCCGCTCGCGCGGGGGGAAGGATTCGCTTTAGGACCAGGCAAAGAACCTGCGATAATTAGAGCTGGGCGGACGGGTCGGCATGGCCAAGCGTGACTATTATGAAACTCTGGGCGTCCATAAGGGCGCCGACGAGAAGGAGCTGAAGAGCGCCTATCGCAAGCTTGCCAAGCAATATCACCCCGATGCCAATCCGGGCGACAAGACGGCCGATCACAAGTTCAAGGAAATCAACGAAGCCTATGATGTCCTGAAGGATCCGCAGAAGAAGGCGGCCTATGACCGTTTCGGCCATGCCGCCTTCGAAGGTGGCATGGGTGGCCGTCCCGGGGGCCCCGGCTTCGGCCCCGAATTCACCTCCTCCATGTCGGACATCTTCGAGGATCTGTTCGGCGAGTTCATGGGCGGTGGGCGCGGCCGTGGCGGACGCGGCGGGGCCAGGGGGTCGGGCGCCGCGCGCGGCTCCGACCTGCGCTACAATATGGACATCAGCCTCACCGAGGCCTTTTCCGGCAAGACGGCGCAGATCCGGGTGCCGACGGCAACGCAATGCGAGGTCTGCAAAGGCACCGGCGCCAAGCCCGGCTCGCATCCTAAGACCTGCGGCACCTGCGGCGGCGCCGGCGCGGTCAGGGCGTCGCAGGGTTTCTTCACCGTCGAGCGCACCTGCCCGACATGCCATGGCAGCGGCCAGGTGATCTCCGACCCTTGCGGCAATTGCTCAGGGCAGGGCCGCATCACGCGCGAGCGCATGCTGTCGGTGAATATCCCGGCCGGGGTCGAGGACGGCACGCGCATCAGGCTTGCCGGCGAAGGCGAGGCCGGCTTGCGCGGCGGCTCGGCCGGCGATCTTTACATCTTCCTGTCGGTCCGACCGCATGAGTTCTTCCAGCGCGACGGCGCCGATCTCTTCTGCAAGGTGCCGGTCTCGATGACCACCGCAGCGCTCGGCGGCGATATCGAGGTGCCGACCATCGATGGCAAGAAGGCGCGCGTTTCTATTCCCGAAGGCGCTCAGGCCGGCAAGCAGTTCCGTCTCAAAGGCAAGGGCATGCCGATCCTGCGCTCCACTCAGATGGGCGACATGTATATCCAGGTGACGGTCGAGACGCCGGTCAACCTGTCGCGCCGCCAGCGCGAGCTCCTCAAGGAGTTCGACAAAGAGGCCCGCAACAACTCGCCTGAATCGGAGGGCTTCTTCGCCAAGGCGCGCGCCTTCTGGGAAGGCTTCGGCAGCTAGCGCATGATCCGGAGAAGTGGGCACCGGTTCTCCGAAAAGATCATGCGCAATAATTTGATCCGATAACACAACAGTGATGCCAAGTGAGTGGCGGGGTTCAAGCCGTCACCTTACGACGGGACGTCATCAACAAGGATTTCCAATGGAAAAATATCGTCCCTATGGGCTGAGCCTGTTGCGCATCGTCGCGGCGCTGGTGCTGTTCAGTTACGGCACCCAGAAGATCTTGGGCTTCCCCGCCGCCGACAAGGTGCCGCCGGCTTATTCGCTGTCCTGGACGGCGGGCCTCCTCGAGCTGATCTTGGGCTTTGCGCTGCTTGTCGGTTTCTACAGCCGTGCTTCCGCTTTCGTGCTCTCGGGGCTGATGGCCTTCGCCTATTTCATCGCGCATTTCCCACGTGGCTTCTATCCCGCCCAGAATGGCGGTGTGGCCGCGATCCTCTTTTGCTTCGTCTTTCTCTATCTCGCCCTAGCGGGGCCAGGCCCGCTGAGTGTCGATGCCTTGAGGAGAGGACGCTAGTCGATAAAAACCACTCTGGCCTTGATATCTGCTTTGCGATATATAGATATGCAAAGGAGATATATAAATGCCTCTTTTCATTCGCGATGCTGAAGTCGACGCGCTTGCAGAGGAGGTGCAGAAGCTTACCAAGGCGCGCACCAAGACTGAGGCCGTTCGACAGGCTCTGCAGAACGAGCTCGCTCGTACGCGAAAAAACCTGCCTCTGAGAGACAGGCTCGCACGCGCAAAGACTCTTGCCGACGCCATGGGCCGCAACGATCCCACCTTCGACATGAAAACTTTCACGAATGAGATGTGGGGCGACGATTGATGTTTCTGGACGCCTCCATCATCGTCGCTATCCTTGGCCGCGAAGCTGGCTATGAGGAAATAGAGAAGCGGCTGGCGAGCGCCGAGGGAACCTTCTTCGTTTCTCCCTTGGTGAAGTTTGAAGCATCTGTGTCGCTGGCTCGGTTGAAAGCTGGCACGGCGAGACCAAAAGGCAAAAAACCGTCAACCGCTCTATTGCGCCAGGCGGTTAAGGCTGTAGATGTATTTGTCACAGACTTGGCCGCCGAAGAGGTATCGATCTCGCCCGAGATCGGGAAGGTGGCTGTCAAAGCGAGCATCATGTATGGCAAGGTCGTCGGTCACCGCGCCGACCTCAATTTCGGTGATTGCTTTGCCTATGCCTGCGCCAAGACATTGAATGTAGCGCTTCTTTACAAAGGCGATGACTTTTTACACACCGACCTCGCATAATCATCGCTAGACCGCACCCTCGTCCTCGATATGGAGGACGCGTCCGCAATGCTTGCAATGGACGGCATCGGCATCGTGGCGCCTGAGGCCGCAATCCGGGCATTTGTGCTCGACCTTGTGCGGCCGGATCAGGATCTGGATGAGGCGGAGGAACAGGGATACGCCGAAGATCATGATGAGGACGGAGAGCATCCGGCCCCAATGGCCTTGCAGCGTGATGTCGCCGAAGCCGGTGGTGGTGAGAGTGGAGACGGTGAAATAGAGCGCATCGGCATAGTTGGTGATGTGCTCATTGAGGCCGCGCTGGCTTTCATAGACGATCGCCGTGGCGACGAAGATGAAGAGGCCGAGATTGAGGGCGGCCATCACCGTCTGCTCGTTCTCGCGGAAGAGGCGGGAATCCCGCCGCATCCGCAAGAGAACCAGGGGCGAGCGCATGATGCGCAGCACCCTGACCACGCGCAGGAAAGCCAGACCTTCGCCGGCCAAGGGGGCGAGCAGCGAGATGATGACCACGATATCGGCGAGATTGGCCGGGTTCATGAGATCGGAGGCCCGGTTGTGGCTGATCCAGAAGCGCGCCAGGAAGTCGGCCAGGATGATGAGGCCGATGATGACGTCCAGCACACCGATGAGCGGTGTATGGGGCAGGAAGGACGACACGATCAGGAAGACGATCGTGCCGATGTCGAAGCAGATGAGGGCATAGCGGAAGCGATGCGCCCGGTTGCTCGAGCCTTCATAGAGTTCCCGAACGATAGTCTTCACTGCCATTGACCGGTCCGAACCTTTCACCTAGAGCCTTTCCCGTCTTTGCGAGGAGAGGCAGCATGCCCAAGGCCTATTGGATTGCGCAAGTCATCGTGTCCAATCCCGACCAGTACAAGCTTTATGCCGAGAGCGCACCCGTTGCCTTCAAGAAATACGGCGCGGTGATCCTGGCGCGCGGCGGGCGCTCGGGCCAGATGGAGGGCGAGGGCCGGCCGCGCAATGTGGTGATCGAATTCCCCTCCTATGACGATGCGGTCGCCTGCTACAATTCGTCCGAATATCAATCCGCCAAGGCCAAGCGCAAGGGCGCGGGCGAAGCCAATATCGTCATCGTCGAAGGAGTCTGACCCATGCCGAAGGGCTATTGGATGGTGCGCGTCACGGTGAAGGATCCCGAGCGCTACAAGGACTATATTGCCGCCAACAAGGCGCCGCTCGAGAAACATGGCGCGAAGTTCATCGTGCGCGGCGGCGCTTACGAGGTGGTCAAGGGCGCATCGCGCGAGCGCCATGTGATCCTCGAATTCCCCTCCTTCGCCGCTGCCAAGGACTGCTTCTTTTCGCCCGAATATCAGGCGGCGCTCGCTATCTTCAAGACTTGCGCGGAGAGCGATGTCGTCATTGTCGAAGGTGTGCCATGAAGATCGCCATTGCCGGCGCCTCGGGGCGTATGGGCCGCGTCCTCACCCGTATCGTGTATGAGACCGAAGGCCTCGAGATCGCAGGCGGGCTCGAGCCCAAGGAATCGCCCTCGGTCGGCGCCGATATGGGCGAGCTCGCGGGCATCGGACCACTCGGCGTCAAGATCGGCGATGACCCGTTGCCGCTGTTCACGCGGATCGAGGGCCTGATCGACTTCACGGTGCCGCAGGCGACGCTGGCCTTGGCCGAATTGTCGGCGCAGGCGCGCATCGTCCATGTGATCGGCACGACCGGCATCGACAAAGCGGGTGATGAGAAGATCAAGGCGGCTGCCCGCCATGCCCGCATCGTCAAATCGGGCAATATGAGCTTAGGGGTCAATCTGCTGGCGGCTCTCGTGCGCAAGGTCGCGGCGAGCCTCGCTGAGGATTTCGACATCGAGATCCTCGAGATGCATCACAAGCACAAGATCGACGCGCCCTCGGGCACCGCCTTGCTGCTCGGCCAGGCGGCGGCCGAGGGACGGGCGATCGATCTCGCCAGATCGTCGGTGCGCTCGCGCGACGGCCATACGGGCGCGCGTCCTCAGGGCCATATCGGCTTCGCCACCTTGCGCGGCGGCAGTGTCGTCGGCGAGCATACGGTGATGTTCTCGGGGCCCGACGAGCGTCTCGAGCTCACGCACAAGGCGGCCAGCCGCGACATCTTTGCGAGAGGCGCGGTGCGCGCAGCTCTGTGGGCCAAGGACAAGAAGCCGGGTCTCTATTCGATGGTCGATGTATTGGGACTGGAGTAGTTGATGGATCGTATCTTGGTGCTCGTCCGCCACGGGCAGAGCGAGTGGAATCTGAAAAACCTGTTCACCGGCTGGAAGGATCCGGGTCTCACCGAGAAGGGTATCGTCGAGGCGAAGGCGGCGGGCGAGCGCCTGAAGCATAAGGGGCTCAAATTCGACATCGCCTATACCAGCGTCCTGACCCGTGCCCAGCATACGCTCGATCTGATGCTGGCCGAGCTCGGCCAGAAGGGCCTCGAGACGGTCAGGGACCAGGCGCTCAATGAGCGCGACTATGGCGACCTGACCGGCCTCAACAAGGACGAGGCGCGCAAGAAATGGGGCGAGGAGCAGGTGCTTGTCTGGCGGCGCTCCTATGACGTGCCGCCGCCCGGCGGAGAAAGCCTGAAGGATACGCTGGCCCGGGCGCTGCCTTATTACATGGTCCACATCCAGCCGGATGTGCTCTCGGGCAAAGCTGTGCTGGTCTCGGCGCATGGCAATTCGCTGCGCGCTTTGATCATGGCGCTCGAAGGCCTGACGCCGGAGCAGATCCTGAAGCGCGAGCTCGAGACCGGCGTGCCGATCGTCTATCGGCTGAAGGCTAATTCACGCCCCGAATCCATCGATATCCTGGCGGCGTGATCACGCGGCTCTTGCGGCAACGCCCGCTTCCCAGCCGAGGATCGCGCGCTTGCGCGTGAGCCCCCAGTGATAGCCGCAGAGGCTTCCCGATTTGCCGAGCACGCGGTGGCAGGGCACGACGAAGGAAACGGGATTGCGTCCGACCGCGGCGCCCACCGCGCGCGCCGCCTTGGGCTTGCCGATATGGCTCGCGACGTCGGAATAGGTGGAGCGCTTGCCCAAGGGGATGCGCAGCAGCGTTTCCCATACGCGGATCTCGAAATCCGAGCCGATGAAGACGACGCGCAAGGGCTCGTCCTTGCGCCAGTTCTCCGGCTTGAAGATGCGGTCGGCATAGGGCTTCGTGGCGAGCCAGTCCTCGATATAGGCGGCACCCGGCCAGCGCGACTGCATGTCGATGAGGGTGTCCTTCTCCTCGCCGTCATCGGCGAAAGCGAGACCGGCGAGGCCTTGATCGGTGATCATGACCAGCGCCCGGCCAAAAGGACAGTCATGGAAGCCGAAGCGCAGCGTGAGGCCCTTGCCACCCAGCTTGTAGAAGCCGGGCGTCATGCCTTCATGAGTGACGAAGAGATCGTGCAGGCGGCCCGGCCCCGAGAGCCCGACCTCATAGGCGGTGTCGAGGATCGAGGCTGAATCGCGCAGAAGCGTTCGCGCATGGTCGAGCGTCACCGCTTGCAGGAAGGCCTTGGGGCTGAGGCCCGCCCAGCGGGTGAACAGCCGCTGCAGATGAGTGGGGCTGAGCTCCGCCTGTTCGGCGATCGCTTCGAGCGAGGGCTGCTCGCGCCAGTTCTCGTGAATGAAGGCGAGCGTCTTCTTCACGACCTCATAGTCGCGGGCCGGGGTGGAGAGGGTTTCGATCTCGGGTGTCATGGGCTGAATCTAAGGAGGCCGGCTGGCGGAAACCACCCGATTCTTGCTGCCGCTAAACCCTTGTCAAATATGAGGTTTCGCCAGCGCGCCGCGCAGCAGGTCGGCGGCTTGCTTGCGGTCATGGGCGCCGAGGAACCGGCCGATCTCGGTGCGTTCGCCGCGGAAACGCAAATAAAGGCCGCCGATCAGATCGCGCTCCTTGTCCTCTTCGAGCTCGACCTTGACCCATGAGCGGGTGAACCGCACTTCCTCGCGCTGCTTGTTGTGGTCGAAGCGCTGGAGGATGAGCTCATGCGCCGTGACCTCGATGCGCTCTTCCTTCAGCGCGTCGGCGTAGTTCTTGCGGAAGGCCCACCAGACGAGGGCCACGTCGGCGCCCAGGAACGGCGCGATCGGCCAGGCGCCGAGCAGATAGAAAGCCGTCCCGGCCACGAAATTGAGGCCGATGAGCACGGCCATCAGGATGACGAAGCCTTTCCGGCCGAGCGAGCGATAGGGCCTGAGGACGGCGCGGAAGGTCTGGTCCGGGGCTTCGCTCATGGCTTGATCTTAGTCGCAAGCTGGGCTCTGGTCACGGAGCTTCAAGGGAGCCCAGAATCATGGCGCCAAGACGGCTCAAGCCTGATCAGATCGCGGAAGTCTTTCGCCGCTTCAGAAAGGCCGATCCTGAGCCCGAGGGCGAGCTCGATTATCTCAATCCCTATACGCTTCTGGTCGCCGTCGCTCTCTCGGCGCAGGCGACCGATGTCAGCGTCAATCGCGCCACAGGTCCTTTGTTCAAGTTCGCCGACTCGCCCGAGAAGATGCTGGCGCTCGGCGAGGAGAAGCTCATCTCCCATATCCGCGCCATTGGCCTCTACCGGACGAAGGCCAAGAACGTCATGGCGCTGTCGAAGATGCTGATCGACAAACATGGCGGCGAGGTGCCGCGCGAGCGCGCAAGCCTCGAAGAGCTTCCGGGTGTCGGCCGCAAGACCGCGAATGTCGTGCTCAACATCGCCTTCGGCGAGCCGACCATCGCGGTCGACACGCATATTTTCCGGGTCGGCAACCGCACCGGCCTGGCGCCGGGAAAGACACCGCTCGATGTCGAGCTCAAGCTCGAGAAGGTCGTGCCGCCGGAATACAAGCGCCACGCCCATCACTGGCTCATCCTGCACGGCCGCTATATCTGCAAGGCGCGCAAGCCCGAATGTCCGCGCTGCCTGATCGCAGACCTGTGCCTCTTCACGCCTAAGACCGCTTCAATCCCTTGAAGATGTGGACGAAGTAGCTGGTCGAGAACAGCGGCACGGTGAGATTGACGAGGGGCACCAGAGCGAGGACGGCGGGAATGAAGCCCGCGGCGAAGACCTGGGTCGAATTCTCGCGCCTGAGCTGCTTCGCCTCCTCGACCGGCATGTGGCGCATCGCCGCCATCTCGAAATATTCCCGGCTGAGGAGATAGGCATTGGCGATCAGGAGGGCGATGGCGCCGATGCCGAAGAGCAGCATCGGCAGCACGGCCAGATTGACGATGAGGACGAGAAGACCGAATTGCAGGCCGAGCAGGGCGGCTCTCAGCACCGGCAGGTTCCGGCCCGGCCTGTCTCCCGGATAGTGCTTGCGCTCGACCAGGCCCGCAACGTGGTCGAGATAGAGGCCGGCGAACAGCGCCGTCACCGGCGCGATCATGAAGAAGGCGAGCACCGTCAGGCCGAGGCCGGCCGCGACCTCGATGACGGCGTTGCCCCAGCCCCAGGGCGCGAGCTTCAGCGCATCGAGCAGCAGCACCGTGCCGGCGACGACGGCGATGAGGAGCAGCACCGCGAGGCCGACGGCCTTGAACAGAACGCTACGGAAATCGGGGGAGAGAAGGTCGGCCAGGGCCGTGAAGGCGGCTTTGATCATGGCCCCTTGAGGTAATGATCCCGGCTTGCGGGGGCAAGAGCGATCCTGTAGGGGCTCGGGCTCCTCCGCTCAATTTTTCCAAAGGCCATCATGACTAAGCCTGATTTCGACGTCCTCACCATCGGCAATGCCATTGTCGATGTCTTTTCGCGCGTCGAGGAAAGTTTCCTCGCCCGCCACAACGTCACCAAGGGCATGATGCGCCTCGTTTCCGAGAAGGAATCGGCCGAGCTTTTCGACGACATGGGGCCGTCCACCCAGATTTCCGGCGGCTCGGGCGCCAATACCGCCGTCGGCGTCGCCTCCTTCGGCGGCAAGGTTGCCTTCATCGGCAAGGTGAAGGCCGACAGGCTGGGCAAGGTCTTCACCCATGACACGCAATCGTCGGGCGTGCATTTCGCCACACCGCATGCGACCTCGGGTCCTTCGACCGCGAGTTCCCTGATCCTCGTCACGCCCGACGGCGAGCGCACGATGAACACGTTCCTGGGCGCCTGCGTGCATCTGGCGCCCGGCGACATCGATGAAGCGGTCGTCGCTTCGTCCAAGGTGACCTATCTCGAGGGCTATCTCTGGGATCCGCCGCTCGCCAAGGAGGCCTTCAAGAAGGCGGCGCGCATCGCCCGCGAGGCCGGCCGGCTCGTTTCCATCACGCTCTCCGATTCCTTCTGCGTCGACCGTCACCGCGACAGCTTTCTCGACCTGATCAGGAGCGACATCGACATCCTCTTCGCCAATGAGAAGGAGATCAAATCGCTCTATCAGGTCGATGATTTCGATGCGGCGATGCAGCGCGCGCGCAAGGATTGCGCGATCGCGGCGCTGACTCGCTCGGAAGCGGGATGCGTCATCGTCAAGGGTAGCGAGGTTCATGTCGTCGAGGCGCATCCGGTCGAGCAGGTGGTGGATGCGACAGGCGCCGGCGATCTCTTCGCCTCGGGATTTCTTTACGGCTTCACCCGTGATCTGCCCTTGGCGCAATGCGCAAGACTCGGCGCGCTCGCGGCGGCGGAGGTGATTTCCCATGTCGGCGCCCGCCCGGAGATATCGCTCAACGCCCATGCCAAGGCGGCCGGCCTATTGTAGCGTTGCGCCATGATGCAGGCGGAGCCGGTTCGCGCGCAATATCTGGTCTGGGTCCTCCAGGGCGCCCGCGAGGGCGACAATGCCCAGGCGCGGGCATTGGCGGAACGGCTGGGGGCCGCCTTCGTGCTCAAGCGCCTCGAATGGTCACCCTTCCATCTCCTGCCCAACGCCATCACCCGAACCGGACTCCTGGCGGTCGACAGGGCGCGCTCCGACAGCCTGTCGCCGCCCTGGCCTGACGCCGTCATCGCGGTCGGCCGCCGCACCGCACCGATCGCGGTGTGGATCAAGCGGCAATCGGAAGGCAGGACCAGGCTCATCCATCTCGGCCGGCCACGCTTCCCGCTCAACCGCTTCGATCTCGTCATCACCACGCCGCAATATGCGCTTCCCGACGGGCCCAATGTGGTCAAGGCGCTGTTGCCGATGACCAGCGCAATCCCCAAGCCCGACAACGCCGCCTGGCACGAGCGCTTTGCGCATCTGCCGAAGCCTTGGATCGGCGTGCTGGTGGGCGGAAGCACTTTTCCCTTCCGCCTCGGCCGCGCCGAAGCGATGGGCCTCAGCGAGAAGCTCAGAGCCTATCGGCAGCAGCACGGGGGATCGCTGCTTGTCTCGACATCACCGCGCACCGACAAGGATGTTGCGCAGATCCTGACGGAAGCCGTGGGCTCGGACGGCTACGTCCATCGCTGGATCAGCGGTGCCGACAACCCGCATCGCTTCATATTGAGCGAGGCCGATCGCTTCATCGTCACCGAGGACAGCGCCTCGATGCTCGCCGAAGCCTGCCGGTCGCGAAAGCCGGTCGAGATTTATGAATTGACCCGCTTGCCCCTGCCCCTGTCCTGGCAGGGGCAGAGCGGACCTGCTGCCTATCTGGCACGCGCCGGCCTTTTGTCGCCGCCGCGCGATACCCGCAAGCTGCGCGACGAGATCATCCGCCGCGGCCATGCCCGTCTCTTGGGCGATGCCGGCGCTCGTCCTTTCGTGCCTTATGAGGATGAGTGGGCAGAGATCGCCGCCCGCATCGATGCCATGCTTCAATCTTCGGCGCAGGGCCAGTGAGCCGGCATGGTGAGGCCGGCGGGCAATTTCGTCTTGGCATCGCCGCAGGCAATGTCGATCTGCATCTGGGTGAGGTCGACCACCTGGCTCAGATCGACGCCTTCCAGGCGCGCCCAATAGAGATAGGTACGCTTGAAGGAGGCGCCGGAGAGATTGGCCTCGCTGAAGGCCGCGCGCTGCAGCGTGGCGCCCGCGAGATTGGCGCCTGAAAGATTGGCCTTGACGAAGCTGTTGCGCGGGAATTCCCCGTCCGAGAGATCGGCGCCCGAGAGATCGGCGCCGTCGAAGCTCACGCGCAGGAATTCGGCTTTGACGAGGCGCGCGCCCTTGAGGATCGCATCGGTGAAGTCGGCCCGGCTGGACAGGCTCTTCTCCAGATTGGCGCCCGAGAGATCGGCTCCCTTGAAGGAGGTGCGGACGAGCTCGCTTATGTGGAGATTGGCATCGACAAGCTTGGCCGAGGCCAGGCTGGTGCCGGACAGGAACGCGCCTTCCAGATTTGCAGCCGTGAGATCGCTGCCGTCAAGTTGCAAGAGCTGCTTGTTGCAACCCGACCAGTCGACCGAAGGGGCGGCCGGCGACTTGCATCCGGCTTGCGCCCCCGAAACAAAGAACCAGACGAACAGGAGAGAAAAGCCCAATCTCGCCACAGATCCACGCACGCTAACGCCTCCCATCGGAAATACGGCCATGATTATACGCATGGAGCCGGAAAAAAGCTCCATGCGTTAATGATGTTGCGTCGGTGTTTCGGCGGCTTATTGGCCGGCGTAACGCAGCCTGAGACCGGCAACGCCAGCAGCGACATTGAGGCCCGTCTGGCCCTGGATGCTCAGGGGCTGGAGGGCGATCGTCTTCTTGAAGCCGCCGACCAGCACATTGGCGCCGAGACCGACGCCGATCGTGGCTTCGGCCGAGGCCCCGCCATAGGAACCGGCGAGCGCGCCGCGCTTGACCTTGCCCGGGGCGAAGACCGCCCAGGTCATATAGGCCTTCCCGGTGACGCCGATATCGATGCCGAGGCGGGAAATCCGCCCCGTATAGCGCTCGGACCGTCCGCCGCCGGCCGGCCGGAAGCGGCAGACCATCCCCTTGGAGGACCCCAGGATCAGGCCGACACCGCCTTCGACGGTGCAGTTGAGCGAGCCGATCTTGACCCCGCTCCTGGCCGAGGCCGGGCTTGCGGCCGCGAGGGCGGCGACAAGGGCGACGGCGCCTGCAGATATGAGCCATTTTTTCATGACAGAGTCCTCTTTGTGGGTTTGATGGTATGAAAAACGTCCTGATGACGTCACCGGTTCCCCGAAATTTCCCCAATGTTTTTAGGCAATTACTTTTTGGCAGGGTGGTGAACCCCGGGACCGAGGCGAGCGCCCCGGTTCCATACATGACCAAACGGCCACACCTTGGCGGAATTGTGGGCATGCCCTCGGGCGGGCCGCCGGCGTCAGCAGGTCGATTCAACGGGTGGAAACGATCCCGCCCCACTCCCGGTCGCGCGGGCTCTCGCCCTCGTCATTTCAACAGGGCGACGCTCTCCTGCTCATTGGGATCGGTGCGCGCGATGAGCGCGCGGGCAACCTGGTTCGTCGGATTGAACGGCTGATGCGGGACGCCGGCCGGAATATAGATGAAGTCGCCGGCCTCGACCCGGTCGTGATGTTCGAGACCGTTGCCGTGGCGAAACTCGGCGGCGCCTTCGAGCATATAGATCGCGGTCTCATGCGCCTCATGGAAATGCGGCTTGGCTTCGGCCCCGGGCGGCATCTCCAGCATGTGCATGCAGATGGCTTTCGATCCGGTGGACTCAGCCGATATGCCGGAAAAGTAATCAAGTCCCTGTTTGCCGTGAAAGCCTTCGCCCCGGCCGCGGCGGATGATCTTGCATGTGCTCATGCGGCGTATGTAGTCGCGAATGGTGCCAGGCTCAATCCGGCCGGCGCGCGATCCCGAAAAATAAAACCCTTGTTTGGGACGGAATGAGTGATCGCTCCACACGTACATCCGGGGCCTCGTCGCCACGACGAACTACAAGCATGCCGAATTGAGCATCGACGAATTTCAGCAAATTCTCGAAGCGGTGAAATCGATGCAGCAGTCACTTCCGTCTTCCCGACGCGGTGCCGCCGCCCGAGAGTTGATATCCGGTCGTCAGGCGATCACGAAACCGTAACGTCACGCCAGAAGCCGAAACGGCCGCCCACATGGTGCATTTTGGGCTGCGGCTTCTCATAGGACCAGGCGGCGCGCTGGTGGCGCCGGCCGTCAATGACCAGATCGTAGAACTGCACGCCATGCGGGCATTCGAGGTCGTCCGCCGTCTTCGCCGCCTTCTCGAGCCATTCAAGCCGAACGGCAGACGGCGGAAAATAGGAATATCCGTGCGCTTCGACAATGTCGTTGCTTTGTGCAACGACGTGCTTGCCCAGGACTGCTTTCATCGCGATGCTCCAGTTATGTGGCCGGTCCGCATAATAATATGGTGTCGTCGTCGGACATTTCGAGGGCCGTCAGCGGCGCGTCTTCAAGCGGACGCCGCGCAGCACGGCAAGCGCCACGAGCTGATAGGCCGTGAGGCGATGGCCGTTCACCCAATAGAGCGACGCCCGCGAGGCATCGCTGAAGACGATATAGCCGCGCCGGCGCAGACCTGTGAAGGCTTTGCTGACGGCCGGTCGCGGGCCCAGATGCAGATCTCTTACGATCCGGTCCATGATCCGCACACAGAACGTTCCATGCCGTTCCCTAGACTGCGGCCTCGTCAAAATCTGTCAGGAGCGGTCGCCACGATGGAACGCAAGCTGAACGTCGGATGATGGCGGGTGAGAAGACAGCTGCGCGAGACTTTGTCTAGTGGCGGCCCACGGGCCGGCAGCCGTCAGTTATTTCCGCGCCGTCTTCACCATCATCCCGGCGATCTCCTTGAGAAGCTTCGCCGCGACGCTCGCCGTCAGGTTGGAGATGTCGCAGCGCGGATTGTATTCGACGATGTCGGCGGCGACGATCGGCTGATCGAGGGCATGGAGCCAGTTGATCACTTGCCGGGGTGTCAGGCCGCCCGGCTCCCGATAGGTCACGCCCGGCACGTGCGCGGGATCGAGCGCGTCGAGATCCATCGAGATATAGATGGGCGTATCGATATCGAGCGTGAGGGTCTCGCCGCAGCGATGCGCCTCGATGACCTCGACGCCGAAGCGCTTGAACTGATCGCGGTGGTGGCCGTTGATGGTGCGCAGTCCCACCTGGATGAGCCGGTCGGTCAGCCCATCTTCCATGATGCGGGCGAAGGACGATGTCTGCGAGCGCCGATTGCCCTGATAGGCGTCATAGATGTCGGGATGCGCATCGATATGCAGGATGGTGAGCTTCGGATGTCGGCGGCGCACGGCACGCATGATCGGATGGGTGATGGCGTGATCGCCGCCGAGGCAGATCAAAGGATGGCCATGCGCGAGCGCATCCCCGACATGCTGCTCGATGAGATCCCAGGGATCATGCGCATCATCGAAGCGGATGTCGCCATGATCGACGATCGCGCCCGGAGCGCCAAGATCGATGCCGGTCTCGGTCCACTCACTATAGGCGTCGGAATGGAGTTCGCGGCGGATGAGCGGCGGTGCTTCCGCGGCGCCCTTCATGAGGGCAGAGTTGTCGTCATTGGGAATCCCCAAGAGTGAAATGCTGGTCATCTCTCGTCCGTTCGATGTTGTTCGTCTTCGCGAATGCTGGCTGCCTCAAAGAAGGGTCTCCCCGACTTTGGCGATGATTTGGCGCGAATCCTTATCGGCCAGGTGATTCACCTCGCCGGGAAGCGCGCTAAGGCGCCTTTTGCCCGCGGCGAGCTTGGTGCCAGTGGACCGCTTTGAAAGGCCAAATCGTTATGAGGAATGCGGCTCCGAAGCCAATGGCCCCGGCAGCAAGCCTATCAACTGCCGGGACCAGCCACATGGTGAAGCAGCCCACCAATATGGCTATCAACAATTGGGTGATTATCAATGTCAGGTAGTGCTTGGGACCGTGCGTCATAATTGACGAGCCTACGCCGGGATGGCCTTCAGTCGCAACGGGGACAATTCTTGGATGGTTCCAGTCCGGAGGGGCGGATCGTGAAGTGAAAGTCACTCGATCCTGGTCACCACGGCCGCTTGGTCCGGGATAAGGCGAATCTGGTAGATCGCACTTTCGCATTTCAGCACATAGACCGGTACGTCAGCGACGGACTCTGCCGCAATTCGCTCCACCGAGGTCGGATTGCTGCAGGCAAAGCCCTGGCTGCGAATCTGATCGGCGAGGACCGTCATATCGACGTTCTGATCTTGCGCATTGGCGCTCGTGAAGATGGCGCCGGCGACAGCAGACGCTGCACAGAACAGTCGAAGAGCCTGAATCATTGTGAACTGCTCCTTGTTCATTCGTGGCCCGCGAAAAACACAAAACCCGACAGCAGGTGGTCGGGTCAAGTGCCCGGCCGACTCCGTGCGCGCATTTCCTGATCCTGGTATTCCCAGTTCACATCCTTTCCGCCCACGAAGTCAAGAAGCCCTCTTCGACAAGGCTTCTTGCTCTCGCAGGAGTGGCGGCGCTGCCACGCCAAAGCTTTCGAAAATAACCGCTTTTGTCGCGAGAAGAGCCAAATCTAAGGATCACGTTAAGGCGATTCTAAGCAAGGCGTGCCAATTTCACCGCGCCATGCGCAATCTTCGGTCGATCCTTGTCTTCCATCCAGCCTTGTGGGGCCTGGTGGTGCTGCAAAGCCTCGTCATCGCGCTTTGGATCGCGATCGATCCGCGTATCTCCTTTCAGCCGACAAATATCGATCACCTGCTGCTTGCCTTCGGCGCCTGTTTCATCGTTATTGCCGTCATTTGCCATAAGTTTCCGGCATCAGGCCGCCCGGCAATCGCCGAACGTGCCAGGCTCCTCGCGATCGGGCTCATCTTCATGCTGGCGATGTTTGTCGGGATCCGCCTTCTCAATTACCTGACAATGTCCCTGGCATTCCCGCTGGCCGATGATCTGCTCGATTCGTGGGACAAGGCGATCGGTATCGATTGGTATGCCTACGCATCCGGGCTCGGCCGCTATCCGGAGATGCTGACCTATATCCAGCTGCCTTACACGCTGACCATTCCGGCCGTGACCACCCTCTTCATGGCGCTTGTGCTCTTCGGCGCGGTCGAACGCGCCAAGGAATTCGCCGCGCTCCTCTATATGGGTGCGCTTGTGACCGTGTGCGTCAGCGGCTTCTTCCCGGCCGAAGCGGCGATGGCTCGACATGGCGATGAGCATCTCTTCTCAGTCTACGGCGCCCAAGCGGGTGTCTACCACATGGAGGCCTTGAAAACCTTGCGTGAGGCAAAAGACATCGTTTTGAGTTTTGTCGATCTGCCCGGCCTTGCGACATTTCCGTCCTTTCATACGATCGTCGGCCTGCTCATCGTCTATGCCGCGCGAGACAATATCATCACCCTTGTGCCGGCGGGCATCTGGTCCGCCGCCATGCTTCTGGCGACGCCTGTCTATGGCGGTCATTACTTTATCGATCTCATAGCCGGCTTCTTCGTCACCGCCGCGCTGGCGAGCGCATATGCGATGGTCAAAGCGACGCCTTTCGAGGTTCCCCGCATGGCTGCGACCGATGTGTCGTCCTAGGGAATCAGGGCAAATCTAAGGATCATATTAAGGGGATTCTAAGCAAGGCATGCCAAGGTCGCCGCGCCATGCGGAACCTCCGGTCGATCCTCGTCTTCCACCCGGCCCTGTGGGGCCTGATCGTGTTGCAAAGCCTCGTCATCGCGGCCTGGATCGCGATCGATCCGCGCATTTCCTTCAGCCTGGGCAATACCGCCGACAGGCTCGCTCCTCTCGGCATCTCTTTTCTGGTGGCGGTGATCGCCTATTTCTTTCAGGCCTCCAGATGGCCCGTTTTTGCCGAGCGTGTCAGGGTGATGGCCACAGGTCTCATGTTCCTGTTCCTGTTTTTCAGCGGCGCCCGCTTTCTCAATTATTTGACCATGTCACTGGCATTGCCGATGACCGATGATCTGCTTGATTCCTGGGACAAGGCGCTCGGCATCGATTGGCATGCCTATGCGCTGTGGTTCAGCCGGCATCCGGATATCCTGCCCTATATCCAGCAGCCTTACGCAGACAGCGTGTTCGCGATCTCCGTCGTTTTCCTGGGGCTCGTGGCCTTCGGAAAGATCGAGCGCGCCAAGGAATTCGTCATCCTTCTCTATCTCGGGGTTCTGCTGACCGTTTGCATAGCCGGCTTCTTTCCCGCCGACGGAGCGATGGCGCGCTATATGGACAGTCGTATTCCCGAGGCGTTCGGCCCCACGGCCGGTGTTTTCTTCGTGGAGGCTTTGAGAACTGTGCGCGAGTCGCACGACTATGTGCTGAGTTTTGCAGCCGCGCCCGGTCTTGCGGCCTTTCCGTCGTTTCACACGGCCATCGCGCTCCTCATCGCCTATGCCTTCCGCGACAATATCATAACGTTGTTGTTGGCGATGGGCTGGGCCGGAGCCATCCTCTTGGCGACCCCGATCTATGGCGGACATTATTTCGTCGATATGTTTGCCGGCACCGTACTGACCATCGTGTTGGCGACTGCTTACGCGGCCGTCAGGTCCGGGACTTTCCGGCTATCCTGGACCGCCGCGCGAGAAGCGCTGCCGCTCAAGACGCTGGGCTCATTGGAGGCTCGCCCAAAGGAATCATAATTTGTTGGCGGAAGAGGAGGGAGCCTAAATATCCGCGTACTGCTTTGAAATTTATACCAATACTGGTTTTCTGTCTTCAGAAGGCTGCCCGATCAAGGGCAACATCAACGCCCAGGGCGAGAGGATTTATCATGCGCCTTGGTCAAAGCATTATGCGAAGACGCGGATAGATACGTCCAAGGGTGAGCGATGGTTTTGCAGTGAGGCCGAAGCGAGGGCGGCCGGGTTGGCGGGCGCCGTACAGATGATATTCTAGCCTATCCCCACTGAGCGGTCGGGGCGCGCGATTGCACTTGCCGCCAGCTCAGCTCACCTGAAATTGACGGAGATTCGAGCGCCTATCGAAAGTGCCAGGAAAATCATCCGACGCGATCGAGTCGTTGCTGGCGTCGTCGTCGGGGAAAGTCGTTGCGTCGGTCCATTCCATCGACGGAAAGGCGGACCAATAGTCCAGGCGACCAATCACGCCGACGCTGAAGGCCTCTGTCAGCATCTGCTCGATTCCGAGCGCAAGTTGACCACGGAAACCGAAGAAGTCGGAGGAAAGGTCATCGTGGGCGTCCGGCTCGATCGGGTCAGAGATGAAGGAGTGGTCCGTATCAACATGGGCATCCATATGATAGGCGCCCGCTGCGACACGCCCGATCAAAACTGTCCGCTCCAAGACATGGTGGCGCGCATCGAGCGCGAGGAGAGCGCCATAAGCCGTAGCGCCCAGGTCGGACGAGCGGCTTGAGGCGGGTTCAAAGGGACCACCCGTGAATCCAATCTTGGAGCTCGTGTCCTCATCGATGAAGGCAACGAATGGCTCGATTCCCAGCGAGAGACCGTCGAGATTGATTGCGTCGCCGTAATCGTGAAAGAATCTGAACCCGACCTCGATCAGCGACCGCTCCAAATCGGCCCGTCCCGTCGAGCATGGCTGGTCGCCCGAGTTACAGCCGATTTCGTTTATCCGCAAGTTGCCTTTTTGTGCTTGTATGCAAGCGCGGCGCCAAAGTCAGTTTCAGAGATGTCTTCGTCGTCGCCTTCCCATCCTTGAACGTGAACAGCGACGCCGTCGAAGATACCCGTGTTCCAAATGCGTCCAAGCTCGGCCCGACCATAGAAGCCATCAGATATGTCAATAAAACGCTCATCATCAGCCTCAAGGAAGGCGGGGCCGAGAAGAAAGGTTTGGACTTCCTCGCCATCCAGGTGGACGTAGCCACCCTCGAGGTTGAAATACGTGTAGGAGATGGGCTCAAAGTCAGGCAAGTCGGCTGCAGCCGCCGGACTCGTATCGGCCAGGAAAAAACCCGCTAAACTCACGAAAGCGCTTCGGATGAGCACGGCGCCCGCGGCTGAGCCAGTCAGAGCAAACCCCCCAAGCATCCTCATAACGACTCTCCCTCGATGAGGTGCCCCCGCAGTTTGAGGTTGCACTTCGTCGGGGTCAATACGCTAGGGCAAACTTTTCGGAAGTGTGCTGTTTCGGCAACTCTTTCAGGGTGCTGCGAGATGAGACCGGAGTTCACGAGCGTGCGCCGAGTTACGCTTCAAGCAGCACGGGGCTCCGTTGCGCGAGCGCGAGAAGCTGGAGCCCGGAGTCTAGCGGACGTCGTCAGATCAGTGTTGCCTGGACTGCGATGCGCTCGATCAACTCTGGAACGTTGTTCTTCACATTGCCGACCGCGCCCGTACGATCGGGCTGTTGAGGCGCGGTGACCTCAGCAGTGAACATGTTTGGCCTGAATGGTCACACGCTTAATTAAAGATCGATGCCCACGGAAGACGCTGCGGGTCTATACCTATGGTCTATGCGCAGTCGCCCCGCGGCTGCGCTTGCACACGTCGATGCTTCGCCAAAGGAGTTCTTTCGATGTCCGCTCTGTTTTCATACGTGCTCGTGGTCGCCGCCGGCATGGCTCTTGCGCTCCAACAGGTTCTCAATGCCAATCTCCGTGTCGGTCTCGGATCTCCCTGGTGGGCGGGGACAGCCAACTACATCGTCGGCCTCCTGGCAATGCTGTTCGTGGCGCTGCTTGCGCCGGGGCCGAGACCGACGCTTGAAACCATGAGCAACATCCATTGGCTCACATGGATGGGCGGACTTCTGGGCGCCACGTTCATTGCCACCGGCATATTGATGGTTCCACGCGTGGGCGCCGCGACAACACTTGTCCTGGTGGTTGTCGGGCAGATGGTCTGCGCGCTCCTTGTGGATCATTTCGGTGTATTGGGCGTGCCGCAACATTCGGCTAGTCCAGTGAGGCTCGCGGGCGTAGCACTCCTCATCCTGGGTGTCGTTCTGATCCGCATCTAGAATCGATCCAAACTCAATCCTGATTGCCGATGCCTATGCCGGACAACAGCTTCACAAAGAACTTGCGATCCACTATCTCCACGCAAAAGCAGACGGCGCACACGCCACAAAAAGACATCGTCGGCTGCCAACGGCTGCGGAAAGCGCTGAAGCCAAATCGTTTCGTCTATGCCGACGACGGCGTCGTACTCGCCGCCCCCTCCTGGAGCAGGTACACGGGAAGGATTTACTGATTATTAACCCTGATTCTACAGATTGAGCCGCGGGCGGCCGATAGAGGGAGATCACCAATGCCCATCCTGTTTGGAGCCGCATCCGTTCTAATAGTGCTCGTCAGTTTGCTGTTCTTAGGCTGGAAAGCGGGCTGGGTACATCGGGCACCAAGTCCCCAAAGGGATGATAAAGCGGGCAAACTGCTGATGCAGCGTACCCGGTACGCCCTTGATCAGAACAGCTTACCTGCTGAAGCCGATACACTTAATGTGATCAAGTTCGCAATCACGGCCCGTGTATCAGGAGCGCCGGCCGGCGCCGTGCCCGAGCCTGCAAATGAGACATCGTCTTCTCCTGGCGATACGCCTCGGAGTGACCGCCCTGGCGATGATGCCGGCGTCGCCAAGAAGACCGCAGCCCGCCAAATGCCGAGGTCAATCGCCCGCCGCCGCGACGATCCCATTGGGCACCAGGCTATGGCCTATGCAATACGGCATCCAGAGCCGGGCAGACGAGGGGTGAGGAATACAGAGTTGTCCGAACTTGCCAGCCAGCTGGGCATCAAGAAACGCTCGCTAAATGATCGAATCTATAAAGCCCGGCTCGTCCTTCGTTACAACCAGGACGCCGTCCCGCTTGTGATGAACGGGGCACTGAGCTTATGGAAGGCGCATGATAAGGCGCTCGACTTAAGGCGCCGGAAAAACGCGGAAATAACAGATCAAACACGCGAAAAAACACAACCTCTGTCCGTTGCTCACCCGTCTGCACTGGCGGAGTTCGCCAAAGCGGCATAGCATTTTCGAACACAGGCCCAGGCACGCCAAGTTCAGCATCGCCAAGGCGAAGGGCTGCTCGTCGGCCACACCTGCTTTGCGCCATTCAAAGAAGCCGCCAGCTAGCACAAGGCAGCGGCGGTCAGCTTTCCAGGCGCTCTTGAACGTCGGCTGATATCGACGCCATCGGCACGTGCATTGAAGGTACTGAAGCCACCTATCATGTCCTTCGACCAAGACGGTATGAGCCCCCAGCGCATGGGCTCGACAGTGCGCACTCCGTCTTTCGAGGTCATGACTGGAAGGGGCATCGTCGGCGGCACGTTGTAGCGGCGCGGCATGGTCCACAGAACCTATGAGGTAAAGCGGGGAAATGGACATTCTGATGCTGGGAAGATAAGCTCTATCCGTCGAGACCTGCTCTACATTCAGGTTCTTCCGAAAAGCTATGGCGAGTTCTCTAGGTACAAGCCAGTGGCCGCAGAGACGCGGATAACCTTTTATTTATGGATTAAGGTCTATTCCTCGCCACTGGTCGCTCGTCAAGGACGAGCTTGATGAACACTTCGGAGCTTAGTGCCTGTGGTTCGCCATACGACGCTTCATCGTGTGCCTGGCCCAGCCCCGATACGGCGCCACCGCGTTCATTTTCCGCGAGTGATTGGGTTT
>Ga0187894_10002526_pt1 | contig 21746 bp, 18 predicted proteins | sample GBC1701081metaG_FD_136650 | JGI IMG/M metagenome (GOLD analysis project Ga0187894, IMG submission 136650) | White microbial mat communities from a lava cave in the Kipuka Kanohina Cave System on the Island of Hawaii, USA - GBC170108-1 metaG ... | reverse complement strand
CGCTGCCGAACTCGGCGGCGAAGTCCCGCGTACGGGAGTACAGATGCGGCTGGAACGCCACCAGCAGCCGTCCCTGCCCCGCCACCTGTCGGGCGCCTCGCAACGCAGCAGCCACCTTCGCCGGGTGGTGGGCGTAGTCGTCGTACACGAGCGCGCCGGAGGGGGTGCGGTCGTGCCCCTCGAAGCGTCGGCCGGCGCCGGTGAAGTCGGCCAGCGCCGGCGCGGCCTCGGCCGGCCCGACCCCCGCCGCGCGGCAGGCGGCCAGCGCCGCCAGCGCGTTCAGCGCGTTGTGGCGCCCGGGCACCCGCAGCTCGACCGTGACGCCGTCGACGCGAAAGCGAGACCCGCCGGGGAGCAGCTCCAGCTCCTCCGCGCGCAGGTCGCCGTCGTCGATGCCGAAGCGCACCGAATCCGCAGCCCGGTCCGCGGCCGGCTCCGACGCGCGGGGCTCCGCGCCCTCGACGCCGAAGCGCACCCCGCCGCCCCCCAGCTCGACCCCCGGCCCGAGGACGCGCAGCTCGGCCGGCTCCGCGAACTCCTCGAACGCGCGCTCGAGCTCGCCCAGCGTGCGGTAGGTCGAGTGGTGGTCGAGCTCGACGTTGGTCACCACGGCGACGTCGCGGTTCAGCTCCAGGAAGGAGCGGTCCGACTCGTCGGCCTCGATCACCGCCCACTCCCCCGCCCCCCAGCCGGCGTTGGTGGCGGCGGCGCGCAGCTCGCCTCCCACCAGGAAGCCCGGCTCGCGACCGCACTCGAGCAGCACGTGCGCGGCCATGGCGGCGGTGGTGGTCTTGCCGTGCGTCCCGCCCACGGCGATCGTGCGCTTCATGCGCGACAACTCGCCCAACAGCTCGCCGCGGTGCAGCACGCGGGCGCCGGCCGAGCGCGCCGCCAAGAGCTCGGGGTTGTCCGCGGGGATCGCCGTGGAGACGACCACCTCGGCGCCGACGGGAAGGTTGGCGGCGTCGTGGCCGATGGCCGGCTCGATCCCGGCGGCGCGCAGACGCGCGCAGTAGCTGGACTCGGCTCGATCGGACCCGGTCACGCGCGCTCCCAGCGCGACGGAGACCAAGGCCAGGCCGCTCATGCCGGCTCCGCCAATCCCGATGAAGTGCAGGCTGCGCCCCGCGAACGCGCGGTCGTCCATCGCAATGGCACCATACGGCGCTAGGCGGCCAATGGCCGTTGACCCGCTTGAGTTGCCTAACTAGACTGGACGATGCAAGCGAGTCAGACCCCCGAAGCCCGGAGGCCGATGGGCAGCACGACGGCAGGTCCGCGATATACCAGTCGAGACGACGTCGGCCCGTCGACGACGAGTCGTCTCTGGCACCAGATGACCAACGAACGCGCCTGGGCCGGTCGGCCGGCGCCCGTGGTGACGCGCGCGGAGGGATCGTTCTTCTGGGACGAGCACGGCCGCAGATTGATCGACGGCAACAGCGGCCTGCAGAACGTCCACATCGGGCACGGTCGCCCGGAGATGGCCGCCGTGGCCGCCGCGCAGGTTCAGCGCCTCGACTACTTCCCGGTGTTCAACGGGAGTCATGACGTGGCCGAGCGCCTCGCGGACGAGCTCCACGGCCTCCTGCCCCAGAGCGAGCGCTTCTTCCTGCTCAACAGCGGTTCGGAGGCGATGGACCTCGCGCTGAAGCTCCTGGCCGAGTACTGGCTTCTGCGCGGCGAGTCCAACCGAACGGTGGTGATCGGCCGCCGCGGCAGCTACCACGGCGGCACGCTCGGCGCGCTCGCGCCGACCGGGATCCAAGCGCTGCGCGACCCGTTCGCCCCGCTGCTGACGGAGACGGTCCACATCTCAGACCCGGTTGCCGCGGACGGCGAGAGCGACGACGCCGCGGTCGCACGGCTGGGCGCCGAGCTCTCGTCCACCATCGCGCGATGTGGCCCGGACCGGGTCCTGGCGTTCTGCGCCGAGCCGGTGCAGCTCTGGGACGTCCCGGTGCCTCCCAGCGGATACTGGACCGAGGTGCGGCGGATCTGCGCTGCCCACGATGTCCCGCTCGTGGCCGACGAGGTCATCACCGGCTGCGGGAGAACCGGCCGGTGGTTCGGCTTGGACCACCGGGAGGTGGCCGCGGACGTCGTCGTACTGGGCAAGGGCCTCGCGAGCGGCTACACGCCGATCAGCGCTGTGGGGGTATCGGACCGAATCTGCGCGGTATTCGACTCAGCGCCCGATCGGATCCTCCACCACGTCTCGACCACGTCGGGACATCCCGTGTCGTGCGCGCTCGCCCTGGAGAACATCCGGATCATCGCCGAAGAGGGACTGGTGGAGAGAGCGAGCGAGAGCGGGGAGTTGCTGCGCGACCTGCTCCATGACGCCTTCGCCGGCCGTGACTACGTGAAGGCGATCCGCGGCGTCGGCCTCCTGAACACCGTGCTGCTGGAGATGGGCGCGCGGGACGCTCGAGCAACGGAGAACACGACACTGCGCAACCTCCTGCTCGACCACGGCGCCTACCTGCGGGTCGACGGCCAGATCTGGTTCATCCCGCCGCTGTCCACGGAGTCGTCCACGCTCGAAGAGCTGGTACGGATCGCGGTCGGCGCGGCGGACGCGTGGGCGCGGGACCGCGGTCGATGAAGGCGGTCGCCCAAACGCGGCACGGAATAGACATCGCCCTCGTGCCCAAAGCGGACATGCGCGCGTGCGAGCAGATCACGCGCGAGGTGTTCCAGTTCCGGGACATCGACGTCATGCCCGGCTGGGTGATGTACACCGCCAGCCAGCACGGCGGCCTGGCGCTTGGCGCCTACGTCGAGGGCGGGTTGGTGGGGTACTCGTTCGCGCTGCCCGGGTACGCCGACGGGCGCGCGTTCCTGTACTCGATCGGGCTGCTGGTGCGTTCCGGCTTCGAGGACCGCAACGTGGGCACCATGCTGAAGCTCGCGCAGGGAGAGCATGCTCAGCGCCTGGGCTATGACCTCGTGAAGTGGAGCGTCGATCCGCTCGCCTCGAGGCCGATGTATCTCTATCTCAGCCGGCTGGGCGCGCGGCTCGTCGCGTATCTCCCGGAGATATACGAGCTGTTCGCGCTCGGCGGCCTGGACGCCGCGATCGTGGCCGACGAGGCCGAGATCGAGTGGGAGCTCGGCGAGCCGGACGCCCGACCGGCGAGCGGTCCGCGCTGCCGGAGCGCGGACGTGGCCGACCGGCTCGTGACCGAGAGCCGCGGGCATGTGCAAGGCGGGCGCGAACTGCACGGTTGGCGCGAGCCCCAGGGCACCGGGCCTCACTTCGTGGAGCTGCCCTGGGACCTCCAGGAGCTCAAGCGGGTCAGCATCGAGCTCGCCACCGGCTGGCGGATGGGGGTCAGAGCGACCATGACCGACCTCCTGGAGCGGGGCTTCGTGGGGACCTCGGTCCTGCTCGACACGGAGGCGTCGCGGTCGTTCGTTCGGTTCGATCGCCCCGGCGGCGAGGCACGCGGGTGAGTGATTCCCCCCTCACCCGCGCCGCGCTGCTCTCCCTCTACCGCAAGCTGCGCCTGGTGCGCCGCTTCGAGGAGACGGCGCTGGCGCAGTCCTCGCTGGGCAAGGTCCACGGGGCCCTTCACCTCTCGATCGGTCAAGAGGCCGTCGCGGTCGGGGTGTGTCACGAGCTGCGGGGAGCCGACGCGGTGGCCTCCACCCACCGGGGCCACGCCCACTGCCTGGCGAAGGGCGTGCCCGCTCGGGCGATGCTCGCGGAGCTGTTCGGACGGACGAACGGAAGCTGCAAGGGTCGCGGCGGGTCGATGCATATCGCCGACCTCGAGCGCGGCGTGATCGGCTGCAACGGCGTGGTGGCGGCGAACCTGGCCATCGCCGCCGGAGTCGCCGAGGCGCTGAAGCGCCAGGGTGACGGCGACATCGTCGTCTGCTTCTTCGGCGAGGGCGCCTCGAATCGGGGGCCGTTCCTCGAGGCGCTCAACCTCGCCGCGGTCTGGGACCTGCCGGTGCTGTATGTGTGCGAGAACAACCAGTACGGGCAATACACCGCCTTCGGCCAGACGACGAAGGCGCCCGAGATCGGCGCGCGCGCCAAGGCCCTCGGCCTCAGCGCCGCCAAGTGCGACGGCATGAGGGTGGAGGCGGTCTACGAGCGGGCCACCGAGCTGATCGATCGCACCCGCTCGGCGGGTACACCCGCGCTGCTCGAGGTCGCCACCTACCGGTACATGGGCCACGGCCTCGGCGACACGAACTACTACCGCACAAGGGAGGAGATCGACCAGCATCGCGAGCGGGACCCCGTCCAACACGCCCGGCGGCTCCTGGCCGACATGGGCGCGCCGGACGAGGACCTGGTGGCGGTGGAGGAGTCCGTGGAGGCCGAATTGGAGGAGGCCTTGGCGTTCGCGGAGGCCGGCTCGCCCCCCGAGAGCGGCGAGCTCGGGCGATACGTGCTGTCGGACCCGCTGGTGGAGCGGGTCAGGACACTGGGTTGGGACGTTCTGGATGGCTACCCGCGCTAAGAAGCCGACGTATCGTCTCGCGGTCCGCGCGGCCCTGGCCGACTCCATGCGCGCGGATCCGGACGTGTACGCGATCGGGGAGTGCATTCAAGGGGAGTCGACGTGGGGTCCGACCGCGGGTCTCGACAAGGAGTTCCCCGGTCGAGTCATAGACACGCCGATCTCCGAGGCCGCGATCGTGGGCTACGCCATCGGCGCCTCGATCATGGGCCTGCGGCCGGTGGTCGAGGTCATGATCGGAGACTTCCTCACCTGCTGCATGGACGAGCTGGTCAACCAGGCGGCGAAGGTGCGCCTGATGTCCGGTGGGCAGCTCAAGGCGCCGATCGTCGTGCGAGCGGCGACGGGCACGGGTCGCTCGTCGGCGGGGCAGCACTCGCAGAGCTTCGAGAGCTGGTTCATCCATGTGCCGGGGTTGGTGGTCGCGGTGCCCTCCACCGCGCAGGACGCGTACGACATGCTGCGTAACGCCCTGGCCGGCGAGGATCCGACGCTGATCTTCGAGTACAAGCGGCTGTATCAGCATCGCGGCGAGTGGGTCGCTCGCGATCCGCTCGGGCCGGACGACATCGGGCGGGCGGAGATCCGGCGAGCGGGCACGGACTGCTCGGTCGTCGCCACGGGAGTGATGCTGAGGGAGGTCGAGGCGGCTCAGGACGAGCTGGGCGACGAGCTTTCGCTGGAGATCATCGATCCGCGCTACCTATGGCCGTTGGACCTGCCGACCCTGGTGGAGTCGGTCGAGCGCACGGGTCGGCTGCTCGTCGTCGAGGAGGTACCCGGCGTCGGCTCCTTCGGGGCTTGGCTGGAGGCGGAGGTCTCGCGGCGGTGCTTCGGCCGCCTGAAGGCGCCTCCGGCGCGCCTCAGTGGAGCGCACGTGCCGCGCGCGTTCGCTCCGGAACTAGAGCTGACGGCGCTGCCGCGAGCCGACGCGATCGCTCGCGCGGCGCGGCAGGTCGTCGAAGGAGAGACGCATGCCGCGGTTTGAGTTCGGTCTCCCCCAGCTCGGGGACACGACGGAGGAGGCCACGGTCGTCAAGTGGCTGAAGCAGGCGGGCGACGAGGTCGCCCAGGGCGAGCCGCTGGTGGAGGTCGAGACCGACAAGGCGGAGATGGTGCTCGACAGCCCCGTCACCGGTCGATTGGCCGAGATCCGCGTGCCCGAGGACACGGATTGTCCGGTCGGCCAGGTGCTCGCCGTGTTTGACCTGCCCTAAACGGCGAGGCAAACCCGAGGGTGGGCCCTCTTCGATGCCTATGCGAGACGAAGGGGGCCCACGCCCGCGAATTGGCGGGGCGTGAGCCCCCGGCTCATATCAGCCGGCCAGGTGTCGCGGGGGGTCCGGGGGCGTGAGCCCCCGGCTGACATCAAACCGCCCAGGTCACGCGGGGGTCCGGGATGTGAGCCAGCTCGAGCGAGACGAGCACCAGGCTCGCGGCGACGAGCTCGCCGCGCAGCGTCAACGCCTCGACCGGCACGGCCTCGCCGACCGCGTGGATGCCGGTGCCCCAGGGACCCAGTCCGTCGACCACCGGTATCTCGCGTTCGGCGACGTAGCCCGCGTCGCTGGCGCCGGCGGTGACCCCGCCCTCCACCCGCTGACCCAGCAGGTCGGCGGCGCGCAGGACGAGATCCGTCAGCCACTGATTCCCATCGGTGTTCTCGAGCGGGGGCCTGCGCGTCCGCACCTCCCGGATCGTGCCCTCCGCGTCCGGCCGCTTCGTCGCGGACAGCAACGCGTTTACCTCTTGCTCGAAGGAGGCGAGCTCCCGCGTGCGCGTGTACCTCACGTCAAGCGTGACGGACACGTCAGAGGGGATGACGTTCACGGGCACATCCACGACCTGCCGGGTCGGTTCGACGTGGAGCTCCCCGTGGGCGCCGCCCGCCTCGATCACCTTCAACAGCAGCGTCGCGAGCTCCACCACGGCGTTCGTATCGCCAGTCCGACGGTGCCCGGGGTGCCCGCCCGAGCTGCGCACCGACAGCTCGTAGTAGGCCACCCCGTGGCGCGTGGTCTTCAGGGCTCCGCCGTCCAGCGCTGGTTCGAACACCAGACAGGCCTGTGCGTCGCGCATTCGCCGCGCGATCAGCTCTGAGCCCCAAGGACTGCCGATCTCCTCGTCAGAGGTCAACAGCACCTCGAGCCGCGGGGTCGCCGTGTCGAGCTCCCGCAGACAGCGAACGGCCTCCAGCGCCACGAAGATGCCGCCCTTCATGTCCAACACGCCCGGTCCGGTGACCCAACCATCGTCCTTGGACGTGGTCCAGTCGGCCTCGGTTCCCCTTGGCCACACGGTGTCGAGGTGGCCCAGCAGCACGACTTTGGTCGGCCGCTGGGCGAACTCGCCCCGTTCGGGAAAGATGATCGACTGCGCGTCCCCGTAGCGATCGTGCGGATGCGTCTTGACCTCGCCTCCGAGGCGGGCGAACGCCCCGGCGACCTCGCGTCCGAACCGGTCGATGCCGGCCTTGTCCCCGCTGCCGCTCTCCATCGCCAGCCAGCGCTCGAGCTCTGCGTGGTGGTCGGCCCTGTGATCGAACCACTCCTTGATCCGCGCGATCGTGCGCTCTAGAGCCGGCTGACTCATACGAATCGAAGTCTACCATGTATAGAACCAAGCGAGTTAGCCTCGGTGCGGTTCGCGGCGGGGAGAGCCGCTGGCTCGCCGCGGGGGGCCGCCCGGCTCGCCGGCGGGGAGAGCCGCCGGCTCGCCGCCCGGATCAGCTAGTCAGCCGGCCGCCGTCGACCACGAACGTCGCCCCCGTGATGTAGCTGGCCTGAGGGGAGGCGAGGAACGTGTAGATCCCCGCGATCTCCTCCGGATCGGCCACGCGCCCCATCGGCACGCGCTGGAGCACGGAGTCGAAGTAGGCCTTGATCGACGCCGCGTCGGCCCCGCTCTTCCCGTAGATCGGCGTATCGACCCAACCGGGGCTCACGCAGTTCACCCGAATGTCCGCCGGCGCGAGCTCGAGGGCCATCGACCGCGTGAGCGATTCGAGGCCGGCCTTCGAGGCGCAGTAGGCCGCGTGGCCGGCCTCCGACGCGACCGCATCGACGGACGAGGTGTTGATGATGACCCCTCCCCGTCCGGACTCGACCATGCTCTGGGCGACGGCCTTGCTCAGACGGAAGGGAGCGGTCAGGTTGACGGCCAGATGCTCGTCCCACAGTGAGTCGGCGGTCTCCAGCACCGGCGACTCCACGGCGATCCCGGCGTTGTTGACCAACACGTCGAGTCCACCCATCTCGCCGCGAGCGCGGCCGACGATCCTCTCCACGGCGCCCTGCTCGGCGACCGAGCACGCCTCGGTCAGGACGGACTCAGTCCCACCTCCCAGATGCCGGCGCGCGCTCTCGACGGTGCGCGGATCCCTCCCGACGATCAACACCCGATCGCCCGCGTCGACGAAGCGCTTCGCCACCGCCAGTCCGATGCCGCTGCTGCCGCCCGTGATCAGCACGCTTCGCATGGGTGAACCGGCTCCCGTCAGGCCCGCAGAACCCTCTTGTTCAACCGCATGACCGCCGGAAGCGCGGGGTCGTCGCTCTTCTCCCTATGCAGGGCCATGTCGCTGCGCAGCACCATGCGCGTGGTCACGCGCGCGCCGGCGAATCGGAGCGGCTCCGGCGGCCAGCGCGGCTCGCGCCCGTTGACGAAGAACAGCTCGGTGTACTCACTCGCGCGCCCTAGCACGAGATCCCGGAGCACCTTGCCTCCCGTATGGCTGGGGGCGACGCCGTGGCCGTTGTAGGCCAGCCCGTAGTGGACGTTCGAGCCCAGGGAGCCGAAGTACGGCACGAAGTTGGGCGTCATCCCCATGCAGCCCGCGTAGGCGTAGTCCCACTCCAGGTCGCGCCACATGGGAAACAGCTCCATGGCGTCGCGATGAAGCTGTTGGTAGGGACGCGGCGAGTCGGCGTGCTTGCGGTCCATGGAGTTGCCCCGGAAGTAGATCGGCTCGGCCCCGCCGCATAGGAAGCGGTTGTCGGGCGTCAGGCGCCCGTCGCTGACCAGCACGCGCTTGTCCTCGTAGCCGACGTGGTCCCGCCACCGTACGCGACCGATCTGCTCGTCGCTCAGGGGCTTGCTGACCAGGGCGTAGCTCCAGAGCGGCAGGACCTTGCGGCGAAACTCCCGGAACTGCCAGGCGAACGCGTTGGTGGCGATCACGGCGTGGCCGGCCTTCACCTCGCCTCCGTCGTAGCGGCAGACGACCGGGTCACCGGGGACCACCTCGAGCACCGGCGTCCGCTCGTACACACGTACGCCCATGCTCTCGCACGCCTTGGCGATCCCCTGGGTGAGAGCCAGGGGATTGAGTTGGGCGCCGCGGCCCTCGCGCATCACGGCCTGCACCACCGGGGACCCCAGCACGGATTGCGCCGCGTCGCCCTCGAGGAGCTCGAAGTCCCAGGCCACGCCCATCCGCTCGGCCGCCTGGTAGTCGGCCTCGAGGCGAGCCCGTTCGCCACCGCTGCGGGCGATGCTGAGAAACCCGGGACGCCGATAGTCCGCCTCGACGTCGTGCTCGGCGCAGAACTCGCCGATCTCCTCGACCGAGCGGGCGATGGCCTCGTGGGTGCCGCGCGCTCGCTCCAGGCCCCAATTGGCGATCAGGTCCGGCAGGCTCAGGTCGAGCAGGGCGATGGCGAATCCGTCGTTGTGCCCGGACGCCCCGCTGCCGACCCACTCGCGTTCGAGCACGGCGACGCTGAGGCCGGGCTCGGCGCGCTTGAGCTGATACGCGGTCCAGAGGCCGGTGAAGCCGCCCCCCACGACCGCGACGTCCACCCGGCTATCGCCGCGCAGGCTCTCCCTGGACTCGACCTCGACCGTGTCCCACCAGTAGATCCTGCGCTTGAGGCGATCGGGCTGAATCGCTGCTTGCACCGCGTCCGCTCTACCCGCTCTCGACCTCGGCGTCGATCGTCCGGGCGTACTCCGCCAGCACCTCGACCTGATCCGGGTTGCGATCGGCGAAGTCGGTGAACACCTTGCGTTGAGCGTCGCGTGCCTCGGCGGCGGACGCTCCCGCCAGGACGCGCTGCGCGGTGCCGTTGGAGTTGGCCTCGTAGACCTCGAACGGGACGAAGTTGTCCGGCCACAGGATCGGGAAGACCTCGTCCCGGTTATCGATTATCAAATCCCACGCCCGTCTCGCCGTCGGCGTCAGCACGCTGGCGTCGAAGCGATCGTCCGTGGGCAGGTTGTAGGTCAGCTCCCACCAGAGCTTCGTCTGCTCGGGCTGATGGATGAACTCGAGGATTTGACCGGCGCTCTCGAGGTCCTCTCCGTACTTGACCATCTGCATGTCGGTGCCGGCTCCGATGATCGGCCGCGAGAACGCGCCCGGGCCGCTCGGGAAGCCGACGACGTCGAACTCCGAACGACTGACCTTTGGATCGAACACCGCGGCGGGATACATCAGCATCATGGCGGCCTCGCCGCCGAGGAACCTGTTCGTCGCGACGGTCTCGTTGATCTCGTCGGGGTTGGGGTTCATGTACTCGTCGCGGAGCACGATCAGGTCGTCGATCCAAGAGCCCATCACGGGACCGTCGAGTGGCTCGTCGCCCGTCACCGCGCGCGGGTACTGAGCCGGCGTGTCGAGCGAGCGCTGGCTCAGGAACTCGAACCACTTCTCGGCGTTGAAGGCGTCGCTGGCGCCGCACATGATCGGGGTGGTGCCGGCGGCCTTGAGCCGGTCGCAGGCGTCCAGGAAGGCCTCGTACGAGTCGAAGCGGTCCTCGACCTCCACGCCGGCCCCCTCGAACAGCTTGCGATTGACGGCCAGCACGGCGATCTCGGCGACCACCGAAGCGGCGTAGTAGTTCCCGTCGAACCGGCTGTCCCGGGTGAGCAGCCAGTGCGACAGCTCCTCCTCCGAGATGTAGTCGTCGAGCGGCGCGAGCACGTCCTGCTTGTAGTAGATGAAGGCGTTCCAGGCCGGGTACCAGGGCTCGAGCGCGGGCCCGGACTGCGAGTCGTGGAAGGCCTCGATCTTCTGCTGGACGTTCTCGAACGCGACGCTCGAAAGCTGACCGATCTGGGGGCCCGAGTCATCCTCGGCGAGGCGCTTGCGCACCTCCCGCCAGAACTGGCCCACCTTCCCCGGCGGCCCGTTGTAAGACCAGTCCCAGAGCACGTCGACCTCGCCCGACGCCGACGACTCGCCGCTGGAGCACCCCATGGCATACAGGGCGGCGGCCGCCCCCGCGCTGGCGACGAAGGCCTGGCGCCGACTGTATCTGGGCCCTCCACCCATCACGTGGTCATCCACGGCCAACCCCTCCAATCGATCGTTGACTGGTCGGTGCTCCGAGTCTAAACCATTTGAGTCTATCTTGTGCCGGTACCGGCTCATCCGGCTCACAGAGACTCGTGCGTCCGCGAGTCGAAGTAATACAGGCCGTGCGGATCGACGGCGAGGCGCAGCGACGTCCTCGGGCGCGCATCCGTGCGTCGATCCACCCGCGCCACCAGGCTCGCCTGTGCCAGCGTGCAGTAGACGAGCGTCTCGGAGCCGAGCGCCTCGACCATGTCCACCCGCACGTCGAGGCGCGGCCAGCCCTCCTCGCCGCAGAACTCGCTTGCCTCGAAGGAGGGCGGGCGGATGCCGACGATGACGTCACGACCTCCGGCGCCATCCGGCTGGGGTCCGGGCAGCTCCGTCCCGGCCACGCGCACGACCCCCCGCTCCAGCCGCGCCGGAACGACGTTCATCGCCGGGGAACCGAGGAACCGCCCCACGAAGAGGTCGGCCGGGTGGTCGTAGAGCGTCGTGGGGCTGGCGTACTGCTGGAGCACCCCTCGATCCATGACGGCCACGCGATCGCCCAGCGTCATGGCCTCCACCTGGTCGTGCGTGACGTAGACCGTCGTGGTGTCGAGGTCGCCGCGCAGCCGCGCGAGCTGTTCGCGCATCTGGACGCGCAGCGCCGCGTCGAGGTTCGACAGCGGCTCGTCCATGAGAAACGCGCGCGGCTCACGGACCATGGCGCGCCCCATCGCCACGCGCTGGCGCTGTCCGCCCGACAGCTCGGCGGGATGGCGGTCGAGCAGGGCCTCGAGCTCCAGCGTACGGGCGACCTCGACGACCTTTTGCCGAATCGCCTGCCGGCTCATGTTGCGCATGCGCAGCGGGAAGCCGATGTTCTCCCGCGCGGTCATGTGCGGGTAGAGCGCGTAGTTCTGGAAGATCATCGCCACGTCGCGATCCTGTGGAGCTGCCCCGGTGACGTCCGCGCCATCGATCCGGATCGTGCCGTCGGTGGGGACGTCGAGGCCGGCGACGAGATTCAGCAGGGTGGACTTCCCGCACCCCGAGGGACCGACGAGCACCACGAACTCGCCGTCCTCGACGCGCAGGTCCACGTCCTTCACCGCCACGACGTCCGGTGGAAAGCCCTTCGTCACTCCTTCGATCTCGATCATCTGCGGCTACTTGATGGCGCCTTCGGTGAGCCCGCGGATGAACGTCCGCTGCGCGGCGATGAACAGGACGATCAGGGGCACGACCGAGATCATCGCGGCGGCCATGACCACCGGGATGTCCGCCGAGGAGCCGCGGCCCGGCGCGATGTTGGCCAAGCCGACCATGAGCACCTGCTTGTCCTCCTGGGGCCAGAAGATGAGGGGGATCAGCAGGTCGTTCCAGGCGAAGACAGCGGAGGTGAGGGCGGTCGTGGCCAGAGCGGGACGGGCCAGCGGCAACACGATGCATCGGAACTGCTGCCAGCTACGGGCCCCGTCCATCGCGGCGGCCTTGAAGAGCTCCGGGGGCAGGTCGCGGAGAAAGCTGTACATCAGGTAGATGGCGAACGGCAACAACACCCCGGCCTCGATGATGATCGCCGCGGGATAGCTGTTGATCATCTGGAGGTCGCTCATCAACCTGAAGAGCGGCACGATGATCACGATGGCCGGAACCGCCATGACCGCGATCGTCATGATCAGCAACGGGCGCCGGCCGGGAAATCTAAACCGCGCGTAGGCGAAGCCGGCCAGCGCGGCGACGCCCGTCACGATCGCCGCCGACGCCAGGCTCAGCACGACGCTGTTGAAGAGCATGGTGGAGAAGCCCAGGTCGTTCCAGGCGGTGGAGAAATTCGAGAACGTGGGATCGCCCGGCCACCCCAGCGAGGTGTCCCGAAACTCGGCATCCGACTTGAACGCCACCACCGCCATCGCGTAGAAGGGCGCCAGCGACACGAACGCGACGACCAGCAGGGTCGCCTGCTCCACGGACCGCGCGATCCATCTCGCCGGCGTGGCGCCGGTGCTCCAGGACGTCCGCCGCTCGGCTTCGCGAGACCGCCCCATCATGCGAGCTCCACTTTCGCCATCCTGATGCGGTACACGGCGAAGGCCGCCGCCATGAGCAGAAGCGTCACCGCCACCGCCGACGCCATCCCGGGCAGGCCCGAGAAGAACTGCTGCTGGTAGAGGTAGAACTCGAGCGTGTAGGTGGAGCGGAACGGGCCGCCCTGAGTGAGCACGAACACGTAGGCGAAGGTCCACGAGAAGACCTCGATCACGCTCAACACGGCGAAGAACTCGAGCACCCCGCGCAGTTGCGGGATGCCCACATGAATGTATGCGCGCCACCAGCTTGCCCCGTCGACCGCCGCCGCCTGGAAGAGCTCGCGATCGACGCTCAGCATGCGGGCGCTGAAGAGCAGGACCGCCAGGCTGATTCGCTTCCAGGCGACGATCGCCATGATCGACCAGATGGCCAGGTCCGCGTCGGTGAGCCACGGCTGCGCCAGCGAGCCGAGCCCGATGGTCCTCAACAGCCCGTTGAGCGGTCCATCCGACGCGAGCAGGTAGATGAAGACGACGCCCACCGCCGCCACGGACGGGACGAAGGGCAGGAAGATGGCCAGCCGGTAGGCCGGCGTCCCCAGCACGCCCTTGTAGAGCAGGCCGGTTATCACCAGCGCGATGACGATCGCGATGGGGATGCTGAGCAGGAGGATGAGGTTGTTGACGAACGATTCCCAGAACAGGTCGTCCTCCAGCAGCCGGCCGTAGTTGGCCAGGCCGACGAAGGAGCCCTCGCGGAATCGAGAGGCGTCCGTGAGACTCGTGAACGCGGCGCTGATGATGGGATACACCAGCACCAGGCCGAGCAGCGCGAGGGCGGGGAACAGGAGCAGGTAGGCCGGGGCGGAGCGCGGCGCCACCGCTCGCTTCTCCCCCGCGATTAGGGCCATGTGGGAGTCAGTATAAAACGCCTGGCTCGGCTGAACAAGCATCCTGGATCAATCGCATCAGGCGATTGAGGATGTATCGTGTGGCGGCGTGACTCGCTCGAATCAGCGTCCGAGGGCCGAGTCGCGACGAGCGCGGGCCTCGGACCCGCGGATGGACCTCGAGCGTCGCATCGCCTCCCGTCTGAGCGAGCTCACGCCCAACGATCTGCAGGTGGCAAGGCACCTGGTGTCGGAGTTGCCTCACACAGCGTTCGGGTCGGCCCAGGAGATCGCGGATCAACTGGGCGTCAGCAAGGCCGCCGTGGTCAGGTGCGCCAATCGCCTTGGCTATCAGGGCTTCACCGAGCTCAGGAAGGCTCTGCGGGACTACGTCAACCAGCAGCTCGAGTCCCCGGTCGAGCTGTTCCAGGAGCACCGCAGGAGCTTAGAGGAGGACTCCGCCGCGGTCGTGGCCGAGCGGCTCGGACAGGCGCTGCAGAACCTGCAGGAGCTCGCCGCCAGCGCCAAGTCCGAGCGCCTGGACGACATCGCGCGCCGGCTGGCGCGCGCGGATCGGATCGTGGTCGCCGGAGAGCGCAAGTCATGGGGCTTGGCGGTCTACGCCGCGCATATCCTGCGGATGCTCAGACCCGGCGCCGAGGTCTGGCCCACGCCCTCGCAACCGCTGCCCGAGATGGCGCTCGACCTCTCCGAGAGCGACGCCCTCATGGCCCTGACGTTCAGGCGGTACTCGAACAGCGTGCTGAGGCTCGCCCGCGTGGCCCAGGAGCAGGGGACCTGGGTGCTGGCGCTGACGGACAGCATCGTCGCCCCGATCGTGGCGGCTTCCGACGAGACGATCATCTGCCCCACCGAGGACGTGTCGTTCGTCGACAGCATGGTCTCGCCGACCTTTGTCATAGAGACGATCGCCGTGCGCCTCAGTCGCGAGCTCGGCCCGCAGGTCAACGAGCGACTGGAGGGCAACGAGAGCCTGGCCGAGGAGAGCGGCCTGTTCGTGAGGTCGCCGACGCGGCGCGGTTAGAGCCCCCGATTGATCTCAAACGAGGGTCATGTCCCGGCCGAGATCGGTGAGGATCTCGATGCCGGTGTCGGTCACGAGCACGGTCTCGCTCGCGCCGACATGGGCCACGCCGGGGATGAGCACGCAGGGAACGACGTGCAGCGTCATGCCCCGCTCGAGCGGCGTTTGGTTTCCCTCGGCGAGTAGATGGGCCTCCATCCACGAGGGCGGGAAGCTGACGCCGACGGAATAGCCGGCGGGCTGGAAGCGATACTTGGTGCCCTCCACGGCGCGCACCGACGCGGCGTCGACCTCGTGTCCGGTCACGCCCGGCCGGATCGCCTGAAGCGCTCCCTCCAGGCCCGTCAGCGCCACGTCCATCGCGTCGGCGATCTCGGCGTCCGGTTGACCGGCGAAGGCGCAGCGCAGCAGCGGGGCGTGATACCGGTGGCGCACCGCCGCGATCTCCAGGTTCACGCCGTCGCCCGCGTTCAGGTGAATGCCCCGCCAGGTCAGGTGCCCTTCGGTCATGGTCGGGCCGAACTTGACCAGCGGCGGGATGGAGAAGTACTCGGATCCGTTGCCGATGGCCTTGTCATGCATCGCTATCGCGGTGTCTCGATCGAGACCGCCGCTGGCGAGCGACTCGAGCCCCGCCCGCATGGCCTGACTTGTGATCGCCGCCGCCTCGCGCACGTAGTCGGACTCGGCCGGGCTCTTGACCAGGCGCAGACCGACGACCTCCTCGCCCAGATCGGTGAACGCGAGCCGCGACAGGCGCCCGGACAGAGCCTCCAGGACGGAGGGGGCGAGGTAGCGACTGCTCTTCTCGGTCCCCAGGGCGCCCCGGCTGATGCCCATGCCGGAGAGCCCCCGCTCGACCGCCTCGATCGGGTCGGCGCCGAACGCGTACCCCTCGGCCCTGCAGCCGATGCGCTCGACGCGGGGCATCTCCTCGAAGAAGGTGACGATGCACCGCTCTCCGTCACGCGAGACCAGCAGCGCCTGGAAGTTCCAGAACCCGAGCGTGTCGTAGCCGGTGTAGTAGTTCACGCTCGCCGGTTCGGCGAGCACGACCCCCTCGAGGGAGCGCTGCTCCATCAGCCCCCGCAGCGCTTGCAGGCGCCGCTCGTACTCGGACTCGGTGAACGGGAGCATCGCTATTCACCCGTTTCCGCGGCGACGACCGGCCAGTGGGGGCGCATCGCCTCACGCATCGCCTCGATGCGCTCGCGGTCCTCGGGTCGCTCGTCGATCGCGCTGGCGGCATAGAGGTCGTCGATCTCCACGTCGAACTCGCCGAGCGCCGCCACCAACGAGGTGGTCAGGAGGGGTAGCGTGTTCTGGTTGTACCCGCCCTCGAGCACGAACACCGAGCTCGCCGACGCCCCCTCGGCCAGGTCTCGCGTCCGGCGCGTCATGCCCTGGATACCGGCGGTGGTCAGGTCGACGTTGCCGGTGGGATCCGACGCATGTGAGTCATGGCCCACCGACACGAGCACCAGCTCCGGCTCGAACGAGCGCAGGATGGGAAGCAGGACCTCGTCGAAGGCGGCGAGGTACGCCGCGTCCGAGGCGCCGGCCGGCATCGGCGCGTTCAGGTTGTAACCCACTCCCGCCCCCTCGCCCACCTCGTCGACCCATCCGGTCGTCCCCGGATACCCGGGATATTCGTGCAGCGAGCAGAAGAACACGTCCGGGTCGTCGTAGAAGACCTCCTGGGTGCCGTTGCCGTGGTGGACGTCCCAATCGACGATGGCGATCCTCCGGTAGCCGTACACATGCTGGGCATAGCGCGCGCCGATCGCGACGTTGTTGAAGATCCCGGAGCCCTGCGCGCGGCGCGGGCCGCAGTGGTGGCCGCACGGCCGCACCAGGGCGAACACGTGGTCCAGCCGGTGATAGGCCACCATGCCCACGGCGTCGATGGCGTTCAGGACGGCGCCGGCGGCGACCGCCGCGCCGTCGTAGGTGCCCGGACTGACGAGGGTGTCGGAGTCGAGCCAGCCCGGACCCGCCGCCGCGCAGTTGCGGACGAGGTCCACGTGCGCCTTGTCGTGGACGAGCGCGAGCTGCTCCGGGCTCGCCAAGCGCGGGTAGAAGACGTATAGGTCGTCCCAGAAGGGCTGCTCGCGCAGCAGCTCCACCATTTCGTCGGTGCGGTTGGAGTTCTCGAAGTGCTCCGCCGGTAGGTCATGGGACGAGCCGGGGATGACGACGACGCCCACGAGCCGCTGACCGTCGGGACGCTGGTCGAAGTAGGGCATCGGCAGGTTCCCAACGTGTCCGATCTCGGGCATGGCTTTTCCTTAGATCTCGAAGAGCACGAGTTGAGTTTCTAGCTGTTCGCCGTCGAGCCGCTCGCCGCGAGGGGAGAACACCGTGGAGCCGCCCGGGTAGGCGACCCCGAACTCCTCGCCCCGGCGATTGGCGATCACCACGACCACGTCGTTCGCGGCGGCGGCGGCGCTGGCCTGCCGAAGGACGTCGGGCAGGCTGTCCGCCGGCTCGCTGAGCCCGACCAACGCGAGGTCGGCGCCGGAGATGGCTCGCCACGCCTCGGGCGCCAGGGCGTCGGCCCCTTGAAGGGCGCCCGCGGACCCGATCGGCGTCTCCACGACCTGGAATCCACCCCGGCCGGGTTGGAGGTAGAACGTCTCCCAGGTTCCCGGCCGCCGGTCGACGTGCACCTGGCGATACGCCCCGGCGATCGCACCGTCCGGGCGGACGAAGACCGCTCGGCAGTAGAAGACCCCCTCCGCCAACGTCTCGTAGTAAGAGGCGTACACCCACGGCCCGGCCGAGGCGGCGACGCGGAAGGCGGCCAGCGACTCCGCCTCTCCACGTTCGGATTGGTTGTAGTGGTCGCGCGTGCGCGCGGCGCCGCGCGGGAAGTATCCGACGGTGGTTAGCTGCGGGAACACGAGCAGATCGGCGCCCGCGTCCGCCGCCGCCCTTCCCGCCGCCTCGACGCTCCTCAAGAGCGCGGAACGATCGGTGTGCCCGCCGGTCTCGGCGGTGACGACGCGCGCCATGTGGCCGGTGTCACCCACTGGTGAGCTGGTGGCTGAGGATCTTCCCCGGGCGCATGCGCACCAGCGCTCCCCGGAGAACTCCCTCGGCGTACTCCGATCCGGGGTTGACGACAAAGGTACGCCCCAGCTTGGTGGCGCCACGCGCCTCGTGGACGTGGCCGCAGAGGGCGGCGAGGGGTTGGTACTCGAGCAGGAGATCGCGCAGCACCGTGCTGCCCACGGAGCTCAAGGCCACCTGGCCGTCGCGGATCACCGGCCGGGGCGGATCCACCGACGTGTCCAGCTCGGGGCAGACGTCGAGCACACGATGCGGCGGCACGTGCACGTCGAGCACGATCTGGTCGGGATCGACCGACTCGAGGATTCGCCGGATCAGCGGCTCGAGCTCGTGCTCCGGCGCCTCCCGCGGCGTGTGCCACGGGGTGGGGTTGCTCCATCCGCAGCCGCCGATGAGGAGACCCTGCCCGAGCTCGAGCACCCGTTCCTCGCAGTAGCGAACCCAGGGGCCGGCGTGCGACTTCAGCAGGTCGACGAACTCGGGCGGATCGTCGTTTCCCGCGATCACGAAGCACGGCGTGCCGGTCCGCTCGAGTACGTTCTCAGCGCGGGGAAGCCAGGACTCGAGCCGGGCGATCGCGAGCCGCGTGAACAACTCGTGCTCCGAGCCGTTGGCGGCTTTCGCGAACGCGTCGCCCGCTACCACGTACGCGCCGTCGAGCTGGTCCTCCGCCTCCGGATCCGGGTCCGCGCCGTTGCGCGCGCGGACGATTCGCTTGCCGGTCAGGTCGCCGCCCAGCACGAGCACGTCGGCGTCGTAGAAGGTGGGGGCGGAGAGGAACTTGCGGAAGGTCAGCGTGGAGCCATGGACGTCCGTGGCGAAGAAAACAGTCAGACCGGCTTGCTTCTTGCGAGCGAACAACGCCACGGGCGCTATGCGGGCGGGACCTCGCGGTATGCCCTCAGCAGGTCGCCTCCGCGGCTGCGCCGAACGGCCCAGGACACCGCGAACACGAGCAGGCCAACCACGAACACTCCCCCGATCCACCGAAGCCCGGCCGCGGAGTTGACCAGATAGAGATCGTTCGTCAGGAAGACGACGAAGATGGTCGCCGCGTAGATCGCGCCGAGCACTCCCATGACGGTGATCAGGGGAATACCGCCTACGCGCAGCGAGTCGATCCCCGCCGACTTCATGAGCGCGGGCTTGCGCCAGGGCAGGATGGCCGCGGCCACACAGGCGAGGAAGATCGCCGGCAGCATGCCCAAGATCGCGCCGAGCGTGGTCAGCCAGGTCGTGAAGACGTAGATCGCCAGGAAGGCGATGCCGAGCAGGGTGACCAGCACCACGGCGTAGATCGGAGACTGGAAGCGGTCGTCGACCTCCGCGATCTTCGCCGGCAGGACCCGGTCGAACGACCAAGCGAACATCATGCGCGTGCAGATCATGATGTCAACGGGTATCGAGATCAAGCTCAAGGTAAGGAAGCCCATCCCGATCAGAATCGAGAGGATGACGTTGCCCGTCGCGACGGTGGCGAACAGGTTGAAGTAAGGCGGAATCGGCAGCTCGGTGAGGGTCCCGTTGTAGAAGTCCACGTTGACCGCCGTCAGGAACTCGGAACCCACCAGCTTCTGGACCAGCAGGAAGATGACGATGTTGGCGATCGACAGGACGATCAGCGCGAGCGGCATGCTGAGCAGTTGCGTGCGACGGGCGGATTTCACCTCGCCGCCGATGTACGACGAGGCGAAGATGAACAGCGAGCTGAAGGCGACGATCGGAAGGATCGCGAAGGTGGCGCCGAGGGAGAACCCGTCGAGCGGCACGTCCGAAGCGCGGTTGATCACCGTGTCGTAGTAGTTCTGCCGGTCGGTGAACCGGGTCATGAAGTCGTTGAAGCTGTCGGCGAACGAGCCACTGCCGACGGCCGCCATGACGATCAGCCCGACGATGGTTCCGATCACGCCCAGACCGACCAGACCGAGGATCACCCGGGTCACCACGCGGGCGCCGGCGATCGCGGCGGCGGCGAAGCAGAGGATCACCGCGAGGCCGACGATGAACGAGCCGGCCTTGCCGGCGATCCACGTCGACGCGTCGATCAGCCAGACCGCGTCGAGGGTGTTACCCAAGGTGGCGAGCACGATGCTGAGCGTCTGCGCGCCGCCCCAGTACGCGGCCCAGCCGATGAAGAACGACAGCATCACCATGATGCCCCAGTTGGCGAGGAAGCCAAGCAGCGGGTGAAGGGTGCGACTGATGAAGACGTAGTCGCCTCCGGCTCGCGGCATGGCGACGCTGAGTAGACCGTAGGCGAGCGCGACGGGCAGCGACACCACGACGCTGAGAATGGCCGCCAGGGTGAAATCGGCCTCGGGGTATGCCCACAGCGCCTGGCTGATCATGAACGCCAGGCTGATGGAGAAGAACGCGCCCGTTAGCCCGAGGTTGGTCAAGAAGGCGTCGCGCAGGCCGAGCGACCGCACCAAGCCGCTCGACTGACGCACGAACATGGCGTCGGCCTCGGTGGCTGCTGCCGAGCGTTGGTCAGGTTCGGGGACGGCCTTCTGCATGGGATCGCTCCTCAGTGTGATCCGGGCGGCGCGCGACGCGGCACATGCTAAACCAAACGGCTCTACACCGCAACAAGTATGAGTCGTATGAGTCAGGTGCTGCGGTCGCCACGCGCGTAGATCTGGCGCGGCGAGGTGAACTCGAGCAGACCGTCACTCCCCAGTACGCGGCCGAAGCCGCTCGCTCCGAATCCTCCCCAGGGGGCGTCCGGAGCGATCTCGTGGTAGGTGTTGACCCAGACGACGCCGACCCGCAGGCGCCGCGCGACGCGGGCGGCCGCCTCCGCCCCGCCCCAGATGCCGGCCGCGAGACGGCGGTCGGACGCGTTGATCTGAGCGGCGACGTCCTCCTCGTCGCGAAACGTGTCGATCACCGCGACCGGTCCGAACGCCTCCTCCCGCGCCAGACGGGAGGAGTGAACGAGATCTCGGAGGACGGTCGGTAGGAAGAAGTGACCACGGGAGAGCGCTTGGTCTCGCGGTTGCTCTCCGCCCACCAGACACGCGCTTCCCTGGCTCACGGCGTCCCCCACGAGAGCGCCGAATCGATCTCGGGCACGGGCCGAGATCAAGGGGCCCATGTCAGAGTCCTCGCTGAGCCCGGGCCCGACCCGGATGTTCGCCACGCGGGTCGCGAGCTTGTCGGAGAACGACTCGGCGAGCTCAGCGTGCACGAGCACGCGCACGGAGGCGCTGCAGGACTGGCCCGCGTTGAGATAGGCGCCCCGGACGGTCCCCTCGACGGCCAGGTCGAGGTCCGCATCCGGCAGCACGACGTTGGCGGAACGGCCGCCGAGCTCGAGCGTCACGGGCTTCAGCCCCTCTGCCGTCGCGTGGATGATATCCGGGCCGCGTTCGCTGCCGCCGGTGAAGCACACCGCGGCCACGTCCGGGGACCGGGTCAGCGCCGCGCCGCAATCCGCGCCCCCGACGATCACGTTGACCGCTCCCGGCGGCAGGGACGTCTCAGCCGTCAGGCGCCCCAACTCGCTCGGGGTGAGCGGCGCGAGCTCCGACGGCTTGAGCAGGCACGAGCAGCCCGCGGCGATCGACATCGCGATCCGGGCCGCCGCCATCGGCAGTGGAAAGTTCCACGGGAGGATGTGTCCCACCACGCCGATGGGCAGCCGCTGGATCTCGAGTTCTCCGCCGAGGCGAGACCGGCTCCGGCGCGGCTCCAGCACCCCGTCCTCGAGCAGTTCGGCGTAGTACCCCAGCGTCGTGGCCGCGGCGCCGGCCCCGGCGCGACTCTCCACGAGCGTCTTTCCCACCGACAGCGTCTCGAGGCGCGCGAGGCGCTCGGAGTCGTGGTCGATCGCGCCGGCGAGCTCGCGCAGCCAGCCGGCCCGGGTGGCGGTGGAGGCGGAGGCGACGCTCGCCAGGGCCTCGGCCGCGCTCTTCCCCGCGGCGGTGACGTCGTCGTCGCGGG
>Ga0187894_10002525_pt1 | contig 21747 bp, 22 predicted proteins | sample GBC1701081metaG_FD_136650 | JGI IMG/M metagenome (GOLD analysis project Ga0187894, IMG submission 136650) | White microbial mat communities from a lava cave in the Kipuka Kanohina Cave System on the Island of Hawaii, USA - GBC170108-1 metaG ... | reverse complement strand
CGGGCGTGTTCCGGTTGAACGCGGCGGCGGGTGACATGAAGTACCGGAAGAGCTCGTACGTCCCGTCGACGAGATGAACGATCACGACAGCAAGGATAGGGCAGCGCGCGCGACCCGTCGAGGGGCGGGCGCGGCGCGAGGAAAGGCGGGCGTCGATCGAGCCCGCCCATTCGAAAGCCGATGCGGCTTGACAGCTCGCCGAGCCGACGCTATTCCTGCGCCATGAAGATTCGCGCTCTCCGCGCCCGACCCGTCCTCGTTCCGTTCAACCGGCCGCCGATCAGCGCCAGCGGCGCGATCGCCAAGGCCGCGCTCGTGCTGTTCGACCTCGAGACCGACGAGGGTGTCATCGGCCGCTCGTACGTGTTCGGCTTCGCGCCCTGGGCGCTCGCGTCGATCGTCGGCGCGGCGCAGGGTCTCTTCGAGATGATCAAGGGTGATCCGTTGGCGCCGGTCGAGATCGAGGCAACGCTGCGGCGCCAGCTCACGCTGCTCGACACGCCGGGCCTGGTCGGGCTCGCGCTGGCCGGGATCGACATCGCTGCGTGGGACGCGCTGGCGCACGCGCGGGGCGTGCCGCTGGTCGTGCTGCTCGGGGGCGCGGCGAAGCCGATTCCCGCGTACAACAGCACGGGCCTGTGGGTGCAACCCGTCGAGACGCTGGCCGACGAGGCGGCGGCGCTGCTGGACGAGGGCTTCGCGGCCGTGAAGCTCCGACTCGGGCGCGACGACTTCGCGCACGACCTGGCGGCGGTGCGCACCGTGAAGCGCCGCATCGGTGAGTCGGTCACGCTGATGTGCGACTTCAACCAGCGGCTCACGGTGAACGAGGCGGTCCGCCGTGGCCGGGCGCTGGATGGCGAGGGACTCTACTGGATCGAGGAGCCGGTGCGCCACGACGACTACGAGGGCTCCGCGCGCATCGCGGCCGAGGTCGCCACGCCCATCCAGACGGGCGAGAATCTCGTGGACACGTTCGAGATGGCGCGAGCCATCGCGCTCCGTTCACTCGATTTCGTGATGCCCGACGTGCAGCGCATCGGCGGCGTCACGGGCTGGCTGCGGGCGGCGGCGCTCGCGCACGCCCACGGCATCGAGATGTCGAGCCACCTGTTCCCGGAGGTCAGCGTGCATCTTCTCGGGGTGACGCCGACGTGCCACTGGCTCGAGTTCATGGACTGGGCGGCGCCGTTGCTCCAGGAACCACTGCGGGTCAAGGATGGGTTCGCCATGATCCCCGACCGGCCAGGGGCCGGGATCGCGTGGGACGAGGCGGCAGTGAAGCGCTACTCGGCCTGAGGCTGAACGGCACGCAGCCGCTGGCCCGCGCCGAACGGGAGGGAGGCTGGGGCGCGCTACTCGTCGCGGGACGGCTTCTCGCCCCTGATCTGGGCGATCTTGGAGTCGCGGTCACTGGCGAGGCGCTCCATGTCGCGGCGAAGTGCCTCGTTGAGTTGGTCGATCTCCTCGCGGCTCGCGGCCTTGCGGAGCGCCGTCTGGTGCAGGATCTCGCGCTCGGCGACCCGCGCTTGGTGGACCTGACGGGCCTCGGCGATCGCAGCCTTCTGCTCGTCGGTGAGCGGCCGCGATTCGCCGCCCTCCTCGTCCTTCCGGCGGAAGCGCTGCATCGCGATCTCGTACGCGGTCTTGGGCGCCTCGTCTGCCATGGCCGGAGTGTAGCAGACGGCGATGTCGGCGTCTGGCGCTGGAGCCCTCGCCTGTTTGACCTGGATGGTTCCTTACCGTAGTGTAAGGATCCGTAGATTGGTAAGGAGGACCGGATGCCCAGCGCCACCCTCACCAGCAAGGGACAGCTCACGCTGCCGAAGGCGATTCGAGATCTCCTCCGGCTCGACACCGGAGACCGCGTTGATTTCATCGTGACGGATGATGGCACCGTGGTCCTGCGGCCGGCGACGGTCGACGTGCGTGAGCTCAAGGGGCTGCTTCACCGGAAAGGCCTGGCCCCCCTGTCCGTGGAGGAGATGAATGCGGTCATCCGACGGCGGGGAGCCGGGCGCGCGTGACCGGACTCGACACGAACGTGCTCGCGCGCTATCTCCTCCGCGACGAGCCCGCGCAGGCGGCGCGGGCAACGCGTGAGCTCGAACGCGACGAGCGCTTTCTCATCGGCGCCGTCGTCCTCTGTGAGCTCGTGTGGGTGCTGGAGACGGGCTACGGATTCTCGCGGGCGGAGATCGGTGACGCCCTCGAGAAGATCCTCGCGACCGCCCAGTTCGAGATCGAGGACAAAGATCTGGCCCAGGGCGCGCTCGCGGATTTCAGACGCTCGGCAGCCGATTTCTCGGACTGCCTGATCGGGAGACGGAACCGGGCGGCCGGTGCCGGCGAGACCGTGACGTTCGAGCGGAGCCTGCGAGGGCTGGAGGGATTCCGTCTCCTGTGAGAGTCGGCTGAGGACCGGCATGCCACGCATGAGCACTGCGCCCGATCTGGCGGCCATCGACGGGCTCGCTCCGCTCGAACGGGCCCGACGCCATCCGCTGATGCTCGGGCTCTTCCTGCCGCTCCAGCAGGGCGCCTGGAGCCCATCGATGTGGCCGCGCGGGACGTCGTGGGATTTCGACTACAACGCCGAGTGCGCGGTGCGCGCGGAGGAGCTCCGGTTCGATCTCGTCTTCGGCCTCGCGCAGTGGCTTGGCCAGGGCGGCTACGGCGGGCAGATGCGGTTCCGCGAGAACGCCGCCGATCCGCTGCTCGTCACCGCCGGGCTCGCGCCGCTCACGCGCAACATCATGCTGATCTCGACGGTCCACATCCTGTACGGCTGGCATCCGCTGCACCTCGCGAAGTTCGCCGCCTCGATCGACCACATGAGCCGCGGGCGCTGGGGGCTCAACGTGGTCACCGGCTACAAGAAGAGCGAGTACGAGATGTTCGGCCTGACGCCGATCGAGCACGACCTGCGCTACGAGATGGCGGCGGAGTTCTCGGACATCATGCGGCGACTCTGGACGAGCGAGGAGAACCTCACGATCGACGGCCGCTGGTGGCGGACGAAGGACGCGTTCGTGTCGCCGAAGCCGGTGCACGGGACCGTGCTGATGGTGAACGCCGGGTCGTCCGGGGCCGGCCTTGCCTACGCCGCGCGCCACTCCGACCTGATCTTCGTCACGAGCCCGGCCGGCGCCAACCTCGACCGCGCCTGCGAGGCGTTGCCCGCGCACAATCGCGCCATCAAGGCGCTCGCCGCGAGCGTCGGACGCGACGTGAAGACGATCATCAACCCCCACGTGATCTGCCGCGAGACGGAGCGCGAGGCCCGCGATCAGCATCGGGCGATCCTCGAGCATCAGGATCCCGTCGCGGCGGACAACTTCTACGCGACGTTCATGGGCGGGGATCAGACCTCGTGGAAGGCGGCGACCCGCGAGGACTGGGTGGTCGGCGGCAACGTGCACGTGATCGGCGCGCCGGAGCAGGTCGTCGACGCGTTCGTCCGGCTCCACGCCGCCGGTTGCGACGGCGTGCAGGTGAACTTCTACGACTACCTGCCGGACCTCGAGCTGTTCGGCGCGCGCGTGCTGCCGCTCCTGAAGCAGGCCGGCCTGCGCCTCGCCTGACCGGCCCGTCGTCGGCGCGTCCTCACCACCGCTCGGTCCGGCACGTCTGCCGGCGGCCGCGCTACACCAGCACGGCCTTGCCGATGACCTTGCGCTCCCGCACGAGTGCGAGGGCCTCCGCCGCCCGCTCCAGCGGCAACGTGTGCGAGACGTGAGGCGTGATGCGGCCGGCGGCGAGCCAGCTCATGAGGACGGCGAAGTTCTTGCGCTCGCGCTCCGGATCGAGTCGGGCCAGCGCGCCGATCGTGAAGCCGATGGCCTCGGCATCCTTGACGAGGAGATGGTTGGTCTTCGCCTCGGCGGGGCGGCCGCTCGTGAACCCCACGATCAGCAGCCGGCCGAACGGCGCGATACAGCGCATCGACTCGTCGAACACGTCGCCGCCCACGGGGTCGTAGATCACGTCGGCGCCGCGGTCGTTCGTGAGCGCTTTCACCTGCTCGCGAAACCCGTTCGCGTAGTCGATGACGTGATCTGCGCCCATTCGCGCGCACACGGCCCGCTTCTCCTCGGTGCTGGCCGCGGCGATGACCGTGGCGCCGAGGAGCTTCCCGACGTCGACGGCGGCGAGACCGACCCCGCCAGCAGCGCCGTGCACCAGCAAGACCTCGCCGGGTGCGAGGCGGCCGCGCTGCAGTCCGTAGTACGCGGTGGCGTAGTTGGCGCGAAACGCCGCGGCCGCCTCGAAGCTCACACGTGCCGGCAGCAGAGTTGCGCGCGAGGCGGCGACGACGACCTCGTCCGCATAGCCGCCGGGAACGAGCACGCGGTCGCCGGGCATGAAGCCGTTCACGCCGGCTCCCGTCTCCACGACCACGCCGGCCGCCTCGTTGCCCGGGATGAACGGCAACTCGCGCTTCACCTGGTACTGCCCGGCGATCATCAGCGAGTCGACGAAGCTCACGCCGCGCGCCCGGAGGGCGACCTTCATCTCGCCCGGACCCGGCGTCGGCGAAGGAACCTCGCGCAGCACGAGATGCTCGGGCCCGCCCAGTCGCTCACAGAATATGGCGCGCATCGTCACGCTCCCCTGTCCCTGTCTCCATACCGTTCGATGAACATTCGGCGCAAGGCGCTCTCTCGTGCGTCACGAGCGATCCAACGTGGCGGCCTGGTCAGGCCCGGTGGATCAGGTCGCTGATGCGCGCGGGGTTGAGCGGCATGCGCGTGACGCGCGCGCCAAAGGGACGGAGCGCATCCTCGATCGCGTTGGCCACGGCCGCGGGGACGGGGAGCGTGCCCGCCTCGCCCGCGCCCTTGACGCCGAGCGGATTGATCGGGCTCGGCGTGGTCAGGTGGAACATCTCGATGCGGGGCATCTCGCGCGCCGACGGCAACGGGTAGTCGAGGAAGCTCGACGCGAGGTTCTGGCCCTGCTCGTCGTAGACGGCCTCCTCGTAGAGCGCGTTCGAGAGCCCGTGGGCCACGCCGCCCAGGATCTGGCCCTCGACGATGAGCGGGTTGATGACGTTGCCGCAGTCGTGGCCGACGACGTAGCGAACGATGCTGACCTCGCCCGTGTCGGGGTCGACGTCGAGGACGCACACGTGAGCGCTCGCCGAGTATCCCGCTTGTGACGGCGTGAAGTAGGCGGAGGCCTCGAGGCCGACCTGGAGCCCGCCAGGCATCACCATGCCGAACGCCGTGCCGCCATTGCCGAGGCGAGCGACCTGAGCGAGGGGGACCCCGCGGTCGGGCAAGCCGCGGACGCGGACGGTGCCGTCGACGATCTCGAGGTCGGCCGCCGCCGCTTCGAGCTGATGGGCCGCCACCGCGAGGATCTTCTGGCGGAGCGCCCCGCCCGCTTCCACGATCGCGGGGCCGGCGTTCGCGGTCACGCGGCTCGCGAAGCTCCCGACGCCGTAGGGGATGGCGCCGGTGTCCCCGGTGACCACGTCGACGTCCTCGAAGCGGACGCCGACGGCGTCGGCGGCGATCTGGGCGAAGGCGGTCTGATAGCCCTGGCCCTGCGGGGGCGCGCCGCTCGTGACGATGACGCGGCCCCGCGCGTCGAGACGGAGTATGGCGCCTTCGAAGGGGCCCAGGCCCACGCCCTCCACGCAGATGGCGACGCCGATGCCCCGGCACCGGCCCTCGGCGCGAAGGCGCGCCTGCTCTCGACGCGCCTCGGCGTAGTCGGCGTGCGCGAGGGCACGCCGCAGGAGCTCGGGATAGTCGCCGCTGTCGTAGGTGAGCGGCGCGGCGTCGCGGAACCACATCCCGACGGGGTAGGGAAACGCGTCGGCCGGGATCAGGTTCCTCGAGCGCACCTCTGCGGGATCGAGGCCGAGCGCCTCGGCCATGCGGTCCATCATCCGCTCCATCACGAGCACGCCCTGCGGGCGCCCGGCGCCGCGCACGGCCCCGGTGGGTTGAAGGTTCGTGTACGCGGCGGTGAACTCCGAGTGGATGTTGGGGATGCGATACGGGCCCGGGACGGTGCACGCGGTGATGATCGGCGACACGAGGGCGCCGTAGATGCCGACGTCGTGCGTGAAGACGTCGCGCAACGCGAGCAGCGTGCCCTCGCCGGTGAAGGCGATCGCGACGGTGTGGATCTGCTCGCGCTCCTGCGCGGCGGAGAGGAAGTGCTCGAGGCGATCCTCGATCCACTTGACGGGCCGGCGCAGGCGCCGCGCGAGCCAGCAGACGAGCGCTTCCTCCGGATAGAAGCTCGCCTTGGGCCCGAGTCCGCCGCCGACGTCCGGGGGCGCGATCACGCGCACGCGGTGCTCGGGCAGCTCGAACAGGAAGGCGAGCATCGCGCGGATGGCATGAGGCGTCTGCGTGGCGTCCCAGACCGTGAACGCGTCGAGCGCCTCGTCGTAGCGCGCGACGACTCCGCGCCCTTCCATGGAGTGGCTGCCCCCGCGCATCACCCGGAAGGTTTCCTCGAGCGTGTGTGGCGCGGTGGCGAACGCGCGCTCGGGGTTGCCGACGCGCTGGACGATGTGGGCCGCCACGTTGTCGCCGAGCTCCTCGTAGACGCGGGGCGCGCCCGGCGCGAGCGCGGCGGCGGCGCTGGCGACGACGGGCAGGGGCTCGTAGTCCACCTGGACCTGGTCGCACGCGTCCTCGGCCAGGGCGCGCGACTCGGCCACCACGGCCGCGACCACCTCGCCGACGTGACGCGCCTTGTCGACCGGGAGCGTGTAGCGCTCGCCGTGGCGCACGGCGGTGCCGGGGACCGGGCTCGGCATGCGCGCCGGCCAGGGCTTCTGGATGTCGGCGATCTCGGCGGCCGTCACGACGGCGAGGACGCCGGGCATCGCAAGCGCCGCCGCGGTGTCGATGCGCCTCACACGGGCATGGGCGTGCGGGCTCCGCACCATCGCCGCGTGCGCCACGCCGGGCATCTCGAGGTCGTCGACGAACGTGCCGCGGCCCGTGAGCAGGCGCGCGTCCTCGCGCCGGGGAATCGGCGCGCCGATGTACCCGCCTTCCGGCGTGCGGGCAGCACGGGAATCCGGTCCGCTCATGCCGGCGAGCCTAGGCTGCCGGCCACGGTCGAGTCAAGGCACCGGTGGCTGGGCCGCGGGTGGGGTTTGCGGCTCCCGACGGCATCAGGGGATACACTGCAGATATCGACCGGATGTCATCAGCATCGTGCATCCGGCGTCGCGACGGCCCACGAACCGCCGGCGCCGGGAGGAGGAGCGAATCATGGGCACGGTACCGTTCGACGAGTCCATTGCCAACCTGCTCCTGAAATACGCGCGACTCGTCGTCGGTCGCGGGTACATCCACAACTCGCTCGGCAACATCGCGATCCGCGCGCCGCATCCCGGGTTCGAGCACGGCGTGGCCTACACGAAGCACGCCGAGATCTCGCTCGAGGAGATGACGATCGACAACGTGGTCGTCACCGACATCCCGATGCCCACGCTCCTCCACGGGACCGTGCCGACCAGCGTCGGGCACAACTTGAACCGCGAGATCCTGCGCCTGCGTCCCGACATCGGCGCCGTCATCCATGTGCATCACGACGACACCATCGCGCTGTTCGCGTCTGGCGCCATCAAGGAGCTGCGGGTGCTCTCGCTCGAGTTTCCCTACGTGATGGCCAAGCCCCCCTACGTCGTCGCCTCGCATCTGGACGTGGAGCAGGACGTCGGCCCCGTCGCCGGCTTCATCCAGGACACCAACTCGGTGATCATGGAAAACCACGGCGTGACCACGCTCGGGCGCACGGTCTCGGAGGCCTATCACCGGCTGAACACGCTCGCCTCCGAGGTGCGTCGCGTCACGATGGCGGAGCAGCTCGCGGCCGCTGCCCGGACCGAGGTCCACTACCTCGCGCCCGACGCCGTCGAGTGGATGTACCGCTACGCGGAGAGCGTCATCTATCCGTCGCGCGACGCGACCCGGCGGCCGGAGGGCGGCGAGCGACGCGCCTGATGCCCGACGACACTCCCGAGGTCCTCGCGGCGAGGCTCAGGACGGCGCTCGATCTCTGCGAGATGGGAGAGTCGATGCGGCGCGCGCAACTTCGCCGGGAGCACCCCGATCTCCCGGACAAGGAGATCGAGGCATTGCTGGTTGTCTGGCTCGAGACGCGCCCGGGGGCCGAGCACGGCGACGCCTGGGGCCGACCCATTGCCTGGCCACCGTCCCACCCGTGAGTCGCGCCGAAGGCGCATTCCGTCGCATCGTCGCCAATCTCAACGATCTCGGCCGGCGGTTCGCGCTGGTTGGTGGCCTCGCGGTCTCGGCCCGGACCGAGCCTCGTCTCACACGTGACGCCGACCTCGCGGTGCTCGTCACCGACGATCGAGACGCCGAGACGCTCGTCCGCGACCTCCAGGCGCGCGGCTGGAGAGTCGTCACGGCCATCGAGCAGGATGCGGCCGGGCGTCTCGCGACCGTCCGGCTCGGTCCCGCCGGAGATGATGCCCGTGGAGCGGTCGTCGATTTGCTGTTCGCCTCGTCCGGGATCGAGCCCGAGGTCGTCGCCCGGGCCGAGCGCATCGAGGTCATCGAGGGCTTCACGGTGCCCGTCGCGCGACTCGGTCACCTCATCGCCCTGAAAGTCCTCGCGCGCGACGACCGGACGCGTCCGCACGACCGGGTGGACCTCGCGGCGTTGCTGGCCCGGGCTGACGGAGCGGCGCTGGACGAAGCGCGCGCCTCCCTCCGTCTCGTCGCCCAACGCGGGTTCCAGCGCGGCCGCGACCTGCTCGCGGCGCTGGACGCCGCGCTGAGGGAGTTCCGGGAGTAGACTCGCCACCGCGTCAGGCCTGACACGCCGATGCCCCAAAGCGCGGCGGCAGGGCGAGCGCCCTGCGCTCGGCGCCGCGCAGTCGTGCCGACCGGCGCCGCGTTCAGTGACGGTTCGCCCTGACCAGGGCGAGCACCGCATCGACCATTCCCTGATAGCCGGTACAGCGGCAGAGATGGCCGGACAGCGTGTCGCGGATCTCCGCCTCGGTCGGACGCGGGTTGTCGCGGAGCGCCGCGGTCAGCGACATGAGGATGCCGCCCGTGCAGAACCCGCACTGCACGCCGTGGTGCCGGACGAACTCGGCCTGGAGCGGATCGAGTCGCTCGGGATCGGGCGCCAGGCTCTCCACGGTCTCGACGCGCACGCCGTCGGCCTGCACGGCGAGCAGAAGACAGCCCCGCACGGCCTCGCCGTTCACCAGCACCGTGCACGCCCCGCAGACGCCGTGCTCGCAGCCGACGTGCGTGCCGGTCAGGCGGAACGTCTCGCGCAGGAGGTCGACGAGCGTCGTGCGCGTGTCGACGACCGCGTCGCGCGCCTGGCCGTTCACCGTGAGGGCGATGGCGCGCGTCGCGGTCATGCGGCGAGCCGCTCCAGCGTCTCGAGCGCCGCCGTGAGCGCTCGCGTGGTGAGCACGCCGGACAGGCGCTTGCGATAGCCGCCGCGCGCGTGAATGTCGTCCGCCGGCGTCACGGCGACGCTGGCGAGCCGACCGGCCTCGGCGAACGCCGCGGTCGACGGCGGGCGGCCCACGAGCGATTGCTCGGCCTCGACCGCGCGGAGGGGGCGCGGCCCGACGCCGAAGCACACGACGCGCGCGGCGCCGACCCGGCCGTGCGCATCGAGGGTCAGCGTTGCCGCGACGCCTGCAAGCGCGAAGTCGCCCTGCCGGATCGCCACCTCCTGCAGGCTCGACCCGCTGCGCTCGGGCCAGGGCGGCAGGGCGATCTCCGTCAGCAGCTCATCCGGCGCGAGCGCGGTGACCAGCGAGGCCACGAAGAAATCCTGCGCGGCGACGACCCGCCGGCCTCGAGCGCTCCGGATCGTGAACCGGGCGTCGAGCGCCATCATCACCGCGGGCAGCTCGGCGGCCGGATCGGCGTGCGCGAGGCTGCCGCCCACGGTGCCGCGCGACCGGATCTGGGCGTGTCCGACGAACGGCAACGCCTGGGCGATCAGCGGGGCGCGCAGAGCGACGAGCGACGAACGCTCGAGCGCCCGCTGACGGACCAGCGCGCCGATCAGCAACCCGTCGTCCGCCGCCGGGGCGACCGTGGCGAGCTCGGCCAGCCGATTGATGTCGACGACGTGGCCGGGTCGCACGAGCCGGAAATTCAGCATCGGCATGAGGCTCTGACCGCCGGCGAGCACCCGGGCGCCGTCGCCGTGGCGAGCCAGGAGATCGAGCGCGTCCGCGATCGTCGAGGGATCGTGATACGCGAACGGAGGCGGCTTCATCGCGGCGAGCCTAGTGTCCCGCGCGCGAAGAGTCAAGGCGGTCCGGTGAGGTGCGTCGCCGCGCGGTCGGCAGCGCGCCAGACCGTGGCGGCCGAGTCCGCCGCGGTCCGGCGATCAATGCTCGCGCCGCGTCAGCTGCCGGTGCCGTATTCCACGAAGTCGTACGAGGCGACGCTCACCCGGTAGGCGGGAGCATCCGGTACCGCCACGTCCCCGGCGAGAAATTCACCTCGACCGAAGCGTCCTCGCTCGGCCGCCCCATGGCGCGCGATCTCTTCCCTGGGAATGTTCTTCCGGCGGGTCGATCAATCAGCCTGGCCCGAACGCAGGCGTGCGGCGGCGCGCTCCATGTCCTCCGGCATCGGGGCCCGATACTCGACATCCAGCCCCGTCGACGGGTGAACGAAGCCGAGGATCGCCGCATGCAGCATCGGCCGGGGGAGCGGCGGCTCGGTCGAGCCCGCGCCCTCCGACGGCCCATACATGGGATCGCCGAGGACCGGATGCCCGATCGAGGCCAGGTGCACCCGGATCTGATGCATCCGGCCCGTGCGCGGGCGCACCTCGAGTAGCGTCGCATCGGGTCCGAGCGGCTCGGCCACGCGGAACTCCGTCACCGCACGGCGCGCGGCCGGCGATCGGACCGTGACCCGTCGGCGGTCTCGCACGTCACGCCCGATCGGCTGATCGATCAGACCGCCTTGCTTCACCGCGCCCGCGATGAGCGCCAGATACACGCGGTGAATGGAGTGCGCGCGAAACTGACGCGACAGCAGGCGGTGGGCCGAATCGGTCCTGGCGATCACGAGCACGCCGCTCGTGCCCTTGTCGAGGCGATGCACGAGCCCGGGGCGCGCTCGCCCGCCATCGCCAGGGAAGGGCGTTCCGTCGCCCTGGCGCTGACCGACGTGATGCACGAGCGCATTCAGCAGCGTGCCCGTCCAGTTGCCGGGCGCCGGATGCATCACGAGCCCGGGTGGCTTGTTCACCACGAGGATGGCGTCGTCCTCGTGGAGCACGTCCAGCGGGAGCGGCTCGGGCTCGACCGCCGGAGGCTCCCGGAGGAGCGCGTGGCACTCGATGACGTCGCCCGGACGAATGCGCTGCGCAGGCTTGGCCGGGCGGCCATTGACCGTGAACACGCCGCGGTCGATCCACCGCCGGGCCAGGGCGCGCGAGAGGCCGGCATTCTGAGCGCTCAAGAACACGTCGAGCCGTCTCGGGGACTGCCCGGCGGACACCGTCGTCAGGCGTTGCATCGTTCGCTCATGATGGGGCCTGTGTCTGGCGAGCGCGAGACCAAGGATCGCCTGATGCCCGGCGGGGAGCCGCGGTATGATTCGGACGCGATGCGCGTTTCACATGGGAACAGCGGGCCTGTCCCGATCGAGCTGCTGTACGGGCGCGGCACCGTGGCGGTCACGCCACCTCCTGGCTGCGTCCCGACGCTGATCGAGAAGGGCGCCATGCCCGTGCTGGCGGAGCCGCGGGCCGCCGTCGAGCGGGCGCTGGCCACGCCCGTCGATGGCCCGGCGCTCTCCGATCTGGCGCGCGGCAAGCGCACCGCCTGCCTGCTCATCTGCGACGTCACCCGCCCGGTGCCCAACGGCCTCTTCCTGGCGCCGATGATCCGGACGCTGCTCGCCGCCGGCGTCCCGCGCGAGGGCATCACGGTGCTGGTCGCCACGGGGCTCCATCGAGCGAACGAGGGGCAGGAGCTCGCCGAGGTCGTGGGGGATCGGTGGGTGCTCGAGACCGTGCGCGTGGCCAACCATCGCGCCACGGAGGACGCCGACCACGTCCTTGTCGGTCGAACGCCCGGCCGCGGCACGGTGGTGCGGCTGGACCGGCGGCTGGTCGACGCGGAGGTCAGGATCGCGACCGGGCTGGTGGAGCCGCATTTCATGGCCGGCTGGTCGGGAGGACGCAAGGTGATCGCGCCGGGCGTCGCTCACGCGGAGACGATCAGGACGTTTCACAACGCCGCGTTCATGGCGCACCCGCGCGCGGCGAACTGCGTGCTCGACGGCAACCCGCTGCACGAGGAGCAGCTCGCCATCGTCCGGATGCTGGGCGGCGCGCTCGCCCTCAACACCGTGATCGACGACCAGCGGCGCCTGGCGTTCGTCAACTTCGGCGAGATCGTGCAGAGCCACCTGGAGGCGGTGGAGTTCGCGCGCCAGCACGCCGAGGTGCCGGTCGGACGCCGATTCCGCACGGTCGTCGCGAGCGCCGCCGGCCATCCGCTCGACAAGACGTACTACCAGACCGTGAAGGGCATGGTGGGCCCGCTCGACATCCTGGAGCCGGGCGGCGACCTCATCGTCGCGTCGGCGTGCTCGGAGGGGATCGGCTCCGCGCCCTATGCCGAGGCGCAACGCCGCCTCGTCGCGCTGGGCCCCGACGGCTTCGAGGCGAGCATCCGGCACAAGCTGCACGCCGACGTCGACGAGTGGCAGACGCAGATGCAGTTGAAGTCGATGCGCGCGGGCCGCGTCCGGTTGTATACGGACGGACTGTCCGAGCGCGACGCCGAGCTGACCGGCGTGGAGCGAGTCACAGACCTCGAAAAGGCGATCGCCGAGAGCATGGCCCATCACGGCGACCCGAATGTCGCGTTCGTGCCAGAGGGGCCATACGTGGTGCCCGTGCACCGCGGCGAGTGAGCCGCCTTTCGAGCGAGAGAAGATACCGCCGTCGAGGGGTGACCTCGAGGGGTGACCGTGAGGGTTTGAAGCTCTGACAGTCGTCTCGCCGATTGTTTGGTCCCGCGTTCGAGCGCGGGCTTCGCCCGCGCAATCCTGTTTGTCGGGGGAGTTTAAAAAAAGAACGTCAGGTTCTTCACCAGCAGCACGTTCTGGTCGAGGATGACCTTGCGGCGCGCGACGCGCCAGCCGCCATCCACGCGTCGCAGGAGGTCCTCGCGCTTGCCGACGAGCAGGTCAGTCTCGGTCTCGACCCGATTCCGGTAGATCAGGAAGCGGCTCTTCACCGCGACCTCGCTTGGGCTCGTGGGATCGCCGGCCGCGCTCACGATCTGCACGTTCGACACCATGTGGCAGATGCGCGAGGGCGGCTCCTCGGCCCAGTGCACGCCGGTGACGATCTGCTTGACCCGTCGCGTGAGCGTGTCCTTGCCCTCGTCGAACCAGTTCACGTCGTATCCGTCGCGCGTGAACTCGAGGCTCGTGTCGCCGGACGGCACGTTGCGGCGCATCGGCACCCAGTAGTGCACGTCCTCGGTGAGGAGATCGAGCCAGTCCTCGTAGCGCCGCTCGTCCAGCAGCTCGGCTTCCCGGTAGAGGAACTCCTGAATCTCCTCCTTCAAGAGCAGGCGTGCGATGTCCGGCGAGACGCCGGTCACCGCGCCACCACGTCCGTCCAGCTCTTCGCCTCCATGAGCTGGCGCCAGCGCGTGTAGAAGCCGCGCTGATTGTTCTCGCTCGCGCTGCCGGTCACGACGCTGATCCGCCCGGGCAGCTCGAGACCGTGGTCCTCGAAGCGGTCGGTGGCGCGGCCGAGGCCCATCTCGTAGTTGTACGGATGCTGGCGCGCGATCGTTCCGCGGCTGGCGTTGTGGGCGTAGTTCCAGTTCTCCATGTCGTCCTGCTCGGTGAGCCCCGAGGGCCCCGAATACCGGATGTAGTAGTGGCGCAGGAAGTCCTTGACCTCGGCCGGCGCGTCCGCGTCGACGAGATACCAGCGCCACACCTCGGTCTGATGCGGGCCGCGCGGATGCCAGGCGGCGATCGTCCGCGGCTGCCGGGCGAGCGGCGACGTGTTGGGGAACATCGTGCCGGGGCCGCCGAAGAGACGCCACGCGGGGCCGCGGCGGCGCTTGCGGTCCTCCTCGCACTGCCGGAAGTACTCGCTGACCACCGGCGCGTCCTGGTACGCGGGAGCGACCTGCGCATCGGGCGGCCGCAGGAACGCGATCATCGAGTGGCCGAGATCGGGGAAGGACACGTCGAGCCAGCGCGACTCGTTGCGCTCCCGGTTGTCACGGCGGCCCTGGCCGCTCGGCCCGATCCCGACCATGTCGACCGACCGATGGCTCACGCCGTGGTAGCGATCACCGGAGAAGTTCTCTGCTGGGAACTTCCAGTTGCACGGGATGAGCCACTTGTGGACGCCGCCGATCACCTCGGTGCCTCCTTCGCGGCCGTCCCACGCATCGAGCAGCAGGTCGAGGTAGAGCTTGTAGCCGCCGAGGTAGTCGTCGAACGACGGCGCGTCGGGGTCCCACGACGCCCAGATCATGCCCTTGTAGTTCACCATGCGGGGCACCTCGATCAGGCCCCAGCGCGAGCGATCGAGCTGCGGGCCATAGGCGTCCCGGGCGAACGGCACGCCGACGAGCGCGCCGTCGGTGGCGTAGCTCCAGCCGTGATAGGGGCAGAGGAACTCGACGGTGTTGCCCTGGTCGTAGCGGCAGACCTTCATGCCTCGATGCCGGCACGAATTGAGGAAGACGTGAATCTGGCCGCCGGCGTCGCGGCACAGGATGACCGACTCCTCGCCCATGGACGAGGCGAAGAAATCGCCCGGCTTCGGGATCTGGCTCTCGTGGCCGATCAAGAGCCAGGCGCGCGCGAAGATGCGCTCCTGCTCCTGCCGGTAGATGTCCTCGCTGATGAAGATCTCCCTGCTGACGATGCCCTTGTCGACGTCGACCAGGCCGTTCACGCTGCCGAAGTTTCCGTTCCGCATCGCGTCTCCTCCCCGCCACGTTCTTTCACCCGGCGTGCCGACGATAGCGCCGACGGCAGAGGCAATCAACCCGATCGCCGCCGCCGGCGACCGTCCCTCGCAGTATCGTAGAGGACGCTGCCATGGCGACATTCCTCGCGCTCAACGCCGGGACGGCGCTCGCCGCCATCTTGATCTCCACCGCCACCCATCCCTTCGCGAGCGCCGCCGAGGTCCTGTTCGCCGCGATCTGCGCCTACGCGATCATCGCCTACGCCAGCGTCCTGCTGTCGGGCCTCGCCGGACATCTCACGACGGCCGGCGCCGGGTGCGTGGTGGTCGTCGCCCTCGTCGGGGCCGCATGGCTCTCCCTCCGCACGCGAGCCGTGGCGACGTCCGAGGCGCGGGCGCCCGGGTCTGATGCCGCGCCGGCGTCCACACGCATTGCGTGGACGGCTGCCACGTTGTACTCGGTGCTCGCCGCGGCCGTCGCTGGAGCCCTCTGGCTCGGCCCGCATGTGCTCGAGGCCACGCGGCTCTGGATCTGGGACGACTACACGTACCACATGATCTACCCGGCGCTCTGGCTGCGCGACCACGCGATCGCCGCGCTGCCGCCCGCGCGCACCTTCACGATGCAGGCCTGGTACCCGCTCGCGGCGAGCCTCCTCTCCGCGTGGTTCATGCTGCCGTTTCCGGACGCGCGAAGCGAGGCGCTCGCGTGGGTGAGTCTCACGGGACCGCTCTACGGCGGCATCTTCGCCGCGGGAGTGGCCGCGCTGATGCATCGGCTCGGATGCCATCCGGGCGCCTGGGCGGTTGCGGTGGTGCTGTTTGCGACGTCCCAGCGCATCGACGTGATGGCGTCGAGCTTTTCCGACGCCGATCTCGCGCAGGCGGCGACGCTGTTCGCGGCGTTCGTGTTCGCGGTCCCCCGACACGACGAGCGCCGCCAGTCGGGTCGCGCCGGCTCCGATCGGTCCCGTGCAGACCTCGAAGACGAGCGCCGCGCCGCGGCGCGCATCGACGCCTGGTACGCGGCCGCGCTGAGCGGCGTGGCGATCGGCATCAAGGTCAACGCCGCCGTGCCCGCGGCCATCGTGGCCGTCATGGCGTTGATCCGAGCAGCGTCGCAGAAGCGCCGCGCGGCGGCATTGCTCGGCACCGGCGCCGCGTTCGCGGTCGGCTGGGCCGCGATGGGAGGCTACTGGTACGTCCGGAACTTCGTCCACATGGGCAATCCCGTGTACCCCGCGGCGTTCCTGTTCTGGTCGGGCACCGTGTTCTCCGAGACGACCCTGGCGGAATACGCCCGTCGGTACGGACTCGGCCGCACCGTGGCCGACGCGCTGTCCGTCTACACGGACTGGGGGCGCTTCCACGCCGCGACGGCGATCCTCGGGCTCGCCTGCCTCGCCGCCGACCTCGTGCGGCAGCGATCCGCCCGCGGCCGGCAGGACCGACGAGGAGTCGCCAACGCCACGTCGCGCGCGTTCTTCGCCGCCGGTGGACTCGCCATCGTCGCCGCCGCGCTGATCCTCCTTCCGTACATGCCGTACTCCGCGGGCAACGCGATGACGTTTCGCTCGGGCTTCGTCCACTGGGACAGCATGCGCTACGTCGCGCTCGTGGCGCTGATCGGGTGGGTTGCGCTCGCCACCTCGCTCGACGGCGGGGTCGCGCGCGACGGCGGATACGCTCGGGTGCGGGCCCTGGCCGCGACGCTCGTCACCGTCGGATGCCTGCTGACCTCGCCCGACGTTCGCCTCCGTGCTCCCGCCGTGATCGTGGGGCTCGCGGTCGCCGCCGCCGTCGCGTCGGGAGTGGTCGCGCATCTGCCGCGCTCGCCGTGGCGGACGCGGGTCCGGGGCGCGCGGCTCGGCGCGTTCGCCGCCACTCTGGTGGCGCTGTTCGCCGCCGGGATCGTGTTCTGGCGCCACGACGTGAAGGCCATGGCGACCTCGGCGTCCATCTCTGGCGAGCGCTTCTTCGGCCGCGCCGCCGACGTGCTCGACGCCCAGCCCGCCGGCGCCCGCGTCGCCGTGTTCGGCGATCAGTGGGTGTTCCTCACCCTCGGGGCTCGCAATCATCTCGAGCCAGTGCGAGTCGACGGCGATGGCCGTGTCGCGTCGTCGCCCATCGGTGGCGCGATGGGGCCTCACGAGCTCACGGTCGACGGGCCCACGTTCGTGCGGCATCTCGAGGCGGCCGGCGTGACCCTCGTGGTTGTCGCGCATCTGCCGCATCCCGGCCGCTCGGGAGAATGGCCGACGCAGCACGCAGTGCTCGAGGCCTCTCCCCACGCGCGTCTCCTTGCTCGTGGCGAGGCGGTGGCGGTGTGGGCGCTCGCGGATGGAGGTCGGCCTGGTTGGAGCAATCTGCCGCCGCACGCCCGAGGCGCGGCGGATCCTTGCCGCGCTCAGCGTTGTGAGTCGTCGGAGGGCCGATGATAGAATCTGAGCCCCTGATCGCTGTTGAGACGAGCCCGGGGAAATGATCCGCCCGTTCGACGTCGCGCATGTCAACCTGAACGTGACCGACCTGAACCGCGCCATTCGTTTCTACACGGAGATCCTCGGGTTCACGATCGCGTTTCAGTATCGCGATGCGATCGCGTGGCTCAACTTCGGACAGTATCGTGACGACGTCGGAGGCCTCGGCCAGGGCTTTCACGATGTGGCGCTCTACAAGGTCGACGGCCCCGCCCCCGAGGACCGCAGGCGGCGCGCCGGCATGAATCATCTGGCCTTACGGCTTCGCAGGCCCGAAGAGGTCGACCTGGCCGCCGAGGATCTTCGCTCCAAGGGCGTCAAGATCCTCAAGGGGCCCTTGACTCACAAGGAGGATCGGGACCGGTATCTGTACTTCGAGGATCCGGATGGCAACATGATCGAGCTGGTCGCGTCGACCGTAGAGGGGTGGCCGGCACAATTCCTTCGGTAAGCCCACCGAGGGCGAAGACCGCTCGCTCGACCCGGTGAGAGAGTGGCGATCACGGTCGTCACAGCGAGGAGGACAGGATGAATCTCGAGCGCGTCAAGACCCTCTCCAAGAAGCTCAGTCCCTGGGCGCACATTGCCACGGTCGGTCGCGATGGAGACCCCGACGTCGTCCCGATCCATCCGGCCTGGGAAGGCGACGTCCTGTGGTTCATGACCGGGGCGACGAGTGTGAAAGCTCGCAACATCGCGCACCACCCGAACGTGGCGATGCACTGGCAGGTGTCCGAGGCCGGCGACGGGCTCGAGGTCTGGGGGCGCGCGGAGGTCCACACCGACGTCGACACGAAGCGGCGGCTCTGGACCGGGGTCTTCGACTATGACCTCAATCAATTCGCTCCCGGTGGACCCGACGGATCCCCGGGGATCGCGTTCGTCGCCGTTCGACCGTCCCGCGCGCTCTTCCTCGAGATGTTCGGGATGAAGGGCCGCGACACCTGGTCGGCGTGAGCTTCGTTGCGAACGCGTCACCTGGAGACAACTGTTGTCTGGAGACAATGACCGCGGTCGTCCGATGCTCGGCGAGGTCCCGCAAGCGTGACGCCGCGGTATCATGCTCCCTGGCGGCAGCCGAGCAAGCCCCCCGATCCAGGCGGCGACGAGGCCCGACCACGGAGGATCGACGATGAAGATCAGCGCGTTTCACCTGATGCCGCACCGCGAGCTTCCCGCGAACTTCGAGCAGCGCTATCCGAGCGTGTGGGTGACACCGCCGTGGTGGGAGCTGGCCGACGCGCGGCGTGTGGGCCAGTACTACAACTGGACGCTCGACGAGCTGCTGTACGCGGCACGCGCAGGCTTCGACGGCGTGTGCACGAACGAGCACCATCAGAACGCCTACGGCTTCATGCCGAGCCCGAATCTCATGGGCAGCGTGCTCGCCAAGCAGACCAGCGACCTCGACGTGGCCATCGTCCAGATGGGCATGACGCTGCCCACGACGTCGCCGCCCGTGCGTGTCGCCGAGGAGTACGCGATGATCGACTGCATCAGCGGCGGCCGGCTCGTGGCCGGCCTGCCGCTCGGCAGCCCGATGGACGTGAACCTCGCGTACGGCATCACGCCGATGGAGCATCGCGAGCGCTATCGGGAGGCGTTCGAGCTGGTCATGAAGGCGTGGAAGGCGCGCGAGATCTTCGCGTGGAACGGGAAGTACTTCCAGCTCGGCATGGTGAATCTCTGGCCCCGGCCCATCCAGGATCCGCATCCGCCGGTGTGGGTGCCGGGATCGGGGAGCATCAGCACGTTCGACTTCGCGGTCGACCACGACGTCTGCTACTGCTTCCTGAGCTACTCGGGCGCGCGCTCGGCAAAGTCGATGATGGAGGGGTACTGGGACGTCGTGGCGAAGAAGGGCCGCGATCGCAACCCGTATCGCGCCGGCTTCCTCCAGCTCGTCGCCGTGTCCGAGACCGACGCGCGCGCGGAAGCCGAGTACGCGCGCCACGTCGAGTACTTCTATCACAAGTGCCTCCACGTCCCCGCGCCGTACTTCACGCCGCCGGGGAATCAGGACTACCGGAGCCTGCTCGCGGCGAACCGGAGCCCGGTGCGGCGCGCCGAGGATCCGAAGACGCTCCGCTACAAGGACTTCGTCGACAAGGGCTACGTGATCACGGGCAGTCCCGCCACGGTTCGCCAGCGCCTGCTCGACGAGGTGGTCAAGGGCCTGCACGTCGGCAACCTCATGCTGCTGGTGCAGATCGGCTCGATGCCCCACGAGCTGACGCTCCAGAACATCGACCTGCTCGCGAGCGAGGTCCTCCCGTCCCTGCGCGAGGTCTGGGACGACGAGGGCTGGGAGAACCGCTGGTGGCCGGAGCGGTTGCGCAGCGCGCGCCAGCCGGTCGCGGTCTCGAGGTAGTGTCGTGCGCCGCGACGTGACCGCCGCGCCCGAGGGCGTCCGATGACGACCGAGCAGCAGACCGTGCCGGTGTGGCAAGGTCGCGTGCCGTTTCGCGTGCTCTCGAAGGGCGCGGGGCCGGCCGTCGTGTTCCTCCACGGCCCCTGGGGACTCACCTGGGGGCCGTTCCTCGACGCGCTGGCCGGCAGCTTCAGGGTCTACGCGCCGGAGCATCCTGGCACGACGCCCGGGGCGCCCGACGCGGTGCACGAGATCGACGGCCTGTGGGATCTGATCCTCTGCTACGACGAGCTGTTCGACGGGCTCGGTCTCGCCGAGGCGACCCTCGTCGGCCACTCGTTCGGGGCGATGGTCGCGTGCGAGGTCGCCGCGCATCGGCCGTCGCGCGTCAGCCGCCTCGTGTTGATCGATCCCATCGGGCTCTGGCGCGACGACGCGCCGGTCGTCAACTGGATGCTGCTCGGCGCGGACAAGCTCCCGGCCGCCGTGGTCCGCGACGTCAACGGTCGAGCGGCCAAGGCGCTGTTCTCCGTGCCCGACGACCCGGAGGAGGCCGCCCTCGCCAAGACCCGGCTCACGTGGGCGATGGGCGCGACCGGCAAGTTCATCTGGCCCATTCCGGACAAGGGGCTCCGGAAGCGCATTCACCGGATCACCGCGTCCACCCTCCTCGTGTGGGGCGACGAGGATGTGCTCGTGCCGCGCGTCTACGCCGACGAGTTCGCGAAGCGGCTCCCCGCGGCGCGGCTCGAGGTCGTGAAGGAAGCGGGCCACGGCCCCCACATGGACCGGCCGGACGTGACGGCCGAGCTGGTGCGGAAGTTCCTCTCGAACTAGAGCGATCCCCGTCCATCGATCCGACAAGGAGACAGGCGATGAAGGCGATCCGCGTCTCGGCGTACGGCGGTCCGGAAGTCCTGAAACTCGAGGAGATCCCCACACCGGCGCCGGGCCCCGGCCAGATCCTCGTGCGCAACCACGCCGTCGGCATCAACCCGGTCGACACGTACCTCCGGTCGAACACCGACAACCGCGGGCCGAAGCTGCCGTACACGCCGGGCAACGACGCGGCGGGCGTGGTCGAGGCCGTTGGTGACGGCGTCGCAGGGTGGAAGGCGGGCGATCGCGCCTACATCGGAGGGACGCTCACCGGCGCCTATGCCGAGTTGTCCCTGTGCGAGCGACACCAGGTGCATCCGCTGCCGGCGCGGGCCAGTTTCGCGCAGGGCGCGGCGATGAACGTGCCCTACGCCACGGCCTATCACGCGCTGTTCAACCGCGGACACGGCCAGGCCGGCGAGACCGTGCTGGTCCACGGCGCGAGCGGCGGTGTCGGGATCGCGTCCGTGCAGCTCGCTCGCGCGCGAGGCCTCACCGTGATCGGCACCGCGGGGACCGAGCGCGGCAAGCGGCTCGTGCTCGACCAGGGCGCGCATCACGTGCTCGACCACACGGCCGCCGGATATCTCGACGAGCTGATGCGCCTCACCGACAACCGCGGGGTCGACGTCGTCCTCGAGATGCTGGCCAACGTGAACCTCGCCAAGGACCTCGGCATCATCGCGATGCGCGGCCGTATCGTCGTCATCGGCAATCGCGGCAACACCGAGATCAACGCCCGCATGGCGATGAACAAGGACGCGGCCATCCTCGGCATGGCGCTGTTCCATGCCTCCCCGGCCCAGCTGCAGGGCATCCACGCAGCGCTGGTCGAGGGACTCGCCAACGGCACGCTCTCCCCGGTCATCGGGCAAGAGTTGCCGCTGGCGCAGGCGCCCCGCGCTCACGAGGCCGTGATGGAGGCGGGCGCCTACGGCAAGATCGTGCTCGTGCCGTAGCGATCGTCGAGCAGATCGACCGGCGCTGGAACCCGGGGCGCGCGCGCCGCGCGCTGGCTACGATGACGTCCGGTCGGCCGCGGAGCCTCGCGGG
>Ga0187894_10002524_pt1 | contig 21752 bp, 25 predicted proteins | sample GBC1701081metaG_FD_136650 | JGI IMG/M metagenome (GOLD analysis project Ga0187894, IMG submission 136650) | White microbial mat communities from a lava cave in the Kipuka Kanohina Cave System on the Island of Hawaii, USA - GBC170108-1 metaG ... | reverse complement strand
GCTGGCGACGACGTCCCTCCACAGGGCGGTGCCGACCTGCACGTACTCGGGCACGGATTTCGGTTGCAGGCAGAAGTCGCTGTTCGCAGGGTCGAAGCATCCGTTCCAGAACCCGACGCCCGCCTGGCCCCAATCGTTTTCTCCCTGCGCCCACAACCGGCCGTCTGTGCTGACGACCAGCCGACTCGTGGCGATCGCTGCAGAGGCAGCGGCGACGGGAGAATCGATCACGTGAATCTGCAGCTCCGCCGAAGCGACGGCGCGCGGAACTCCGGCGGCCCGAATCCTCATCGGGTAGGTTGCCGGAACGCTATCGGCAGCGGGAGCGATGGTGAATTCCCGGCACGAGAGCGTGCCGGCCCCCGCGGGGCAGCTCGCAGTGGATACCTCGATGCGCGAGGCTTCCTCGGACAGATCGATGCTGTACCCGCTCACGCCTTCGTTGTCCGCAAGGCCGAATACGTCGACGCGCACCGTCACGGCAGTGTCGCGCCGAACGGCGACGCTGGCTGGCGAGAGGGTGACCGTGGGGCCCGTCTGGGTTGCCGTGCCACCACTGCCTGACGTTTCGCCGCCGCCGCCACCCGTCGCGATGATGCTCGCGAAGCCGAAGAACACCACGGGCGCGAGCAGCAGGCGACGTGCGAAGGTAGCGGCGGCGTTGTTGCCGGCGAGGTCAGTGAGCATGAGGTGGGTCCTCGGTGAAGCTCGCGATCAGCAGGCGCGCGGCGAGAGCGCCGATGAGCGCGGCGACGATGTCCAGGAAATCGAAGGAGCCTTCGGCGAAATATCGAGGTATGCGGTCGAACAGCCAGAGCCGATCGAGCACGTCGGGCAGCGCGGCAATCAGACGCGGCGAGAAGTCGGGATGCTGGCCGAGTTCGCACGCGATGTTGGCGAACGCCCAGGCGTACGCGATCAGGAACGTCGCGTCGGCGGAACGCGGCTGCAGCAGGGCGGCGGTGGCGAGCGACAGTGCGATGACGTGCACGGCCGCGGGCAGCGCGCCGACGAGATTCCGAAGCCACTCGGGCGTCGCGAGCGGGTGGTGCAATGCCGGCGGCACGAACCAGGCCGGCTCGGCTCGCAAGAGCACGTAGATGAGCGAGCCGAGCAGCAGACAGGCGATGGACGCGCCGAGCAGGCGCAGGTCCACGATGCGTCGCATGCCGGGGCCGGCGTGTCTCACGGAGAACTCCGCTCCGGTCCGAAGCGCTGGATGCAGGCAAGGCCCAGCCAGCCTCCGACCAGCGGAGCGAGCAGCTCGGCACGCGAGAACTCGCCGTTGAGCAGGTACAGCGACAGCGCCTCAGCGAAGAGCGAATCCGGCGACTGCGCGGCAGCCCATCGCGTCAGGGGGCCGATCACGATCGGGTGCTGACTGCACTCGAGCAAAGCGCCGAGCCCACTCCAGAACGCGCAAGCCGGTACCGCGATCGCCGCGCGCGAACCGAGGATTCCGGCGCTGAGCACGGTCATGGCGGCGACGTGCAAGCCGATCAGCAGAGCGGCCCTCTCGGCCAGCAGCACTTCGACCAGCGCGCGCAGGCGTCCCTGTCCGACCGGGCTGCCGAACAGCAGCCATCGCAGTGCAACGCCGCCGGCGAGCAGAGCCAGGCCGAGGCCGAAGAGGCGAGGGCTCGCCGACGAGGCGGCGGAAGCCATGACGATCCGATCCGTTGCCATGGACGGCATCGAACCGGAGGCGTGCGCCCGCAGTCCTAAGTGCGGTATAAGTTTTCCCTGAGCGTTTCATCAGTCCAACAAGAACAGGAACTTGCGACGTGACCTGGCGCGTTGGCGACTGGGTAGTCGAACCCGAGCTCGACGAGATCCGGCGAGGCCAGGAACGCCTGCGGCTCGAGCCGCGTTCGATGGCCCTGCTGATTCATCTCATCGAGCGCGCCGGCCACGTCGTCTCGGCCGATCAATTGCTCGATAACGTGTGGAAGGGAGTCGTCGTCGCGCCGAGCTCCGTCTACCAGACGATCGCGCAGCTGCGTCGCGCTCTGGGTGACGATGCCGACGCGCCGCGCTACATCGAGAACGTGCCGCGCAAGGGCTATCGCCTCATCGCGCCGGTCGAGCGCGTGGCCTCCACCGTCGGGCGCGCCGGCAGCGGCACCGGCGTTGACGTCGAATCGACGGCGAGCACGGCACCGCGCCGTCGCTCCTGGCGCTGGTGGCAATTCGCCACGGCCGCCGTGCTGCTGTTCGTCGGCATGGCCTACCTGCTTGCGCCCGAATCGCTCCGCCAGCGTTTCTTCGGCGGGGTACCGGAGCGTTCCCTCGCGGTGCTGCCGTTCCACAACCTCGGCCCCGACGCGCGCGATGCGTATCTCGCCGACGGTCTTACCGAGGACCTGATCTCGAACCTCGGACGTCTGCCGGGCGTCGACGTCACCGCGCGCTCTTCGGTATTCGCGTTCCGTGAGCGCGATCGCGATGCGCGCGAGATCGGGGCCCAGCTCGGAGCGCGCTATCTGCTCGACGGCAGCATGCAGCGCGCCGGCGCGCAGCTGCGCATCAACGCACAACTCGTCGACGCCCGCACCGGGTTCGAGCTCTGGTCGGAAAGCTACGATCGCTCGTTCGACGACGTGCTGCGCGTGCAGGAAGACATCGCACGTTCGGTCGCACGCGAGCTGGAAGTACTGCTGACGCGCGATTCCTCGCAGCGCCTGGCGCAACGCGCGCAGGCGCGGCCCGCGGCATTCGATGCCTACCTGCGCGGGCGTGCCTTGTGGAACGAACGCAGCGCGCGCTCGTTGCCGCTGGCTCGCGAGCAGTTCATGGCAGCGATCGAGCACGACGGCGCATACGCGCCCTCGCACGTCGCCCTCGCCGAGCTCTACGCCGTCCTGCCGCTCTACGGCGTCGAATCGCCGGATCTCGCGTTGCCGAAGGCGCGCGCCGCGGCCCTGCGCGCGCTCGAGCTCGACGACGAGCTCGCAGAGGCACGCGCCACGCTCGCGGTTGTCCGCTACCAGTACGACTGGGACTGGCCGGGAGCTGAGGCGGAGTTTCGCCGCGCCATCGCGCTCAACCCGAGCTATGCGACCGCGCGGCAATGGTACGCGGAGTTCCTGGCCTACTCAGGCCGGTACGAGGAAGCGAAAGCCCAGATCGCGCTCGCGTTCGAATTCGATCCGCTGTCGCCGACCATCTTCACGCTGCGCGGCAGCCCGGCGCTGTGGGCGCACCGCTACGAGGAAGCCGAACAGAATTATCGCGCCGCGGCCGCCGCATATCCGGCGTTCGGTCTCGCGCACTATTCGCTGGGACTGAGCCTCCTCGGGTTGAAGCGCGCCGAGGATGCGGTCGCTGCGTTCGAGAACGCCAGGCGCGGCCTGAGCTCCGATTTCGTCGCACCGTCGCTGGCGCACGCCTACGCAGCCCTCGGACGCGTGCCCGAGGCGCGCGCGCTCCTTGAGCAGGTCTCCGCTTCCGTCGGGACGCGCTACGTATCACCGTACAAGCTCGCGGTGCTGCATGCCGCGGTGGGAGAGCACGAACCGGCGCTCGACCTGCTCGAGCAGGCGCTGCGCATCCATGACGATCGACTGGTGCTGCTCGCCGTCGACCCGCTGCTCGATTCGTTGCGCGCCGAGCCGCGATTTGCCAAGGTGTTCGCCCGCACCGTCGCGCCGCGCGGCGCGCAGCGCTGACGCATGGCCCGCTACCCAGAACGCATCGTCTGTCTCACCGAAGAAACTACCGAGACGCTCTACCTGCTGGGCGAGGAGCGGCGCATCGTCGGCATCTCCGGCTTCACAGTGCGCCCGCCGCGCGCGCGCAAGGAGAAGCCGCGCGTCTCGGCGTTCACCAGCGCGAAGATCGACAGGATCCTCGAGCTGAAGCCCGACCTGGTGCTCGGATTCTCCGATCTGCAGGCCGACATCGCCGCGGAGCTGATCCGGCACGGTGTCGAAGTGCACGTCTTCAATCACCGCAGCGTCGCCGAGATCCTGCGCATGATCGCCACGCTCGGCGGCATGATCGGGCGCGAGGCTGCGACGGCGCGCCTGATCGCGCAGCTCGAGAGCCATCTCGAGCGCGTGCGCGAGCGTGCTGCCGCGTTCGCGCGCCGGCCGCGCGTCTACTTCGAAGAATGGGACGAGCCGCAGATCTCGGGCATCCGCTGGGTCTCGGAGCTGGTCGAGCTGGCGGGCGGCACGGACTGCTTTCCGGAGCTCGCGCGCGAATCCCTGGGCCGCAACCGCATCATCGCCGATGCGGGCGAAGTTCCGCGTCGCGCGCCCGACCTGATCCTCGGCTCCTGGTGCGGGAAGAAGTTTCAGCCGGCGCGTGTCGCGGCGCGGCCCGGCTGGCAGGACGTGCCGGCGGTGCGCGACGGCGAGCTGCACGCGATCAAGAGCTCGATCATCCTGCAGCCGGGGCCGGCCGCACTGACCGACGGCGTCGACGCGATCCAGCAGATCGTCGCTGCCTGGGCGCAGAAGCGTTCCTGACGACGGACTGGAACGACGCGCGCGGGATGGCGCCGGAGGCGGGACGCCGCTCCTTCGACGCCGCTTCGACAGATCAGGCGGTGAGACGCACCAGCGCCTCGCGGTACTTCTCGCTGGTGCGATCGATGATTTCCTGCGGCAGCCGCGGTCCCGGCGCCTGCTTGTTCCAGTCGAGAGTTTCGAGGTAGTCGCGCACGAACTGCTTGTCGAAGCTCGGCGGACTCGCGCCCGGCTGCCAGGTGTCGGCCGGCCAGAAGCGCGAGGAATCGGGCGTGAGCACCTCGTCGATGAGCACCAGCCTGCCGTGCTCGTCCTGCCCGAATTCGAACTTGGTGTCGGCAATGATGATCCCGCGCGCGATCGCGTACTCGGCGGCGTGCGCATACAGCCGCAATGTCTGGTCGCGCACTTCGCCCGCCAGCTCGGGTCCCACCAGGGCGGCGATGCCCTCGAAGCTGATGTTCTCGTCGTGCTGACCCTTGGGTGCCTTGGTGGCCGGCGTGAAGATCGGCTGCGGCAGGCGGTCGGCGAGACGCAACCCCCGCGGCAGCGCGATTCCGCACACCGTACCTTCGCGCTGATAGTCCTTCCAGCCCGAGCCGATGAGATAGCCGCGCGCCACGGCTTCCAGCGGCAGGGGTTGCAGGCGTCGCACCACGATCGCGCGGTCGCGCAACAGCTCGAGCTCGTCGCGGTTGCGCACGACGTCAGCCGCCGTCAGCGCGGCGAGCTGATTGGCAATGAGATGACGCGTGCGGCGGAACCAGAAGTCCGAGATCTTCGTGAGCACCGCGCCCTTGCAGGGAATCGGATCGGGCAGTACCACGTCGAACGCGGAGAGCCGGTCGGTGGTGACGATGAGCATGTGCGCGTCGTCGATCGCGTAGATGTCGCGCACCTTGCCCTGGTGGATACGCTCGAGGCCGGTGACCTGCGACTGAAAAATCGTGCGGTAAGAGCCGGAGGTCATTGCTGCTATTATCACTCTCGCGCCACGGGTCACGCGCCACGGCGAACGGGCATGGTGCAGCGGGCACCGGTCACGGTCAAGAAAACGCGAGGCGCAGCGTAACGATGCAGTGGAAGGGCAAGATCATCGGCGGCCTGGTGGGCGCGATCCTGGGCGCCGGTCATCCGATCGCCGCGGCGCTGGGCGCGCTGCTCGGCCACCAGTTCGACCGCGATTCGGACGCCGAGGGCGCGGCAGCGGGCGGCGATCCGCAGCTGGTGAGCGCCGTGTTCTTCCGCAACACGTTTACCGTGATGGGCTGCATCGCGAAGGCCGACGGGCGGGTATCGGAGGCGGAAATCCAGGCTGCGCGCGGCGTGATGCAGCAGCTCAACCTTTCGCCGGACCAGGTGCAGGCGGCGATCCGCTTCTTCACCGAGGGCAAGCAGCCGGGCTTCGATCTGTCCGGCGCTGTCGGCGAGCTGCGGCGCGTCGCCGGCCGCCGCCACGACCTGCTGCGCATCTTTCTCGAGCTGCAGATGCGCGCGGCACTCTCGGGCAGCGATCTGCGCGGCCCCACGCGACCGCTGATACAGCGCGTCGCGCACGGTCTGGGCATCTCCGGCATCGAGCTCGTACACCTGGAAGCCGTCCTGCGGCTGCAACAGGGCAGGGCGCGCAGCTTCGTCGGCATGCCGGCGGCCGACAAGCTGGCGGATTCCTATCGCGTGCTCGAAGTGGCGGCGTCGGCGAGCGATGCAGAGGTCACGAAGGCGTACCGCCGACAGATGAGCCGCCATCATCCGGACAAGCTGGTCGCCAACGGCCTGCCGGAATCGATGATGGAGATGGCCAAGCAGAAGACGCAACAGATCCGCGAAGCGTACGAAACGATCTGCGAGCACCGGGGAATCCAGTAAGATTGCGCCCATGCCGACGCCCGCGCGCCCGTTCCAGATCGCACCGTCCATCCTCTCCGCCGACTTCGCCCGCCTGGGCGAGGAAGTCGACGCCGTGCTCGCCGCCGGCGCGGACCTGATCCACTTCGACGTGATGGACAATCACTACGTCCCGAACCTCACCATCGGTCCGCTGGTGTGCGAAGCGCTGCGCAAGCACGGCGTCAGCGCACCGATCGACGTGCACCTGATGGTCGAGCCGGTCGACCGCATCGTTCCGGATTTCGCGCGCGCCGGGGCCACGTACATCACGTTTCATCCCGAGGCGAGTGCGCACGTCGACCGCACTATCGAGCTGATCCGCGAGAACGGCTGCAAGCCGGGCCTGGTGTTCAACCCGGCAACGCCGCTGGTGTGGCTCGATCACGTGCTCGACAAGATCGACATGGTCCTGCTGATGTCGGTGAATCCCGGCTTCGGCGGCCAGAAGTTCATTCCCTCGGCACTGCGCAAGCTGGAGATGGCGCGCAGCCGCATCCAGGCGAGCGGACGCGACGTGCGCCTGGAGATCGACGGCGGCGTGAAGACCGACAACATCGCCGCGATCGCGCGCGCCGGCGCCGACACGTTCGTGGCCGGGTCCGCGATCTTCGGCAGCGGCAACTACGAAGAAACGATCAGGGCGATGCGCGCGGAGATCGCCAAGGGCGCGAGCTCCAGGCAGCCGGCGCGCGCCGCCGAGTAGACGGCGCGGCCGGAGCGGCGTTCAATCTCCGTACAGGCGGACGCCGATACTGTCATTGGCGAAGCTGACCAGCTGCGCGGTGCCGCGCGCGCCGAAGCGCACGAGGATGTCCTTCTTGAAGAAGTCTTCCACGACGTCTTCCGGCAGGCCGAACGTTCCCGCCAGCGACTCCTTGCTGACGATGCCGCCGACGCAGTTGCGGCTCAGTGTCAGCTGCTTGAACGCGCGTTCGCCCGCCGCCATGCTGCGCGACTCGCGATAGGTGCTGAGCGGGACCGTCAGCTCGCCGCCGAACGGCAGGCCGGTCTGTGGATTGATCAGCGCCGCATCGTCGAGCAGCTCGTTCTCGATCGTGACGTCGAGCGTGACATTGAACTGCGCCGACGGCTGCGAGACGCCCGTGTCGTTCTGGAACTGGAAGGACACGAACGGCGTGACGGCGAAACAGATCAGCGACTTCGTGGACCTGCCGGGCAGCTCGATCGATTCGAGGTCGACCTCGGTGAAGGTAGTGACCGCCGGCGCGGCGGCCAGTGTCACGCAGCGCACCTCGGGCGGCGCGCCGGTGCAATCGTCCTGCATCTGTATCGGAATGGTCTGCGCGACTCCCAGGTAGCGCACGTTGCGGCCGAACGAATCGGCGTCGCCGACCATTTCCTCGGTCACCGGAGCGGCTGCCGCCGCCCCCGCCTGAAGGGTGGCGACCAATGCGACGACCAAGGACAGAAACGCTCGGGCTGGCAGCTGGAACAGGGTCTTCTTCATGACGTACTCCCTCGTCTTTAGTCTCCGCGGGCGAAACGGCCGCGGGCCGCGGAGAATAGGCGCGCCCCGCGGAACGCGACAACTCGCACGACTGTAGCGCCCGCAGCCGCGCTGCGGCATTGCCCTTACGGGCAGTTGCCGGGGCGAATTGCGCCGCCTTACGATGGCTCAAGGCCATGAAAATCCTGCTGGTCGACGATCACCCGCTGTTTCGCGCGGGCTTCCACGCGATGCTGGCGCAGCGGCTGCCGGACATCGCGGTCGCCAGCGTGGGCTCCATCGCAGAAGCCGAGCAGCTGCTCGAACGCGACGAGGAGATCGCCCTGGTGCTGCTCGACGTGCACCTGCAGCAGAGCGACGGCTTCGGTGCGCTCGGCGCCATCGGCCGGCGGTTTCCCACCGTCGCCTGCGTGATGATTTCCGGCGACGAGCAGGAGGACGTCGCGGCGCGCGCCATCGCCAGCGGCGCGTCCGGTTTCATCCCCAAGTCGCTGACCGTCGATCAGACCGTCGCGGCGATCCAGCACGTGCTCGCGGGCAACGTGTTCTCGCCGCAGAAACGCCCCGCGCCGGCGCCGGTGCCGGCGGCCTCCAACCTGACGTGGCGTCAGCTCGAAGTGATGAACATGCTCGGGCGCGGCATGACCAACAAGGAAATTGCCCGCGTCCTGAAACTGTCCGAGCGCACCGTGAAGGCGCACATCAGCGGTGTGTTCGAAGCGCTCAGCGTCAGGAACCGCACCGAGGCGGTGCTCGCCGCACAACGGCGCGGCCTGCTCTCGACCGACAACCAGGCCGCCTCGTGATCCGCCGATGAGCCTCGCCGGCCTCAGTCCCGCGTTGCGCAGCCACGTCGAGCAGCAGCGTGTGGCGATGCTCTTCAGCAACACGCTCGCCTACACCGAATCGGCGATCCTGATGGTCGGCTTCGTCGGGCTCGTCGTCTGGAATTCGCTCGACTGGCCGACCCTGCTCCTCTGGTGCGGCGCCATTCTCGGCCTGCAGGGCGTCATCCAGTGGGTCTCGCACCGCTACCGGCGCAGCCCCACGCGCGACACCGAGCCGCGGCGCTGGGGCTGGATCTACTCCGCCACCGTCGCGGTTTCGGGCGTGGCGTGGGGTTCGGGTGTGTTCCTGCTGCACGTCGACAACGCGCCGCTGCTGCAGGCGTTCATCGCCGTCGTGATGGCGGGACGCGGCACGGCCAGCATGCTGGCGCACGCGTACTTTCCGCCGGCGCTCTATGCCTTCGCCGCCCCGCTGTTCTGCTCGCTCGCCTGGCGCTACATGGCGCTCGGCGAGATGGCGAACATCGCCACCGGCCTGATGTGGCTGCTGTTCCTCACGTACGTGCTGCTGTTCGGGCATCGCCAGGCGAAGGTGATCGTCGATTCGATCGTGCTGCGCCACGAGAAGGAACAACTGGTCGAGGAGCTCGAGCGCAAGAACGCGGCCGAAGAGCACGCGCGCGTGAAGGCGGAGGAGGCGAATCTCGCCAAGTCGCGCTTCTTCGCCGCGGCCAATCACGACCTGCGCCAGCCGCTGCATTCGCTCGGCCTGTTCGCGACCACGCTGCGCAACACCGTTACCGGCCGCGAGCATCGCGAGCTGGTGGATCACATCCTGCTCGGCATCGAGTCGCTCGATTCCCTGTTCGAGGATCTGCTGGACATTTCCAAGCTCGATGCGGGCCAGGTGCGTGCGCGCCTCGAGCACTTCCCGGCCAACAGCGTGCTCGAACGATTGCGCACGACGTATTCGGCGGCAGCGACGAACAAGGGGCTGCGGATGCGCATCCGCCCCTCCGCTGTCGTGCTGCACACCGACCAGCTGCTCCTGTTTCGCGTGCTGTCCAACCTCGTGGCGAATGCCATTCGTTATACGCCGGCGGGCGGCGTGCTCATCGGCTGTCGCCAGCGGCGCGAGGAGATCAGTATCGAAGTCTGGGACACCGGCGTCGGCATTCCGCCGGAGCAGCATGAGCGTATCTTCGAGGAGTTCTACCAGCTCCATAACCCCGAGCGCGACCGCCGCCGCGGTCTCGGGCTCGGGCTCGCGACCGTGCGGCGCCTCGTGCAGCTCCTTGGCTACACGCTGACGATGCGCTCCGTGCCCAGCAGGGGTTCGGTATTCGCTCTGCGCGTGCCGCTGGGCAAGCCCGGCGAAGCGCCGACGCCGGAAGTAACCGCCGAGCAGCCCGTTCCGGACCTGCTGCGCGACAAAGTCATCGTGGTGGTCGACGACGAAGCGTCCGTGCGCATCGGCATGCAGACGCTGTTGCAGAGTTGGGGGTGCAAGTGCGTCGCGGCGTCGGACGCCGACGAAGTGCTTCGTCAGATCGACGGCGGCACGCCGGACTTCATCATCGCGGACCTCAGGCTGCGCGACAACCGCACGGGCATCGATGCAGTGCGCGAGCTGCGCGCGTCGCTGGGAAGCGAAGTCCCGGCGGTATTGATCTCAGGCGATACGGCGCTCGATCGGCTGATAGAGGTCAGCGCCGCGGGATTTACCATGCTCCACAAGCCGCTGAAAGCGGTGCGCCTGCGGGCGTTGCTCAATCACAGCCTGGCGCGCAAAGAGGGCGCGGGCGCGTCCGGAGGCTAGTCCTCGTCGTCCTCGTCGTCGTCATCATCGTCGTCGATACCCGCGGTCTGGTTGGACATCATGGGCTTGGTTGGGACGATGACGGGCCGCGTCTTCATCTTCGGGCGCGCGTTGTAGACCACGATGGTCTTGCCCGTGGCCTTCAGCAAGCCCTGCTCTTCGAGCACCTTGAGCACACGTCCGGCCATCTCGCGCGAGCAGCCGACGAGGCGTGAAAGCTCCTGGCGGCTCACCTTGATCTGCATGCCTTCCGGGTGCGTCATGGCATCCGGTTCGCCGCACAGGTCCATGATCGCGTGCGCGACCCGTCCGGTGACGTCGACGAACGCGAGGTCGCCGAGCTTGCGATTGGTGCGGTCGAGGCGGGTCGCCAGCTGCGTGGCCAGCTCGAAGATGAGGCCGGGGCTCTCGGCGGCGATCTGCCGGAAGCGGGGATAGGTCATTTCGGCCAGCTCGCACTGCTGGCGCGTGCGCACCCAGGCGCTGCGCGTGGGCTGCTCGTAGAACAGGCCCATCTCACCGAAGAACTGGCCTTTGTTGAGGTAGGCCAGCACCATTTCGTTGCCGTCCTCGTCCTCGATCATCACTTCCACCGAGCCGGAAATGATGTAGTACAGGATGTCGGGGAGGTCGCCGGCGTGGATCACCACGGTCTTGGAAGGGACGGTGCGAATCCGGCAGTAGCTGAGGAAGCGATTGATCGCCGGGATGTCGCTTAAGGGTTTGGCACCTTCTTCCATCTGTTCTCCCCTTGACGCGCGGTGCAGTGCCGCGTTGCCGCGATATGTAGTCTACAAGAGCCGGAGCCGCAAGCGAAAATTACAGCCAGTACGCCGTCCGGGTCATGAGCCGTGAGGTCAGCCGCATCAGTGCGGATATCGGTCCTGGCAGCGCAATACCGCCGCCGACTCGGGCGCTCTCGCCGTGCCGGGCCTCATCCTGCTTCATCTGCTCGAGGATCCGCCGGCTGCGCTCATCCTCGCGCGGCAGGCGCTCCAGGTGTTCGTGCAGGTGGCCTTCGACCTGCCTTTCGGTCTCAGCCACGAAGCCGAGACTCACGCGATCGCCGAGTGCGCCGGCCAGCGCGCCGATCGCGAACGAGCCCGCATACCACAGCGGATTCAGCAGGCTCGGACGCGCGTCGAGCTCGCGCAGGCGCTCCTCGCACCAGGCGAGGTGATCCACCTCCTCGTCGGAGGCATGGCGGAGCGAATCTCGCACGTCAGCGTTACGGGCTGTCAGTGCCTGGCCCTGGTAGAGCGCCTGCGCCGCAATCTCGCCCGAGTGATTGACGCGCATGAGGCCGGCCGAATGCCGGCGCGACTGTTCGTCGAGCGGCTCCCCGGCGACGTCGCCGGCGGGGTTCGGACGCGAGGGATGGGCGGCGGCAGCCAGGGTACGCAGCGCCCGGTCGGCTTCGGCGAGCAGTAGATCCATTCCGGTCAATGACTTACGAGGCATGCACTCATTATATATGGACCCGCCTCCGGCCGGGCATTTTCACCGCCTCGCGGCTTTGCAAAGCCTCAGGGCGTTCAGTAAACTGCCGGCCCTTTCGCGCCCTGTCGCGGAATTTCTCGCGGATTTCTCTGGGGATTTCCAGATCATGACCACCATATTCGCCAAAGCGGGTCAGGTGCGCGGCGACTGGTTCGTCGTGGACGCTGCCGGCAAGACGCTCGGCCGGCTCGCGACGCAGCTGGCTCATCGCCTGCGCGGCAAGCACAAGCCCGAGTACACGCCACACGTCGATACCGGCGATCACCTCGTCGTGATCAACGCCGAGAAGATTCGCGTGACGGGCAGCAAGCTCGACGACAAGTGGTATCACCATCACACGGGATACCTCGGCAACCTGAAGTCGATTCACCTCGGCAAGCTGTTGAAGGAGCACCCGGAGCGCGCGATCGAGTTCGCCGTGCAGGGCATGCTTCCGAAGAACCCGCTGGGCCGCAGAATGTTCAAGAAGCTGCACGTGTTCGCGGGCGACAAGCACCCGCACGCCGCGCAGCAGCCGAAGACGCTGGAGATCTGAACGAGATGGCAACCACCAATCACAACTACGGCACCGGGCGGCGCAAGACGTCGACCGCGCGCGTGTACCTCAAGCCCGGCACGGGCAAGATCGTCATCAACGATCGCACGCTCGACGAGTTCTTCGGCCGCGAGACCGGCCGAATGATCGTGCGCCAGCCGCTGGAAGTGGCACAGCTCGCGAACAAGTTCGACGTCTCGGTGCAGGTCGAGGGCGGCGGCATCACGGGCCAGGCCGGCGCGATCCGCCACGGCATCACGCGCGCGCTCATCGAGTACGACGAGACTCTGCGCAAGCCGCTGCGCCAGGCCGGTTTCGTGACGCGCGACGCGCGCGAGGTCGAGCGCAAGAAGGTCGGCCGCCGCAAGGCGCGGCGCAGACCTCAATACTCGAAGCGCTGATCTAACGCATACCTGGGGTCCCGGATTCTTACTCTTCCGGGCCCCGGGAAAGTATTCGCCGCCTTGGGCGAAACTTTCCTGGGTGTTTTTTGGGGGATCGTCTAGCGGTAGGACTGCGGACTCTGACTCCGCCAACCTAGGTTCGAATCCTAGTCCCCCAGCCAAACAAAAGGGGCTCGCCATCGGCGAGCCCTTTTTCGTTTTGGAGTGGGACCAAGCGCGGAACCAGGGACCTTAGGTTCGACAAGATTGCCGGCGAGCCTCATCCGCCGTAAGGGGCCGTTTGTCTCTCGCTTGGAATTACGGCGGTCGCCGGGCTCCCCGGGTTCGACAGAGTCTGGTGCGTAGGGGCTTTTCCGCACCTCGCTTTCAGTCCCCAAGATACCGGGGGTAACCCTAAAGACGCCTCGTTTCCCGCCGACAAACCCTGCGTATCGGGCGGCCTCGAGGTTTACCTTTTCATGATACGCAGCACCCTGACAGGCGCCGTAGTGGCCCTGGTACTTGCGGCTCCCGTGCGCGGAGCCAGCGGCGATGGCCCGGATGCCTGGTTGCGTCCCGCCACCGCGGCTTCAACTTCACCGACAACGGATTCCACAGCATCGGCCTGGCTGGAACTCCAGACGACGTCGGCCGTTTCGCCGTGCGGCGTCTGCCGGCGCTCAAGGGCGCTTTCAAGACTCCGACGCTGCGCGACGTGGCGTTGACGGTGCCGTACATGCACGACGGCTCCTACGCGACGCTTGCCGAGGTGATCGACCACTACGACCGTGGCGGTGACGCCACGGACAACCTCAGCGCCAACATCAGCCCGCTCGAGCTCACCGCCATGGAAAGGCACGATCTCGAGGAGTTCCTCCTGTCGCTGACCGGTGAGCCGCAGCACGTCATCGTGCCACGCCTGCCGAACTGAGGAGACGCGCGATGAAACTCACCCCCCGCATGCTGCCGCTCGTGGCGCTCATGGCCGTGCCACTGCTCGCGCTTGCCGGCGATCACGTGATCGTCCAGCGCGGCAAGGCGTTCTCGACCGCGACCCTGAAGGCGCGCGTCGGCGACACGCTCACGTTCCGCAACGAGGACCCCTTCGTCCACAACATCTTCTCGCTCAGCGACGCGCAGTCCTTCGACCTCGGCACTTTCGCGCGCGGCGAAACGCGCCAGGTGAAGCTCGCGCACAAGGGCACCGTGGAAATCGAGTGCGCGGTGCACCCGGAGATGAAGCTCGTGGTCGAGGTCACGAATTGAAACGATCGACCGCCATGCTGTTCGCGCTGGGTGTCGTCGGACTGGGTGCGGACGCGTTTCACGCGTTCGCGGCGGATCCGGCCGCTCCGGCGAGCGCCGAGCCGTCGGCAGCTGACCTCACGCGCGGCGATCACGACGACGCGTACCGCGAATCGATCATCCGGCGCGGCGGCGAGGCGCTCGGACGCTCCTCGGCGATGCCCGCCTGGAGCGTCGCTCTCGGCCCCGATCAGTTGCGCGACCTGCTGCAATTCGTGCGCACGCTGCGCCCGGTGCCGCCGCCGGCCCGCGACGCAGCCAGCGAGCCGGCTTCGCCATGAAACGCCTGCTGCACAGCCTGGCGCTCCTCTTCAACGGCTCGGTCGGACGCCGCCTGTGGGTCGTCCAGGGCGTGCTGGTCGCGCTCACGATCGTGACCGGCCTGATGGGGCTCGCCGGTCTCAAGACGCTGAGCGGGCAGCTCGAATCGAGCATTCAGAACCAGGCGGCTGCCACCGAGCTGGTGAATCAGATGCTCGAGCAGGGCATGCGCCTGTCCGACAGCGCGCGTCGCGCAGCGGCGAGCAGCGGCGTGGAAGGCGAACGCGCACTGGAGAACCTGGAAGTTGCCAAGCGTGCCCTCGGCGAGCTGGTCGACCGCATCTCCTCGCAGCTCGAAGACCAGCCCGAGCTGCGTAGCGCGATCGAGGAGGGGTTCTCGACCTTCGTGATCAGCGCCGTGAAGGCCGGGCGCCTGTTGCAGGCGGGTCGGCAGGAAGAAGCCGAGCGCGAACTGCTGATGCAGTTCGAGCCGAAGCTGCTGGAGTACGTGCTGACGACGGTTTCCGCAATCGGCGAGCGAGCCGAGCATTCGACGCGCGACGTGGCCGCGAGCGGTCGCAACGGCTACGAACGAACGCGCTCGCTCCTGTTGCCGCTCACCGTCGCGGCCCTGCTCGCATTCGGCATCTCGCAGCTGATCGTTCGCCGCACGATCGTGGGCCCCGTGCGCCGCACCGTGCGCGCCGCCGAGCAGCTTGCCGACGGGCGCTTCGACGTCAACCTGCACTCCCGGAGTCCCGACGAGTGCGGCGAGATGTTGCGCGCGATGGCTCGCCTGCGCGAGCGCCTCGAAACAGTGGCCCGCGTTCAGGAAGAGCTGCTCACCGCTCACCGGCTCGGCACGCTGGAACTGCGCGTCGCGGCCGGGCGGCTGCCGGGCGCCTACGGCGAGCTGGTTCAGAAAGTCACCGAGGCTGTCACGAACGCCCACAGCGCCCAGCAGGGCGTGCAGCGCGAGGTTCTGGACGTCACTGCCGCGATCGCGCGCGGGGACTTCTCGCGCCGGCTGGAAGTCACGGGCAAGGAAGGCATCTGGCTGCAGCTCACGCTGGTCCTCAACGAGCTCGCCGACAGCCTCGAGGCCGCCTTCCGCGGCTTGTCGCATCACCTGAAACTGCTGTCGCAGGGCGATCTGTCGCAGCGCGTGCAGGCGCGGCGCAACGGCCTGCTGGGCGAGGTGGACACCGATCTCGATCAGACCGGCCAGAAGCTATCGGACATGGTCACGGCGATCCGCCAGTCTTCCGAGATCGTCACGCGCGCGGCGGACGCGATCGCCTCGGGCAACGCGGACCTGTCGGTACGCAGCGAAACGCAGGCCCGCGAGCTGGCGGAAGCGTCCGGGGCCCTGGGCAGCCTTGCGTCGATGGCGCAGCGCGGCGCAGATAACGCGCTTGCGGCCCGCGGCGTCATGCAAACAGCGACCGAGGCCGTGTCCGTCGGGACCGGCATGGTCGGCAAGGTCAGCGACACCATGCAGCAGATCGCTTCGGCGAGCTCCCGCATCGCGGAGACCGTCGACGTGATCCACGACATCGCGTTCCGTACCAACATCCTCGCTCTCAATGCGGCGGTCGAAGCCGCACGCGCGGGCGACCAGGGGCGCGGATTCGCCGTGGTGGCGAGCGAGGTGCGCGGGCTGGCATCCAAGGCTGCGGGCGCGGCCCGGGAGATCGAGGCGCTCATCGAAGACAGCGTGCGCAAGGTCGAGAGCGGCAAGGCGCTGACCGGGGAAGCGGGTACCGCGATGGAGAACATCCTGGTGCACGTCGAGAGCGCGACCCGCCTGATGACGGACATTTCGGGTGGGAGCAGCGAACAGAACGAGCGCATCCGCCAGCTCGCCGGGTCGATTGCGGAAATGGACCGCGTCACGCAACGCAACTCGGCGATGGTGGGGGAGGCCGCGGCTGCGGCCGCCCGCCTGCAGGAGGAAGCGCTGGCGCTTACGGACAGCGTCGCCGCGTTCCGCCTCGCGGATCAGTCAGAACAGGAACAGCGGACGGGTACCTGACGCCGGACCGCGTCCATCGACGGCATGCGAGCCGCCCGGCGGGTTCAGACGCGTTTCACGCCGGCGGCGGCGCCCACCAGCAGCACGTCCGCGGGGCGTTGCGCGAACAATCCCACGGTGACCACGCCCGGAATCTGATTGAGCTCGTTCTCGAGCGCCCTGGGATCGAGGATCTTCAGGCCGTGCGCGTCGAGGATCTGGTTGCCGTTGTCCGTGACCACCCCTTCGCGCCATACCGGCCGCGCGCCTCGCGCCACGAGCTCCCGGGCCACCAGCGAGCGCGCCATCGGGATCACCTCGACGGGCAGCGGAAAGCGGCCCAGGACGTCGACCAGCTTCGACTCATCGACGATGCATACGAAGTTGCGCGAGGCCGCGGCAACGATCTTTTCCCGGGTCAGGGCGCCGCCGCCGCCCTTGATCAGCTCGCGATGACGCGTCGCCTCGTCGGCACCGTCGACGTACAGCTCGAGCCGGCCGACGCCGTTGAGATCGAGGACCTCGATGCCCGCTGCCTGCAGGCGCGCGGTGGAGGCTTCCGAGCTGGAAACGGCGCCCGCGATGCGCGAGCGCATCGCGGCCAGTGCGTCGATGAAGTGGTTGACGGTGGAGCCTGTGCCGACTCCGATCACCATGCCGTCGACCAGGAAGTCGAGGGCGGCGTGCGCCGCGCGCTTCTTGCGATCGTCGGGATTCATCCGCTGTGCGCCTGTTGCTGAAACGACTGTGGCAGCTTGCGCGGGCTCGTCGCTGGCGCGACGTGCCCAATTGCGCGGGCTCGTCGCTGGCGCGACGTGCCCAATTGCGCGGGCTCGTCGCTGGCGCGACGTGCCCAATTGCGCGGGCTCGTCGCTGGCGCGACGGTGCCCACTTGCGCGGGCCGGTAGTCAAAACGACTGTGCCCGCTTGCGCGGGCACAGTCGTATATCTCGATCGGGTCGACGAGCGGCGGTGGGTCTAACTTGCGTCGGATCGACCGCCGTTCATCGGATCGAAGGACGTTGCTACTTCTTCTTCGCAGCCTTCTTCTTGCCGCCCTTCTTCTTACCCTTCTTTGCTTTCGCCATGTTGGATCTCCAGTCGGGTTAGTCCGGGGTCGAGTATATACACGAAATGAATGTTGACAAGCAAGAGCGCATGTGACTCCGCGCGTCGCACATCGCGAGCAACTCGCGCACGCGCGCGCACCGACTCGCGTGCGTTCACTCGAGCGCCAGCACCGCCTGCCACTCGCGCGCGCTCACCGGCATCACCGACAGGCGATTGCCGCGCTTCAGCAACTGCATCTGCGCGAGCGAGCGCTGCGCGCGCAATTCCTCGAGCGTGACGATGCGCGCGAGCTTGCGTACCAGTCGCACGTCGACGACATACCAGCGCGGCGCGTCGCGGCTGCTCTGCGGATCGTAGTGGTCGTCCTTCGGATCGAACGCGGTCGCGTCCGGATAGGCCGCGCGCACGATCTCGACGATGCCGGCGACCCCCGGTACCTCGCAGCTCGAGTGGTAGAAGAACGCCTGGTCGCCGCGACGCATGTCGTCACGAAGCATGTTGCGTGCCTGGTAGTTGCGCACGCCGTCCCACGAGGTTGTGCGGCGCGGAGCGCGCGCCAGGTGCTCGATCGAGAAGGTGCCGGGCTCGGACTTCATCAGCCAGTAGTTCATGGGACACTCGCGAGGCGGTTCGAGAAACGATACAGGGCGCGCTCGGTGATCAGGGCGTCGAGCGGAACGTCCCAGGGGGCGCGCGCGAGCGCCGGGATCCGCTGGAAATCGTAGGCGAGGCCGATCAGCACGGGCTTGTGCCAGGCCGAGCGGCCCCGCAGGAAAGCGAAGGCGCGATCGTAGAAGCCGGCGCCGGAGCCGAGGCGCTCGCCGCGAGGTCCCGCGGCAAGCAGCGGAACGAAGGCCAGGTCGAGCCAGCGCGCATCGACCCAGCCAGTGCTGCCACGGACCGCACGCACGGCAGGCTCCGGAATGCCGAAGCGATTCAGGTGCAGCTCTGCGGACAGGGGCACGAAGCGCATGCGCCCGCCGCGCGCACTCACCACGGCCGGTACGAAGACCTGCCAGCCACGCTCGTGCGCGAGCTCCAGAAGCGGATTCGTGGCCAGCTCGGAAGCGGTGGAAAGGTAGGCCGCGACGCGCGTGCCGCGGCCGGCGCGGTAGTGGCGGGCGATGGTCCGCGCCACTGTCCCGGCGACTTCCCGGGCCGCGCGTTCGCGCTCGCCGGCGCTCAGTGCCCGGCGGCGCTTGCGCATGTCGCGTCGCAAATCGTCGAGGTCGGCGCTCATGCGGCTGAAATAGGTGGCGTCACCCACCTGTGCCGTCGCAGGCCGTTGCTCTCGAACCAGAGCAACAAGTGGGGCGAGCTGCAGGCACTTAAGGCTTTCCGCACGAGGCGGACATGCACAATGCTGCCGGCAAGCATGGCCCCGGAGTTTTCCAAATTAGGGTCGAGAGGTAACTCGGCCCCCGTCGAACACCGCAGGCGACGCCAAGCCGAGGATAGCGCAAAACGAGGAACGCGAAAGCGTGCTGTAGCTCTAAAGTTCGAGTTGACGCCCGTTCTCGAGGGCCGCTTCGACCCGTTCGCGCAGCGAACGGATGCGTACGCCCATGTTGTCGTCCAGCTGGTCGCGTCCGCGCGACTTCAGCAGCTCGTTGGCCAGGTTCAGGGCGGCCATCACCGCGATGCGGTCGAGCCCGACGATCTTGCCGCTGTCGCGGATCTCCCGCATCTTGGCGTTGAGGTACTCGGCCGCATCCAGCAGGTCGGCGCGTTCCTCGTGCGAGCAGGAGACGAAGTACTCTTTGTCGAGGATGCGCACGCTGACGCGCGCAGTCTGGTCGGCGGCGCTCACGTGCCGTGCTCCATCGCTTTCAGGCGCCCGATCATCGCTTCGACGCGGGCGCGGACCTGTTCGTTCTTCTGCAGAAGCGTGGCGCGCTCGGCGGTCAGTGTGTCCTGCCGCTGACGCAGCGCGCGATTCTCGTCCTTGAGTTGACCGACGGTCGTCACCAGGTCGTCGATGCGACGTTCCAGGCGTTTCAGCTCCTGTTCGACCGAAGCCTTGCCGGCGGTGTCACTCATTGGCTTCAAATCATAGAGCCGGCTCCCAGAGTGGTCAACGAAGCCGGGCGGGCGAAGCGCGGGCGCGGCGGGGCGCGGCGCGGCGCGGCGCGGCAGGCAACGCAAGCGGCCGGTGTTAACATTGTCCGGAGGTCATTCGACATGCTGAGCGTGAGTTTTCCGGAGCTCGAGGACACGCTCGCCGAGGCCGGCTCGGCGACCGAGGCGGCAGAGGCGCATGGCAGCCTGTGCGGCGCCCTGTGCTCGCATTCGCGCCTGCGTTTCGAGAGCTGGCTGGAGGAGCTGCTGGAGGACCAGGAAGCACAGAGCGAGCGCACCCGCGACGTGCTGCGGGCGGTCTTCAGCAAGACCAGCGAGGAACTGGGCGGCGACGGCATGCAGTTCGCACCGCTCCTGCCCGACGACGACGAGCCGCTGGCCGGACGCACCTCCGCGCTGGCGCACTGGTGTGAGGGATTCCTCTACGGCCTCGGCGCCGGCGGCCTGTCCTCGCTCGATTCGCTGCCCGGCGAGGTCGGCGAGATCGTCCGCGACATGAGCGAAATCAGCCGTGCCACGACTGAGGTCGACGAGGCCACCGAAACCGACGAGCAGGCCTACGCCGAGCTGGTCGAATACATCCGCGTGGGGGTGCAGCTCATCTACGACGAGCTCGAGCCGCTGCGCAGCATGCCGATGCCGCCCTCTCCGCAGGTTCACTAGCCGCGCCATGACCCGCGACGAATACGGCCGGCGGCGCCGGCAGCTCATGCGCATGATGGGCCGGGAGGCCATCGCCATCGTGCCGGCCGCGCCCGTGCGCCTGCGCAACGGCGACGTCGAGTATGAATACCGGCAGGACAGCAACTTTCACTACCTCACGGGCTTTCCCGAGCCTGAGGCGGTCGCGGTGCTGATACCGGGGCGAGCACAGGCGGAGTACGTACTGTTCGTGCGCGATCGCGATCCCGGTCGCGAGATCTGGGACGGGGCCCGGGCCGGCCCGGACGGCGCCACGCGCCAGTACGGCGCGGACGACGCCTTTCCCATCGCCGATATCGACGAGATCCTGCCGGGGCTGCTCGAGAACCGCAGCAGCGTCCACTACACGATGGGCATCCACACGGATTTCGATCAGCGCGTCGTCGGCTGGGTGAATTCGTTGCGCACGCAGGCGCGCCAGGGCGCGCGCACGCCGCAGGAGTTCGTCGCCCTCGATCACCTCCTGCACGACATGCGCCTCTACAAGAGCCGCCCGGAACTGGACCGGATGCGCCGCGCCGCGCAGATCAGCGCACGCGCGCACGTGCGGGCGATGCGTTTCTGCCGACCGGGCGTCAACGAATACCAGGTGGAAGCCGAGATCCTGCACGAGTTTCGCAGCCACCGCGCCAGCACTTCGTATCTGCCCATCGTCGGCGGCGGTCGCAACACCTGCGTCCTGCACTATCGCGACAACAATCGCGACCTCAAGGACGGCGACCTGCTGCTCATCGACGCCGGCTGCGAGCTCGACTACTACGCTGCCGACATCACGCGCACGATCCCGGTGAACGGCCGCTATTCGCCCGAGCAGCGCGCGGTGTACGAAGTCGTGCTGGAGGCCAACAAAGCGGCGATCGCCAGGGTCCGCGCCGGCAATCACTGGAACGATCCGCACGACGCCGCGGTACGCGCCATCACGCAGGGCCTGGTGCGCCTCGGCCTGCTCAAGGGACGCGTGCCCGCGCTGATCCGCAGCCAGGCCTACAAGCGTTTCTTCATGCATCGCACCGGGCATTGGCTGGGACTCGACGTGCACGACGTGGGCGACTACAAGGTCGGCGGCGAGTGGCGCGTGCTCGAGACGGGTATGGCGCTCACCATCGAGCCGGGCATCTACATCCCGGCCGGCAGCAAGGGTGTGGCACGGCGCTGGTGGGACATCGGCGTGCGCATCGAGGACGACGTGGCGGTGGCGCGCGGTGCGCCGGAAGTGCTCACCAGCCAGGTGCCGAAAGACCCGGACGAAATCGAAAAGCTGATGCAGGCGGCATGAACGTATCCGCACAGGCCGGCGCGCGCGCCGGCGACTTCGACGTCGTCGTGGCCGGCGGCGGCATGGTTGGCGCGAGTCTCGCCGTGGCGCTCCTGCCGCTCGGCTTGCGCATCGCACTGATCGAGTCCGTGCCCTTCGGCGCCGCCGCGCAACCCAGCTTCGACGAGCGCACCACGGCCCTTTCGAACG
>Ga0187894_10002523_pt1 | contig 21756 bp, 22 predicted proteins | sample GBC1701081metaG_FD_136650 | JGI IMG/M metagenome (GOLD analysis project Ga0187894, IMG submission 136650) | White microbial mat communities from a lava cave in the Kipuka Kanohina Cave System on the Island of Hawaii, USA - GBC170108-1 metaG ... | reverse complement strand
GTGACCGCGTCGCTCGGGTTCGCGAGGTAGGCGGCCTTGACCGCCGTGAGCGCCCGGGGAATCTCGTCGTAGCGGCCGCCGTGCAGCGTGGCCCAGAACAGCGCGTCGGCCCGCTCGGATTCCGGCGTGCGCGCCGCGCTGGCGGTCTTGTCCGGGGCGGACCAGACGGCGAGCGTCGCACACCCGCCGGCCGGGAGCAGCAGGAGAAGCGCGCCGAGGACACGGCGCGCCCGACGCGGGACCCGGCCCTGATGTTGCCGAACGAGGGCGATGAAGGCGCCAGCCATGGTACGCTCCTCTCGCGTCGCCGCGCGTCGTCAGCGAGGCGACTTTAACGTTGTTAAGTCACAAGCTAACAATGTTCAGTCCGCGCTGTCAAGGGGCTCGCCCGAGTCACCCGCGAGCGCATGGGCGCACTCGCGCGCGTGGCGTGGCCACACGCGCGGCGCGGCTGGGCGGGCCTGGGCGGCCGTGCCGCCTGAGCGTCCTGTCCACGAGGAGCCGCCCGTGAAACGGAAGTCGCCCCGGCGCGCGGCCGGCGCACCGGCCGGGGGACTGCGCGACACGCTCGTCGACGTGGCCGCCGCGCTGATCGCGCGGAAGGGCCCCCAGGGCTTCAGCCTGCGAGAAGTCGCGCGCCGCGCCCGGGTGTCCGAGGCCGCCCCCTACTGGCACTTCGCCGACCGCGAGGCGCTGCTCGCCGCGGTGGCGGAGCGCGGATTCAGCGAGATGGCGAAGGGGATGACGGAGATCTGGGCGGAGGCCAGGCCCCCGCGGGAGCGCCTGCGCGAGCTCGGCGTGGGCTACGTGCGGTTCGCGCTCGCCCACCCCTCCTACTTGCGGGTGATGTTCGGCTCGGAGGTGCCGGACAAATCCGCTCACCCGGCGCTGAAGGAGGCCGGAGACCGCACGTTCGATCTGCTCGTGCAGGCGATCGCCGATGCGCAGGCTGCGGGTCAGGTGCGCGCCGGCGATCCGAGAGAGCTGGCCCTGGCGGCGTGGGCGCTCGTCCACGGCCTGGCGTCGCTGCTCATCGACGGCCGGCTCGAGGACTACGTGACCTCCGGCAAGGCGGTGGAGCGCCTCGCCGACCGAGTGACCGAGCTGTTCATGCTGGGCCTCGCGCCGCGCTGACCCGGCGGACCGCGCGCGCGCCGAGCGCCGACGTGCGACGCGATGCCGGACGCCGGCGGCCCCCATGGCGCAGCGTGCCGCATCGACGCCCGCCAGGGCCGCCGCGCTTGGCTGCCGCTAGCGCCGTCCGATACACTGGCCGACGGATGAATCGCCCGTCGGCCGCCTGGGATCTCGACGTCCTCCGCCCGACCATCGTCGAGATCAGCCTCTCGCGCCTCACCGAGAACCTCCGCGCCATCCGGGCGGCGGCGGCGCCCGCCGCGGTGATGCCGATCCTCAAGGCCAACGCGTACGGCCACGGGCTCGTGGAGGTCGCGCGCCACCTCGTGTCGGTCGGCGCGGGATCGCTCGGCGTCGCGTTTCTCGAGGAAGCGGTGGCGCTGCGCCGGGCCGGCATCGACGTCCCCATCCTCGTCATGGGCGGCATCCTCGGTGATCAGATTCCGATCTTCCTCCGCCACCAGCTCACGCTGACCGCGTCGTCCCTCGACAAGCTGCGGCAGATCGACGAGGCTGCGCGCGACCTCGGCGTCACCGCGCGCGTCCACCTGAAGATCGACACCGGGATGGAGCGGATCGGGGTGCACTACTACAACGCCCATGCCCTGCTGGAGCGCGCCCACGAGTGCCGCCACGTGGCGGTCGAGGGCATCTACTCGCATTTCGCCAGCGCCGACGCGGTCGACCTCGGCTACTCGCGCCTGCAGCTCGCGCGGTTCCTCGACGTGCTCCAGTGGTACGACAAGCTGGGCGCGACGCCGCCCACGCGCCACATGGCCAACTCCGGGGCCATCCTGCAGCTGCCGGAAAGCCATCTCGACCTCGTGCGGCCCGGCATCCTTCTCTACGGCGTCTATCCGTCCGATGACGTGCGCCGGACCATCACCGTGCGCCCGGCGCTGTCATGGAAATCGCGCGTGGTCTATTTCAAGGTCGTGATGCCCGGCCATCCCGTGAGCTATGGATCGACCTGGCAGAGCGACCACCCGGTGCGCGTCGTGACGGTTCCGGTCGGCTACGGCGACGGCTACTTCCGCGCGCTGTCGAACGTCGCCCACGTCCTGATCCGCGGCCGCAAGTACCCGGTGGTCGGCCGCGTCTGCATGGACCAGATCATGGTCAACATCGAGTGGGACAGCGCCTACAACGGCGACCCCGTGACCCTGCTCGGCGCCGACGGCGGCGAGGCCATCACGTGCGAGGATCTCGCCGCCTGGGCGGGCACGATCCCCTACGAGGTGCTGACCAACATCAACACGCGTGTGCCCCGCGTCTACGTGGACGCGTGACCGCGTCGTCGAATTCCCGGACGGCCTCCGATGCGCCGCGTTCCGTCCGTCTCGAGCGGCGAGCCGTCGCTGACACGTAGCGTCCTGGTGGCCTGAGTCCGTCTGGTGATATCATCCTGCTATCATCAACCAGGAGGCCGACATGGCCCAGGTCATCATCCGCAACATCGACGACGCCGCGATTCGCCGGCTGAAAGCGCGCGCCGCGAGCAAGGGCGTCTCACTCGAACGGGAGCTCAGAGCGATCCTCACGGAGGCGGCCCGGGTGGACCGTTCGGGATTCGCGGAGCGGGTTGCCGCGTTCCGGAGCACGCTCGTCGGTCGACGACACAGCGACAGCACCAACCTCATCCGGAAGGACCGCCGCCGATGACGTGGGTGGTCGACGCGAGCATCGCCGTCAAGTGGGTCATCCCGGAGGTCTGGAGCGACAAGGCCGACCGCCTCCGGGCGACCGAGGACAGGATGCTGGCGCCCGACTTGCTCCTCGTCGAGGTCGCCAATGCTCTCTGGCAGAAAACCGGACGCGAGGAGATCGCTCCGGCGGAGGCCGACCAGGCGTTGGACCTGGTGACGGACAGCGGGATCGACCTGCGACCGACCACCCCGTTGCTCTCCCGGGCCATGCAGGTGGCGCGGCGCCTGAATCACCCTGTGTACGACTGCGTGTATCTGGCCCTCGCCGAACGAGAGCGCGCCTCCCTCGTCACCGCGGACCGACGGCTTCTGCGGACGGTCGCTCAGCGAAGACTGCCCATCGCGGTCGTCGACCTCAGGGCGGTCTGACGGGCTGGCAGCTCAGCCAGCCACCCAGCCGTACCAGCGGTGGCTCGGCCACGCGCCTTCGTCGAGATAGGCCATCTTCATCTGCGTCACGTAGTCCTTCGGGATCTCGTTGCGCTTGGCGTTCACGTCCACGCCGAAGACGCGCGCGGCGTTCATCCCGAAGATCTGTTCCTTCACCTGCCGCGTGAGCGGCGCGTAGCCGTGCTGGTCGATCAGCGCCTGCGGGATCTCGAAGCGGCGGAACGCCTCGATCTGCCACTGCGGCGTGCCGTACCAGATCGAATCCGTTCCCCAGAGCACGTGATCGGCGCCGAAGGCGTCGACGATCTGGCCCAGCAGATGCGCACAGGCGGTGGGATTCGTCGTCACGAGCTGGCCGAAGGTCGACCCCAGCTCCATGTAGATGTTCGAGAGCTTCGGCTCCTTCTTCTTCATCTGGCAGAACTCGGTGGTCCACGGCACGTCAGCCGACTGCCCCGTCGCCATCACGCGCAGCAGGCCGGCGTGATACAGGAGGAAGTCGAGGTCGGGGAAATCGCGCGCCGCCTTGATGACGTCGCGCGGGTGGTTGTAGTCGGCCACGGGTCCGAGCGGCAGCCCCTTGTGCAGGCAGATACGCCGCACGCCGAGCTTCCTCGCGCGCTCGAGCATCGGGTACGCGATCTTCTCGTCGTCGACGAACCAGCCGTGCGCGAATCCCTTGGGCGCGGCCCCCGTGTACCCCTTCCAGGCGTCGACCTTGAGCGTCGCCGCCTGCTGGTCCATGAAATCCAGGTCGGCCTGGCCGAGCTGGGGCGTGATGAGGCCGTGGGCGAGCATCCGCCGCGACCGGGTCACGCGGTTGATCTCGTCCCGGATGTGCGTCATCTCCTTCGGCGGCACCACCGCTTCCTGCGGGTACGGTCCGGGCGGCGTCGAGATCAGGCCGATGTCCGTCTCGCTGTCGAGGAACACCTCCTTGACCATGTTGCCCCACGAGAGATCCGCGAGCGTCCCGGTGTCGGACTGGAGCTTCGGGTTCAACCGGCGCGAAGAGCGGCGCAGCCCGAGCAGCGCCTGCCTGGTCACGCCGCCCCGGCCACCCTCGGCGTTGGCCTGGTCGTACCCCGAGCCCACGTAGTGCAGCTGGATGTCGAAGATGAAGTAGCGATCACCCGCGCGCTCCTTCATCGCCGCGGGCTCGGCGGCCTCGACCGGATCGACATCGAAGAACCGACCGAACACGGCGTTCATCGCGAGCAGCGACGTCGCCATGCCACCGCTCGTTCTCAGAAAGTCCCGCCGGGAGAGCCCGAGCCGCGGCGCGAGCCGCGCAGCGTCGTCGAGAATGCGGTGCTCGACCGCCCGCTGGGCCGGCGTCTGGGGCAGCGGCGGGAACTCCTCGTTGGAGACGAGCCGGGTCGGCAACGGCACCTCGGTCGAGCACCCGCGGCGCATGCCGCGCGCGACGCGAAACGCGTACAGATTGTCGTTGGTCATGCCTTCCCTCCTCGGCAAACGCGCCCGTTAGGGATCAAGGGGCCTTCCGCAGGCGTCGCAGCACGGCATCCATGAACTGCATCGCGTGCTCGACGCGCTGGACCCAGTCGCGTGCCTGGGCATCGGTGACCACAGTCTCCTGATAGAACGCCGGTCCTCTGATCTTTGCGAGACGATCGGCCCGCTCTCCGTTGGTCACAGGTCGACCACCTCGCCGGGACGCCAGTCGGGCTTGAGGTCCCAGTACCAGCTCCCGTCGGCCAACTCGATCCGCCGAGAGCCGAGCTCGGCCATGCGCCGTCGAACTGCCTTCAGCTCTCGTTCGAGGACCTCTTCGGGGTCGTGCAGGATGAGGCCGTGATGAACGATGTCGAGGAGAATCCACGGATGCCGGGCCAGGTCCTCGACGGTGTGCGGCACAGGCGACGGCGTGGGTTGATAGCCGGCGCGCACGAGCGCCTGATACTCCGCACTCCCGTCAATGCGCTCCCACATTCCGCGCAGGCGGGAGTCCCCGAGGGTCGAGCGCCGAGTCACAACGTACAGGTCGAGGTCGCTGTCGGGTCGCGCCTGACCTCGGGCCGCCGACCCGAACAGCGCGATGGCCACCAGGTCATCGCCGAGCGCACCGCGGTACTCGGCGACGATCCGGTCGGCCAAGGCGCGCCACTCGGGCGCTAGGCGCACGTGCGTCATGGGCCGTTCATCATGAATGGACAACGCCTCTCGGCGCCGTCGGCGCGAGCTCCGCCGGGTCACCCGAGATCGTCGTGCGCTGCATGAGCCGCTGGTGTCGGACGGTGTCGTACGGCGTCGCGCGGTGGAGGACGCAGCGGTTGTCCCAGATCACGAGATCGCCCTCCTGCCACTCGTGGCGGTAGCAGAACCGGGGCTGCGTGACGTGATCCTGCAACGCCTTCAGGAACGCGCGGCCCTCCTCGATCGGCCAGCCCGCGACGTGGGACGCGTGGGCCCCGAGGAAGAGCGACCGGCGCCGGTTGACCGGATTGACGCGCACGACCGGGTGCTGCACCGGCGGGTAGGCCGCGCGTTCCGTGTCGGTGAAGAATCCCGGGCGAACCTGATCGCGCGACCAGGCGAAGTCGTGGACGGCCACCGCGTCCTCGGCCCGCCGCCGCAGATCCTCGGGCAGGCACGGATAGGCGGCCCGCGCGCTCGCGAACTCCGTGGCGCCGCCTTCGGGCGGCACGATGCGGCCGGAGAGCAGCGAGCAGAGCGACGGCACCGGCTTGAACGAGCTGTCGCTGTGCCAGAGCATGTTCGCGAGCTGATAGATCATGCGCCGGTCGTCCGGCGGGATCACCTCGCCCGTGGCAATGTCGAGGTTCGACTGGCGCGCGAAGGGCGTCCCTGCGGCGGGATTCATGCTGCGCGTGACCTCGAGGTTGCCGAAGCGCCGGCTGAACGCGATCTGCGTGTCATCGTCGAGAGGCTGACCGCGGAAGACCAGCACCGAATGCTCCTCGAAGGCCGCGCGGATCTCTGTCCAGATCGCATCGTCGACCGGCCGCGTGATGTCGACGCCGTCGATCCGGGCGGCGAAGAGCGGCGTGAGCCGGGTCACCGTGATTCCCAAGAGGCCTCCGGACAACAGTGTAGCAGCGGGTCGAGTCGCCTCCGTTCGAGGCCGACCAGAGCGGCGAGAAGGGGACCAGCTGCGAGGCGGCGCCCGAAGGCGGCACGCGAGGCGTACTGGTCGTACGTCGAGCGTGCAGCCGAGGGCGCCAACGAAGCAGATGGCCCCTTATCGTCGCTCTGGCTAGCTGATCGCGCGCAGCCGGCGCGACGTGAAAAGACACAGCGCGTTGACGGCGACCGCGGCGCCACCGACCAGCACGGCAAAACGCGCGCTGACGGCGGCCGCGAGCGCTCCGGCAATCAGTCCGCCCAGCGGCATGAGGTTCCAGCACAGCGAGTAGATGCTCATGACGCGGCCGCGGAGCTGATCCGGCACCTGCTCCTGCAGGAACGTTCCCACGTGCGTCAGGTAGAACGTATTGGCGAAGCCGACGAGGACGAGCACCGGCAACGCGACTGCCATCGTCGGCACGAGCGCGAACGCCATCAAGAGCCCTCCGAGACACGTGGCACCGACCAGGAGCGCCGTGCCCCGGCGCAGGATCAGGTGCGAGAGGGTCGCGATGGTCAGCGACGCGCACAGCGCGCCAGCGCCATGCGCGGCGCTCAGCAGGCCGTAGCCGGTCGACCCGGCCTTGAAGTACGCGTCGGCGAAGATCGGCAGCAGCGTGAGATATGACATCGCGAAGAGGCTGTTGAACAGCGCCAGGCCGACGAGGCTCGCGAAGACGAAATTCCGCGCGACGAACCCCACCCCTTCGGCGAACTGCTGCCCGACGTGCCGGCCGTCGTCGGGCGGGGCGCCAGCGCTCACGCGCAGCCGCGCGTACAGCATCAGCGCGATACAGGAGGTGCCGGCCGCGAGCGCGAAGCCGATCGAACCGCCGAACGCGGCGATCAGGATGCCGGTCAGCGACGGGCCCACCATGCGACCGGCTTGCCACGGAATGTTGCCGAGCGCGATCGCGTTTGGCAGGTTCTCCCGCGAGACGAGCTCCGGAATCAGCGCCATCCGGCTCGGCTCGTCGAAGGCCCGGAAGACGCTGCTGAGCGCGGCGAGCGCCAGCAGGTATTCGATCCGCATCCGCCCGGACACGGTGAGGCAGAACGCGAGGCCGAGAATCACCGCGATCACCGCCTGCGTGACGATGAGGAGGCGCAGGCGGTTGACCCGATCGGCGAGCACGCCGCCGTACAGCTGGAACAGCACGAGCGGCACGCCCTGGGCCAGGCCCAGATAGCCGAGCGTCAGGGCGTCCCCGCTCATCTCCCAGGTGATCCAGGCGAACGTCATGTACTCGGCCCGGTGGCCGAGCACGTAGCACACCAGGCCGAGCCAGTAGAGGCAGTAGTCCCGCCCCGTGAGGGCGGCGAACGTCGACAGCCTCGCTGCTGCCGCGCGCGCGGACACGTTCCCCGGGGCCGATCAGGCCAGCGTGAGCACCGCCTTTCCCGGGAATCGCCGAGCCATCAAGTCCTGCGCGACCTGCGCGATGTCGGCCCACGGCCGCTCGAGACTCACGTGGGGCGCGAGCTGCCCCGCGGCCACCAGCTCGGCCAGCTTCCTCAAGCCGACCGACGCAGGCTCGGCGTGGAGCTCGGTGAACAGGTACAGGCCGTAGAGGGTCGTGCGGCCCGCGACGAAGAACTCGCGCGCGTCGAAGGTGACCTCGGCTGACGCGGACACGCCGAGCGTGACGCAGACGCCGGTGCGCGAGAGCGCCTTGAGCGCGCTGCCGAGCGTCTTGCCCCCGACCGACTCGATGACGAGGTCGTACTTCGGCGCGGGCGGGATCTCGTCGCCGACGATCACGTCGTGCGCGCCGAGCTGGGCGAGCAGCGGCACCTGGTCCTGGCGCCGCGCCACCGCCGTCACGTGCGCGCCGGCCAGGCGCGCGAGCTGCACGGCGAAATCGCCCACGCCGCCCGTCGCGCCCGTGACGAGCACGCGCCGGCCGAGCACGAGGCCACCCTTGGCGAGCGCATGGAGCGCGGTGAGCCCCGCGACGGGGAACGTGGCGGCCTGCGAATACGTGACCTTGTCCGGCAACGCGGCCAACGCGTGCGAGGGCACCGCCACGCGCTCGGCCCACGCGCCCTCCGGAAGGAGACCGACCACGCGCACGCCCACCTGCGGGCCCGACCCATCGGCCGCGGCGCGCTCGATGGTTCCGGCCAGGTCCCAGCCAGGCCGCCAGCCCGCGGCGGCCATCGTCGAGCGCCTGACCTCGCCGCGGTTGAGCGAGATCGCCTGGACACGGACGATCGCTTCACCTCGGTCGGGCGCGGGCTCGGGCACGGGACGGATGACGAGCCGACCGGGCGCTTCGGGATCGACGACGACGGCACGATTGGCGCTCATGCGATCCTCCGCTGATGTCGTGGGCGTTCGCGCTCGCGCCGTCGCATGCGGCGACGCCGCGATCACAGGGCGAGAGCATAGCGCGCTTCGCCGCCTTGCGCGCGGATTCGTCGGTGGTGTAGCGTGCACGCGAGGCCGCCGGTACCGCGGACGCTCGGGGAGGCAGATCGATGGGCATCAAGGGCATCGACCACTGGGTGATCGTCGTCGCCAACGTCGAGCGCACGCTCGACTTCTACTCGCGGCTCGGCTTCCCGATCGCCTGGGAACATCGCGAGGGGCGACCGCGAATGCCGACCATCCGCATCGGCGACGCGCAGAAGATCAACGTGCACGCGGCCGACTGGCCCGATCGGCCCGGCTATCTCGGCGCGCGGCGTCCGAGCGTCGGGGGAGCGGACCTCTGTCTCGAGTGGGACGGCACGATGCCGGAGGTGCTCACGCTGCTCGAGAAGAACGGCATCGCGCCGGAGGCGGGGCCGGCCGCGCGAACCTGCGCGCGCGGGCCGGCGACCAGCGTGTACGTCCGGGATCCCGACGACAACCTGGTCGAGTTCACGGTGTACGAGCGGCCCGCATAGTCCCGCGCTCACCCGCGTGACCCACGCCGCGACCCACGTGGAGGAGGAGGCCTGCCGATGAGCGCGCGTCCGAAGATCGTCGTCGCGAGCATGATGCACGAGACCAACACGTTCTCGCCGGTGCCGACGCCGCTCGCGTCGTTCCGGCCCCTCGCGGGCGCGGCCGCCATCGCGGAGTTCCGGGACACCAATACCCAGCTCGGCGGCTTCCTTCACGTCGCCGAGGAGATGGGCGCGGAGATCACCGTCCCGGTCGCGGCGGGCGCGCACCCGTCCGGCTACGTCGAGCGGCGGGCGTACGAGGACATGGCGGACGCCATCGTCGGCGCCGTGCGCAATGGCTGCGACGCCGCGTTCCTCGCGCTGCACGGGGCGATGGTGGCCGAGCACCTGGACGACGGCGAGGGCGAGCTGCTGCGCCGCGTGCGCGCGGTGGCGCCGCGGCTGCCGATCGCGGTCGGCCTCGACTTCCACGCGCACATGACGGCGGCGATGGTCGACAACGCGACCGTCATCACCGGCTACTGCACCTACCCGCACATCGACATGGGGACGACGGCCCAGCGGGCCGGACGCACGCTCGCGCGGGCCCTGAGGGGCGAGGTGGCGCCCGTGATGGTCTGGGGATCGCGCCCGATGATGACGAGCACGCTCGAGCACACGCCCTCGCGCCAGCCGATGAAGGACATCATGGACATGGCGATGACCGCGGAGGCGAGCGGCGCCGTGCTGAACGCGTCGGTCTTCGGCGGGTTCCCGCATGCCGATATCCCGCACATCTCCTGCTCGGCCGTGATCGTCTGCGACCGGCAGGCGGACCAGGGGCGCGCGCTGCTCGACCGGCTGCTCGGCATGGCGTGGGAGCGGCGCGCGGCGTTCCTCTACAAGGGCGCGCCGCTCGCCGGCCAGATCGCGCACGCCCGCACGCTCGGCGAGGGGCCGATCGTTCTCGTCGACCACGGCGACAACACGGCGTCCGGCGGCACCCAGGACGTGATGAGCGTCATCGCCGAGGTGATGACCCAGGGGCTCGACGACGTCGTGGCCGGCCCGATCTGCGATCCGGCGAGCGTGACGCGGATTCTCTCGGCCGGGAACGCGGCGAGCGTCACGCTCCCGCTCGGCGGCAAGATCGACATGCCGCAGATCGGACTGGCCGGCCGGCCGCTCGCGGTCAGCGGCAAGGTCCTGCGGATCACCGACGGCGAGTTCGTGGTGACCGGCCCCATGGCCACCGGAACTCGCGTGCGCATGGGACGGACGGCCGTGCTCGACACCGGGTCCGTGCAGATCGTGATCGCCGAGGGGCGCAGCGAGCCATTCGACCTCGGCGTCTTCACCCATTGCGGCATCGACCCCCGGCGCAAGCGCTACGTGCTGATCAAGTCGCGCCAGCATTTCCGCGCGGGCTTCGAGCCGATCGCGCGGCACATCGTGCTCTGCGACGGTGAGGGCGTCACCAGCTCTGACCTCGCGCTCTTCACGTACGAGCGCCGTCGTCGGCCCCTCTACCCGTTCGAGGACGCGTAGGCGCCCGGAAGACCTGCGATGACGCGGAGCGCTCCCCCGTTTCGCGCCGATCAGGTCGGCAGCCTCCTGCGCCCCGCCGAGCTGCGCGAGGCGCGCGCCCGCGCCAGGGCGGGCGCGATGCCGGCCGAGGACCTGCGCCAGGCGGAGGACGCGGCGATCCGGGCCGCGGTGGCCCGGCAGGAATCGCTGGGGCTCCGCGCCGTCACCGACGGCGAGCTTCGCCGCGACTTCTGGCATCTCGACTTCCTGCGGCGGCTCGACGGGGTCGGCACGGCGCCGATCGCCGGGATGAAGTTCCAGGCCGAGGACGTGCCCCCGATGCCCACCGTCACCGGGACCGTCCGCTGCGCCGGCCCGATCATGGTCGACGACTTCCGCTATCTGAGGTCAGTGGCGCGCAGCGTGCCGAAGCTCACGATTCCGGCGCCGGCCATGCTGCACCTGCGCGGCGGGCGCGCCGCGATCTCGCGCGAGCACTACCCGGACCTCGACGCGTTCTGGCACGACGTCGCCGCCGCGTATCGCGCGGCGATCGGGCACGTCGCCGCGGCCGGCTGCACGTATCTCCAGCTCGACGACGTGAGCTTCTCGTATCTCTGCGACGACAATGTGCGCGACAGCCTGCGCGCCTCGGGCGACGATCCAACGGCGCTGCCCTCGATCTACGCCCGGGCGATCAACCGGGCGCTGGCCGACCGGCCGCCGGGCATGGCGGTCACCCTGCACACGTGCCGCGGCAACTTCCGCAGCACCTGGCTCGCTGCCGGGCCGTACGAGTCGGCCGTCGTCGACGCCATGTTCTCGACGGACGTCGACGCCTACTTCATGGAGTGGGACAGCGAGCGCGCCGGCGGCTTCGACCCATTGCGCCGCCTTCCGCCGGGCAAGACCGTCGTGCTCGGGCTCGTCACCACCAAGTCGGGCGCGCTCGAGTCGAAGGAGACGCTCTGCCGTCGCATCGACGAGGCGGCGAGATACGTGCCGCTCGAGCGCCTCTGTCTCTCGCCCCAGTGCGGCTTCGCGAGCACGCACCACGGCAACACGCTGACCGAGGACGAGCAGTGGAGAAAGCTCGAGCGCGTGGTCGAGGTGGCCCGAGAGGTGTGGGGCGACTGACGCCCGATCGCCCGCGCGGTCCGGGCGGCCCAGGCTGTTCGCGAGTTCGATCTCGCCGTCGCGCGTCAGACTTTCTCGAAATCGATGCGCTCGTACACGGGCAGGCCTTGCAGGTACCGGCGCAGGCAGTCGAGTCCCATCTCGACGGCGCCCAGCCGGACCCATTCGCGCCCGCCGACGATGCGGCTTCGCCGCGACGCGACGTCGCCCGCCGTGGCGACGGCGAGACAGATGGTGCCGCCGAACTCGATGCGGTCCGCGCCCTCGTCGAGGTCGATGAGCACGGCCAGCGCGTGTGTGGCGCCGCTCGACGCCCGGAGCGCCTGGGCCACGGACTCGGCCGTCTCGCGAGTCAGCTCACCCGCGGGCGCGGCCCCCGACAACCCCGCTCCCGCGTAGAGCTCGCCGAGGTCGCGCGCCGCCACGGCGCGGCGAAACACCTTCTCGGCCCCGGGGAGGTGCGCGAAGCGCGCGGCGATCTGCCCGCTCGTGAACGTCTCCGCGATCGACAGCGACGCCTGGCGGCTGGTCAGCTCGGCGAGCACGACGCCCTCGAGCGTCTGCTCGTCTTCTCCCAGGACGAAGTTGCCGATGCGGCGGCGCACCTCGCGCTCGACCGGCTCGAGCTTGCGGCGGACGTCGTCCATGTCGGTGCCACGCGCCGTGAGCTTGGTCTCGAGCTGGGGATAGTGCGCGCGGAACCCGAGCTTCACGCTGCCGTCGGGCACGAGGTCCTCCACGCCCGCCAGCAACGCGTCCACGTGCGATTCGCCGAGCCCGTAGGAGTGAAAGCGCTTCAGGTAGATCGCCGTCTGCATACCGCTCTTGGCAAGCAGGCGCGGGATGATCTCGGCCTCGAGCATGCGGCGCAGCTCGCGCGGCACCCCGGGCGTGAAGAAGAAGCGCGCGCGGCCGATGTCGAGCGCGAAGCCGCAGGCCGTCCCCACCGGATTGTCGATCATCTCGGCCGTGCTCGGCAGCATCGCCTGCTTGCGGTTGTTGGGCGGCATCACGCGGCTGCGCCGCTGGAAGAAATCCTCCATCCGGGCGAGCCACTCCTCGTGGAGCACCAGCTCGACGCCCGCGGCCTGCGCGGCAACCTCCTGGGACAGATCGTCGACCGTCGGCCCAAGGCCGCCATTGACGATGACGGCGTCCGCGCGCTCGCCCGCGAGCTTGAACGCGAGCAGGAGGCTTTCGCGGTCATCGCCGACCGTCGTCTCCCAGGCGACGGAGAGCCCGACGTCCTCGAGCTTCTGGGTCATGTAGCTGAAGTTCGTGTTGACGATCTTCCCGGTGAGCACCTCGTCGCCGGTGCAGATGATCTCGATGCGCATGCTGGACCCTCCGAGGGACGTCGAGCGTATCAGGAGCGCATCATACACCGGCCCCTCTCTGCTATGGTCGGCCAATGGGCTTCTCGGCCGACACCCTGAAGGACCGGGTCGCGATCGTCACCGGCGCCAGCCAGGGCATCGGGCGCGCGATCGCCGTCGAGATGGCCAAGGTCGGCGCCGACGTCGTGGCCGTGAGTCGCCGTGCGGCCGCGCTCGAGGCCGTGGCCGACGACGTGCGAGCACACGGGCGGCGCGCGCTCGCCGTCGAATGCGACGTCGCCGACCAGCGACACGTGGACGCCGTCGTGTCGCGAACGGTCGCGGCGTTCGGTCGCATCGACATCCTCGTCAACAACGCCGGCTACCGGATCCGCTCACGGCTCGAGGACTTGCCGCGCCGGGAGTGGGACGCGATGGTGGGGACGAATCTCACCGGCGTGTTCCTCCTCTGCCAGGCCGCCGGTCGCGTGATGATCCGCCAGCAGCGGGGCACGATCGTCAACGTCACGTCGGTTGCCGGGCGCAGCGGCTCTCGCGGCCTGGCCGCCTATGCCGCCACCAAGGCCGGCGTCACGATCCTGACGCAAAGCCTGGGCGCCGAGTGGGCCAAGCACGGCATCACCGTCAACGCCGTCGCGCCCGGCCCCGTCGAGACGGAGGGCGTCCTCGAGGTCTGGAAGACGCCGGCGATGATCGCCCAGGCGTCGCGCGAGGTGCCGCTCCAGCGCCTCGGCCGGCCCGAGGAGATCGCCTGGGCCGTCATCTTCGCGGCCTCCGACCACGCCGGCTTCATGACGGGCGAGACGATCTACGTGAGCGGTGGCCCCCGCGTCTCGAACCGCGAGGATTAGCGACCCGTCCCGGTCCCTAAAGGTCCCGCCCCGATCCGCCGATACAGTCCCGGGGGAGTCAGACCGCCCGCGAGCCGATCGCGCGGGCCCCCGGAGGGACACGCGATGACCGAGCCCGCTCCGCCGATAGCCGCGGCGCTCCACCGCGGCCACGTCGGGCCCTCCACGCCGGCGAGGTCAGGGCAGGAGCTCGCATGTACGACCTGAACGACTTCGGATTGACCGAGGCGACGCTGGCCGGCGCCGCCCTGCGCCGCGTCGGCAAGGGCGCGACGAGCCTCGAGCAGGCGAGCCAGGATGTGGCCCGGTTCTTCTACGACACGTTCGCGGATCCCGCGACGGGGCGCCCGGCCTTCGTGCTCGCGCGCTGCTACAAGACGCATCCGCTCTGGGACTTGCCGGGGCCGCTCTCCGCCTTCGCGCACCGTGTGTTCCCGGACCAGTCGCTCACCCCGAACACGCCGTGCCTCACGCTGCTCGGCACGTTCGGCGACGAGCCCGCCTGGCAATCCCGCCAGGCATCGCGCGGGCATCAGGCCATCCCCCTCGCCAGCGAGCAGATCATCGAGAGCCTGCCGATGGTGGCGCGCCTCACGCGAGCGCTCGGGCTCGAGGCGCGCGACGTGGCCTACCCCGACCCCACCTTCCTGCTCGAACAGGACCGCCGGGGCTTCAACGTGTTCCATGTCGAGCGCGCGCTCGGCAGCCCGTACCTGCCGGCGCAGGAGTTCGTGCGCCAGTTCGGCGTGCAGTCCGTGGTCGGGTTCGGATTCGTCGTGCCGCCGGCCCACGTGTTCGCGACGATCCTGTTCGCGCGGCAGCCGATCGCGGCCGAGACCGCGGAGCTGTTCAAGACGCTCGCGCTGAACTTGAAGCTCGCGCTGCTCCCGCTCGCGGCGGCGCCGGTGTTCGAGGCGGTGGCGGCATGAGCACGTGGGCCGTGCCCTCCGAGATCGAGATCCTCCGGACGGAGGTCGCGACGCTCGCCAATCTCCTGGCCGTTCACGAGGAGCAGGCCAATCGCCAGTTCGAGTTGATCCGCGCCCAGCGGAGCGACCTCCAAGCGCGCGCCCGGTCCCTCGACGCGCTCAACCGCGATCTGTCCAATGCCGCGAGCTTCCTGCGCGAGATCTACCGCGCGATGCCGGGCGCCCTGATCGTGTTCGACTCCACCGGCGTCGTCCTGAGCGCGAACGAGGCCGCGGCGAGCCTCACCGAGCGCGCGGAAGCGGATCTGGTCGGCGTCCCCGTCCGGACGCTGTTCGACACGGTGGACGCCTTCGACGTGACCCGGCTCGGATCCCTGGCACCGGAGCATCGGGTCCTCCGGTCGGAGAATCTCCTGATCTCGAAGCCGGGAGCGCGCATTCCCGTGCTCGTCTGCGCGGCCCTGTCCGGCGCCGAGTCGCCGGAGGCCGACACGCGGCGAGTGGTGTGCATCGCGCTCGACATGCGCGATCGCAAGCGCCTGGAGCTCGAGCTGCGCCAGGCGCAGAAGCTCGAGTCGGTGGGCCGGCTCGCCGCCGGCGTCGCTCACGAGATCAATACCCCCGTCCAGTTCGTCGGCGACAGCATCCACTTCCTCCAGGATGCCGCGGCGGACCTCTTCGGCGTCCTCGACAAGCTCCAGCGCGTCTCCCGGTCAGTGCTCGACGGCGCCCCGTCCCCCGAGGCCGCCGCCGAGGCCGCCGCGGCCGAGGACGCCGCCGACCTCCCCTACCTGCTCGAGAACATCCCGAAGGCCTTCGAGCGGTCCCTGGATGGCCTGAGCCGGGTCGCCGCCATCGTCCGGTCGCTCAAGGACTTCGCGCATCCCGACTCGCGCGAGATGGCCGCCACCGACCTCAATCGCGCCGTCCAGAGCACGCTCACCATCGCCCGCAACGAGTACAAGTACGTCGCCGAGCTCGACCTCGACCTCGGGGAGCTGCCCGCCGTCATCTGCCACGTGGGCGAGATCAACCAGACGGTCCTCAACGTCGTCGTCAACGCCGCGCACGCCATCGGCGACGTCGTCAAGGGCTCCGGCGCCATGGGCCGCATCACCGTCCGCACCCGGTGCGATGGCGACCACGTGGTCATCGCGATCAGCGACACCGGCGGCGGCATCCCCGACGCGATCCGCGAGCAGGTGTTCGACCCGTTCTTCACGACCAAGGAGGTGGGCCGCGGCACGGGCCAGGGCCTCGCCATCGCGCGCGCCGTCGTCGTCGACAAGCACGGCGGCGACCTCTCGTTCGACTCCGTGGTCGGCGAGGGCACGACGTTCCTCATCCGGCTGCCGATCGACGGCCCGGCCGCCCTCGCGGGCGCGCGAGAGGCCCGATGAGCCGAGCCGGTGTCCTCTTCGTCGACGACGAGGCGGCCGTGCTCGACGGCCTTCGGGATCTCCTCCGGAGGGACTGCTCGCGCTACGACATGGTGTTCGCCCAGGGCGGCCAGCAGGCGCTCGCGGAGCTCGCCAAGCGACCGTTTCAGGTGGTCGTGTCGGACATGCGCATGCCGGGCATGGACGGGGCCGAGCTCTTGGGGCGCGTCAAGGAGGAGTTTCCGAGGACCACCCGCATCGTGCTCTCCGGCCACGCGGAGCGGGAAGCCGTGCTGCGGGCCATGCCGGTCGCCCATCAGTTCCTGAGCAAGCCGTGCGATGCCGCCGTCCTGCGCATCGCGATCGAGCGCACCTGCGGGCTGCAGGGGCTCCTGGCGAACGAGGCCCTGCAGGCGACGATCGGCGCGCTGACGACGCTGCCGTCCGTCCCGCAGGCGTACGCGGAGCTGGTCCAGGCGGCCGCGGACCCCGCGATGGGCGCGCGCGACCTCGCGGAGCTCGTGCAGCGAGACCCGGCGATGGGGGCCAAGGTCCTGCAGCTCGCGAACTCCGCGTTCTTCGGCCGGGCGCCGCGCGTCACGTCGCTGCAGGAGGCCTTGAGCTTCCTGGGCGTCGAGCTGGTCAAGGGCGTCGCGCTGACGGCCAACATCTTCGCCACGCTCGAGGGCCGGTCCTCAGGGAGTTCTCCGTCGACCGCTTCCAGCGCGAGGCGATCCTCACGGCGCGGCTGGCGCAGCGGTTCCTCCCCGATCCCGAGCTCGCGGACGAGGCCTTCACGGCCGGGCTCGTCCACGACGTGGGTCAGCTCGTGCTCGCCGTCGGGTTGCCGGCGCAGTTCGTGGCGGTGGCCCGCGAGTCGAAGCAGAGCGGGCGTCTTCCCCACCCCGTCGAGAAGGACCTGCTCGGCGTGAGCCACGCCGAGGTCGGCGCCTACCTGCTCGGCCTGTGGGGCGTCGCGTTCCCGGTCGTCGAGTGCGTCGCGTTCCACCACGAGCCCGGCCTGGTGGGCGCCGGCCGCTGCGACGTCCTCGCCGCCGTGCACGCGGCCGACGTCCTGGCGGACACGACGTGTCTCGGGGGGCACGCTCCGCCGCCCGAGACCGTGCTCGACACGGCGTTCCTGGAGCGCGCGGGCTTCGCGGCAGAGCTGCCGCGCTGGCGAGTCATCGCCGCGGAGGAGAAGCGCTATGCGGACTGGACCGCGTAGGCCGACCGGGGAGGCGCACTGATGGAGGAGGCCCAGCGACGCGCGCGCATCCTGTGCGTGGACGACGAGCCGAACGTGCTCGAGGGACTGTCCCTGCACCTGCGCCGGCGCTACGACGTCGTGACCGCGACGAACGCGATGGGCGCCCTGGTCATCCTGAAGCGAGATCCCGGCATCGCCGTGGTGATCTCCGACATGCGCATGGCGGGCATGGACGGCGCGACGTGCCTCCGCCGCGCGCACGAGATCGTCCCCGACACGGTGCGAATCCTCCTGACCGGGCAGGCGGACCTCGAGTCCGCGATCTCCGCCGTCAACGACGGGAAGATCTTCCGCTTCCTCACCAAGCCCTGTCCGCCCAAGATGCTGCTCGGCGCGGTGGACGCGGCCGTGGACCAGCATCGGCTCTTGACGTCGGAGCGCGTGCTGCTCGAGCAGACCCTGCATGGCTGCATCGGCGCGCTGACCGACGTGCTGGCGCTGACCAACCCGGTCGCGTTCGGACGGGCGACCCGGATCAAGCACCGGTGCACCGATCTCGCCGCGCGCATCGGCCTGCCGGAGCGCTGGCAGGTCGAGATGGCCGCGATGCTCTCCCAGCTCGGCTTCATCACGCTGCCGGCGGAGACCGCCGAGAAGGTCTACTACGCGCAGGCGCTGAGCGAGGCCGAGCAGCGGATGGTCGCCGCGGTGCCCGGCGTGACCGAGCGCCTGCTCGCGAGCATCCCTCGGCTCGAGGCGATCCGCGACATCCTGGCCACGTACCCGAAGCCGCACCAGCCGGTCCCCCCGGGACTCGATCCGCGCGAGCAACTCGTCATCCGGTCCGCGCACGTGCTCCGGGCCGCGGTCGACTTCGACACGCTCGAGGCGCAGGGGCGCTCCGCGGAGGAGGCGCTGACCGAGCTGCGGGGGCGGGTCGGCCAGTACGAGCCGTCGGTCATCGAGGCGCTCGCGCAGGCGAGCAGCGCGCCCGAGCAGATCCGGCCGGTCCCGCTCTCGGCCCTCGAGATCGGCATGGTGATCGCGGCCGACGTGAAGGTGATCTCGTCCGGCCTCCTGCTCGCCACGCGCGGCTACGAGGTCACGGAGAACTTCGTCCAGCGCGCGCGGAACTTCAGCCGCGGGAGCGTGACGGACCCCGTCCTGGTCTTCGCAAAGTGAGTGGGAGGGGGCCTCGACGGCCCCCTCCCAGACCCTCCCCCTTCGTACCGGATTGCGCCGGCGAAGCCGGCGCGCGTGCGCGGAACACTCGCTCCGTGAGGTCGGGACCGGCGCGTCGGCGCGGCCACGTCACGCGCACGCCGACGCTCGTGCGCTAGATCACGCCGTCTTCCTGCCAGCGCGCCAATTCCTCGCGCGAGTGGCCGAGCAATCCGATGAAAACCTCCTCGTTGTGCTCGCCTGGCTCGGGCGCGAGCCAGCGAATCCGGCCGGGGGTCTCGGAGAGCTTGAGCGGCGTGCCCGTGGTCCGGAGCGGCCCGTAGACCGGGTGGTCGACCTCCACGAACATCTCGCGCGCTTCCACCTGCGGATCGGCGACCATCTCCACCACGTTGTTGACCGGCGCCGCCGGCACTCCGCCCTTCGCAAGCGTGGCGACCACCTCCGCGCGGGTGCGCCGGCTCGTCCAGCCCTGGATGATCGCGGCCACCTGATCGCGTCGATCACGGCGCGCGGGCGCCGTCGCGAAGCCGGGATCGCGCACGAGGTCGTCGCGGCCGATGATCTCGCAGAAGCGCCGCCATACCGCGTTGCTCGCTCCGGCTGCGATGGCCACGTGGCCATCCGTCGTCGGATAGACGCCCGAGCTCGAGCCGCCGAAGGAGACGTTGCCGGCGCGCGTGAGCACCTCGCCGCCGACCGTGTAGCGCTCGCCCAGGTTGTCGAGCGCGATGAGCAGGCTGTCGAGCAGCGCCATGTCGATGCGCTGCCCCTTGCCCGTGCGGCCGCGATAGTGCAGCGCGGAGACGATGCTGAACGCGCACAGCATGCCCGCGTAGTAGTCCGAGATCGACTGGCCCGACCGCGTCGGCGGGTGATCGGGGAAGCCGGTGATGCTCATGTAGCCGCTGATGGCCTGCGCCAGCATGTCGTAGCCGCGCTGATCCGCGTACGGCCCGTGCTGGCCGAACGCGGTGATCGAGGCGTAGACGAGGTCGGGCTTCACCGTAGCGAGATCGCCATAGCCCAGGCCGAGCCGCTCCATGGTGCCGACGCTGAAGTTCTCCGTCACGACGTCGGCCCTCGCGACCAGCTCCCTGAACAGCTCGACCCCCTTCGGGGTCTTGAGCTCGAGCGTGATCGCGAGCTTGTTGCGCTCCCGATACTGCGCCGCGGGGACGCGCTCCTCGACGCCGTTCCTCACCCGCTTCACGCCGAGCGATACGCGCTCGCGGCCACGCTCGCGCGACTCGACCTTGATCACCCGCGCGCCCATGTCGGCGAGCAGCATGGTGCAGAAGGGCATGGCGATGACCTGTCCCAGGTCGATCACCGTGACGTCGCTCAGGGCCTGGTCCATGACGCCTCCTCGACAGGGATTCGCGACGGGGGTCGCGCGCGGCGGTCAGATGATCTTCCGCTCGCGGAGCCGCGGGATGTCGTCCCCGAGGCCCAGGTCGCGGAGAACCTCTTCGGTGTGCGCGCCCACCTCGGGCGCGGGCAGGCGCGCACGGCAGGGCGTCGCGCTCAGCTTCACGGGGAAGCCCGTCATCCGGACTCGCCCGTGGCCGGGATGATCCACCTCGAGCACCATCTCCTGGGCCAGCACCTGGGGATCGCTGAACACGGCGCGGAGATCGGCCACGCGGCCACACGGGACGCCGGCGGCGTTCAGGTGCTCGATCCAGTGGAGGACAGTGCCCTCGCGGATGCGCTCGCCGACCAGGGCGTTGACGGCGTCGCGATGGGCGAGCCGCGCCTCGTAGGTCGCGAACTCGGGCCGGTCGAGCAGGGGCTCGATGCCGAGGGCGCGGAACAGCCGCCGCACGACCTCGGCCGTGCTGGGCGCGATGGCGACCTCCCCGTCGGACGCCCGGTAGAGCCCGTACGGCGCCGCGATCGGATGATCGTTGCCCGTGCGAGCCGGCTGGCGGCCGGTGGCGAGGTACTCGGCGCTCAGGTAGGAGAGCAGGCTGATGAGCCCGTTCACGAGACTCGACTCCACGCGCTGGCCGCGCGTCCGGTTCCCGCGCCGCGCCACCAGCGCGCAGGCCACGCCGAAGGCGCCGTAGAGCCCGGCGACGAGATCGCTGATCGGCATCGCCGCGCGCATCGGCGGCTCCCCGTCGGTCCCGTTCACCGACATGAAGCCGCTCATGGCCTGCGCGATGAAATCGAACGCCGGCCGATCGGCGTAGGGGCCGGTGCTGCCGTAGCCGTTGATGCCGCAGACGATCAGGTCCGGGTTCAGCGCGTCGAGCCGCGCCTGGTCGAGGCCCATGCGGTCGAGGACGCCGGGCCGGTAGTTCTCGACGAGCACGTCCGCGCGCTCGATGAGGCGCGCGAGGATGGCCTTGCCCTCTGGGGTGTGGAGGTCGAGGGCGAGCGACTTCTTGTTGCGGTTGAACTGGGCGAAGTACCACGAGAGGCCCTCGACGATGACGCCCTGGCGGCGGATCGGATCGCCCTCGCCGGGCGGCTCGATCTTGACGACGTCGGCGCCCATGTCGGCGAGCAGCATGCTGCAGAACGGCCCCGCGAGAATGCGGGTCAGGTCGACGACGCGAATCCCGGAGAGCGGCACGGTCGGATTCCTCCCTGCGGCATGGTAGCAGCCCGCGCGCCGAGGACGAACGCGTTCCACGCTTGCGCGGTCCGTTCCTCCGCTTGCCTCGGCGTCGGCGCGCGCGGTATGGTCGGCCTCACCGAAGGCTCGTTCGATCTGTCCCGGAGGAGGCGACCGTGGAGACGGACCGACTCTTCTTGCGGCCCTGGTGTGAGGAAGACGGCGCGGAGCTCCAGCGTCTCATGACCGATCCGGCTGTCAGGGGCGAGCGCCATCTTCCGCCGGATCGAGTCGCCAAGCTCGCCGATGCCAGCCTGCGACAATGGCGCGTCAACGGGTTCGGCCCGTGGGCGGCGATCGACAAGGCGACCGGGACCTGGATCGGCAGGCTCGGCCTCGACGAGCTCGACGGCTGGCCAGGCG
>Ga0187894_10002521_pt1 | contig 21764 bp, 20 predicted proteins | sample GBC1701081metaG_FD_136650 | JGI IMG/M metagenome (GOLD analysis project Ga0187894, IMG submission 136650) | White microbial mat communities from a lava cave in the Kipuka Kanohina Cave System on the Island of Hawaii, USA - GBC170108-1 metaG ... | reverse complement strand
CTAACGCCTTCGGCGTTAATTGCTCCTGAAACTCAAACTGACCCACTACCGTTTGCGGGGATTTCCAGTCGATCGGGACTCGAAACTCATGCAAAGTTCTGAGTTCAAGCGGCCTTGCCCGAAAAGTTCATTTTGCCCGAAAACCCAATCCCAGGTTTGGGACGCGCCCGATAAGTGCTTAAGCATCACCCGCTGATTCTGCATTCGCTTCAGCAGACGGTTCTGGAATTGTGGTATCTACCTCTTTATCAGGAGCCAAAAGTTGGCCCAATGCTTCACGTTCCAGTTCACGCCATAGTTCGCAAAGTTTTTTCAGGCGTTCAAGTTCTGCTGGGTCTAATTTGGCGATTGTTCCAGCAACATTCAACGTGTAGAGATGGATGGGGGGAGCGAGGCCAGTAGCGGCGATTTCGATTGAATCTTCAAGTGTGCGGTATGCCTGAATTTTGCCCAATTCAAGATCGCGTTTTGCGCGCACATGTGGGCGCATGATTGCTTGTGCCCAAGGCTTGCCGCTGCCGATAGCGTTGAAATTGCCGTAGCTTTCGCCGTAAACAGTATCACCGCCTCCCATTTCAATTTCGAGAATGATAGGAACCTTGTGCTGAATGCACCCGAACATTACGGTGGCTACAGGCGGCACATTAAATCCTTGCAGCGGCAACGCTATGAAGTCAGCCGCAGTCTCACGTTGAAGGGGCAATACTGCGTCTTTCAAAGCGCGACGCGTATCTTTAAATCTGCCGTTGCAATTCAAAGAAAGTTCATTCAGGCTCTCAGTAATACGTTGGATCAAGCCCACATCACCGGACCCGCCGACCAGAACCGGATGCGTACCGACTTGCTGGATCTTAATTACAGGGGATTTGGTTCCGCTCGTAGAATCAGTGCTTGCACTGTCAGATCCCATTACGATCCCGTCCGTGCAACCAAGCGCGACGATCAGAGTCATTACGTGGGCTTACCTCTTAAAGACGCTTTTTACTGCATAAGCGGGATACCGTGCGTATACGGTGTCGAGAAGTTTGCTAAACGAGAGACTTAAAACAAACTCTCTCACTTGGTGAAGATATTCCACCGCCTTGGGGTTTAAGGTGCGCTTCAGCTCTAATGCCTTTGCTGCTCCCTCTTCCGTGAGCGAGTAGTAATCCCAGTTTCGGCCCAGTGCGGGCGCAGAGGTGAGAAGACCTTGGAGTTTTAGCCTGCTCAAGTCCAAATCAACTTGTCGAGCATATGGACCATATGAGTAGGGGACAAACTGATAGCGATTCGAACGAGGCATCCAAACCTCAGGGGCTTCCATCGTGAAGATGAACAAACCCTTCATTATTCGAATGGGATCGAGTGATTTCTTTGAGTCCAAAAAGAACAGCAACAATACAGCTTGTGCAGGAGTTATAGACATAGACACCTTTCGTGTGTCCCCGCACAGTTAGGGAGAATGAGATTTACAGGGTGACACGCGAACCTTCCGAAAGGAGAATAGCACGCGGATATTCGGCACACAAAGCCAGTAATGAAGGTTTCGAGGCCATCGCAGCGATAGGTTATAACCTACCGCCGCTTTAAGTTTCGCTAGCTAACTAACACGACCTTTTATGCCGCCTCACTACAAAACTCCGGCGTGACATTCAACTCGTACATCGACTGAATCACAACGCAAAGGTTATGCGCTAGAACCTTTGTCAACGCCTCGTTGATCTGCGCCGTTTCATTCTTGCTTTTTAGTTTCTCTCCGAATTTACTTTTGATCATCTGAAAGACGCTTTCGACATTTGACCTCTTGTGGTAATGCGTCAAAAACTCTTCCCGCTTGTAGTTGTAGAAGTAGAACATTTTGGACCACAGATCAGAACCGCGATCCGGTTGTGTGTTTGACTTGAATGGAATGTAAGGCACTGCGCCGTGGTCCACCGTGGCTTGTAGATTCTTTTGGCTGATGTAGCCCTTGTCGGCTGATACTTCCAGCATCTTGAATCCGGCCTTTGCAGTCTGTTGCAGCAAGGGTTTATAGAACGGGCTATCGTTGGCCGTAGCGCGGCTGATTTCAACGCTCGTAACGATGTGCGTTTTCACGCCGCACATCAGGTGCATCTTTACCCAATCATGCCAATCTTCATTGTTGCCGTATTTCACGTCGAACCAGCGTACATAGTTCGTTGTCGAAAAGCCGGAGCTGTCAACCGCGAAGTCTGTCTCGACTGATTGGAGCGGCGCGGCACTCTGCGCGATCAACTGTCTTAGATAGGGCGTGAGTGATCCCATTTTGAAGTAGTCAAAGATTGAGTTGTACGACGGCAGTTTTGAGATATAACCCTTTGCCAGCGCATCGCGGAGATCACTTGCAAACCGTCGCCCGCTTACTCCTGTATAGGTCTTGTAGACCAAGCCAAAGATAATGTCTGCGAGCGGCAGTCGCGGGCGCCCGTTCGTTTGGATCGGCTCTTCGATGCCGGAGCAAAGTTGATGCAGGAATTCAATGAAGTGGCCCTTTTCGAATTGCTGCGCCTTGTTGTACTCGGGCCATGATTGACTGTGAGTTTTCCTAACTGTAACTGTCTCTGTTACAGTCTGTGTCTGTCCGTCCGTGACGATCTCACGCCTCAAAACGATCTCGACTGCGTAAACGTGCTTGCATCGCTGTCTGCGATATTCAAATCCGGGCAACTGCATCGCGGAGATTCAGGATCGGGATCGACGGTGTATTCCTTCGCGCCTGATTGAGAAGGGACAAGCCAAACACCGCCCTTACAAGTTAGCGTGGAGTCCGAAGCAATGATGCGGGCTTTCTGTTCGCGTTCACTGAGTTGAGTTGTCATTTGTGTCCTTGCCTTTCAATAGTTCAAGCGGCCTTGCCCGAAAAGTTGTCATAGATGCTCATCTCTGTGCCACCTCCGTGTTCTCTGTGCCTCAGTGGTTGACGATTGCTTAGGAAAAACAACCACAGAGACACATCAGAGGATGCACAGAGAAATCAGAGGATGCACAGAGAAATCAGACTTTTCGGGCAAAGCCAGTTCAAGCTTTAGCTTGGGTGCACCCGCAGCCTAAAGGCTGAACTCAAAACTTGTTCTACTGCTGGCCGCGCTTTCGAGCCGGGGTTTCCGGATTCGTGGTCTTGGCGAAATAACCCGAGCGGTAGTTGAGTTTCAGGTTTTGCTGGCGCAGCGACGGATTCACGAGCTGGATTTCGATGCGGCGGTATGAACCATCGCGGGCCTTATTGCTCGGTGAGTAGGCGACCAGATACTGCTCGCGCAGGTCGCGTTGAATCTGGGTGAACGCGTCGTTCAGGTCACGTTCGTGCTTCGGGAAATAGGCGCGGCCGCCGGTCGCTTCAGCGATCTTTCGGAGCGAGCCTTCGTCGACGTTGAACGTATAACGGTCTCCGATCCCGATCGCGTAGATCAGCGCGTCGGCCTTTTGGGCGCGTTCGATGGCGTCGTGAATCTTCATCCGGCTGCTGGTGTCGTCGCCGTCTGTCAGCAGGATAATGGCGCGGCGCGTGTGTTCAGCCGAAGCGCTAATCAATTCTTCAGCGGTGGCCCACACGGCATCCCAAATTGCGGTCGAGCCGGCGAGACTCTGATTCGTTCCCGAGATCGGCGGCGTTCCGTTCACCACCACACCACCACCGATGTAGCCTGACGGCGGCACAAACTCAACGCGATCGATCGCGCGGCGGAGGCGTTCGACGTTTCCGGTGAAACCTTGTTCGAGGGTCGTCTCGCCGGTGAACGAAACGATCGCGGCTTCATCTTTGTTTGCGCGCAACACGTTTTCGAGAAAGGCGCGCGCCGCGGCTTTTTCGTCTGGAAGGGTACGTTCTTCAGACGCGCTGGTGTCGATCAGAATCGCGAGGGAGAGCGGTAAGTCGATATTGGTTTGGAACGTGAAGATCTCCTGCTGCTGTCCGTCTTCCAGCACGCGAATGTCTTCGGCTTTGAGATCGCTGATGAACCGCTTGTTCTTATCGGCGGCGGTGAAAAAGATGTTGGTGAGGTTGGTATCAAACTTGACGACTTCGTCCGAGTCCTGCGGCAACTCTTCCTGGCGTGGAGTCGGCGAAGGAGAGGGGGCCGCCGCTGGTCCAACCCGCGAAACACTCGCTTCGCTCTTCGCAGACAAAGCCACGCCTCCGCACAGCAACACTGCAACAACGAGGAGCAAAACAAATGGACGAGTCAATTCTCGGTAACGCATCATTAAAACTTCCCCGGCAAACTTCTACGGCATCACGCTATCTGCAATGGCTTTGTAGCCGCGTTTCGTTCTGACTTTTAGATCTCCGTGACCGTCAGAGAGTTTCACGTCGATCTTTCTAAACGTGCCGTCGTAACTCTTGTTCGTCGGGTTGTAAGTAACCAGATACTGCGCGCGCAGCTCTTTCGATATCTTCGTGAACGAGCGTTCGAGTGAAAGCATGTCGCCCGTGAAAAACGCGAAACCACCGGTCTCTTCGGCGAGCGTTTGCAGGTCGCGATCTTTCTTGTCGGCGACTTGTCCGGCTTCAACACCGGGAACCGTCGCTAAAAAGCCGGCCTTGGTTGAAATGGCGAAGATCGTTGTTTCGGTTCGCTGTGCGATGTCGATCGCGTCGAGGATGTTAGCGCGGCTATACGTGTCTTCACCGTCCGTCACCACCAGCAAAACGCGCCGGCCGGGAACTGAACGCATCTTCTCGTCGCAGAATTGCCAGATTGCATCGAAAAGTGCGGTCTGCTTGCCCATCTTCTTCACGCCGTAGACGGCCTTGTCGAGCAGATCGAGCCGGTCAGTGAAATCCTGGAGCAACGTGACTTCATCATCAAACGTGCCGAAGAGCACGCGATCCTTGCGTGGCTTCACCACCGTCTGGATAAAGTTCATCGCCGACTCCTGCTGGAATTTCAGTTTGCCGGCTGTGGACGGCGACGTGTCCATCAGCACCGCGATGTACAGCGGGGTCGTCAGCGCGAGATCGTCCGAAAACGTTTCGATCGACTGCGGCACTTTGTCTTCGAGGATGATGAAATCGTCTTTGGTTAGACCGCCAACAAACTGGCCCTTCTTGTCGGTCACGGTGATGGGCAGGCGTACGCGGCGGACGAAGATTTTCTCAGTGCCTTGCGGATCGCCACCCGGCGGCGGTGTTGGAGACGGCGAAGCCTTCGGCTTCTGCGCACAGACGGACAACGCGACGGTCACAATAATGCAAGCTGCCGCCAAAGATTTGAACAGAATTCGTGTTAAGGCTGCTGACATGCGAATCGGATTATAGTTCAGACGCTGTCCGGAGTCTGCCTGGACGACGCGGTTTCGATGCGTTCAGGCCAGAAGCTGTTGCCCCTTTGGCAATCAATGGTATTGCAACTCCGAAGGGGTGTTACAATGATTTCCACGAATTTAGGCCCAACTTAGTCGCGCAAGGATTTCCACCTTCAATGCCTGGCGGCTCAAATAGCTCTGATTCAACGAGCCCAGATCAACTCCCGGCGTTCATCGCCCATTATCGCATCTTGCGCCGACTGGGCAAGGGAGGCATGGGCGAAGTGTTTCTCGCTGAAGACACGAAGCAACACGGCCGGAAGATCGCGCTGAAAGTCTTGCCGGATGAACTGACGCGCTCCGAAAGTCGTTTGCGTCGTTTCAAACAAGAAGCACGCGCTGTGCTCGCGTTGAACCATCCGAACATTCTCACCGTGTTTGAAATCGGCGAATCTGCCGATGGTTACTACATCGCAACTGAGTACATTGAAGGTGAAACGCTGCGGCACTGTCTCTGGCGCGAGCCACTGCGACTCGACGAAGCGCTCGGCGTTTCGATTCAGGTCGCGATGGCCCTCGAAGCGGCGCACAACGCCGGCATCGTGCATCGCGACATCAAGCCGGAGAACATCATGTTGCGGCAGGATCGCTTCGTTCGCGATCGCTTCGTTAAAGTGCTGGATTTTGGGCTTGCAAAACTGACCGATCGCGAGAGCTCCTCTTCCGATCCGGAGGCCGTAACGATTCCGGTTTCGGAAACAACTCCCGGCCTCGTGATGGGCACGAGCGGCTACATGTCGCCCGAACAGGCGGAAGGCGAGAGTATTGATGCGCGCTCAGACATCTTCAGTCTTGGGGTGGTGCTGTATGAAATGATCGCGGGCGAGCCGCCGTTCAAAGGACGCACCGATAGTCACACGAGAGTTTCGATCATCGATCACGAACCCGCACCCTTGACGGAGTACGTCTCCGAAGTGCCGCGCCAGCTCGAACGAATAATTGCCAAGTCATTGGCCAAGGACCGCCTGAAGCGCTATCAAACCGTTACCGATTTAAAACTTGATCTCGAGCAACTCCGAGACGAGCTTCACGTAGAATCTTCTACCGGCGCCGGCGCGCGCCGCGAGTTTGAAGCGGTGACCGAAACCCGGACGATTTCCTCAGCGCCGACGCGAACGAGATCGCAGATCGAAACAGTCACCGATGCGCCGGTTCCAGTCCCGACTGACTCGTCGAAAAAAGGTCCCCGCAAAGGACAAAGCCATGCGCTGTGGATGGTTTACACCACACTCGGCGTCGTGCTTTGCGGCGTAATCATCTACGCGCTCGTTTACTTCATACGACGCCCGACCGCGATCAATTCCATCGCCGTGCTGCCGTTCGTTAACGACAGCAAAGATCCGAACGTCGAATACCTTTCGGACGGCATCACTGAAAGCATCATCAACAATCTTTCGCAGTCGCCGGAGCTCAAAGTGATGTCGCGCAACGCGGCCTTCAGGTTTAAAGGATCGACTCTCGATCCGGTCGACGCGGGCCGCAATCTCAACGTCGGCGCGGTCCTCACCGGCCGCCTGGTCAAGCTCAACGATCGCTTCGTCATCAAAGCTGAATTGATCAAAGTCGCCGATGGCTCGCAACTCTGGGGCGATGAGTACAACAGCAGTCTCGCCGACATCTTCTCGGTGCAGGACGAACTGTCGAAGAAGATCTATCAGAGTTTGCGCTTGCGTTTGAGCGGCGCTGACGAAGAGAAACTGGCCAGACGTTACACACACGACGCGGAGGCTTACCAGCTTTATCTCAAAGGTCGTTACTTCTGGAACAAGCGCAACGAAGAAGGCTTTCGCAACGGCATCGAGTACTTCAAACTGGCTGAAGAGAAGGACCCGACTTTCGCGCTCGCGTTTTCCGGGCTTGCTGATTCCTACGCGCTGTTGTCAGACATCGGTGTCACTCGGCCGCGAGACGAAATGCCGAAAGCAAAAGCGGCAGCGCAGAAGTCGGTCGACGCGGATCCGACGCTCGCCGAAGCCTACACTTCCCGCGCCTTCGTGAAGCTCGCCTACGATTGGGACTGGCTCGGCGCGCAGAGTGATTTTCAACAGGCGCTCAAGCTGAATCCGAAGTATCCGACCGCGCATCAGTGGTACGCGTCGTACCTGATGCAGATGGGCAAGTTCAGCTTGGCGAAGGCGGAGATCGAGGAAGCACACAAGCTCGATCCGCTTTCACCAATCATCAGTTCCAACACCGGTCTCTATTCCTACTACGAACACAACTACGACGACGCGATCGGGAAGTACAAATTGACGTTGCAGAGCGATCCTGATTTCTGGGTCGCGCGGCATTACCTGGCGCTGGCCTACGTGCAGAAAGGAAGGCACGACGACGCGATCAAAGAGCTGCGATCGTTGATTAAGGCGCCTGCGAGTGGTCCAGTGCCGGACGAGGTGATCGCGAGCGAGACTGAAGCGTCAGCTTCGCTCGGCTTTGCCTACGCGATGGCGGGGAAGAAGGCTGAGGCAGAGGAGATACTCAATAAGCTTCAGGCGTTGGCGCAGCGCCGTTACGTTTCGGGACTTTACTTCGCCATTGTTTATGCGGGACTCAAGGACAACGACCACGCAATCGAATACCTGAACAGAGCTTACGAAGATCGCCATCCCGGCCTGGTCCTGATTCGCATCGAACCGATGTTTGACGCGCTGCGATCCGACGAACGGTTCAAACAACTCGTAAAGCGGTTCGAGCCTATTCCTTAAATAACTTGCCCGAAAGTGGTTCAATAATGCTTGGAAAAACAACCACTGAGACACAGACACAGAGTGGTATTCGGGCGAAGCTCCTTAAAGTATTGTCAACAACTCTGCTAATTCCCGCGGCAAAGGACTATTGAACTCGACCCGCTTGCCTGTTTGCGGGTGAGTGAAGGCGAGCTTCTCGGCGTGCAGAAAGTGGCGGCCGAGATTGCGCACCTGCGCGCGCAAGCGAGCGTCCTGGATCGTGTTATCGCGGCCGCCGCCGTAGGTTTCATCCCCAACAACCGGATGTTTTAGCCACGCGAGATGAACGCGGATCTGGTGGGTCCGGCCAGTCTTGAGCTCAACGTCGAGCAACGTGAAACGATCGAAATGTTGCCGCACGCGAAACAATGACAGCGCACTACGCCCGCCGCGCACGACTGCCATGCGCGTACGGTTCGCCGGATCGCGTGCGAGCGGTTGGTCTATCTTTCCAGACTCAACGTTCATCCGCCCATGGACCAGCGCCACGTAAGACTTGAACACCGTGCGATCGCGAAACTGATCGGAAAGGTGTTCCAGCGCCGCCTCGGTCTTAGCAATAACCAATAGTCCGGAAGTGTCGCGGTCCAAGCGATGCACGATGCCGGGCCGTACGCCTGCGCCGCTGTCCGGGAGTTGTTGATAGTGATAAGCGAGTGCGTTCGCCAGCGTGCCGGAGTGAATCCCGGCCGCTGGATGAACGACCAGGCCGGCAGGTTTGTTAACGACTACCAGTGTTTCGTCTTCGTAGACGATCTCGATCGGAATTGGTTCAGGAACAAAGGTGGTCGAAGCCGGAGCCGTTAGTTCGACTTCCAGCTCGTCATTTTCATGCAGCTTGCGTGATGGCTTCGAAGGCCTGCCGTTTACGAGCACGTCTTCCGATTCGATTAGGCGCTGTAAGCGTGCCCGGCTCCAGCCTTCGATCTGCGAGGCGAGGTAAGCATCAAGTCTTAAGCCCGCCTCTTGTGGACCGATCCGAAAAGTGCGGATTTCGGAATCCATCACCCGTTACGGCGTTCGAAGTCTCTCATGAATGACACGAGCGCCTCGACGCCTGCGCGCGGAAACGCGTTGTAGATCGAGGCCCTGATGCCGCCCACCGAACGATGACCTTTCAAACCATCAAGCCGCTGCGCCGTTGCTTCGGAGGTGAACTTCTTCTCCAGTTCTTCTGAAGGCAGACGGAACGTGACGTTCATCGTCGAACGGCAATCCGCATCAGCGTGGCCGCGATAGAAATCGGTCGCGTCGATTGCGTCGTAGAGCAGTTGCGCCTTCTCGTCGTTCTCACGCTCCATCGCGGTGATGCCGCCCTTGTCTTTGATCCACTTGCAGACGAGGCTGATGATGTAAATGCCCCATGTGTTTGGCGTGTTGTAAAGCGAATTGTTTTCGACGTGCGTGCGATAGTCGAGCATCGTATGCAGCCCGTCGGGAATGCGCTGCAAGAGATCGTCGCGAATGATCACGAGCGTGACGCCGCTCGGTCCCATGTTCTTCTGCGCGCCTGCATAAATCAGCCCGTACTTCTCCACCGGGATGGCGCGCGACAAGATGTCGGAGGAAGCGTCCGAGATCAAAGGAACGTCGCCAGTTTCGGGTTCATGTTTCCACTGCACACCTTCAATCGTTTCGTTGCTGGTGATGTGAACGTAAGCCGCGTTTGAACTGAGACTCAGTTCTTCCTGGCCCGGCACGCGTGTAAAACCACCGTCAGCCATCGTGGCCGCGACGTTCACGCTGCCGGCGCGCCGTGCTTCCTTCAACGCTTTCTTGCCCCAGCTTCCGGTGATGATGTAGTCGGCGCTGCCGTCGGCCGGCAGGAAATTCAGCGGCACCATCGAGAACTGCAGACTCGCGCCGCCTTGCAGAAACAAAATCCGGTAGTTGTCTGGAATGCTCAGCAGTTCACGCACGCCTGACTCGGCCCGCGCGTGGATCTCGTCAAACGTTTTCGAACGATGACTGATCTCCATCACCGACATGCCCACTCCGGGCAGGCTCAACATGTCGCGTTGGGCTTCTTCCAAAACCGGCACCGGCAACACTGCCGGTCCGGCACTGAAGTTGAAAATCCGTTCCGTCATTTCTTCCTCCGTTAATTCCCTTTTCTGTATCTCTGATGTGTCTCGGTGGTTAATCTTCGGTCGGCATGAACCACCGAGGCACAGAGACACAGAGAAGAAGAAGCCCTACTCGAATCGCGATCGCAGGGTCTTGCCCACGAATCTCGCCACCAGTGATCGTGGCACGAAGCGTTGGACCTCGACGGTGAGCCAGTTGGCCCAACCGGTGATCACCATGCTCTTGCCGCGCGCCATTCCACGCAAGGCCGCGTCGACCACTTCTTCCGGTGTTTGCACCGTGCGCATCGGCGGGCGATCGATCTTCGACGCCGCGAAGAAGTTGGTATCCGTCACTCCCGGACACAGCGTGAGCACGTGAATACCGTGTGTGCGATTCTCTTCCCAAAGCGCCTCCGAAAACGACAACACAAACGCTTTCGTGGCCGCGTAAGTGGCCATGAACGGCACCGCCTGAAACCCGGCAGTTGAAGCAACATTGATGATCGTTCCCTGCCGGCGTTCACGCATTGGACGGAGAAACGTGTACGTCAACTCGACAAGCGATTTAACGTTGAGATCGATCATCTCGAGTTCACGCGCGGGGTCCAGTCTCGCAAAGTCGCCCATCGAGCCGAAGCCGGCGCCGTTGATGAGCATGTCGATCACCAGTTCTCGTTTTTGCGTCTCTTCGAACAGACGATACGATGCATCTGTTCCAGTCAGATTCATCGCGACGTACTGCGCGCGGATACCACTCACGCGACCGATCTCGTTGCACAACGCTATCAGCTTATCTTCAGAACGCGCGACCAGCAGAACGTTTCTGCCACGTTTCGCGAGCTTTCTGGCAAAAGCTGCACCGATTCCTGAGGAGGCGCCGGTGATAAGAGTTGTGTTCATTTACTACCCAATTGAATCAGATTCAACTCGATGATGTCGCTGCTGCCGGATCGGATTTGATTCAGAATCGTCTCTGAGGGCGCGTTGTCGAGATTGATACGCGCCACAGCCGCAGCCGCGCCGTCGAAGACGATGTTCTCCATCTCCTGCACGTTGATCTGTTCTGACTTGATCGCGTCGAGTACGCTCGCGAGCACGCCCGGACGATCGACGTGACGGACCACGAGCCGGTGCGTGGCTGGAGTTTGCCGCGCGAGGTTGACGACGTTCGGCACCTGGCCCGTTTCTTTGAATTGCTGTACGATGCGCACCGTTTCCGCGGCGATTGCTTCCTGCGCCTGGTCCGTCGAAGCGCCGATGTGGTGCGTGCCGTAAAGCCCTTCTTCTTTAACAACGTCGTCGCCAAACTCGCCGACCGCGCTGGTTGGTTCTGCAGCGTAGACGTCGAGACCCGCACGAATGCCGTGAGTTTTCATCGCGTTAACCAACGCTTGCTGATCGATGACTTCACCGCGCGCGGTGTTGATGAAGTAAGCGCCCGGGCGCATCGCACTGAAGAACTCCGCATCGATCAGGTTTCGCGTCTCCTTGTTGAGTGCGAGATGAAGACTCACGACGTCGGCCTCGGCGGCGACGGCTTGGGGCGAATCCTTGTGCGTGATGCCGAGCTCAGCCGCACGCAACGGCGTCAGACTCCTGCTCCACGCAATCACCGGCATGCCAAACGCACGGGCACGCGAGATCATCTCCTGCCCGATCTTGCCCACGCCGATCAGACCAAGCGTCCGGCCATACAAGCCGCGCGCTTTCGAAAACTCTTTCTTGTTCCACTCACCGCGGCGCAACGTCACCACGTTGTCGACGATTCGCCGATCGAGCGCGAGGATCAGGGCGAAGGCGAGTTCGGCGACGGCGATCGAGTTTTTGCCGGGACAGTTCGAGACGTAGATGCCGCGTTTTGAAGCTGCGGCGACGTCGATCGTGTTGTAACCCGCGCCGGCACGCACGACGAGTTTGATTGGTCCAGCGGCGAGCATCGGCTCAGTCACCTTTGTGCTTCTGACGACCAGCACATCGGGCGCCACGCCGGCGATCGCGTTGACGAGCGCTTCGTCTTTCAAATCTGGCTGATAAGAAACGTCGCAACCGAGCGCTTGCAGGCCGTCGCGACCGGACTGTTCGAATTTATCGGCTACTAGAACTCGCATAAGTTGTTTCGAGCCAACCACAGATTTACACAGACTCCGCGTAATCTGTGGATGGCTTTTGCTCAGATAACGTGAATCAACAAACCATCTCTAAGTTTGGGCTCGAACCACGTCGATTTTGGCGGCATGATCTCGTTTGCGTCGGAGACCATCAACAGCTCCGAAACCGTCGTCGGATAAAGTGAAAACGCAACCGCCGCTTTGCCTTCGTTCACTAAACGTTCAAGCTCTTTCGTTCCGCGCAGCCCGCCAACGAAATCGATGCGCTTGTCAGTGCGCACGTCCTTGATGCCGAGCACGGGATCGAGCAAGCGATCCTGGAGCACGCTGACGTCGAGCATTGCGACCGTACCCGCCGGCAACGTCGCAGTCGGTGAGAGTGTGAGCCCGTACCAGTGGCCATCGAGATACATGCTCCAGTGACCGCGTTCCGGCGGCTCGGGGTTCGCGTTTTCGGTGATCGTGAATTGTCGTTTGATGGCTTCGAGAAACTCCTGTTTTGAGAGGCCATTTAGATCGCGCACGACGCGGTTGTAAGCGAGTATCTGCACCTGCGAATCGGGAAAGATGACCGTCAAAAAATAGTTGTAGTCTTCCTTGCCGGTGTGCGTGAAGCTCTGCTCTCGTAACTCCGCGCGTGCCCGGCTTGCGCCGGCGGCGCGATGGTGACCATCGGCGATGTATAGCAGCGAAACGGAAGCGAAACTGTTGACGAGTGCTTCGGTGTTGGTGAGTTTCCAAATCGTATGCCGAACTCCGTCCGGAGCGGTGATGTCAAACAACGGGGCGGCGGTGATCGCGGCGGAAACTTGCTCGTCGATCTCGGGCCGCGTGCGATACGTCAGAAACACCGGACCGGTCTGCGCCCGCAGCATCACCATATGACGCGTGCGGTCGTCTTCTTTGTCGCGGCGGGTGCGTTCGTGTTTGCGAATGGTGTCGTTGTCGTATTCATCGATCGAACAGACGGCCACCACGCCGATCTGCTCGTGTTGGCCCATGATCAGCCGGTAGAGGTAAAGACTCGGCTCGGCCTCTTTTTCCCATGGGCAAGTGGCGATCAGTTGTTCGAAATTCTCGACAGCCTTGCGATAGACGGCGTCGCTGTAAAGATCGGTTCCCGCAGGCAGGTCGATCTCGGGCCGCGACACGTGCAGAAAACTGAGCGGATTTCCGGCCGCGAGGGCGCGTGCTTCTTCGGTATTGACGACGTCGTAGGGAACGCTGGCTACGGCTTGAGCGCGCTCAGCCGGCGGGCGCAAAGCGCGAAAGGGACGAATAACCGCCACAGATCCTCCATTAAATACGAAGTGATTTATATAAAGGCTTATGTGGTTCAAGACTAGCCGTTTGAGTGTGAAAACTCAAACCAACGTGAGGTATCATCGTGCCACAAAGAAGCACAAAAGGCACAAATGTGAACGCAGTTACCACAAAAGTTCAGAGGACGTTTTTGGTCGCAGGCCGCGCGGCGCGAAAGTTTGTTTCCGAGCCTGGTGAGGCGTTGTTGTTGTGCCGGATGGCGTGGTGGGTGACCGTGCTTTCAGTCGCGGCGCGCTGGTTTTCGCTGCCGCGCGCGCTGGCGATGGTCGCCGGCGCTGAGACCTCCGCGACGCGCCCGGATGATCCGGCAGTTCAGGAACGTCTGGCGCGGACTATCGACCTGCTACTCTCCGCCGACGTGCTTCACTTCAAACCGATCTGCTGGAAACGCGCGGCCGTGCTTCACCGCTACCTCTCCCACAATGGCGTATCCACACGGATCATTTTCGGCGTGCGCAACGATCCGGACGGCAAAGTCGCCGGCCATGCGTGGCTGGAAGCCGCAGGTGAACCGATACTCGAAAGCACACCGCCTGAGTACGTCGTCGCTTACCGCTTTCCTTCAAACGAACACTTCGATCCCCAACTAGCCACTCTTTCAGTCGAGTAAGCACAAGTAAAAAGGGGCACGCAAGCGCACCCCTTCCTTTCTTACTTTCATGACCATGTTCGCTATGGCAGAGCCTCGACGTTGAGATAGAATTTGAAGCTTCCCGTTTGCTGAATGCCAAGCAGGAAACGTACGTCGAGCGATGCACCGTTAGCGATTGGCGTCGCCAGAGTGACTGTGCCGGAGGACATCGAGGAATTGAATCCGCCACCGTTTGGCTGTGACGGAGGTTGCTCGAGAGTCGTTCCTTGCACGGTCACGTTGCTGGTGCCGCTACCACAAGGCGGACGGTCAACAGTTACGACCACGGCACTGGAGGTTCGCGGGCGCAGGTCGGCAATGCCGCTGGGCGCCGGGAACGTCGTGATATCGATTACGCGCCAACGTAAGCGCGTAACGTTACCACCCGTGTTGTTAACGACCGTTCTACGAATGTCCAACGTACCAAACGTTGAGTTGTTTGCCGGGTCGGACGTGAAGTCGCGAACGCGATTCGGGGGCGATGCTGCTGCGACACAGATGTCGAGGAGATTGACCGCGAAAGACGCGTTCCGCTGGATCGGTGAACTCAGGTTCTCCGGTCCAGGCGCGCCGAGGCGTTGACCGGCACCGGCAGACGTGCCGTTAGTGTCAACGAAGATGAAGTCGGCGGCATTGTTGTTAGTATCTTTGGGGGTGTCGATGGGGCAAGCACCGAAAGTGGTGATAGAACCCGACTTGCCGCAGTTGTCGCGATAAAAGGCGTAATCAATCGAGAACGGGGTTAACGCGGGGTATCCGGTGCCTTCTTTGTAAAGCGTATTCGCTTCCGAGGTTGAACCGACCGCGTCGAGACGATTAGCAAGTGTGAAATCGACTGCAACACTGGTATTGAAGATTGCGATACCAGCGTTGTCGGGAATGTCGGTCGTATAGGTTGCATCGCCAGTCGCGGTGGTTCCGTTACCAGCCGGATAGGATGCGAGACTATAGCCAACGCTATTCGCACAAAGCCAATGGCCCCGGTTGGGAATCACTGTACCGTTTGGAATAACGCAACGAGCAACGCCATTTGAAGCGGCGATGGCATAACCTGTCCCGCCACCCGCCACCGTATGGTCGGCGCCACTGTTGTTGTAGATTTCAATGAACTCGTCGTTCGCGCCATTTGGACCACGGACGCGAAACTCTGAGATGATTAGTTGTCCTGCCGCTGCCTGGGATATACCAAGCATCATCGCCAATAGGCCAGCGAAGACAAGGGAAAGTCGAAATGACTTAGACATGCCTTATTCTCCTTTTAGGTGGGCCCACGATGTTCAGTGTGGCAGAAAACCGTACCATGCTTTTTTGCGGACAGTCAACGGAATTTAACATTCATGGACCAATACAGAGCGTCACGGAATTGTGTCAGTGGGGGCCTCTGAACGTGAACTGGAAAACCTATCCCAGTCAATAAATAGCAGGTACAAAGCGAGCTGATGAGGGAAAAAGATGTTCATGAGAAAGAGCGTCGAGAGGTGGAAAATCACACCGCCTCCGAGAATCAGCCACCGCAGCCGGGGAAAGAAAACAGCCACCGGAAATAAGAACTCCCAGAGCAACACCAGCCCCACGAAAAAGGGTAGATATTCCTTGATTTGCGGCAACCAGAACGCGATGCGAAAACTGGTGTCGTGCAGATTGTCGAGCGAGTGGTAGATCGCCAGAGCGGGAAGATTGTTTTGCGTGAGATAGGTCAGTCCGGACACTCGCAGCTTGATCAGCGCGGAACTGAAATACGTCCACGCCATTAACAACTGCATCAGCAGGATCGGGTAAGCGTAAGCAAATGCCGGACGGTCTCTTCGGTTTTTCCTGAGCCGTTTGTCTAATGAAAACTCATCGCCACAGGGTGTGAAAGCCAGCACTGCGAGACAGAAAACGGCGAGCATTTCGTCGTGATTGAAGTGCCCAAAACTGCGCAGGAGTCCCTGGTAGAACAGCACCAGCAGGAAAGAGGTCTTAGTCGAAATCGGAGTGAGAAACCCGATCATGCCCGCCACTAACGACACGACCATGGCCAACTTCAAAATCATCATACCAGCAGGTGTTAACAGTTGATCGTAAAAGCTCCACGGCAGCAGCCTCATCGCGCCCGTCGGACGCAGGATGGTGATTGGAAGCCGGCCTAACGCGGAGAAAGAAGCGATCAGAACGGAAATCAGAAACGTGGCGTGGACCACGACGCGCGCCACGCTCAGGGCGAACGCGCTTGCAGGAACGACGCGATTTACAATTTCCTTTATAAATTTTGGCGCCACGATTCGATGAACTTGTCGTAATTGGCGAAACTGCCACCTTCCCAGCGATACATGTCGAGCCGGATCGCCTTCAGGCGTTGCGGCGAGGAGGCTGGTAAACGTTCGTTGTAGAGATCGCCCCAGGCGCGCAGCAGATCGGGCACACGCGCGCCCGGCGGCAGATGCTCAAGACCACCTGCTTGTCGCAGCAACTCTGCGTTTGCGGGATGGGGGTGGGGAAGTTTGAAGCTTTGGTTATCGACAGTTGCGTTGACCATGGTCCAGGTGCGGGCGTACATCGCATTGGTGAGACTCATGGGCCGGATGTCGATTGTCTCTCCGGAAACTGTCTCGCCGCGCAGGATCCAATAGCTGCGACCACGTTCGAGCAGGCCACCGGCCATCATCACATTCCAGGTAGCAACGGGGTAGAGATTTCGAATTTCGACAAATGCCCATATCAGTGGCAGGAAGATTGCGGCTGTGAGAATCGCGTACTTGAGGTGCAGGCGAGTCATTATTTCGCGCTGACGAGTTTGTAAATCTGAAAACTGTCTAATAAGCGCTGGACGCTGACGGTGGCATGTTCAGGATCAACTTCGTAGCCGGACGTGACCTCGTTGACGATCTCGCCGATGGATTTGCCCTGTTCCAACCCGCGCCAAACAATCATCGCGGTTTCGTTGAGTTGGTAGTACCGCTTGGTATTAAGGTCCACCAGTATGCCCTCGCCGCCGTCAAAATCGGTGACGACGACGTGTTTTCCGGTGGTTAGATTAGTTGCGTTCATGATGGTTGATTTCCCAGTCGTTCTTGCTCGAGTAGTTGATAAGAATCGGCGGCCCAGCGTCTGGCCATCTCGCGCACGAGATCGGTCGCGGCTAGTTGTTTAGCCTCCGTGTCGGCGACAAAAGCGCGTTCGCCGGAAGCTGCTTTTGAGTACTTTTGTGTTTGACGAGCGATGTTCTCCATTTCCGCGGTGGCTGGGCTGACACCGAAAAACTTCAACACTCTTGCGATTTCAGTCAGTGTTAGTTGGTTGTAATTAAGCAGCAAGGCGCGATTGTTTGCAACACGATGCGCGGCAAACGCGGTCGCAAAGAAGCTGCCCACCGATCGCGCGCAAAGTTCTTCCGGAGCCATTGCGGCGACCTCGTCAGGCGACGTGCCGGTGATCGACGCCAGCACCCGATGGTCTTCATCCTGAAGCCATGCGGGACGGTTCTGCATGTTTGAGACGATGGTTTCAATCGGGTCGCGATAGAGAAACACCCACGGCACGTTGGGCCAGATGCGGCGAATGCGTTCGATTTGCGAAACACTGCAACAAGAAAACTTCAGGAAGAGATGGCGCTCATCATCGCGCCTTCTTTGACCGAGAGCGCTGACAACTGCGCGCAGAAAGATCGAATAGAGCGCTTCTTTGGTGCGGTGTTCGTCGACGTCGGTGATGAAGCGGGCGATCAGCTTGTCGACGGCTGGTGGTTCGGAAAGCACGATCGCGCCGTCGAGCGCGCGGCACGCGTTGGCCACGAGTGTCGAGCCGCAACGTGAGGAGTGGAAGATAAATCCGGACGGCGAAACACTGTCGAACTGCGTTTCGAGTTGGACCAGCGTGGCAAACTCCGTGAATACTTCGTGGCAACCAGGATGTTCTGCTTTTAATTTGTCGATCGTCTGTTGGAAAAACGGTTCGGCGAGACTCACGCCGGTCATGTCCATCCACGCCAGCCCCGGACGGCCATTCACGACCACGGCATCGACGGGCATCCACCCTCTCAAGTCACTGAGTGCCATTCTGTGTACAAGTTCTCCTATAGGCGTCTCCGTGCCTCTGTGGTTCAAAAATACTTAGCAAAAAACCACAGAGGCAACGGAGACACAGAAGTTGCATACAGCCTAAAGGCTGAACTCAGAACCGGCATCGTGCCAGGGGATCTTGCCATAGCTTTGGAGACAAAACAGGCACGGCGATCCGACGTAGAGATCCGGCGGAGTGCCTTTCGAACGTAGCGTCACGAGCGCGCTTTTTCTTTTCTCGATCTGGGCGGCCGCAACCGCGCGCAACTTTGGTAGTGCCGATGAAAATGACTCGACGTTTAGATCCGCTACGACGTCCGGTTCCGCGGCAGCGCCACGAAAGCCTGAGAGATTGCAGCACAACGAAAGCCTGCCGCGGTAATCGACGTTCATACTCGTGCCGGCCAAAGGCGAGCACGGCGCTCGTCGTTCGTCGATGTTGTAATAGCCGACGTCGATGCCGATGTTCATTTTAAAAATCCGCGCGAGGATCGCGATCTCCTCTTCCGCGGCGCGCTGCTCCTCGCGGGTGAGCGCTACCTTGTTCTCAAACTGGCTGGAGGTCGGCATGACGTGAACAAAGTTCAACGCCGCGGCGCCCATACGCGCCGCGAAGATCGCGATGCGTTCCAATTGGTCCACAAGGTCGCGCCGCACCACGATCTTGATCGCAAACGGCAACTGCGCGACGTAGCAACGCGAAAAGGCGCGAATCAGACGATCAAACGAACCGTTGCCGCGCCAGCGATCGTGTGTCTCGCGATCGACACCGTCGAGACTGAAAGCCACGTGCGAAACTGCCTTGCGATTCGCGGTCAACGCGGGCCAGGTGCGCTCAAAGTGCCAACCGTTGGTAACAAAGCTGGCTTGCAAACCACTTGCTCCCACCGTCTCGAGTATTTGGGCAAACTGCGGATGCAGCGTTGGCTCGCCGCCGGTGAAGTTGATTCGAGTGATCTGTGCTGCTGCACGAGCTTCGTCAATTATCCGGCGCAGCAGTTCGAGCGAAAAGAACTCCGCGTGATGGCTGTAGAGATTGTCGTCGGAACGAAAGCAGTAGGGGCAGTGGAGATTACAGATGTTGGCCAGCTCCACACTCAGACGATGTGGACCATAGTCGTCACTGAAGTGGCCATCAGTTTCCATTTCTTTATGAGTGGCAGACGGAGCCGATAATTCGGGAAGCTCGATCGGGTTCGAGCAGGTCCGTCCCGGCCAGGAGATTAAACCCTTTCGCCTGGCGCGCCAGCCACGACAGCAGTTCAAGATTTGGCGCAGCGATGGCGGTGTCGTAGGTGGCCCATGGACACGCTCTGATCAGGCGCGCCATCGTTTCAGCTTGCGTCAGTTCGTGTAACTGAGTCTCGTTTGCGCCGCTGATCGCTGTGAACAGCAGAAACTTTGGCGCGACGCTCACTGTGCGTGGTGCTTGAAAGACAGTTGCGGGTTCAAAGCATGATTTCGAATTGCTCTTCGAATCCGCGGGAGCGAGCGCAAAGAAACTGCGAAAACCTCGCGCCTCGACTGTTCCGTTATTCAGACTCAGCAACAACTCGTCGTCTGAAAGATAACCCCAACCAGTGCGGGCCAATTGCGACGTCAGCGTCGACTTGCCGCTGCCTGATGGGCCAATAATCACCACTCCGAAATCACTATCAGGCACAACCACGCCTGCGCCGTGTAGTTCAAACATCCCGAAACGCCTGAGCGCTGCACATACCGCAAAAGATGTGACGCGCGCGAGCTCAGCGTCTTTTGGGGCGGAGATAAAAACCGAAACAGTTACGGGATTACCCGGCTGAAGGCGCAACAACGAATTTGCAAATACCAAATAATACTGCTCGCCTGCGCTATAACAACGCCCACCTTCAGCAACCTCAAACTGGCTCAAACCCGCGGGGACCGGCGGCAAGCTTTCGACACACCTGAAGGTAATCTTTATGTCGGGGTTTCGTTCAGGGAGAGAGACTGGCGTAAGTTGCCACCCGGCAAAGAGTCGTTCGCTCAGGGGGGCGAGCTTCGAATCGAGGCTCTGAACAAATAACAACCGACCGGCGACCGCATAAAGTTTCTGCGAGGCCGGTCGGTCAAGGACCTGATTAGCGTTCATGCAACCGTAAAGCTTATCGTCCTAGTTGGTCGCGCCGCTTGTTGCTGCCTGAAAGAATGTGGTCGCCTCAAGAACATCGACAGGAACAGAGATCGCCGGTTCCACAAACACCTTCTTGATTTCGTCGCCGGCACCGTTTGCATTCTTCAGAGCCGCGTTTTCTTCGTTGATAATATCGTTTTGCTTAGCCAAAGTTAGCCGCCTCCTGGAGTCAGTGGTCTGGTTAATATATGGTCTTAAACGACTTTCTGGCAACAAAAAATGTCGGACCAGAAGCCGTCGCAACAAAATACAAACTACTTCACGGGCCCTGCGTGGTCTTTGGCGGTTCAGCCAGGACCAGCCGCAAAGCGCGCTTTTCAGCACGCGTCAGGTCAGCTCGATAGTAAAGCTTTATGTGGGGGGAAAGCTGACGCGCAACATCCTCAATGGGAAGTTTTGAGATATCAGCGTCGATCGGATCCAACCGCTCATTCTGAATATCGACGGGAATACCGAGTTCTTCACCAATCTTCAGCAGCACGACCGGCAACGGTTGCTGTTTTGCCTTGACGGTCAAAAGCGAGTTTTCGTAACGAACGCGCAGCGGTTGTTCTTCGAGTCTCTTTTTGTCCTCGTCAGTGGCCGGTTCAACTCCGTCTTCGGTGTTGCCTTCAATCAGCATCGACTGATTGGTTCCGGTTACCACTGCGCTCACGGGCGGTTCGCCCTGATTCGCATCGAAAAAGAAAATTCCGAGCGGTTTTGGCGGCTTCATCGAGCCGGTGTCGAGTTCGTAATCGACGTAGACCGTGGGCGACAGGAGTTGCAGTGCCGGCTCGAGAGTCAGCTCGCTAAACTCAATCGAGATCACTTCCTGCTTGCGTTCCGGACCGAGAAACACCGGAATCTTCAGCTTCTCCGACAGCGCCTGGGCCACCTCTGACATTTTCGCTTTTTCCGCTTTCAGCGACAGGTTCAGGATCGGACGCGTTTTGACGGTCCACAAAAAACCGGGTTTGTGCGGCGCTTTCTTTTCCTCTGCGGCGGCTTCTTTGGCAGGAGCCTTGGCATCCTGCGCGTGTGTTGCAGGCTGTTGGGACCGCGCGATCGTGAACGAGACGAGGAGGGTTAACACCAACAACGCGGCAGCCCTCGAATAATCACGGTAAATAATAAGGTTCACTGTGTCGGTCCTTTATCTCTTTGCGGTGGCTCTTTAGGCGGTACCCGCCTTAATGCTGGTGAAACTAGCACGGCGGTAAAAATCCGTCAAACATTCACGTGCTTTGGTGGTGCTTTGGTGGTGTCCTAATTCGAACGTGGTGCCCTAATTTGAACGTGGTGTCCTGGGACTAAACGGATTTTTTGGCACCAATGCTGAAAGCATTGGCAAGTGGCGCTCTCCCTTGCGAACGCTTTCAGCGTAGTAGTCTTTCTCATCCTCTGACCCAGGGTTGTACCAACCCTG
>Ga0187894_10002520_pt1 | contig 21767 bp, 15 predicted proteins | sample GBC1701081metaG_FD_136650 | JGI IMG/M metagenome (GOLD analysis project Ga0187894, IMG submission 136650) | White microbial mat communities from a lava cave in the Kipuka Kanohina Cave System on the Island of Hawaii, USA - GBC170108-1 metaG ... | reverse complement strand
CCGCGTCCGCGACCGCGACGGCACCGAGTCGGTTCCGGTGGCCTACACCGGCGTGGTGCCGGACCCGTTCCGGGAGGGGCGCGAGGTGATCGTCTCGGGTGAGCTGAAGCGGGGCACCTTCCTGGCCGAGCGCGACTCGCTCGTGACGAAGTGCCCGTCGAAGTTCACCAAGGATCAGCAGTCGAGCTGATGTCGCGGCGCGGGGTTTAGGGTGGCCGGCGTCGGGTCCGCCTGCCTCGCGATCGGTCTGCTGACCGCGCTCTACGCCGCCGGGGCGTCGCTGTACGGAGCGCGCTCGGGCCGGCGCGGGTGGGTCGCGTCGGGCCGGCGCGCGATGTACTGCCTGGCGGCGCTGATGGTGGTCGCCTTCGCGCTGCTGGAGCGGGCCTTCCTGCGCTCCGACTTCTCCCTGGCCCTGGTGGCCGAGGGGTCCTCGACCGACACGCCGACCTTCTACAAGGTCACCGCGCTGTGGGCCACCCAGGACGGCTCGCTGCTCCTCTGGGCCACGCTCCTGGCGCTGTTCGCGAGCGCCGTGCTCTTCCTCACGCGTCGCTCGCTGCGGGACATCGCGCCCTATGCCACGGCCGTGCTCGGCGGCGTGGCCGCCTTCTTCCTGCTGCTGATGGTGGGGTGGGAGAACCCGTTCGACACGCTCGCGGTCGCCCCGCCGGAGGGCGCCGGGCTCAACCCGCTGCTGCGCCACCCGGCGATGATGATCCACCCGCCGATGCTCTACACGGGCTACGTGGGCTTCTCGATCCCGTTCGCGTTCGCGATCGGCGCGCTCGTCACCCGCCGCACCGGCGCGGACTGGATCCGCGCCACGCGGCGCTTCGCCCTGATCGCCTGGACCTTCCTCGGCGCCGGGATCATGCTCGGCGCCCTGTGGTCCTACACCGAGCTCGGCTGGGGCGGCTACTGGGCCTGGGACCCGGTCGAGAACGCCTCGCTGATGCCGTGGCTGGTGGGCACCGCGTTCCTGCACTCGATCATGGTGCAGGAGAAACGCGGGATGTTGAAGGTTTGGAACGTCTCGCTGATCTGCGCGACGTTCACGCTCGCGCTGCTCGGCACGTTCCTCGTGCGCAGCGGAATCCTCGACTCGATCCACGCCTTCGGCGCATCGACGATCGGCGTGCAGTTCCTCGTCTTCATCGCCTGCGTGATCGCGCTGTCGACTGGCCTGATCCTGGCCCGCCTGCCCGACCTGCGCGGCAAGGCGCGGCTCGACTCGCTGCTCTCCCGCGAGGCCTTCTTCCTGCTCAACAACCTCGTGCTGCTGGCGCTCGCGCTCGTGATCCTGTGGGGCACGTTCTTCCCGCTCATCTCCGAGGCCATCACCGGGACGGAGGCGAGCGTCGGGCCGCCGTGGTTCAACCGGCTGACCACTCCCCTCGCGCTCGTGCTCGTGCTCCTGACGGGCGTCGGGCCGGTGCTGGCGTGGCGGCGGGTCACGCCCGGGGCGCTGCGGCGAATGCTGCTCGTGCCGCTGGCGGCGGCGGGCCTCGCGCTCCTCGCTCTGGTGGTCCTCACCGACGCGCCCGACAGCGCGCCGTCGCTGATCATGTTCTGCTTCGTCGCCTTCGTGCTGGCGGTGGTCGGCCAGGAGTTCTGGCGCGGCGCGGGCGCGCGCCGGGTGATGACCGGCGAGGCCTGGCCGCGCGCGCTGGCGCGGCTCGCGGGCCGCAACCGGCGCCGCTACGGCGGCTACCTGGTGCACGCGGGCATCGCGGTGCTGTTCCTGGGCGTGGCCGCGTCGTCGGCCTTCCTCGAGCAGCGCGACGTGCGCCTGAGCCCGGGGGAGACGGTCTCGGTGGGAGACTACGAGGTCTCCTACCGCGAGGCCACCGCGCGGCTCGGCGGTGACCGCGACGGCACGGGCGCGCCGATCTCCTTCGGCGCGGTGATGGACGTGCGCCGCGGCGACCAGACCTTCACGCTGCGCCCATCGCGCAACTTCTACTCGACTGCCGATCCCTCGAAGGGGGTGATCTCGCGCTTCTTCGAGGGCGAGGCCACCAGCGAGGTGGACGTGCGCTGGGGCCTGCGGCGCGACTTCTGGCTCGCCGTGCGCCCGGACGTCGCGGCGCTCGAGGGACCGATCCGCCGCGCCGATCGCCAGTTCGCCGACTCGCCCGGCGACGTGCAGGCGGTCGTGATCGCCGCGCTCGCCGAGCGTTACCGCGACGATCCGCCGCCGGCCGCGTTCCGGGCCATCGTCTCGCCGCTGGTGGCCTGGATCTGGATCGGCGCCGCGATCGCCGTGCTGGGCGCGCTCGTGGCGGCCTGGCCGTCGCCCGAGGCGCGGCTGCGGCGGGTGCGGAGCCTGTACGCGGCCCGGGTCGGCCGCGAGCTCTCGCGCGCGTAGCGGGACCGCCTAGCCTGGACGGTCATGGAGTACGCCCTCGCCCTGCTCGTGCTGGCCGTGCTGGTTGCCCTCGCGGTGTCCGCGCCGCTGCGCCGGCGCGGCGAGGAGGAGCGCCGCGAGGAGACGCGCCTCCAGGAGCTGCGGGCGGCTAAGGAGGCGAAGTACCGCGAGATCCGCGACGCCGAGCTGGACCACCGTATGGGCAAGCTCTCGCCGGACGACTGGCGCTCCGTGGACCGCGACCTGCGCGGCGAGGCGATCGAGATCCTGCGCGAGCTGGATCGGCTGGAGGGGCGCTCGCCGGAGAGCCCGCGCTAGCGCGGCCCGCTCAGAGCCCACGCTACGCTTCCCCGCGTGGAGGCGATCCTCAGCGGCACCCAGGTCATCCTGTGCGTGGTCCTGATCGTGCTCGTGCTGCTGCACTCGGGCAAGGACTCCGGCCTGTCCGGCGCTTTCGGCGTCGGCACCGGGGCGGGTCCCTTCGGCGGCGGCTCGCTGGTGGAGCGCAACCTCAACCGCTGGACCGTCGCGTTCGCCCTGTTGTTCGTGGCGAATGTGGTGATCCTGCTGAAGATCTAACCCGCCGGGCTAGTGACAGACCGGCCATCGGTTGGTTGCTCGATGCCCGCGCGAATCATCATCGCCTCAGCCTCGAGCTCCAGGGCGGCAGTCTCCCGCTCGTCCCACGGAACCGTATCCGTGAGTCCGGGCTGGCAGCGATAGCAACACCAAGTCCGTTCGGCGGCCTGGTACCCCTCGTGTGCATTAACCCGCCGCGCCCGTGAACCGCACTCCGCTCGCGCGCAGCGCCGGGCAGACGACGCCGTAGGCGAACCGGCGTCCGTAGAACTCGCCGTCGCTCGTCAGTTGCTGTTCGGCGGTGAGCGCTTGGGTGCGGGAGAGGATGCGGAGTATCCCGTCGGTCAGCCGTAGGTCGCGCAGCGGGCGGGTGATCCGGCCGTCCTCGATCAGGAAGGTGCCGTCGCGGGTGACCGCCGTGATCAGGGTCTCCTTGGGGCGCACCACGTTCGCGTACCAGAGGCGGGTGATGTAGACGCCGCGCTCGATCGGCGCGCACAGCTCGTCGAGTCCCCGCGCTCCGCCCCCGGCCAGCACGAGGTTGGTGGGATGCGGACCGTGCGGGTCCCCGCCCGGTGTGAGCGCGTGGCCGGTCGACTCGGCGCCGGCGAGCGCCGCGCTGCGCCGGTCGTGCGCGACGCCCGTCGCCACGCCGTCCTGGATCAGCGGCAGGGGCCGCTTCGGTGTGCCCTCGGCGTCGAAGGCGCGCGGCAGCGTGGCGCGGGAGCGGGGCGAGTCGGCCAGGTTGATCGCCGGCGCGGCGACCTGCTCGCCGAGCCGGTCCGCCAGGGCGCCTCGTCCCTCGGCGTGAGCGAGGCCGTTGAGGGCGGTCTCCCCGAGCAGGTCGATCAGCAAGCCGACCGCGTGCGCTTCCATCACCACGGGGTACTCACCCGGAGCGAGCTCGGCCAGCCGGCCCGCGCCGCGTGCGACGCGAGCGGCCCGCCCGGCGAGGGCCTCGGCCTCGAGCGAGCTCTCGCTCGCCTTGCGCGCCGCCGTCGCGGCGAGTCCTGCGGCGTCGAGCCCCCCGGCCGCCGACGCCGTGGCGGCGGCGTATCCGCTGCGCCCGCCGGGCGCGATGCAGATCACCTTCGCGTAGGCGTCGGTGGTGCGCTCGCCGATCGCGCCCTCCGTCGTGGCGACCGCACGCTCCTGCTCGGCCACAGTCCATGTGCCGTGCGCCTCGACCCCGGCGTCGGCGGCCACCGCGAAGATCTGTCTCAGTGCGCCGCCGCCCAGCTCGGGGTCGAGCCGCGCGGTGTCGGCATCGAAGGCGCCCTCGGCCGGCGGCGCGGCGGCGGGGATCGGAAAGCCGGGATAGGAGCCGTCGCTCGACGCCGCGGCCGCCTCGGCGGCGGCCTCCGCGCGACGGGCACACGCCGCCAGCGCCTCATCGTCGAGCGCGTTGGTCGTCGCGCGGCCCACGTGCCCGCCTCGCAGCGCGGCCAGCTCCACGGTCACGTCGTCGATCGCCGTGGCCTGGGTGGGCCGTCCGGCCGCGAAGCGCAGCATCAGCGAACGCTCCCGCGTGACCCCGGCCAGAGCCTCCCCGCGCGCCCGCCCGAGGGCGCGCTCGGCGATCGCGCGAGCGTCAGGCAACTCCCACCTGCACCCCGCGGAAGCGGGCGGGCGCCGAGCCATGCGACACGCGCGCGACCTGACCGGGCTCGCCCTTGCCGCAGTCGAGCAGCGAGACCAGGCCCCATTCCGAGGCGGAGCAGACGGCGTCGCAGCGGGCCCAGAACTCGGGGGTCAAGCCGGCGTAGCTCGGATTTCGCATGAGTCGGCGACGCTCGCCGTCACGTATCTCCCAGGCCGCCTCGCCCTCGAACTGGAAGTGCAGGCGACGGTCGTCGATCGACCACGAGCGGTTGGTGTCGATCAGCAGGCCGTCCGCCGTGCCGGCGATCAGCTCCTCGAGCGTGCCCGCGGCGCCGGGCTCGAGGTTGACGTTCGTCATGCGCACGATCGGCTGACGCGCGAAGCCGTCGGCGCGCATGCAGCCGCCCGAGCGCTGGAGCCCGAGCTCGGCCGCGGTCTCACGCGAGGAGAGAAAGCCGGCCAGCACCCCGTCGCGCACGATCGGCACCGCCCGGCCCTCGACGCCCTCGTCGTCCCAGCGGTAGCTGCCGAGGCCGCCCGGGTTGGTGGCGTCGGCGGTGACGTTCACCTGCCCTGAGCCCACGCGCAGCGAGCCGATCCCGTCCGCCGGCACGAAGCTCGTGCCGGCGTAGGAGGCCTCGCGTCCGAGCACCCGGTCGAGCTCGACCGCGTGTCCGATCGACTCGTGGATCTGCAGGCCGAGCTGCTCGCCGGTCAGGATCAGCGTCGTGCGGCCCGCCGTGCAGGCCGGGGCGTGCAGCAGCGTCGCCGCCTCCTCCGACACGCGGGGGGCGTTGCCGGCCAGGTCGAGCGCCAGGAAGCGCTCGTAGCCTCCCTGTGCGACGTGGCCGCCATGCGAGGCGGGGAACGAGCGGATCTGGCTCTCGTCGCCGTCCACCGCCACGGCGGCCAGCCCGCCGCCGCACTCGGTCAGGCGCTGCTCGCACAGCGCGCCCTCGGTGGAGGCGAAGACCTTGTCCACCCGCCGCGCCTGGAAGCGAGCCAGCGTCAGCGTTACGCCGGGGTGGGTGCGCAGGCCGGCGTCCGCCGCGCGCAATACCGCGAGCTTGTCCTCGCGCGGCACCGCGAACGGGTCGCGCTCGGCCGGGCTCTCGTAGGCGCCACGCGCTGGAGGCTCGGGCGCCAGCGGTGTGCCGGTCGCCGCCGGCTGGGCGCGCGCCACCGCCAGCGCCCGAGACAGGGCGGCCTCGGCGTCGGCCCGGTCGCCGCCGCGCGCCGCGGCGAACCCCCACGACCCACCCGCCCGCACCCGCACGCCGATCCCCTCGGACTCGTCGAGGTCGAGCTGATCAAGCCCGCCGTTGCGGGTGGAGAGCCGCTCGGAGCGGCAGCGGACGAAGCGTGCGTCCGCGTACTCGGCGTGGTGGTCAGCGGCGTCGATCAGATCCTGGAGCAGGTCACGCACGCGCGGCCAGGCTACCGACACCCGAGATCGCAACCGGTCAAGCTCATCAGACGTGGAAGGGCAGGGGATACGGATTCTCGGATGGAGCGAGCGCGGAGAGGTTTGACGGTGGACGGCGAAGACGTACGGACTCGCGCGGCCGTGGCCATCCTGGCCGGCACGCTCCTCAACGCCCGCTTCCTCCCGGTGAGCATCGCCGTGGCACCGAAAAGGGCCTACGTCTGGAAGGAGGGCGGCCTAACCGCTTCCCGCTGCCGCCTGGAGCAGGGTGCGCACCTCGCGCACCGCCACGGGCAGCGTGGTCAGGTCGTACGCCCGGCCCGCGCGGATATCGCCCAGCGTCTGGAGGTAGCGCTCGGCGGCCGGGTTCGCGGCCACCCAGGCGTCCACGGCCCGCTCGGGATCGCCCGCGTCGGGGGAGTGGCGCAGCACCTCGGTGGTCAGCGCGCGGTGCAGGCTGTAGAGGTCGTCGCGCAACGCGGCGCGGGCCAGCCCTCGCCAGCGGTCGTCACGCGGCAGGGCGACGATGCGGGCGCGCAGCCAGTGCAGCTCGAGCCGGTCGCCGAGCTGGAAGTGGATCGCCCCCACCCGCTCCACGTCGAGCTCGGTAGCCTCGGCCACCTCGACTATGTCGAGCGCGTCGAACATCTTGCCCAAGGCGGCCACGCGGTCGGCCAGGTCGTCGGGCACGCCGGCCTGGCGCAGCTCGTCGGCGCGACGGGCCAGCGGCTCGGCGTCCGCCGGCGCCAGCAGCCGCGGCACGGACTCGTAGAGCGTCGCGACGCCAGGCGCGAAGTACTCGACCGTGGCGCTGATGTCGAGCGGTCGCGGCCGGTTGCCCAGCAGCCAGCGCGAGCAGCGCTCGATCAGCCGGCGGCCCTCGAGCAGCATCGCGATCTGGACCTCGGCGTCGACCACGTTGTCGAGCCCTTCGATCGCCGACCACTGCGCCCGCATCCGGAACGTCTCCCGCGCGACCGCGTACGCGCGCGCAATGGCGGACGCCGGCGCCCCCGTCTCCTCGTGCAGCCGGAAGGCGAACGTCGTGCCGCCCCCGTGCAGCATGTTGTTCACCACCTGGGTGGCGACGATCTCACGTCGGAGCCGGTGCGTTCGCATCAGCGCGCCGAAGCGCTCGGGCAGCGGGGCCGGGAAGTACCGGTCCAGCTCCGCCGACAGGTACGGATCCTCGGGCACGTCGGACTCGAGCAGCGCCGTGTAGAGGTGAATCTTGCTGTAGGCGAGCAGTACCGACAGCTCCGGTCGCGTGAGCCCGCGGTGATCGCGCTTGCGCTCGGCCAGCTCCTCGTCGTCCGGCAGGGCCTCCAGCTTCCGGTTGAGCTTGTGCGAGCTCTCGAGCGTGCGCAGGAGCCGCGTGTGGGCGTCGACCATGCCGGCCGCCTGCGTTTCGGCCAGGCTGAGCGTCTCGGTCTGGTCGTAGTTGTCCATCAGCACGAGCTGGGCCACGGAGTCGGTCATCCCCACGAGCAGCTCGTTGCGCTGCTTCTCGGTCAGGTCCCCCTCCGCGACCGTGGCGTCGAGCAGGATCTTGATGTTCACCTCGCGGTCCGAGCAGTCGACGCCGCCGGAGTTGTCGATCGCGTCGCTGTTCACGCGCCCTCCGACGAGGGCGTACCCGATCCGCCCGCGCTGGGTCACGCCGAGGTTGCCGCCCTCGCCGATCGCGCGGCAGCGCAGCTCGTCGGCGTCGACGCGCACCGGATCGTTGGCCTTGTCGCCCGCGTTGGCGTGGGTCTCGTCGCTCGCCTTGACGTAGGTGCCGATCCCGCCGTTCCAGAGCAGGTCCGCCGGCGCGCGCAGGAGGGCGCGGACCAGCTCGTTCGGCGTCATCGACTCCGGCTCCACGTCCAGCGCCGCCCGCGCCTCGGGTGAGAGCGCGATCGACTTCGCGGTGCGCTCGAAGACGCCCCCGCCGGCCGAGATGCGCTCCGGGTCGTAGTCGGACCACGACGAGCGCGGCAGCTCGAACAGCCGCCGCCGCTCCTCATAGCTCGCCCGCGGGTCCGGGTTGGGGTCGAGGAACACGTGGCGGTGGTCGAAGGCGCCGAGCAGGCGGATGTGGCGCGACAGCAGCATGCCGTTGCCGAACACGTCGCCGGACATGTCGCCGATGCCGACGACGGTGAAGTCCTCGCTCTGCACGTCGCGGCCCAGCTCGCGGAAGTGGCGCTTGACCGACTCCCAGGCGCCGCGGGCGGTGATGCCCATCTCCTTGTGGTCGTAGCCGGTCGAGCCGCCGGAGGCGAACGCGTCGCCCAGCCAGAAGCCGTACTCGGCGGCGATCCCGTTGGCCACGTCGGAGAACGCGGCCGTTCCCTTGTCGGCGGCCACCACCAGGTACGGGTCGTCCTCGTCGTAGCGCGCGACGTCGGGCGGCGGCACGACCTCGCCGTCGGCGATGTCGTCGGTCAGGTCGAGCAGCCCCCGGATGAAGGTCCGATAGCACTCGACCACCTCGTCCTCGGCGCGCTTGCGGACGAAGCCGCCCTTGGCGCCGACGGGCACGATCACCGCGTTCTTGACCATCTGGGCCTTCATCAGCCCGAGCACCTCGGTGCGGAAGTCCTCCCGCCGGTCGGACCAGCGCAGCCCACCGCGGGCCACCTTGTCGCCGCGCAGATGCACGCCTTCGATCCGAGGGGAGTACACGAAGATCTCGAAGCGCGGCCGCGGCGCGGGCAGCCAGCCGAGCTCGGTGGGGTCGAGCTTGAAGGAGAAGTGCGGCTTCGGGCGCCCGTCGTCGCCGCGTTGGAACCAGTTGGTGCGCAGCATGGCCCGCACGACGTCCAGGAAGGTGCGCAGGATCTGGTCCTGGTCGAGGCTCTCGACGGCGTCGATCGCCCGCTCGATCTGAGCGCCCAGCTCCTCGGCCTCCGCCGCCTGGGCGCCGGCGGGGTCGAAGCGGGCGCGGAAGAGCCGCACCAGCAGCCGGGCGACGTCGGGGTGAGCCACGACCGCCCGCTCGACGTAGCGGTCGCTGAAGGTGCTGCCCGCCTGGCGCAGGTACTTGCCCACGGCGCGGATGACGGTGATCTCGCGCCAGCTCAGCGCCGCCCGCAGGACGAGCTCGTTGTAGCCGTCGTTCTCGACCTCGCCGCGCCAGGCGCGGACGAACGCGTCCTCGAAGTCCTCCCTGACCCGGCTGGTCTCCAGCTCGCCCTCGTAGGTGAGGCCGAAGTCGTAGATCCAGACCGACCCGCCGTCGCCGCGCGCGATCTCGTAGGGCCGTTCGTCGGCGACCTTCACGCCCATGTTCTCGAACAGGGGCAGCATGTCCGACAGCGCGAGCGGCGCTCCCGAGCGGAAGAGCTTCGCGCGCGGCGCGCCCGCCGGCGCCTCGAGCGGGCGGTAGAGGCTGATCGAGATCCCCTCGCCATCCGGGAGCCGCTCGGCGCTGGCGATGTCGCCCACCGCGGAGCGCGCTGGCCAGTCGGCTCGGTAGGCGGTTGGGAACGCGTCGCGGTAGCGCCGCAGGAGCGCGTTGCCGCGCGCCTCGCCGTGCTCCTCGTGGAGCGCCTGCGCGAGGTCGTCGACCCACGATCGGGTGGCCGCTAGTAGCCGCTCCTCGACCTCGCGCTCGTCGAAGACGCGCAGCTTGCCGGGCGCGGCGTAGGCGATGAAGTGCAGCCGCACGAGCACGGACTCCGAGACGCGCGTCGAGTAGTCGATGCTCGTGGCGCCGGCGGCCGCGCGGATGATCGCCTCGATGCGACGCCGGTTCTCGGCGTTGAAGCGGTCGCGGGGCACGAACACCAGGCAGGAGAGGAAGCGGCCGAAGGTGTCGCGCCGCACGAACAGCCGCAGCCGCTGGCGCTCGCCTAGATGCAGGATCCCCACGGCGATCTCGTACAGCTCGTCGAGCGAGATCTGGAACAGCTCGTCGCGCGGGTAGCTCTTCAGGATCTCGATCAGCGCCTTCTCGTTGTGGCTGCCGGGCGGGAAGGCCGCGCGCCGCAGCACCTCCGCCACCTTGCGACGCAGGATCGGGATCTGCTCCGGGCTGGCGTGGTACGCGGTGTGCGTGTAGAGGCCGAGGAAGCGGCGCTCGCCGGTGACCCGGCCCTCGGCGTCGAAGCGCTTGACGCCCACGTAGTCGAGGTAGGACGGCCGGTGTACGGTCGCGCGCGAGTTGGCCTTCGTCAGGTTCAGCAGGTAGGGCTCGAGCGCTCGCTCGCGCACTCCGGGCGCCAGCTTGTCGGAGCCGCGCGAGGTCTGGGCGCCGTCCGTCTGGCGCAGGATGCCGAGCCCCGAGCCCGCCACCGCGCTCAGGCGCAGCTCGGGGCCCGCGCCGACCAGCTCGTAGTCGCGGCAGCCGAGGAACGTGAAGCTGTGGCGCTCGAGCCAGTCGAGGAAGGCCGCCACCTCGGCCACGTCGTCGGGGTCGAGCGGGGGCGGGCTCGCCCGCAGCTCGGCCGCGGTGTCGAGGGCGCGCTGGCGCATGGCGGGCCAGTCCTCCACCGCGGCGCGCACCTCGGCGATCACCCGCAGAACGCTCTCGCGGGCGGTCTCGAGCTGCTGGGGCTCGGTCTGGCGGTCCACCTCGGCGTGGATGACCGACTCGGTGAGCGCGCCGTCCGTGTCCTGCCGCGGCGCCAGCACCTCCAGCAGCCGGCCGCCGGCGTCGCGCCGCACGCCGATGACGGGATGGATGATCAGGTGCACGCCGAACCCGCGCCGGTTCAACTCGATGCTCACCGAATCGATCAGGAACGGCATGTCGTCGGTGACGATCTCGATGGCGGTGTGGGTGGACTCCCAGCCGTCGGCGTCGGACCGCGGGTTGTACACGCGCACCTTGGGGGTCCCGGGCTCACGTAGGCGGGCGAGGTTGAAGTGGGCGAGCGCGGCGCCGTAGACGTCGAGCGGACCGCGCTCGGAGAGGTCCTCGGGCGACACCCAGCGGTAGTACTGGCGCACGAAGCGCTCGGCCCGCCGCGCGTCGTCGTGCGGGAGGTGCTCGCGCAGGCGCGAGCAGACGCCCTCCAGAAGTGTCTCGTCGAGATGCTGGACCGTCATCGCGGCTCCCATGCCTATCCTCGCAGGGTTGATGCTTCCCGCCACCCTGCGACTCGGACCGGTCCACCTGACGGTCACCGAGCTCGACCGCTCGGTGCGCTTCTACGAGGAGGCGATCGGGCTGCGCCCGCACCGTCGCGCCGACGGCGAGGACCGCCCCGACCACCGCACCGCCACGCTCGGCGCCGGCGGGGAGGACCTGCTCGTGCTGGTCGAGGAGCCGGCGGCGGCCCGCGCCGGCCGCCACGCCGGCCTGTATCACTTCGCCCTGCTGCATCCCTCACGGCTCGAGCTCACGCGGGCCGCGCGACGCCTTGCTGCCACCGATACGCCGATCACCGGCGCGTCCGACCACGGGATCTCCGAGGCCATCTGCCTGCCCGACCCCGACGGCAACGGCGTCGAGCTGGCCGCCGACCGCGCCCGCTCGACCTGGCCCGAGCTGTCCGACCCCAGCGTCATAGCGCCCCGCCCGCTCGACATGGTCGGACTGCTCGGGCTCGTAGAGCGAGCCGAGCTGCGCGCTCAAGCGAACGCCGGCCTCGGCCCCGACCGGGACCGTGGGCCTACGGCGCTGGACCGTCGTGCTCGAGCACACCGAGCAGGTGGACGCCGTACGCGAGCGCCTGACCGGAGCGGGAATCGAGCCAGAGGAGGGGGACACCGGCTTCGTGGCCCGGGACCCGTGGGAGAACGCGGTGGCGTTCGCGGCGGGCTGATTGGTCTTATCGGATGTGCCGTAGCTCGACAGGGACGTCAACGCGCGACCAGGCGGTGTCGGCCGTCACCGCGGGAGCGTGGAGGCGTTGTGCGAGTGCCAAGCACGCGCGGTCGCCAAGCGAGAGGCCGGCATCGCGGGTGGACGGCCGCACGCGAGCAACCTCGCCGGCGTCGGTGGTCGTGAAGGGCTCGATGGCGATGGCGCCGTCGAGCAAGCCTTGATTGGTCAGCTCCTCGATGAGGGCGATCGGATCTCTTCCGCGGTCCGCGACGCGGCTAAGGGCCTCGGCGAGGTTGACAGACGAGATCGTGGCGCCGTCGGCTATGGCCTCAGCGACGACATCGGCGCCGGGCTCATCACGCAGGTACGCGAGCAGCGCCGAAGCATCGAGGACGGCGCCGCCCACCTATTCGTCGTCCTCGCGTGTGGCCTCGCGGCGGCGCTCGGCGAGCAGCTCGTCGACCAAGGACTCGCCGGCAGGGGCGAGGTCAGCGAGCATGCCGCGATGTTGGTCGGCGACCGATCGGTAGGGCCGCAACCGGACTGACCCATCTGCCTCGGTGCATACCAGCATCCGGGTTCCCGGCGTCAGATTGAGCGCAGCGCGGACGTCAGAAGGCAACACAACGCGTCCACGATCCCCAACGACGACGTGATGCTCTCTGTGGGCCATCGTGCGACTGTACCACACGGTGCGTATGTCCCACACTATGTGGACCGGAGGTCCGAGGTCGCGGCCTCGGTGCTCCTCGTGCTTCCCGCAAGCGCCGCCTATGGAGCCTGGCGCTGGATGAGCTCACCAGCCCGCCAGACATTGTTGGGGCGACTCGGGATCGGCCGGGCGCATCGCTTTCCTTCGTCATGGGACTGGGCCTTTGACGCGGGGCAGACTTCTTCTTGGTCGTGACGCTCCGGGACGGCACGCGGATCGCCGGCTACTACGGGACGCGCTCTCATTCCGGATATGGGACCAAGCTTCGAGATCTGTTCTTGGAGGAGCGATGGGACATAAGTGACGATGGTCGCAAACTCGAGGGACCTGCGCCTGGAAATCTCGGCGTGTGGATCTCGGCGGAGGACATCGTCGCCGTCGAGCAGTACGCTCTTAACGATGCGCAACGAGATGAGATCGCCCAACGGAACTTCTAGTCATGCTCCACCGTCTCGGCCTGCCCCACCAGGGACGAGCGAACGCGGTCGACAGCCGACCGTGACTCACCCCAAGCCAGCGACCCACGTCCCGATTGGCAAGCCGATCGCCAAGGGCACGTGAGCGCCCGCAAAGGACAGCGGAACCAGCGGCCGGAGCAAGCTCGGCCGTCACGGCGAGTCGATCCGTCGCTCCCGGTTCAGGGTGGACGGCAGCCGAACATCTCCCATCCGAAGCCGACGGGTCCGGTCAACATCGGCAAGCCCATCACCGACGGTAAGTAGCACCTCCGCCTCGTTTGCGCGCTGCGAAGTTCTGTGGCGGCTTGGAGGATGGACGGGCAAGCTGGTTCGGGCGCGCTAACCCAGCGGCCGCTCGTCGTACGGCAGCTCGACCACGTGCGACGCCCACGTCTCGGCCGATGCGAGGTGCGCGATGTGCTGCGCGATGTCCTCCAGTGGCGCGACCCAGACGTCGCCTCGGGCCAGCAGCTCCTCCGCGAAGCGCTCGATGCGGGCCAGGCGGGAGGGGCGGCCGGACACGAACGGGTGCCAGATCCCAATCCAGAGACCGCCTGTGGCGTAGGCCGTCTCGAACTCGGCGATGAAGGACTCAAAGGCGCGCTCCGGCGGCCGCACACCTACCAGCCAATCGAAGTCGAGGCTGACCACATACTGCGGCCAGTCGTCGTTGGCCCAGTCGCACGGCAGCTCCACGAGGTCGCCCCGCGGGGTGCGCAGGAGGTACGGGAGGTGGTGAGCCATTAGGCCCGAGTGGTAGGTGAACCCCTCGATGGCCAGGAGCTCCGCGGTGCGGTCCGAGAAGGAGTACAGCGGCCCGCGCCAACCGCGCGGGCGGCGTCCAGAGGTAGCTTCCACGGCGTCGATCGCCCTGCGCATCAGCTCGTGCTCGCGCTCAGGCTCAAGCGTGTGCGCGAGCTCGTGCAGGTAGCCGTGCGCACCGAGCTCGTGTCCGGCCGCGAGGATCTGCTCCACCATGCGGGGATAGCGCTCGATGCACCATCCCGGAACGAAGAACGTTTGGCGCAGGCCAAGGCGAGCGTACATGTCCACGATGGCCGGCACGGCGACCTCGTCGTAGCGCAACCAAGACTGCGTGCCGACGCGCCGATGCGCGCTGTTGGGGTGTTCCAGATGGAGGATCGAGTCGGCGTCAACGTCGAAGGTGATGGCCGCCGCGCACCGTACTCCGTCAGGCCACGGGATCTGCTTGCTCATGTGGGCCGGAATGTAGTCCGGGCCATGGGGGTGACAACAGTGTGGGACCCTCCAGCTACGAGCGTGACTACTGTCGCTTCGTCCATCATTTGGAGAGGGCCGCACCGCTGGAGCATCCTCCAACTCGGCCGTCCGAGATCGGGACTTTGGCCAGTTCAGCTAAGCGGTGGACGCTGATTGACTCGGGTCGCAAATTGCATGGAGGTGTCCAGATGACGGAGTGCCCGGCAGTCGGCGAGCGCGTCGTCGTATCGGCTCGGGAGGGCGTCGGCCTGCGCCTGGCGGCAAGCCAGCGTTTTGAGATCGTCGACGTGGAGGGAGGCCAGTGCGGTGATCTGTTCGCGTTTCGCGCCGACGACGTCGGCGAGTACGCGAGCGCGGAGCACACGCGGGTGCACGTCAACCGCTTGTTCCCCAAGCCGGGTGAGCGGTTCGTCACGAACCTGCGCCGGCCGATCCTGCTCTTCGAGGAGGACCGGACGCCCGGCAGGCACGACATGCTCGTCGCCGCCTGTGATCCCGCGCGTTTCGCCGAGCTCGGAGTGGAGGGATGGCACCCCTCCTGTCAGGAGAACCTTCAACTTGCGATGGCCGAGCTGGGCCACGAACATCTTGAGGTTCCTCAGCCCATCAACCTCTTCACCAACATCGGTCTCCGACCGGACCGGGAGCTCGAGTGGCTTCCGGCGCTCACCGAGCCGGGCGACTCGGTGATCATGCGGGCCGAGATGGACTGCTACATCGTCCTGTCATCCTGCCCCCAGGACATCCTCGCGATCAACAACAAGCGGCCGACCGCTTTGGCGATCGAGCTGCTGCCGGACGGACGCCTGTAGTTCCGCCGGTTCGCGCGCCTCGAGGGCGATGAAGAGGTCGACTCGGTCGCTCATCGACGAGAGGTCCCTGCCGGTCAACTCTTCAATTCTGCTGAGTCGATGGCGAAGGGTGTTGACGTGTACATGCAGCCGTTCGGCGGACACCTTCCATTGGCCGCACGTCGCGAGAAAGACCTCGAGGGTCTTGATCAGCTCGGTGCGTCGATGTCGGTCGTATTCGGTCACGGGGCCGAGCACCTTCGCCCCGAACGCTGTGCGTGTCTCCGCCTCCTGCAACTCCAGCAGGAGCATGTGAGACCCGACGTCCAGGTGCCAGACGACACGGGGGCCGCGCCGGTGCAGGATGGCGAAGTGGCATGCCTGCCGCGCCTCCGTGACGCTGCGGTGCAGATGATCAATCCCCCTCGCAAGGCTCCCAATGCCCACCGCCGCGGCCGCGTGGGCGGGCTCGAGCGTCCGCAGGAGTTCCTCGGCGAGCGCTCGCAGGGCCGAGTCGGGGCCGGGCCAGGCGACAAGCGCCACGGCGTGCTCGCCCTCGTAGGCGGTCACCGAAGCGACGCCGTTGCGTGAAAGGAAGCCCTGGACCGCCTCGCCGAGTCCAGCCTTGTCACCGCCATCCGGCGACGCGGCGATCGCGCCGAGGGGAACCGACGGCTGCAGACCGAAGGATCTCAGGCGAGCGTCGATCTCCGCCCGATGACCTTCACCGGCCCCCAGCATGGCGAGCAGCTCACCGGCGAAGCGGAACTCGACGCGGCGAACGGCCTCGGTCCGCGCGAGCTCGACGCTCAGGAAGCTGATCGTCTGTTGAATCGCGCCGCGCTCCTCCTCCCGAAGCTGATCCAGCTCCCGCCGACACAGGAGGTAGGCACCCTCGTCACATCCGCGTACGCCGAATACGGCAACGGTCGCGGCACCGTCCCCCGTCGCGAGCGCCGTCGGCAAGGTGCGCGCCCGCACCGCCGCGTTCCACACCCGCCGTGCCTCGGATGGTGACACAAGCGGCGGACCAGCCGAGTACACCCGCGCTCCGCCAGCCAAGAGCGTGGTCGGGATGCCGCGATCGCGTTCGAGTACACGCAGGATGCCGCTGATTCCGGACCCTCGCGCCAGCGCGTTCACGAGGGCCTCGCCCCGATTCAGCGCCTTGAGGAGCTCTGCCTCTCGTTCCTCGAAGTAGAAGCCGGCGATTGTCTCGGAGATGGCGCTGAAAGACACCGGCTGTCGCACTTCCAGCAGCGGTAGCGCATGCCGCTCGCAGGCTTCGATCAGATCCTTCGGCACGGTGGCGGTGACCTCTTCAAGCCCGTACCCCAAGCCGCTGACGCGCTTCTGGACGAGGCTGGCGACGAATCGCTGCGAGTCGACCCGACGACGCCTCCACAGGCCGTTGGTGAGAACCAGCTCGCCGCCCCGCAGGTACGCCGAGGGGTCCGCGAGCTCGGTCACGTAGACCCAGCGCACCGGACGATGCCCGCCGTCCACGCCGCCGCGCGGCACCAGGCGCAGCCGCTCCACCGTCAGCAGGTCGTTCAGGGTCGGCACTTGGAGGATCATCCAACGCCGTGCCGCCATTTGCAAACGTCTAGCGGCATCTGAGCATCGCGCTGTACGATCGTACACCTCGCCTCGCTGATTTTTAAGAGTGCTCCACTTCAACTCGTACAGCGCGTGGCCTTTACTGCAACGAATGATTGAGCGTCGCGGTGGCACATTGCTTCGGGGACGGGCCGTGCTCTCGTCAGCTACGGAGCTCGGAGGGGGTGTGATCGAGGACGGAGCCGTGGCGATCGAGGACGACTCGATCGTGGCGGTCGGTAGCTACGCGGAACTGCGCTCGAGGTTCAGCGCCTACAGTGAAATCGGGTCGGACCAGCACGTCGTAATACCGGGCCTGATCAATAGTCACCATCACGGCTGGGGGCTGTCCACTTTCCAGCTCGGCGCACGGGACGATTACCTCGAGCCTTGGTTGATCGACCTGATGTCGCTGAGACCCGTCGACCCGTACCTCGATGCGCTTAGTTCGTGCATGAAGCTGATCCGCTCAGGTGTCACCTGCGTCCAGCACGCGGGGGCGCCACGGGACCCTGACGCCCTGGAGGATGAGACAAAGGCGGCGCTGCGGGCCTACGAGGATTGTGGGCTGCGTGTCGCGTACGGCATTCCGATTCAGGACCGCAACACCTACGCCTACGTGGACGACGAGGAGTTCCTGTCAGCGCTGCCACGCCCGGTTGCCGAGCGGCTTCGCCAGGCCGCGGACGCCAGCGGTATGCCGTCGGTGGAGCGCTTTCTAGCTCTCGTTGACGAATTACGGGAGGTCTACGCCGGCCACCCGCGGATTCGCCTGCTGCTTGGTCCCCAGACGCCGGAGTGGTGCACCGACAAGCTGTTGGAGCTCCTCCGTCAGAAGGCGACCGAGTCGAACATGGGCATCCACATGCATGTGCTCGAATCGCCCCATCAACGCGAATACTGCCTACGAGAATATGGACGGCCTGCCCTCGAGCACCTCGATCAGCTCGGATTCCTCGGTCCCGATCTGTCAATCGCTCATGGCGTTTGGCTCACGCGAGCCGAGATGGAGCTCTGTGCCGACCGTGGCGTGTCCGTGTGCCACAACCCGAGTTCGAACCTGCGCCTGCGGGTGGGAGTCCTGCCGCTTGCTTCGATGCTCGAAAGCGGGGTGAACGTGGCGCTTGGAATGGACAGCACCACCATCAACGATGACGAGGACATGCTGCAAGAGATGCGGTTGGCGGCCAAGCTGCATGGTCTGCCGCGCGGCCTGAGCCACGCCTGGGGTCCGACGCCCCGCGACGTGTTTCAGCTCGCGACCGTAAACGGTGCGCGCGCGCTTGGTCTCGCGGATGAGATCGGGGTGCTCGAGGCCCACCGGCGGGCCGACGCCGTGCTCGTGAACTACGAGGCGCTCGCCGGCCCCTACGTGGATCCTACGCTCGACCTACTCGACGTCATCGTCCAGCGAGGGCGTGCGGATCATGTAGACACCGTCGTCATCGGGGGCGAAATCGTGCTCGCTGACGGCCGCTTCACCGCTCTTGACGAGGACGAGATCACAGAGCGCCTGGCCGACTCGGCCCAAGCTTCGCCGTCAGAACGGTCGCGTGCTTGGATGGGAGCATTGCGCGAGGCTCGCCCCTACGTGGAGCGGTTCTATCAGGGTTGGCCGGAGTCCCGCTATGAGCCGTCGTACCGCATCAACTCACCCACCTAACCGAGGGTGACAAGGGCCAAGCCGCTGCGGCCGATCGCCTTGGACGATCCTACAACCCAATCAGTTCGGTTGTGGGAGATGTCCACTTCCCTTCGCGTACCGAGTGGGCTCTACTGGCTCTCGCGATCGTCACGTGCGAGACATGCGATTGGGAGGCGAGCGATGACCGGCAGCGCTAGCCGCGTACAAAGCCTCGACCAAGTCGAAGCGAGCTTCGAGCAAGCGCAGTACGAGGGCAACCCGCGCTTTGGGGTCGAGCAGCATGGGTTCGACTACATCCCAGAATCTGAGCGGAAGATGTCCGTCACGGAGCTCTTCTTCTTCTGGGTTGGGACCAATGCCTACATCTTCTACATCTTCGTGGGAGCGATAGTCGCGACCCTCGGCCTCGCGTTTTGGCAATCCCTGTTGGCCGTCATCGTCGCCGCGGTCGTCTCCTTCGCCTACGTTGCCTGGGGCTCAATAGCGGGAGCACGGTCTGGGCTCCCCACGATGACGATTACACGAACGTCATTCGGGTTCCACGGCAATCGTGCCCAATGTTTGATCGGCTGGGCGGTGTCAGTCGCCTTTGAGGTACTCAACACCGTGCTAGGCGTCTTCGCCGTTCTGGCGCTCTTTGGGAAGCTTGGCTGGGACGATCCCGGTGCCCTTGGGAAGATCCTAGCCGTCATCCTGGTGTTCGGCCTGGCCGCATTTGTTGCGATTTTGGGCCACGCAACGGTGACTATCTTCCAGCGTGTTTCGTGTTTCCTGCTCGTCACCACGCTGCTAGTCGTGTTCGCATACGCGGTCGGAGACGTGGACTGGGCAGCGGGTCAGCCAGAGCCACTCGGCACAAGCGCTACGCTTGGACTGATGCTCCTCGCCGGCGGAATCATCGCGGGCGGACAGCTCTCCTATTTGTACCTACCCGCGGACTACTCTCGCTATCTACCGTCAACGACGCCTTCGGGAAGGATCTTCTGGGGCGTCTTTCTGGGGGCGGGGGGCACGGCGCTATTCCTGTGCATCTTGGGCGTGATGACCGGATCGCTGAACGCTGACCTGGCCGTGGATCCCGTCGCTGGAATGGAATCCCTCATCCCGGCCTGGCTCTACATCATCTTCATCGTCGCGGCCATCGGAGGCGCGGTGACGAACACCGTCATGACGGTCTACTCGTCCGGGCTTCAGCTTCAGGCGGCGGGGCTTCCGGTTCGGCGATGGCAGGCGACGACGGTCGACACGGTCGTGGCCACGGTTCTGATCCTCTATGTCCTGCTGGCGAACGAGGACTTCACCACCGTCCTCAACGACGTAATCTCCTTCTTGGTGGTCTGGGTTGGGCCTCTTGCTGGCGTCTGGATCGTCGATGGCGCGCTTCGCCGCTGGCGGTACGACCCGGCGCAGATACACGCCGGTGAGGGCGGTCGCTACTACGGCTGGCATGGGATCAATCAAAAGGGGTTCCTGGCCTTTGCCGCGGGGGCTGTGGCCTCGTTCCTCACGATGAATGCCCCCGCCTACCAGGGCCCGCTCAGCAAGTCGATCCTGTCCGACGGCGACGCGGCCTGGGTCCTGGGCTTCCCTGTGAGCGCCCTCGTCTACCTAGCGCTCGAGGCACCAGCGTTCCGACGACCGACGGTGCCGCCCCAGGGAACGGCATCCGCGCCGCGGTAGCCCGGTTCATAGCGGGCATAGGGCAATAGGGAGGGTACGAGTGTCACACGGGCCGGCGAGCATCTTTATCAAGGACGCCAGGTTCTTACTCACGATGGATCCCGAGCGTCGGCTCCTCGAAGGCGCCAGCATCGCGATCACGGGCCCACAGATCGCGGCGATCGGCGACACACGTGAGCTCGTCGATGCCTGGGTTGGCCCGAACACCGAGATCATCGATGCCTCCGACCGATTCGTGACCCCGGGGCTGATCAACGCTCACATTCACCTCGAGTCCTGCTATGACAAGGGGCTTCTCACAGGCATCCCAATTGTCCGATTTCTCGAGCACTACTTCTCCTACACCTATGGCACGCTAACCGAGGAGAGCTACTACTACGCCGCCCTCGCTTCCCTGCTGGCCTGTCTAAAGACCGGTACCACGACCGTATCCGACTGCGGAACCATCCAGACCATGGAGAGCTCGGCCGTCCGAGCCGTCACGAACATCGGAATGCGCGCGGTGCTGGCACGAGACCTGATGGACATTCACACCCCAACTCCGGCGGGCAACGGCGCCCGTGACGCCTTCACCGATCTGCTTGGACACCTTCAAGAGAACACGCAACAATGCCTCGAGCGGTCGGAGAAGTTCATCAACGACTTCCACCAGTCCGCGGATGGGCGAGTGCGGACGTCGTTGGATCTTCAGCAACTCTGCGACTGCTCCCCTGATCTATGTCAGGGGACCAGGAGATTGGCCGACGAGTACGGGGTTGGTATTCAGGCGCACGTGGCCTTCAGTCACGACACCGTGGAGATGACGCGCAAGCGCTTCGGGATGGGAGATGTCGAGTACCTCCAAGCCCAGGGTGTGACCGGCCCCGATTTCCTGGCCGCGCACGTACAGTGGACGAACGCCCGCGAGCTGATCATCCTTAAGGAGACAGGTTCAAATCTCGTCCACGTGCCGGGCGCTTCGTTGCACTGCGTGCTGTCAGTCCTATCTGATCGCGGCAGGATGCCCGACTACGTCAACGCCGGCATCAACGTCGCACTGGGCAACGATGAGTCCTCGACCGGCACCTGCCACGATCTGGTGCGGGACATGTATATCGTCTCTACGGCCCACGCGGAAACCCACCAACCCGTCGTTTTTCCAGATCGAGACTTGTTCATGAGCCGCTCGGGTGAACCTTGCCCTGTGGCGCTCGAGATGGCCACCGTGAATGGAGCGCAGGCGCTCAACTGGGAGGACGAGATCGGGTCGCTCGAGGCGGAGAAGAAGGCCGATGTCGTCCTCTGGGACCTCACCTCGTACGAATGGACGCCTACGCTCCGCCAAAACGTCTTGAATAACTTCATCTATAACGGGACCGGGCGATCCGCGCACACGGTGATTTGCAACGGCAAGAAGATCGTGGAGGGTGGAACGATCCTGACAGTGGACGAGCACGAGGTGTGCGCCAAGGTCCAGGAGTTCGCGGAACAGTACATCCCTAGGGCAACCTGGCTGGAACAGCCCGAGGTATGGGAGCTCGCCTGGGTGCCCGAGTAGGTCAAGCCGTTCCGCGTCGCCGCGAAACGAGCGTCGAGCGCCTACCGACCCTGTGCCGCTCGCGCTTCCAGCAGGCGCTCGACGCCGTCGAGTATGCGCTCCAGGCCGAAGTTGAAGTCCGCGTCCGCGCTCCGATCGGAGCCGGCGCGCTGATCCCAATCGTCCGGTGCCATACAGCATCGCGCGCACGGGCTCGGTGGTGCCGAACTCGACGATCGCGATCTATCTCGGCGTCGTCGGTCTCGCGGCGATCCTGCCGCTGGCATCCGGGCTGGGCGCGGCCCGTCGCGCGATTCGGAGCCCGGCCGTCGAAGCCGGGGCGGCGTGATCTCGCTGGCGCTTCCGACCGCAACGCCGACGCGATCCT
>Ga0187894_10002519_pt1 | contig 21772 bp, 20 predicted proteins | sample GBC1701081metaG_FD_136650 | JGI IMG/M metagenome (GOLD analysis project Ga0187894, IMG submission 136650) | White microbial mat communities from a lava cave in the Kipuka Kanohina Cave System on the Island of Hawaii, USA - GBC170108-1 metaG ... | reverse complement strand
GTGATAATCCTCAGAGGCAATCACGAAGCGATGATGCTGGCCGCGCTTTCACACCCTGAAAGCGAACAGGCTGAGTTGTGGTACTACAACGGCGGAATTGAAACTCTTCAGAGCTACATGGATGAAGAAGGCGAGTTTGACGTGCCCGAAGAGCACTGGGATTTTCTGGCCTCATTACCAACCTGGTACGAAGACGACCATGCCATATACGTTCACGCCTCATTGCCCGAAGGCGGCGACAGGGCGTTCCTGCACCCGGGCGAAGCCCCCGAAAGCCCTGAGCTTTATTGGGCGCGCAACCGCCGATTCTTCGCGGAATATAACGGCAAAACAGTCGTTTTCGGCCATACGATCACGGGAATGGTCTTCGGCGAACGCGAAAAGGTCTGGTTGCGCGACAGCTTGATCGGCATTGACACGGGCGCATATTTGACAGGTGTGCTTTCCGCGGTCGAACTGCCGTCGCGCCGCGTCTTCAGCGCCAGTGACGAAGTCGAAGAAGATGAAGAGAGCAGAGGAGGAGCCAGCTTATTCCGCAGGTTCCGGTTCGGCTCCTGACATAACTTTTCCGCATTCAGAATCTTGGGCATCTTACGTCCTCAACTTCAGACCACCTCGATGCGCTCATCAAGTCTTATTATTTCAGCCCCGGTCGTTTCAGCCACGGTCATTTCGGAAGGCCTGGTTGACAGCTTTCGCGCGGATAAACTCAATGTATACGTCTTTGAATCGCGCCAACAGATGGGCAAAGCCGCAGCGGCGGAAGTCGCCGCGGAGATACGCCGCCTTATCTCCGAGCGAGGCCGCGCCATCGGCGTCTTCGCTTCGGCGCCGTCGCAAAGCGAGTTTCTCGATGAGTTGGTCAAAGCTGAAGCGGCTGATCTGCAGATTGAATGGACGCGGGTTATCGGGTTTCACCTCGACGAACATCTGGGAGCGGACGAAAACGCGCCGCAATCACACAGGCGCTTTTTGATTAACCGGCTGGTGAGGCGAGTCCCAATGGCCGAGTTTCACGGACTGCGCGGAGAGGCCGCAAACCCTGAAGCAGTCTGCGCGAATTACGCCGCATTGCTCAAATCCCGCCCGCCTGATTTCGCCACGCTCGACCTGGGCGAAAACGGCCGGCTGGCGTCCATCAATCCGCGCGGATGCGACTTCAATGATTCAGCGATAGTGAGAGTGGCCGAGCTTGATGAAATAACAAGCCAACGGCAGGTCGACGGCCAATTCAAAGACGCGCCGCGCCGCGCAATTTCGCTGACGATCCCGGCGATTATGGCCTGCCCGAAGTTGTTCTTGATCGCTCCGGACGCGGCAAAACAGGAGGCCGTGCGCGAGATGATCGAGGGCGAAATCACCACGACTTGTCCCGCCTCAATCCTGAGAACCCACGAAGGCGCGCGCCTGTTTCTTGACCGAGATTCGGCGGCGAGGCTCGCCCGCTGAATTTCATTTGAAATTCGGGTTCGGCGTCATAAACACGAGCAACGTCAGTCGCCGGGAACTGGTGTTCTTCACACCATGCGGCGCTCCCGCCGGGGCCATCACGATCTGATGTTCGCCCAGTTCCTGCGTCTCGCCTCCGACGACGAACGATCCGCGTCCGGCCAGCAGGTAATAGACTTTGTCCTCGCTCTGGTGCGCGTGAACTTTCTGCTCTTGTCCGGGTTCCAGACAATAAACATCGCAGAAGAAATTCTTCGTCTCGAAGAGATTAGTCTTCTGCATCCTGTCGTTTGAAAACTGCGCCGCGGCAAAAACGTCTCTGACATCCATTTCGATCTCCTTCCGCCCAAATTGAATGCATTCTCTCAAGGCTGAATCGCAATGATCCGTACAGGCCCGCCCGTCCCGCCTTTGATTTTCATCGGCAAAGCGATCAGCGTCGCGCCTTTCGCGGGCAAACGATCCAGATTCGCGACATTCTCCAAAGCGTAAATATTCGCGCCGTTCAGGACCTGATGCGCGATGAAATCTTTCGACGGGCCGTGATCAATGCTCGCCGTGTCAATGCCTATGCCGTCAATCTTTCTTTGTTTCGCCAGAAACTCAGCCGCTTCGCGCGAAACGCCGGGGAAATGCAGGTTGGCGGTGTCCCCCGGCGCGTCCGTGCCCAAATATCTTTTCCTGTCCGGCCAGAACTTTCCCCATCCCGACCGAACGAGCGCGATTGAATTATCGGGGATCTGCCCATTCGCCTTCTCCCACGAAGCGATGTCGCCAACCGTCATGCGGTAATCAGCGTCTTTTGCGGCGGCCTCGGAAACATCAATCACTATGGCGGGCGCCACGAGACGCGAAAGCGGAATCTCGTCCGCCGCCATCCTGCCCTCGCCGAAATGAACCGGCGCGTCCAGGTGCGTGCCGCCGTGCTCGCTCGCGGCGTACCGCGCCGCCGTGTACCAATACCCGCCCGGAGATTTCCCCCATGATTCCTTCTCCCATTGAAACGGTTTGGCGGTCGGCCAGTAGATGGTTTTGTCGTCGAAGCTGTAGGTCAGATCAACAATCTTCGATTCGTCAATCCTGTTTTGCTCGCTGATCGTCCGGCCAGGAGTCTCTGTCGCGCCTTTTTCGGGAGCATGCACAGGAGCATGTGAAGTGCGGTTGACTGCGAAAAGGATGAGGCCGCCGACGAGCACGGCCGCGACAATCGCCAGAATCAATTTGTGCATAGCTCATTCCTCCCGGTTCAAGTTTGCGGCGAAGCCACGCCGCGATACATTTCGGCCAGCATCCGTGGCGTTTTCGGCAGCAGGAAACGCTCCAGCGTCGTGAATTCAAAGCCCGCGGTTTCGATCAACTCGTCAATCCGGCGGTTCATATTGCACCCTACGCCGATGATCTTCTGAATCGGATTGAAGCGATCCTGCCGTCGCGCGACCTCCGGATCATCGCTCCGCCCATGCTCGAAGAAAATAAACCTCCCGTCAGGTTTCAACACGCGTCGAATTTCGGCCAAAGCCGCGGAGGTGTCGGCGATTGAACAGAGCGTCAACGTGCTCACCGCCGTGTCGAACGTGTGGTCGCCGAACGGCAATTGCCCCTGCGCGTCGAGCCGCATCTTCGTCACCGGAATCGGGCACGCGGCGAGGCGTCGCTCGACCCGATCCTCCAGCATATTCTCCGAATCAATCACCGTCAGCCTTGTCACCGCTTCAGGGTAGTAAGGCAGATTCAACCCCGTGCCGAAGCCGATTTCGAGCGTCTCGCCTCGCGCCGGTTCCAACGCGCGGCGGCGGTATTTGCCAAATTCCGGCGCGCCCAAACTCCAATCGAGCAGTCGCGGAAAGATGTAATTCGAATAAAAACCCATCAGACATGCGCCTCGCGGATTCCAACCGCATTTTACTCCGGCCTGATCACTTGAGGATTCAATTGCGGCTGACGCCCCGCCTGTAACCCTGAAATCCGCGCTGCCGCCCGATCAACATCCGCCTTGCCGGCGTGAATCGCAACGTCAATCGCGAATTTGCGCGTCTCGTTCGGCTTGAGTTTGGGCACGCGCCCGGCTTTGCGTTCGACGCCGCGGTTCGCGGGGAAACCCGTGCCGGGTTCCAGCCCCGTCACATAACCTTCTTCGACCGCTGTCGTGTTCTTCCACAAAGTGAAATACGGCAGTTGATCGACTCCGTAGGACATGGTCGCCGCCTTGTCTCCGGAGGCGTTTTGCAACATCACCGTCGTGCGGTTCTTTTCATCGGCGAACGGAATGACGCCGTAAACCTGCTCGACGAATCCTTTCGCCGGCGCGGCGTATTCGGCGAATTTGTCCAGACTCTTCGCGGCGTGCGCGTTGAACGGCCTGACCTCTTTGGCCGCGACGACGAAACGCGACCCGGCGCCGAGCAGCGGCGGGCCGTAATTCGCATGGTAGATGATCTGGAACTCCTGGTCATATGCGCCGTAGTTCGTGATCTCATCCTCGATGCGGAAAGCGTTCGATCCTGGCTCAGTCGAAATCTCAGTCCACAATTCGAGCTTCGGCCCGTAAAACATCCGCTCATCCACACGCCCACGAACGCGAATGCGATACGGCGCCGCGCGGTCAATGACGACTTCAACCTCCGATGCCGGAATGTTTCCGACCTTCCCGTGCAGCGTCAAATCCATCTCGGCCTCATCGCCCGTGTTGTTGATGAACTTGTCTCTGCCCGGATGCCCCGCCCATTCCAACCCGCAACGAACCATCCACTCGTTGAAGCCTTCGAGCCAGCCCAGACCGCCACGGCTCTGCAAATTGACGAACTGCGGATGAACAACCTCTTTGACCGGTGAATCCCAGCCGAGACGGATGTCGCCCATCTCGACTTTCAACACGCTCATCCCGCGCGTTGGCACGACGACAAAACTGAGTTTGCCGTTGTTGACGATAATCACGTCAACGCCTTCCTGCTTGCCTCCATGCAGCGTGTATTTCTGTACCGACCACGCGGCGGATGTTTTGAGATCGAGATCGCGATGCGTGACCTGCCAGGTGTCCAGATGGATATTGCGCGACACGCTGGTCAGCGTTTGACGAAAAGGGTCATTCGGCGAGGTGAAAATAAACGTCGAGGAGAACATGACGAGACAGATCAGCCTTAACACGTCGCTCGCTCCTTGGAGTAGTTTGCTGTGTTGTCTGTTAAAACAGATGATAGTTTGATGACGATTGCGGCTCTTGATTTAGCACACCGCTTTTTCAGAAGCAAACTTACGTTGACCGATTGATAGTTTCGCGCCTCTCACTCGGTCGCCCACTCCCGCGACAGCGCTTCAGCCTGTTCCAACACAATCTGCGCCGCCTTACATCAACGAGGCTTCAATAGGACCTTAAGATGCCCAGCGAGGCACCATCTTCCACATGTCCCTCAGTTGAGCATCCATTTGCCGGTAATCCGGGTAATGCTTCTCAACAAGCTGCCAGAAACGCTTGGAATGATTCATTTCCGCCAAATGGCACAATTCGTGGGTTATGACATAGTCCACAGCCATCGGCGGCAGGAATAACAGTTTCGCGTTCAATGAGATCGTTCCTTGCTTTGAGCAACCCGCCCATCGAGTTCGCTGTCGCTTCACCATTGCGCGTTTGTATCGTAGACCCGTTTTGAGGCTCAGACTTTGCAAACGTGGCAAAAGGCGCTGGTGGGTCTGCCGCATAAGCCAGCGGACGAGCGCGGCTTGGCAGGCCTCTTGATCATCAATGGCGCCGAATATCAGCAAACGCTCCGGATCGAGTTCACGCACGGCCACCCATTCAGCGTCTGTTTGCTTTGAGGTTACGTGCCACACTGCGCCGACCGCCGGCAGCTTGATTTGCAGGGGCAACCGCCAAGTCGGCTCCGGCTCGAAGAACTTACGGGTTGATTCCGCGCGCTCAAGCGCGGCGCGCACCCAATGCTTCTTACGTTCCAGCAAACCCGGAATTTTGCTTTCGTCGTAGCCCTTTGGAATAACGACTTCAAGTCCGTTCCGCACCGTCACCCGTAGCCGCACCGTCCGACCTTTGGGGCTGACACGTACCTGGTATTTGAAGAGGGATTCACTCATCTTTCGCTTTGTAGTTGGCTCTGCGCAGCAGCTTAATGCAACGGGTGACGAAATCCTTGTCGCGACCGTGCAGGCTCGCCGCGGGAAACTGCTTGGCCAGCAGGATCGTGAAGGCGCGGAAGAGTTCGATGTCCACATGCTCCTGTTCCGGCCAGCCAGGGAATAGCATCTCATCGGCTTTCTTCAACAATGCCGTGGCAATCTTAGCCGCGTCTTCGTCTGAGAGCTTAGCCGACCGCTCTCGCGCCATCTTTGCGAAGCTTTCCGCCAAAGGCCGCTGTGACTCTTGAATCAGCGCGACGGTTTCTTTGGTTAGCTCCTCCAGTTCTTTCAGCAAAGCCAGCCCCGCGAGCGTGCCGTTGCGCTTTTGCTGCACGATCCGTTTGAGCCGTTCTGAAAGTGGCTGGAACTCCGCGTCTTCCCCCAAACGAATCCGAAGTTCGGAGGCCAGCATCGCCTCGATGTCGAGCGCCTTGGAGTCGGGCGGATCGTCCTTGATCTTGGTCAGGTAATCCGCGTCGAGCACGTAAGTCGGCAGATCACGTTTGAGTTGCTCTACGTCCACGTGCTTCTGGATCAGTTCGCGCGTTTTTGCTCCATCAGCCGGGTCGGTCTCGAACTTGTTACTGGAGCCTTTGTAAAACGCCTTGACGTAATAGATCCAGATACGACCCAGCCACAAGTAATTGGCTTCGTGCTCTACCAGAAAGCGGTCCGGGTTCAAGGTCTCCCACAACAAGCTCAAATTTTTATACCCCATCTCGAACTTCTCGCGGTTCGGTTCGTTGGTGTTCAGCCAGGCCAGGATTGTCATGACGGTTTCGCGGTCTCCGTTCTTGGGAAACTGCGCGAAAAGCTCCATCTGCCATTGCATCTCGATCTTGAACCGCTCGCGCAACTGGGTGAACGGAAAGGCCACTTCGCCAAGCTCGTTCTTGTCGAAGTTGAGCGCCTCTTCGAGCTTGTCGAACAGCCCGTTGTAATCCATCACCACGCCGAACTTCTTCAGATCGTTATAAGGCCGGTTCACGCGGGCTATGGCCTGTAGCAGCGTGTGGTCGCGGATGCCTTTGTCCAGATACATCGTCTCGACAATCGGAGCGTCGAAGCCGGTTAGTAGCATGTCGCAGACGATCAGAATTTCTACGTTGCGCCAGCGGTTTTCAGGCTTTGACTGTTCCGCTTCGTCTTGCGGCTTCTCCTTTTTGAACTCGTCAATCGCCTTTTTGCGGGTGGCATTGCCCATGTAATGGGTCTTTACCATCTCTTCATCCGTTTTCGCGTCTTCCGAGAAGATGCACAGCGTCGTCTCCTTACCCAGCAGTGGGTCTAGCGCCGCCTTGTACAGCGCGCAAGTCTCCTTGTCGTGACAGACCAGCATCGCCTTGAACTTGTTGGGGCGCACACGCTCGCGGAAGTCACGCGCCACGTCTCCGGCAATCATCGAGATTCGTTTGTCCAGCTTGAGAATGACTTCCAACTTTGCGTTGTCCGTCTTCAGCTTTTCGCGCTCGCCTTCCGGCAGATGAGCAAACTCGCGCTCAAACACTTCGTCCAGCTTTTCGCCCCACACCGACCAATCGCTCACACGCGGCTCGAAATGAAGGGGAATTGTCGCGCCATCGCGGATGGAGTCGGCAATCGAATAACGTCCGCCCGGCTGCATGTATCGTTCGACGATCTCTACGCCGCTCGCGTCTTTGCCCAGGATTCGGCCAAAGGTCTTTGGCGTGTTGCGATCATCCCGTTCTATGGGCGTGCCCGTGAAGCCGAACAGCGAGGCTTCGGGCAGCGTGGCTCGCATCCATTTGCCGAACTCGCCTTCCTGCGAGCGATGCGCTTCGTCAATCAGCGCGATCACGTTGCGGCGCGGCACGGCGAATCGCTCGTGCCCGCTGAACTTGTGCATGATTGTCACCACGATGCCGCGATAACCGTCGCCTTCAGACAGCAGATTGATCAGGTCATCACGCCCTTCGGCCATGCGGCAGGTGTCGGTGTTGGCGCCAATGAATTGGCCGATCATTTGATCCTGCAACTGCTCGCGGTCGATCACCACCAGAATCGTCGGCTGTTCCAGTTTGGGGTGATGCCAAAGCTTTTTGGCGGCAAACAGGATGGTCAGGCTCTTGCCGCTGCCCTGCGTGTGCCAAACCAAACCGCGCCGCCATTCCTGTTCGCGGTCAAGATCGAGCGAGCGGCGCACGATCTCGTTGGCGGCGGCGAATTGCTGGTAACGCGCCACCTTCTTGACCGGACGTCCTTCCTCAATATCGAAGACGACGAAATTGCGCAGGATGTCGAGCAGGTTGCCGCGGTCGAGCAGGCCATACACCGCCCGGCGCATGGGATCGTTCTCCGGGATATGGGTATGCGGCGACGGGTCGCGCCATTCGTGCCAGGTGTGGAATTTGGCTCCCGCCACGCCGTAGCGGAAGACCAATTCATTCACCGCACCGCAGAAGGCGTTGGAGTAATAGATCTGTGGCGCTTCCTCCCCGTAGCGGCGGCACTGTTTTGCTCCCTCAGTCCAGTCCACATGCCAATCGCGGCCCGTGGTTTTGGCCTCGATGTTAACCAGCGGAATGCCGTTGACGAAGAGCAGCAGGTCGGTGCGGATGTTCCCGCCTACGCCCTCGACGCGGAACTGATTGGTAGCGAGGAAGTCGTTGCCTTCGATGTCGTCGTAATCAATCAGGTTGATGTTCTGTTCCGGCTCGTCAACGGCGAACTTGAAGGTCTTTTCGCCGCGCAGCCAGCGCAGCCATTCTTGGTTGTCGCGCTCGGCCCGCAGGCGCGAAATCACGCGCTCGGCGCGCTCATCGTCGTTAATCACGCCGGGGTTCAGCGCAATGAGCCGCTCCTTCAAGATGGGCAACAGCAACACCTCGCGCTCATCCACCGCCCCATCCGTGCGCCGGGCGCGGTATTCGCGGGCAACCGCTTTGGCGTCCTCGTAACGCCAACCGAGTTCCGGCGATTGGAGCCAGTCGAGGATAGGGTTTTCAACCGTGCGGGCTTCATTGGGAAGTACAACAGCAACCATATTCAAATCCTAGCGGGGTCGGGCGAATGAAGAGACCGGAATGCCGATAATTGGTTTTCAGCGCCGAAGGCACGGCGGAAATTAGCCAGTGATGCAATCCCATTGGCATCTACGCAAGTCGTAGCTCCGAAATCCCCCCGATGGCAATCGGGGGATGGTTAAAGTCCGACCTACAAAAAGCAGCGGCATTCTTGAATCCCCCCGATGGCAATCGGGGGATGGTTAAAGCCCGACCTACAAAAAGCAGCGGGATTCTTGAATCCCCCCGATGGCAATCGGGGGATGGTTAAGGTCCAGCCTCCAGTCTCCGAGAGCAGTCAAACCTCGATGCAAGAAAGGTTGGACTTTAACCATCCCCCGATTGCCATCGGGGGGATTCTGGGAAAGCTTAGGCCTGTCGCGTAGGTTGAGCCTTAACCATCCCCCGATTGCCATCGGGGGGATTTCGGAGCTACGACTTGCGTCGATGCCTTTGGGGTTTCACCACAGGCCAATTTCTGTTGCGCCTCCGGCGCTGAAGAAACGCCGGGGCATACGTTCAATCCGCCGTGGCGTGGCATTCGAGGCGCACTCTGACGCGGCCAGTCAGCAAGTTTTGCATGAGGGAGCGTTTGAGCTTCTCTATGGCTCGCAACTCTGCTTCGCAAGCGGTGATGTTCTTTTTTGCCGTCGAAATGAGCGTGACAATTTCCTTTCGCTCATTCTCTTGTGGCAGTGGAATAAAGAACTGACCTAATTCGCGCTGGTTAATGCTTAGCTGGCCGATTGCTGGTCGTGCCATTGACCAGATTCGCCGTTTGGTGGACGGCTCGCATAGCGCGAGCGAGACATAATGGGCAAGATCGGCATCGTCAAACCGCAAACGCATCATATTCGACTCAAACACTGTTCGCTCAACCAAGCCATCCACAAAAACAACCTTGCCGACAAACGGGATGCTATTCACCCGATTGAACAGCACATCACCGACCTTAATTTCAAAGAGGTCAACCTCGCGATCAGAGATGCGAACCCGATCAAAGTCTCTCGAATAAAAATCACCGTCTTCAAAAGTGTCTATGCGAACGATTGGCGTCCCTGAACCATAATCAGCGTCAGGGACATAAAGGCCGTTTGTCGAAGAACGGAAAAGCTGCCGAAGTTGTGATAAGTCCCAACTCTCTGGAATCTCGCCAATCTTGGTCTGCTTGAATCGGCTGTGCCAACGGGGGATGCCGCGCGTGAAAAGCTGCTGCATCAGCGCCGTCTTGAGCCGCCGCGCTGCCGTGAGCTTTGCACCTGCTATGGCAATGGCGTCGTCAGCCAAGACAAGGATGTCTGCAATCAGTCGCTGCTCGCCTGAGTCGGGGCTAGGAATTGCAACGCGGATGTCACGAATGTCACGGCGAGTTACCGAAGAGAACGTCGTGCCAGCGCCGAACCGTTCAATAAGGGGGCGAATGTAAGTTAGCAAGTAGTACAGGTACTCCGAATCTGTGCCGTCCTTCGGCAGCAAAGCCTCGCAGCTTTGGTTACACGTTAGCGGAACGCCTGCGATTGCGACACTCCCAATCGTTCCGCGCGTAGACAGTACGAGCGAGCCGACTGGCAAGAGACGACAGTTGGAGTTCTCAACACCTGCCTCCGTCAATCGGCGTTCGCTGGTTGTTGCGAAACGACCTTTGAACGTTGTCATCTCGGTCGGTGTCAGCCAGGGAATCGCGCCGTTCCAGTAACTCGGTTCGGCGCTGTCTGGCGTGCCTCCGCCAACGATATGCACTAGGTCGCGAAGTCGAACCGCGTCCCACCCAGCAGGCACGCCGTGTTGTTCCAGAAAAGCATGATGGGCACTGCGTCTAGCTGACATGGCGGTGAAGTATCTCCATTAAAGTCTCTCTCTTTAACAGGAATGATTTCCCAGCATTATCGAGGTCAAGGATAGCGTCGCTTAGATTGATATTCTCCTCAGGCTCAAACGTGTCCACGTAACGCGGCAAATTCAGGTTGAATTCATTCTCCTCAATTTCCGGACGCTCGCTGACCACGAAGTAACGTTGCGCTTCCGACGGGTCGGCGCAGATGCTCAGCAGGTCGGCGGCGGTTTCTCTCACCAGCGCAATCTCGCGCTCGGCGCGCTGGCGCGCCGCAGAGCGTTTCTCCGCGGCTTCGGCTTCCAGCTTTTCCAGCGCCTTCAGTTCGCGCCTGACTTCCTTCAGCCGCTCGTCGTTGGCTTTCTTCTCTTCACGAAATTGCTTCTTCGCATCCTTGTCCGTGGGCGCTTCTCTCGTGGCGAAGGCTGCCCGCTCGGCTAATTCTTGCCGCAACGCAGGTAATGGCGCGAGGAAGGGGGCATACGCCTCTTCGATTTCGGTCAGCGCATTGTCGCGCTCGCGCTCGATTTCGGCAATCAGCTCCCGTTCGTGTTGCGGCGCGAGTTCGCGGCATTTTTCAAGATCGCCGAAAGAGCGCCATGGCATGAGCACGCGCATGCAATCAGCTCGGCGCAGCAGATTCTGCGGGTTGGCGTTCTGGTAATGGCGCGAAGCCCAAATGAATAGGATTTTGCCCTTGCGCTCAGGGGCTTTGTGCTTGTTCAGCACCACCAGACAGCCGGGCACGCTGTTGCCGTAAAAGAGCTTGGACGGCAGCACGATCACGCATTCGATCAGGTCGGCTTTGATGAAGCCTTCGCGGATCAGGTATTCGGCGTCGGCCTTTTGTTTGCGCCCGTCTTCCTCTTCGGTCTGCGCGGGCTGGCCGCGAAACAGAATGCCCTGCGACATCACGACGATGGCGCGCCCTGTGGGCTTGAGCGATTTCACCACCTGCTGCATCCAGGCGTAATCGCCGTTGTCGCGCGGAGGCGTGCCGAATCCAAAGCGACCATAGGGGTCGCTGAACGCGCCAGTTTCCTGCGAAACGAAGTCACTGAACCCCCACGATTCCAGCGAGAAGGGCGGATTCATCACGATGCGGTCGAATTGGCGCAGCCGCCGCGTTTGCCCTTCGCGGAAGTGTGGCGTGCGCAAACTGTCGCTCGCCAGAGCCTGCTGAAAGCTGCGCACGCCGTGCAGGAACATATTGATACGCGCCACGTTGGCCGTTGAGGAGTTGCTCTCCTGCATGTAAAAGAAAAGCCGGTCGCAGGCATTCTTGCCGTGATGGCGCTCGACATAGTTGCGGCATTGCAACAGCAAGCCCGCCGACCCCGCGGCCCAGTCGCAGATGTGATGCCCTGGTTGCGGCTCGACAATCTCAGACATCAGATAAGCGACTTCCTTTGGCGTGTAGAACTCGCCGCTGGATTTGCCCGCCTTCGAGGCAAAGGTGCGAATGAGGTACTCGTAGGCGTTACCGAATAAATCATCCGGCACATGCGCGTGGTCGAGGTGTTTTGTCCCGAAATGATTGATGATCTGCACGAGCTTGGCGCGCGGCAGCCGATCTTGCGCGTTGAAATCCACGGTGCTATTGGCAAGGATGCCATCAAACTTCGGTTCATTAGCGCGTTCGATGGCGCGCATGGCGTCATTGAGCGCGGTCCCCAGATTGTTCACGGTCGTGCGGGCGACCTTTTCCCACACGCATTCATCGGGAACCACGAAATCGTGCATCCGAGGATCGCGCGCAAGCTCGGCATCGCCAAGTTCCTGCTCCAGCGCAGCAACGTTTTCGAGATAGACATCGTTGATGCGTTTGTAGAACAGCAACGCGAAAACGTAACCGCGAAACTCGGAGTGATCCACACCTCCACGCAGAAGGTCAGCAGCTTTTTCAAGGAAGGCGTCGAGTTCCGCTTGAGTGAGGCGACGCTGCGGGCGGGTTCTGGGCGCAACTGCCCCGGAATCAGTTCTCCTGTGCGGCTGCATCCCCAGCGCCTCCTCTCACGGTCTTAGTCGTTGGTATTTGTTGGTAAAGGAAAATCAGGCCGAGCACGATGTGCTTGTACTAGGCGGCGTCCATGCTGCCACGCAGCGCATCGGCCATCTGCCACAATTCGGCCTCGTATCCAGCATTCGCGGCGGTGTTGTTTTTCGTTCGTGCCATGAATCGAAGTATTTGATTGAGGTTCAGGTTTGCTCGGCAACCAATTGGGGCGATCCATTCCGGAATGAAAGCTGGCTTGCCGACGCCTTCAGCGGAAATCTGGCGGAAGTTTCAGGATGATCCAACCTCATAGTGACAGTTTGAGTCACGTCGCTGCGAAAACCCTCGTCCTGCGCGACGGTTTCGATCTCTGTCCGAGAGGGACACCGAATATTAGCCGATGATGAAATTCATGGGTATCAAAATACCCTCTTTATTACCCTCTTTTCGGGGTATTACCACTTTTCTTCCAAGCCGCGCCTGGCCCGCGCCCAAGGGAAATGACTTTGCCTTGACGCTTGAAGTCGCGCAGCACTTTTCGCGCCAGGTCCTGGCTGACGCCCGGACAGGAGCGTTTCAAATCTTCCAGGGTGAACTCTCCGGCGAAAGAATTGATTGCATCCTCTACCAGAGCGGTCTTAGCGCCGCGCGGGCTTTTCGTACTATCCGCCTGTTGTTCCATTTCACGGTAAGCGCGCCGCAAAACCGCCAGGAAAAAATTCAGCCACGGCAGCAGATCGTTCCGCCCGTCGTGCCAGCCTTCGGAACTGCGCCGCAGCGATTCGTAATAATCTTCCTTCGATTCTTCCACCAGCCGTTCCAGGCTGACATACCGTCCGGCTTCATACCCGCTCTGGTACAAGGCCAGCAGCGTCAACAGCCTGGAAACTCTCCCGTTGCCGTCACGGAAAGGGTGGATGCAGAGAAAATCCAGGACGAGACTGGCGATGGCTACCAGCGGATGCGCCAGTTCATGCGCGATGATGTGACGATAAGCAAGGCAAAGATCATTCATCGCCGCCGGGGTTGCGGCAGCGGACGTGGGAACGAACCTGACGAGGGGAGGCAGTCCTGGCCGCAGCTCAACAATCTCGTTGTTGACGCTTTTCCAGTTGCCCGCATCTCCGCTGCCTGCCTGAATAAAGTGACTCCCTCAATCCGATTTGAAGATTCCACGCTTTGAATGAGCGCGGTCTCCCTCAACGCCTTGAGCATCTGCGGCGATTGTCTGGCATAAAGCTCCTGCTTGCCCTTGCTCTCGGCAATATCCGCAATCAACCATAAGGCGCTCATCGGAACTTGTAACGAGGGCAGAATCTGATCGAGAGTCATAATCTATCATCTCTGCCGCGACAACTTGCGGACGCGCTCTCTTTGATAAGCTTCGATGCGCGCCTTCAACGGATGATCAGCGCCGATTCGTAGGTGTGTCAGAGAGATCACGAGGTTTCCTCCTTCGCCTTTTATCACGCATAGAATCCCGCCCATCTCACCGGAATCCAGCACGGAGGTGACTTGCAGCGTCTCACCCACAAGCACATCCTTGCCCTGCTGCTGTAACGAATGAGCTAATTCAGGCGTAGGGTAGACAGGCAGCGGGAGATGCGCTTCGATCTCTTTGATGAGTTCCTGCGCTTTTGGCGGTTTCATTCTGATTTTCATGTCGTGATAGCTCCTGTTCTGACACGCCGCCGATTAGCGATTGGCGAACCAGATCACGTAATCCTTGACGACTTGGTAGTTCGCAGATTGCCGGTCGGTTACTTCCAAATCACATAGCGGAAACGCAAACCGCTCTTCCCCCCGTCTGACATTCACAATGATCCCGTAATGATCATCCGCATCCACGATGCTTTTCACCTTCACGCGATCACCCGTTCGCAGCGGCCCGCGCTCCTGGTACTCGGCCACTTCGGCTTCGAAGGGGAAGCTCAATTTCTCCTCCAGATGCTCTTCCCAAGCTTCTACCAACGCCATCTCGTCGTCCGGATCAATCCCGTCGAGCACCGCTTGAATGCGCTTGTCTTCCTCGCCCGGCCCAAGCCAGTGCGTGCGTTTGTCAATCTCGGCTAGCGCCCTTTCGACATCCCGCTCGGAATCCCTGGCCTTCGCAGGCTCGATCTCGCTTATGTCGAGATACATCACACGCCAATCCAATCCTTCATCTTCGCTGTGCTCAATCACCGAGAAGGGCATGTTTTTCAGCGTGATACTGTCCCATGCGATGCCGACTACGGTCCCGTCATTGTCTTCTCCGGGATCGAAGATCCGGCCTTGCCAACCGCCGATGTCGCCGCCGGTGTCCGGGTCTTTCACGCTCGGTTTGACAACTACGGAATCGCCAACTTTCAGATCGTGCTTCTTTTCGCTCATATCACACCTTGATTATCAGCTTGCCCTGGTTCGAGCCGTCGAAGAGTTTGTTCACTGCGCGCGGCGCTTCCTGCAAACCCTCGACGACATCCACTCGGTATTTGAGTTTGCCTTCCATATACCATTTGATCAGTTCGGGGAGGGCTTCCTGAGCGCGAGGCAGGTAATCGATGACGATGAAGCCTTCCATCTTCGCGCGGCGGGGCAGGATGTTGATCAAATTGTAAGGGCCTGGGACGGGCGCCGTGGCGTTGTATTGCGAGATCATCCCGCAGACGCTGATGCGCGCGCGCAGGTTGATCATCGCCAGCACGGCGTCGAGGATTTCGCCGCCGACGTTATCAAAGTAAATGTCTATGCCGTTCGGACAGGTTCGCTTCAATCCTTCGCGAATCTTCTCCGACTTGTAGTTTATCGCGGCGTCGAAGCCCAGTTCGTCCACGATCCATTTGCATTTCTCGTCGCTGCCGGCGATGCCGACGACGCGGCAGCCTTTGATTTTGCCGATCTGGCCGACGATTGAACCGACCGCGCCTGCGGCGGCTGATACGACAAGCGTTTCGCCGGGCTTCGGATTCGTGATGTCCAGCAGGCCGAAATACGCGGTCAATCCAATGGCGCCGAACAGTCCCAGGTAAGCAGTCAGCGGAATCGCCGGGTTGTTCGGCAGTTTGTTCAACCCCGCGCCGTCGGAAACGGCGTATTCCTGCCAGCCGAGAAAGCCCTGCACGTTGTCGCCGGCTTGGAAATTCGGATTGCTTGACTCTTCGACAACGCCGACCGTGCCTCCCAGCATCACGCTTCCGAGCGGAATCGGCGCCATATACGATCCTTCTTCTCTGACCCATCCGCGATTCGCGGGATCGAGCGAGAGATAAAGGTTGCGAACGAGGACCTGGCCGTCCTGCAATTCCGGGACTGGTTCTTCAGCCCATTGAAAGTCAGATTCCTGGATGTTTCCGACCGGCCGCGCGGCTAGCCGCCACTGATGATTGATTCTCTGCGTCATTCGATTTTCTCCTTAAAAACCTGGGAGCGCAGGAGGCCTCGCCTGCTTGCTTACGAAATGGGCCTCTTATCAAAGTCCGGCAGGCGAGGCCTCCTGCGCTCCCAGGAGTCAAATTTCTCGTCGTGGCGGCGCAATGATGTTGGCCATCAACGTTCCGGCCACCAACGCCACCGCCGTCAAAATCATCTTGAACGTCGTATCAACTCCCGAAACGATCTTTTCGTCCATCAACGCCGTGAGGGCGCGAAAGCCCACGCTGCCGGGCACGAGCAGCAGAATACCCGGCGCCTGCGTGATGGTCGATGGCCGATCGAGCAGCCGCGCGTACCAATTGCTGGCTACGCCGACCGTCAATGCGCCGAAAAAGACGCCGATTTCCGGGCCAAAAAGTTTGATGCCCGCCCGGCTGCCGCCTACGGCCAGCGCGCCCGCGATCACGATCCACGGCGCGTCGCGCCAATGGGCGCGCAGCAGAACAGTCAAAGCCATCGGCATGGCGATCAGCGCAACGAACTCAGTCCATCCGGGTAATGCGGCGGCGCGGGCGATCTGAGGCGCGCCGACCAACAGTTCCGTGACCTCGCCGCCCACGGCCACGCCGAAACCGATTCCCAGAAAAACCACAAACGCGCCGTGGATCCGCGCCGTGCCCGAAGACAAATTCCGCGTGGAAAGTTCTATCAGAGCAGTCGTCAACGTCAGGCCCGGCATCAGCACGATCAATCCCGCGAGCGTGGCGGTGGATACCGCGTAAGGCCCGATGACGAATGTCAATAACCCGGCCAACACCGATGCGGCGCCCGCCGCCACAAATTCGAACACTCTGCCGAGTGATTGATACTTTCCCGCGATCAGTGACAGAAATCCTATGACCAGGCCGATGAAGGCCGATGCGGCGATCTCCATCAACCCGCCGCCCAGGAAACGCGAAGATGCGGCGGAGGCCAGGCCGAAGGCGATTACCGTAATCACTCTGCCATAACGACGAGGCGAGGCGAGGATGTCGTCAATCATCCCGGACCCTTTCGCCGGATCGAGCGCGCCGCGCAGCACGCGGGTCGTTACTTCATCCAGTTCCGCCAGTTTGCCCAGATCAACTTCGCCCGGCGTAACTCTCATCAGAAAGGTGCGCTGTTCATCCTGCGGCCCGAACGAAGCGAAGATCGAGGTCGGCGTCGAAAAGAACTGCCCCTGGAGGCCGAGCCGTACGGCCGCCTTCTCCATCACTTCTTCCAATCGATGGGCCGGAACTCCGTAAGTGTGCAGCGCGCGGCCGAGCCGGAGCGCGAAACCAACGGAGTCGCGCGATCCGGTAATCGATTCATCCGCGGGTTTCGGTTGTGGTTCGGGCATTGCGGGAAATTTCAGATTTGACGACCTATGATAGTTGAAAAACGTGTTACAGATCATCACATTGAAAAGTTAACTCGCGCCGAATCAGTACCGCGAGCGGTAGCGAGCGTGGCTCCTACAGAGGGCTATTTACGGAAGCCACGCTCGCTACCGCTCGCGGTACTGATTCGACTTTCAATGCGACGGTCGGTGTGACATATATCAGCTTCGAGAGCGCACTTTATCATATAACTCCGAAGCGCCGCGCCGACGCTTGCCATCGCTTCGCAAAACAGTCATATTCACTCGCAAGCCAATCCCCCTGCCATTAATGTGTTTAATGTGTTTTACCTTCAAAGGGAAAAGAAATGTCACAGATCAATCGGCGGCTGGTCATCAACGCTTCCGAAGTCGGCGAGTTCGTCTACTGCGCGAAGGCCTGGTATCTCAAACGCTGCGGCGAAGTCCCGCAAGGTTCACACCTGGACGAAGGCGCGGTTTTTCACGAAAAGCATGGAACAACGGTTTCGCACGCCGCCAGTTTGCGTAAGGCGGGAGAGAGGATTTCGCTCATCGGATTGTTACTGCTCATCGCGCTGGCATTGATCTGGTTCGCCAGCTAATGTCGAGATGAATCAATCAGTGATCTTCACAGTTCTGTTCGCCGGGTTTTTCCTGCTCGTCGTGATTGGGGTAATGCTGCTCACTCTTTCACGGCGCCTCAGACAAGAGAGCGGTATGCCGGAAGGCGAGGTGTTCTATGAGGACGCTTCGGGTCAGGCGCAAGAGCAGCTCTATTCGAAACGGCTGCTTATGGCCGGAAAGCCCGACTACCTGATGAAGGACCGAAACGGCGCCCTGATCCCGGTCGAGGTGAAATCGGGAAACGCTCCGCGCACGGGGCGGCCTCACGAATCGCACTTGATGCAACTCGCCGCCTATTTCCTACTGATCGAAGACGTCCTGCAATCCCCCACGCCCTATGGCCTGATTCGATACCGCAATCGAACCGTGCGAGTCGCCAATACGGACGAACTGCGCGAGCGGTTGATGAATGTGGTTGCGCAGATGCGAAAATTGATGGCGCGCGGCGCGCCACGTCGCAACCACAATCAAGCGCAGCGATGTTCCCGTTGCTCAATGGCTCACGCCTGCGATGAGCGGTTGGGATAAGGATGATGAGGCAACCGGGAAATCAGCCTATCTTGATCCCGATACTTTCCAGAAATTTCGTGGGCTTTTCACCGCCGATCAACGCGAACACATAATCATTCCTGATTCGCGCGGTTGCTCTGGCCGTTTTCGGATCGCGTTCGCGAGCGCTCATCAACGCGACTCCACCCGCAATGATCTCCTTGATGGTCTGGCCGAAGTAGGCTTTGACGCGGCCTTTGTCGATGCATTCGTAAATCAGCATTTTGTTGCCAAGCTTCAAATCGCTTTTGAAATTGCTGCGGATCAGCAGCGACACCGCGTTGTCGCGCCAGCCCACGATTTGCTTCCCCTCTTCCGAACGATACGCGGCCAGGTCGATCGCCGCTTCGATGGCTGAATTCCCTGCCCCGATGACCAGGATATGCTTTCGGGAATACTTATTCGGATCGGTCAATTTATATTTCACCCGCTTGTCTTCATAGGGTCTGGCAAGTCTCGGAATGTATTGGTTGCCGCACCGTTGGCAGAAGGTGTTTTCGCCGGCGCGGTTGGCTCCGCATTTGTTACAGAAATACGGCAAGACCATGGCTGTCGGAGTCACGGTGATCGTCAAATCTTCGCCGGCCACATCCAATCTCATCGGAGTGCCGCGATTGCCGATGGCCAGAACCACGCGGCGCGCGCGATATTTGACACGCTGCTTTGTCTTCTCCCGCTCGGTTTCAACGATGAACGTGTCGCCGTCGGGCATCACATCTTTGCAGCTTTCATATTCGTTGACGCTCAGGCTGTTCAAAAGCGCCGTTTCCATCCACGAAGCGATCATTTGCTCTTTCACCGCGCCCGCGCCGTCAAGCTTGATCCCGCCTTTCACCCGCTGGTCAACGGGATTGAAGTAGACGTATTTGCCGGCCTGGTAGGTCTGGTGAATCGTTCCGAGGATCTGGTCCTGTTCAATGGCGACGTATTTCAATCCACGCTCGGCGGCGAGCGCCGTTGCGGACAGACCGGCGGGGCCGATGCCGATGATTGCCACGTCGTAATCGGCGTTTCCGTTGCGCCCCATTCTCTTCGCATCTTCCCGGCGCATGTCTTCGACGACGCGCTCGATCACCGCGCCGCCTTCATTGATGGCGTTTTTGATCAGCGGCACGCCCGATGCGTCGCCGATCAGATAGATTCCCGGCACGTTGGTCATAAAACGCCCGTCGCGTTCCGGCTTCTTGCGTTCGAGAATCTTCTTGGTCGTGTTGACGACGATGCAGGACTTCGGCGCCGTCGGGCATTCGACCTGGCAGCTTGTGTCTTCCATGCATTGTTCGACGGCCACGGGAGCGGCCTTGCCATCGACGATTGCCAGCACATCGTGCGGACAGGCGTCCACGCAGGCGCGGCACCCGATGCATGTGGCGGCGTTGATCACCGGGTGCGGGTAAAACAATCCCTCGGGACTGAGCAAGGTCGGGAGCGGGTTCGACGCTTCGGAGTTGTTTTCACTGGCCGAAGTCTCGGCGGCCCGCATCTCTTCAATCACACGGCGCCGGCGTCGTCTGGTGTCGGCGGCGAGCATGGCAAAACCGGCGAGGAGAACGAAGAAAAGAAAGACGAGCCAGTCTCCAATCGACATTCCGCCGTAGCCGACTGGCAAACGAAGGACGAAGCCGACGAAAAGCAAAAGAGCGAATAAAATCGCGGTTACGATTAATTGTGATCGGTTCATCGCTCCATCCTGCGCAAACTCGTCCGCAAATCCTTTTCCTCACCGTGCTGCGAATGACAGGAGACGCACAAGGGAGAGCCTTGCCGCACACTGCCCGCACGATTCAACGCCCTATCGTCAAGAATCAAACGCGCATTTGTCGCTTGCGCTTCGGCCGCGGCCGACCCCGTGCCGTGACAGGCGGCGCAGGATTCACGCACGCCTTGTGTTACAGCGGCGCCTTCAAAACCCGCCGTGTGACAATCGGCGCAGTTGCCGCGTCCTCCCTGGCGGCCCGCGACGTGAATCAAATGGAACTGCTCTTTCAAATTGTATTGCGAAGCCAGGCCGGACAATTCCTTGCGCTGCCATTCGGCCTGCGAAACGCCGACCCACGACCAGCGCCCGTCAGTCAAGGGGTACCCGAACGCGCCTCCGTGCGGCGTTTTCAGTCTTTGGCCATTGAGCGGCGAAACGAATTCGCTGCCGTCACGATGGCAGCCGGCGCAGGCGACGTTGGCGATTACGGCCGGGCGAAAATCGCGCCCGTGATGTTCGCTGTGACAGGCGACGCACGTCAAAGAAGCTTTCAGGTGCTTCTCTGAAACCTCGGAATGAAAGGCGTTTGTGGTGTGACAACTGGCGCAGTTCTGATTCATCGAAAATTGGCTGGAATGGCAGGTTGCGCACGAAGCGGCTCCGGGGGCTTTCGCAATCGCCGGATTGATCGAAAGATCGCCGCGCGCGTGAGCGGTTGAAAGCGCGCCAGGCGAATAGACCTCCGTGAAAGCGAACGCGGCGGTAATCGCGAGCGCGGCCACAATCAGCGCGCCCCACACGAACAATGCGATTGGCCGGCCTGATTGCAGATCGTAGGTCGGATACCAGTTGAATTGCGCTTTGCCCAACCGCCGCCTGCCTTTCGATTTGAAAGGCGAATTGGCGCCGAGCTTTCCCTCTTCGCGTTTGCGTTTGTCCCAGAAGATTTTCAGCGCATGTTTCCCCTGCGGGACCAAACGACCGCTGAGCCTTCCCGTGCGCAACAAGCCCCTCATGCTTTTCGGCGCCGTCTCATCGCGCTGGAGTTGCGCCAGCCGGCCCGATCGGGGACGGCCCGGCTGGGCCTGATTCGGCCAGATTGAATCGAGCCTGATCGTTATGCCCTGATCCGTCGGCAGTTCCTCCTGGCTGGCGCCTGAAGCTTCGATGGGCGGAGGCTCGACGCTCAACTCGACTTTCAGGCGCAAATCGCCTTCGGCGCATTTCGCATGGAGAAAGAAAGGGCCGATTTGAATCAAATCTCCGTCGGCGAGCGGGCTCTGTCCGATCTGTTCATCATTGAGCAGCGTGCAGTTGTCTTCCGAAAGATTGAAGATTCGGTAATCGCCGTCGGCCCCTTCGATAGCCGCGTGCGCACGTGAAACGGCTGGATGGTCGAGCGCAAGGTCATTGCCGGTCAAACGGCCAAGCGTCAACCGTTCGCTTTCGATCACCACCGGATCGAGATCGAGGTCTTTGCGGATGACGATGAATTTGCTCATGGTGGTTAGTGGTTGGTAGTTGCTGGTTGGTGGATAGCGGGTGTCAATTAATCGAAGAGTGGGCATAAATCCTGGGAGCGCACGCGGCCTCGCGTGCTGGCTTACGGAGAGGGCACACTACGATAAAAGCAACGATTGAGTAAGCCAGCACGCGAGGCCGCGTGCGCTCCCAGGGGCAACGCCTTTTCGATATAGACTTTGATTTTGAAGGACTTTTATTTGCACACGCTTCAATT
>Ga0187894_10002518_pt1 | contig 21772 bp, 18 predicted proteins | sample GBC1701081metaG_FD_136650 | JGI IMG/M metagenome (GOLD analysis project Ga0187894, IMG submission 136650) | White microbial mat communities from a lava cave in the Kipuka Kanohina Cave System on the Island of Hawaii, USA - GBC170108-1 metaG ... | reverse complement strand
GCAGTTGGACCGGCCACACTTACGCAGCCGCTCGACCAGCGAGCCGCGCATGATGGGCTCGTGGCTGAGGTGCCGGATGCGGTCGCGGAGCAGTTGGCGTCGCTGCAGAAGGTCCTGGCGCTGTGACTTCACGTCTGAATCTGTAACACATAACCAGATACCGGCGCGAGCATTTTCTCTCCCGGCAGGCGGCTTGGCCCGCCCCACTCACCCTCGGTCAGCCGGCATTTCGAGCGGAGTTATGGTTGTCTTGGTCCAGCTGTTGGTCCGGGTGTTGGTGCTGCGGGCCGCGTGTGCTGCGTCCGGAACCGCGCGTGCCGCCGGCCTTGAGACCGCGGCCCGACGACGCCGGTCCCGTCGGGCTGCCACGCGGGGATCAGGTGGCGCTTGCTGTTTCCGATCAGATCGGCGCGGCCCATGCGATGCAAGGCCTCCCGCAGCAGCGGCCAGTTGTTGGCGTCGTGATAGCGCAGAAAGGCCTTGTGCAGCCGTCGCACGGCGAGGCCGCGCGGGACGTGGACATTTTCGCCGTCTCGTCGCACGCGCCGCAAAGGATTTTTCCCCGAATGGAACATCGCCGTCGCCGTCGCCATGGGCGACGGGAGAAACGCCTGCACCTGGTCGGCGCGAAAGCCGTTGCGCTTGAGCCACAGCGCCAGGTTCAGCATGTCCTGGTCGGTGGTGCCGGGGTGAGCCGCGATGAAGTACGGAATCAGGTACTGCTCCTTGCCGGCCTCCCGCGAGTACTTGTCGAACAGCGCCTTGAAGCGGTCATAGGAACCCATGCCGGGCTTGAGCATCTTCGACAGCGGACCCTCCTCGCTGTGCTCGGGCGCGATCTTGAGATAGCCGCCCACGTGGTGTGTGGCCAGCTCCTTGACGTAGGCGGGCGACGTCGCGGCCAGGTCATAGCGAAGCCCGGACGCCACCAGCACTTTCTTTACGCCCGGCAGCGCCCGCGCCTTGCGGTAAAGGCCGATGAGCGACGAATGGTCCGTGTCGAGGTTCGGGCAGATGCCCGGATACACACACGACGGCAGGCGGCAGGCCGCCTCGATCGCCGCGCTTTTGCACGCCAGCCGGTACATGTTCGCGGTCGGACCGCCCAGGTCGGATATGACGCCGGTAAAGCCAGGAGTCGTGTCGCGCACGCGCTCGATCTCGCGCAGCACGGAGGCTTCGGATCGATTCTGGATGATGCGCCCTTCATGCTCGGTGATGGAGCAGAAGGTGCATCCGCCAAAACAGCCGCGCATGATGGTCACGGAGAAGCGGATCATCTCGTAGGCCGGAATGTTGGCGTTTTCGTAGGCCGGATGGGGGCGCCGCGCGTAGGGCAGCTCGTAGACGGCGTCCATTTCCTTCGTGGTCAGCGGGATAGGCGGCGGGTTCAGCCAGACGTCGCGGTCGCCGTGGCGCTGCACCAGCGCGCGGGCGTTGCCGGGGTTGGACTCGACGTGCAGGATGCGCGACGCGTGAGCGTAAAGGACGGGATCACGGGCGACCGCATCGAAGTCCGGAAGGCGGATGACGGTGCGCTCGCGCTCCAGGCGCGGCTTGCGGCCCCGCAGCGGGACCAGCGCGGCATGAGCGGCGGCCCCGGCTACGTCGCCGCCGGGCTCACAGGGCGGACGGAGGTTCCCCGGCGCGGCCAGCCCGTACGGATCGCCGGGGGGCGCCAACGGGCCCGGGGTGTCGACGGACCGCGAGTCGATCTCGGAGAAGCCGGACGGCATTCCTGCGCGGACGAAGGCGGTGCCGCGTAGATCGGTGACGTCGCAGGGGGTCTCTCCGGCGGCCAGGCGGTGCGCGATCTCGACGATCTGGCGCTCGGCGTTGCCGTACACCAAGAGGTCGGCGCGCGAGTCCACCAAGATGGAGCGGCGCACCTTGTCGGACCAGTAGTCGTAGTGCGCGATGCGACGCAGGCTGGCCTCGATGCCGCCGATGACGATGGGAACGTCACCGAACGCCTCGCGGCACCGCTGCGCGTACACGATCACGGATCGGTCGGGACGGCGTCCGGCGCCCCCTCCCGGCGTGTATGCGTCGTCGCGCCGGATGCGTCGATCGGCGGTGTAGCGGTTGACCATGGAATCCATGTTGCCGGCGGTGACACCGAACATGACCGCCGGCCGCCCGAGGGCGGCGAACGCGTCGGGGCTGCGCCAATCCGGCTGCGCGATGATGCCGACGCGGAAGCCCTGCGCCTCCAGCAGGCGCCCCACCAGCGCCATCCCGAAGCTCGGATGATCGACGTAGGCGTCGCCGGTCACCAGGATGACGTCGCATCCGTCCCATCCGAGCTCGTCCATCTCGGCGCGCGACATGGGCAGAAACGGGGCCGTCCCGAAGCGCTCGGCCCAGTACTTGCGGCGGGAGAAGAGCGTGGAAGGGACCACGTCGGGGGACACGATCTGTCGCCCCGGCAAGACGGCTGGCGCTGCAGTTGGCGGCATGACGCGCTCCCGCGCTGCAGGCTACCACGCGGGCGATCTCGATCTGGTACCCTGCCGCGGTCCGTGCGCCTCTGGTTCTTCTGCGCCGTCATTGTGCTTGCCGGGTGTCAGCTCGTGCCGGCGCTCCGCGGCGGCGCGGCGGGGGCGGCCGGGCGCTCACACGATCCCAACCCAGGCGACGGAAACGGCGGCAACCGCGGAAGGAATGCGCGCGTGAAGCTCACTCTTGCAAACGGCCTCGACGTGATTCTGGAGGAGAGCCGCGCCGCGCCGGTGGTCGCCTTCCAGGCCTGGGTGCGCGTCGGATCCGCAGACGAGCCGCCGGAGCTGGCGGGCATCGCTCACGTGTTCGAGCACATGCTGTTCAAGGGAACGGCGAAGCGCGGGGTCGGCCAGATCGCGCGCGAAGTCGAATCTGCGGGCGGCGACATCAACGCCTGGACCAGCTTCGACGAGACAGTTTATCACCTGGTGTTGGCGAGCCGCTTCTTCGACACGGGCCTCGACATCCTGGCGGACACGCTGCAGAGCTCCAACTTCGACGCGGACGAGCTGGAACGCGAGCGCAAAGTGGTGCTCGAGGAGATCAAGCAGGGACACGACAGCCCGGACCGCGTGGCGTCGCAGCTTCTGTTCGCGACCGCGTTCCCCACACACCCCTACGGACGCCCGGTGATCGGTGACGAGACAAGCGTGCGTCGCATGACGCGCGAGGATCTCGTGCGCTTCTTCCACAGCCACTACGTGGCGCGGAATGTGACGCTGGTGGTGGTGGGCGACTTCGACAGCGCCCTCGCCGCCCGAAAGATCGACGCCGCCTTCGCGGGCATGCGCGCCGGCCGGCCCCCGGCGGCGCGCGCGCGGGCCACCGAATCGACGGCGCCGCGCATCGTGGTCAGGGCGGCGGACATCAAGGAAGCGCACGTCCTGCTTTCATTTCACACTCCGTCCATCACCCACGAGGACGTGCCCGCCCTCGATCTCTTGACCGTGGCGCTCGGGCAAGGGGACTCGAGCCGCCTGAATCTGGAGGTGGTGCGCAACCGCCAGCTTACGACCAGCGCCTACGCGTACATGTTCACGCCGCGCGACGCGGGGCTGATGGTCGTGGGGGCGTCGATGCCGCCCGGCCGCATCGACGAGGCCGCCCGCGCGCTCCTGGAAGAAACCCTGCGCCTGACACGCGAAGAGATCGCTCCCGACGAGCTGGCCAAGGCGCGCAGCAATCTGGAAAGCGACCTCGTCTACGACAAAGAGACCGTACAGGGTTACGCGCGGAAGCTGGGGTTCTTCGCCGCCATCGCCGGCGACGTCGGCTACGAGGACCGTTACTTCCACCGGCTGCGCCAGCTCGGGCCCGCTGATCTGCGTCGGGTGGCGGAGAAGTATCTGCGGCTGCCCGCGTTGACCCTGACCGCGCTGATCCCCGAAGCGAAGGAAGCCCGGCGCGCCGAGCGGGCGGCGCGCACCGAAGCCCGCCTGCGGGCCGTGGCCGCGGCCGCCGAAGCGCGCATCGTGCGGCGGTACGCGGCCGCATCGTCAAGGGCGGCGGTGGACGACGTCGTTCGCCTGGCGCTACCGTCGGGGATGCGGATTCTGGTGCTGCGCGACACCACCGTACCCACCGTCGCCATTCGCGGCGTGTGGCAAGGGGGCCTGCGCTACGAAGACGCGCGATCGAACGGCATCGCCAACATGATCGCCGCTCTGCTGGTGCGCGGGACGAAATCCCGCACCGCCGAACAGTTGATGACCGAGGTGGAGGGGATGGCGGGAGGCATCGGCGGCAGCGTGGGCCGCAACAGCCTGAGCCTGCACGCCGAGCTCCTGTCCCGGCACTGGGAGCGGGGCCTCGAGATTTTCGCCGACTGCGTGCGAAACCCGGCCTTCTCGGACGATGAGATCGAGAAGGAGCGGCGCATCGTCCTCGACGACATCCGCGCCCAGGAAGACAACCTCGGCCAGGCGGCGTTTCGCTTGTTCCACGCCACCTTCTGGAAGAAACACCCGTACCGCTTGGACGTCCTGGGCACGCGGGAATCGGTCTCGACGCTCACCCGGCGGCGTCTGCTGGACCACTATCGGCGGCACTACAGCCCGGGCGGCCTGACCGTCGCCATCGTCGGCGACGTGGATACGGCGCGGCTGGTGGCCAAGCTGCAGGCGTTGTTCGCCGACGTGCCGGCGCGGGCGGCACCCGAGGGCGCGCCCGTCCTCCCCGAGGAGCGGCCCCGCACCGACGCCGCGGAAGCGTTCGAATTCCTGCCCCGGCAGCAGGCGCACGTGGTGCTCGGCTATCCCGGAACCACCCTGACCAGCCCCGACCGGTTCACGTTCGACCTTTTGGCGCAGGTCCTGTCCGGACAAGGCGGCCGGCTCTTCGCCGAGCTGAGGGAAAAGCGCGCCCTGGCTTATCGGGTCAGCGCGTTTTCAGTGGAGGGCGTCGAGCCCGGTTACTTCGCCGTCTATCTGGCGTGCAGCCCCGAGAATCTGGAGGAGGCCGTGGCCGGCATTCGCGACGAGCTGCGCAAGATCGTGGACCAGGGCGTGACCACCGCCGAAGTCGAGCGCGCGAGGCGCTACTTGATCGGATCCCACGCCATCGGACTGCAGCGCCGAAGCGCCGTCGCCGCCGCGATGGCATTCGGCGAGCTGTACGGTCAGGGCTGGCAGGAGTACCGGCGGTACGCCGACCACGTCGGCAGAGTAACGGCCGACGATGTGGTCCGGGTGGCCCGCGCGGCGCTGGATCGCCGCCGCGAGGTCCTGGCCGTCGTCAAGCCGGAAGAAGCGACGCCGGCAGCCGCACGGCGCCTCGCGCGGTAAGCTCGCCAGCAGACGGACGGACGGACCACGGATCTTCGGCCATGGACGCGAGCACGCCGCACGACCCGTTGATTGGCGCCGTCGTCGGCGAGCGCTACCGAATCGTCAGCCGTCTGGGCGCCGGCGGCATGGGCGCGGTCTACCGAGCCCAGCACACGATGATGCGCAAGGAGCTAGCCATCAAGGTGCTCCGGCCGGAGCTCGGCGGCCTGGACGAGTTCGTTCGCCGCTTCGAGCGCGAGGCCGACTCGGTGAGCCGGCTGGCCCACCCCAACATCATCAGCGTCACCGACTTCGGTCGCACCGGGACCGGCGCTTTGTTCCTGGTGATGGAGCTTCTGGCGGGGCAATCGCTGACGTCCGCCATCGCGCGAGGTCCAATGCCCAGCGCCCGCGCGCTGTCGATCATCCGCCAGATCCTGCGCGCGCTCCATCACGCGCACGGGTCGGGTGTCGTCCACCGCGATCTCAAACCGGACAACGTCATGCTGGTGGAGCTCGGCGACGAAACGGATGTGGTGAAGATTCTCGATTTCGGAATCGCCAAGGTCACGGAGCCCGAGGCCGGAAAAGAAACGCTGACCCAGGCCGGCGTCATCTTCGGCACTCCCGAATATCTGTCGCCCGAGCAGGCGCTGGGCGAGTCGGTCGATGCCCGCGCCGACCTCTACGCCGCCGGCGTCATCTTGTTCGAGATGCTGACCGGCCGGCGTCCGTTCGATTCGGAGGACAAGATCAAGATCCTGTCCATGCACCTGTCGCAGCCTCCTCCCCGACCGAGCGTGGTGGCTCCGCGCGCCGACATCGCGCCCGCGTTCGAGCGCGTGGTCCTGCAGGCCCTGGAGAAAAGCCGCGAGCGCCGGTTCGAGGACGCGGCGGCCTTCTTGCAGGCCCTGGATGACGCCGCCCACCAGACGCCGCGAACCGTGCGCTCCCATCCCGAGACGGTGGCCCCACGCTGGACGTGGCGGGTGCTGCCGACGGCGGCGACGGCGGTGCTGCGGCGAATTCCCCAGCTCCCGCGGCGCACGCGAGCAGGGATAGGGATCGGCGCGGCGGGTCTGCTGGTGGTGCTGATCGTCGCCGTCGGCTCGGGTGATCATCGCGCGCTCGATGCGGCCCCGCCGCCCCCGACGCCGCCCGCCCCCGCCGTAGCGCCGGCCTTGCAACGGATCGAAGCTCTGCTGGGTGCGGGCGACGTCAACGGCGCGCGGGCGGGCATCGAACAGCAAATGGCGGAGCATCCACGCGACGCACGCGTCCGCTACCTGGCGGGGCGGCTCGCCTTCCTGCAAGCACGCCCCGGCGAAGGCCTCGGCGCCTACCGGGAAGCCATCGTCCTCGACGCGGGTTACCGAGGAGATCCCGTGCTCGTCAGCCACGTCCGCCGCGCCCTGGAAGACCCGCGCCACTCCGAGGCGGCGCTGGGGATGATGATCAACGCCATCGGGCTGCCGGCGCGCGACGCTCTGGCGGGCGTGGCCAACGAAGGCTACGACCTGGATCGCCGTCAGCGCGCCGCCGACGCCTTGGACAGAATGGGCGAAGGCAAGCTGGTCGACAAAGTCGAGCTTCTCGACCTGGGCCTGCGCAAGGCCGAGAGCTGCGAGGAGCGCAAGGTGATCGTCGGCAAGCTGCGCGATACCGGCGACGCCCGCGCCATCCCCATCCTCAAGGGCTTACGGCGCAACGCCGTGGATAACTTCGTGGCGCGGCTCGGCCTCGGATCCAGCAACGGCTGCCTGCAGAAGGAGCTCAAGGAGGCGCTCGACGGCCTGGAGGAGGCAAAGAAATGACGGCGGCAACCGCTCGCGCCAATCCGCGCAACCTGCTCACCAGCCTGGTGCTGGTTTTCCCACTGTTCCTCATCTATCAGGTGGGCGTCCTCTACACGCTGCCCATGCTGAACGGGGCGGACTTCCTCACCATCCTGCTCATGAGGAACGCGGGCTTCTCGGTCGCGCAGTACCTGATCTTCACCGCGTGCGTGGCCGCCGGCTTTTTTCTCACCGTCGCCGTCCTGCGGCGGACGCAAAGGTTCGATGGGCGGCTGCTGCTGCCGGTGCTCCTGGAAAGCGCGATCTACGCGCTGACCATGGGGTCGCTGATCATCCTGGTCATGACGAAGGTGTTCGGCATCTCTCCGCGGCTCGCGGCGGCGGCCGCGCCGAGCATCGCCGACGGGGGCCTTCTGACTCGGCTGATCATGTCCATCGGCGCCGGCGTCTGGGAAGAGACGCTGTTCCGCCTCGGGCTGCTGACCGCCTGCGCCGCCCTGTTCGGCAAGGTGCTGGGCATGCGTCGATTCGCCGCCGTTGCGTTGGCGTTCGTCGTTTCATCTCTAGCGTTCTCAGCCATGCACCACATCCCGCCCTACGGGGATCCGCTGCGCCTCGGGGTGTTCACGTTCCGCTTCCTCGCAGGGATCTGCTTCGGCCTGCTTTATTGGTTCCGCGGGTTCGCCGTGGCCGTCTACACTCACGCGCTCTACGACATCTACGTCCTGCTCATCCGGTGATCTGCTGATCTGCAACGATTCCATGCGAACCGCAGCGATTTGTGCCGCGCTGATTCTGGCGGTGGCCGCCGCCGCTTCTCGACGCGCGCATGCGGAAACCGGCAAGCTGAGGCAGGCGGTCACCGTGCGCGAGCGGCCCGGCGACACCTACCGCGTGATTGGCAAGCTGCCCGCCGGAGCCGTGGTGGACATCGCGCGCCGCAAGGACGACTGGATCAAGTTGGGGGGAGCCCGCGGGGGATGGATCCCGGCGAGCGCGCTCGGTCCCGCGCCCGTCTCATCGGAACGTCCGACGGCGGCGCCCGCTCCGCGCGCGGAACGGACTAAGCCTGCCAAGTCCGCGCCGGCGGCGAAACCCGACAAGAAGAAGGAGCGCCCACCCTCGTCGCCTGTTGCGGCCTCACCGGGTGGTGAAGCGTCCGAGATCGCCGATCCGGCGGCGAAGGATCAGAGCGCCCCGCCGCCGGTGGTGCAAGCCGCGAAGGAGGAGGGGCCTTCCGAAACCTCGCCGCCGCCACAGCCGGCGCCCTCCTCTGTCCCGGCGCGAGACGTCTCCCCGCCCGCGACGGCGCGGACAAAGCCCGCCGAGTCTTACGGCGAAGACGAGTTCGCGAGCCTGGAGGAGGTCAAGCCGAAGCGGCGGAACGACGCCACCGCCATGACCGCCGCCCCCAAAGCCGAAACGCCCGAAGCGGAGGCGTCCGCGGAGGACGAGGAGGCGGAAGAAGAAGACGCGGGCGAGGAACCCATCGTCCGCAAGCCGGCGCGACCGTCGCGGCCGCCAGCAGAAGATAGCGAGGACGAGGACGAGGAGGCGGAGGTCGGAGTAAAGACGGGACGGACCGGTCCGCTCTTCGACGTCTTCGCGGCAGGGGGATACACATCCTGGAGCGAATCCGTCACCGCCAGCGTGAATCCCGACGCGGTCCCGCTCAGCAACTTCAGCATCAGGACCGGGGCGTTCGGCATCTCCACCGGGATCGGCGCCGGATACAACGCCGGTGGATTCCTCCTTTACGCCGACGGCGCCTACCGCTACTTCGGCGCCGCCCCCGGCCTTCGCATCAGCGACCCCATGACCGGGAAGACCATCGACCTCACCGTCGCGTCGCACGGGGTGGACCTGGGAGCGCGCATCGGCGTGCGGACCAACCTGCTGGCGGTCTTCGCCCGCGTCGGGTGGACCTACACCCTCATCGAGCTCGACTACTCGGACCAGGCGCCTCTACCCTACGACCTGGTCCAGAGCGTCGTGGTCGGAGGCGGCGTCGACCTACTCTCACTGGGCTCGCGCGCCACATTGCGCTTGCGGCTCGACCGCGCCATCAGCCCGCGGCGCGAGCAGGATCCCGACCTGGCGGACGGGACCGGGCAGGTCAGCGTCTCGATGAACGGCTCGGGCCTTCTGACGCTCCGCTTGGCGCGCCCGCTCTCGCTGGTCGCCGGCGTACACGTCCACTACGTGGACACGCAGTTCGAAGGCGCCTCGCCGCGGCTCAAGAACGCGAGCACGACGGTGGATGACACCCACCGACGGACCACCGTCGTCATGGGGACGCTGGGTGTCGGCGTCTTCTTCTGAGCGCCGCCCCATGGACGTCCCCGTCTCACTTCGCCGGTGGTTCGTCGTCCACTTCGTGGCGGACCTGGCATTCGCGGCGCCGCTCTTGCTCGCGCCCGGCTGGCTGCTGCCGATGCTGGGATGGACGTGCGTGGACCCCGTGAGCGCGCGCCTGGTAGGCGCGGCGCTGATGGGGATCGGGGTCCAATCACTGCTCGGACGCCACGACAGTGCAGACGCCTTCCGTGGCCTCCTCGGCCTCAAGATCATCTGGTCGGCCTCCGCGATCCTGGGATTGATCCTAGCCATCATCGACGGGGCGCCGCCGGCGGCATGGGCCTTCCTGGCCATCTTCATCGCGTTCTGCAGCGTATGGATCCACTACCGCCTGCGCCTGCGGCCGGGACGGTCGTGAGGACCGCGCCGTCCGGTCAGTTCATCTTGTGATCGGGGGCGATGCGCGCGCTCATCACCACCACCTCGGCCGACACGCGTTCGATGCGCTTGAGGACGTCGGTCTGCTCCAGCAGCCACTGCCGCGTGGCCGGCGCCGCCACCAGCGCCGCCGCCAGAACGTCGGCCAGCTCGGCCGCGGTCTCCTGCGCCGCCACCACCTGGCGGAGCAGCTCGCCTCCCTCGGGAATCGCGTCCGCCAGCTGGCTGACCAGCGCGCGCAGGGAGGCGTCCGCATCCATCAGATCCGTCTCGTTCGGCTCAGGCCCGTCGGCGACGACGCTCGCCTGCACCAGGCGGTAAGGCGTATCACGGGGCAGCTCGCGATCGATGTGGATGCGCGCCTTGCCGCGCAGCACGAGGTTGAAGCGCCCGTCGGGCAGCTCGTGCGCCATGACGATCTCGCCCACGCCGGCGACGGGACGGACCGGGGGCGGGTCACCCGCCGCGTCTTCATCCGCGTCGATCAGCAAGCCCACGGCGAGAAACCGGTGAGACGCCAGAACGTCCCGCGCCATCTGGCGATAGCGCTCCTCGAAGACGTGCAGCGGCAGCAGCGCGTGCGGGAACAACACCACGTTCGGCAACGGGAAGAGCGGAAGCCGCTCCAGGGCGCGCGCCAGCGTGCGTTCGCTCTCGGCGGCTTCCTCCAACTCCACGGGTTTCACCCGAACACATCCACGCAAGATCCCGTCAGCACCGCCGGCGCGTCCATCGCCAAGAACAAGGCTACACGCGCGACGTCGTCCGCGCCCATGGCAGCCACGGCGCCCGGCATCCCTTCGTTCAACATCTCGGTGTCCACCGATCCCGGGCAGACCGCGTTGACGGCGATGCGATCGGGGCGCAGCTCTTCCGCCAGGGCGCGCGTCAATCCCACCACGCCGTGCTTTGCCGCGCAGTACGCGGTCAGCCCGGGCGTTCCCTGCCGCCCGGCGATGGATGCGATGTTGATGATGCGGCCGCGGCACACCTCGGCGGCTTCCGGCGCACGCCCGCCCTTCATGGCGGGTAGAAACGCGCGCGTTACGAGGAACGTCCCCTTGAGGTTGGCGTCCACCACGTTGTCCCACGCTTCTTCGCCGAGGGATTCGAGGGGCGCCCGCGCCACCACCCCGGCGTTGTTGACCAGGATCTGCGGTGGGCCCACGCGGTCGAGCACTTCGGAGGTGAACCGCCCCACGTCAGCGGCGCTGCGCACGTCGCACACGCTCACGAATGACCTCCCGTGATCCGTGGCGGCGCGGTCGTCGGTGCGGCTCGCGTCGACATGGCGCGCGCAGCCGGCGACGATCGCCCCCTCCCGCATCAAAGCGGCGGCGATGGCGCGGCCGATCCCACGCGACGCCCCCGTGACCACCGCCACCACGCCGCGCAGCCTCATCCTGAAATCCGGCCGCTGCCGACGCCCGCCAGCAGACGCGACTTGATGTCCGGCCGCTCGCTCATCTCCCCTACGAATGCGCTGGTCACCACCGCCGCCTCATCGTGCTTCTCCCCGGGAATGGACAGGCACATCTGCTCGGCCTCCATCACACAACCGGCGCCGGCCGCGCCCAGGCCCCGCCACAAAGCATCGGCGATCTGGTGAGTGGCCCGTTCCTGCAGAGTCAGCCGCCGCGTATGACAGTCGACCAGATCCGCGAGACGCCCGAATCCCGCCAGCTTTCCGCGTGGGATATACGCCACGTGGGCTTGACCTCGGTACGGCAGCAAGTGGTGCGGGCACATCGCATGAAACCGCAGGCCAGCCACCACCACCACGTCGGGATCCTTTTCTCCCACCACGGGATCTCCCAAGATGGCCGCTGGATCCATCCCGTAGCCGGTCAGGAACTCGCGCTGCCACAGTCGGGCCACCCGTTCCGGGGTATGGATCAAATCGCCGTCGGTCGACGGGTCCAGCCCGCACGCCCGAAGCATGGCCTCGATGGCGACGCGCAGGCCGGCCTCGTCCGACGTCGACCTGGGCACGACGGCCTTCAATCCAAGCGCTGCGGTGGGCGCGATATCTGCTCGTCCAGTGGCCGGCGCGAGCTGAAACCCGCGTCGACGGCGTGCCAGTAACCGATCTGTTTTTCGCCCAGCTTCCAGCAAAGCAGGATCTCGTCCTTGCCGCGACGACCGAAAAAATCGACCAGCCCCATCTCGATGTCCTTGACCTCTCCGCCCAGAGCCCGCACCTGGTCGATGGTCTCGCTCAGGACCTCGTAGTAGCCGCGAAACACAGCCTTGGCCTGGCGGACCTCGGCCGGACCCGTGTCGTTCTCCAGCACTTCCTCGCGGGTCACGCGAATCCCGGCGCGGTCGAGCTTCTGCTCCATGGCGCGTAGACCGGCGCGAAGCTGCAAGACCCGAACAAAGATCCGCTCCAGCGCGGGAATGAGCTTCTCGACTTCGCCGACCGTGAAATGGCGTCGGGGCATCGGCGATAATCTACACCAGAAAAACGGTCACACCCGCCGTTATGAAAACCAGCAGCCTCGCCTGACAAGTAGCCTTGCAGGCGGCGTTGGTGGTATCTAGTCGTCACCCATGGAAACGCTCACCGATTCGAACCTGATCATTCCGGTCCTCCTGCGGTGGGGCCACATCGTATTCGGCATCATCTGGATCGGACACCTGTATTTCTTCAACCTGGTCAACGTCCCGTTTCAGGGCGACCTGGCCAAGGAGCTGAAACCGACCGTCAACCCCAAGCTTCTGCTGCGCGCGTTCCACTGGTTCCGTTGGGGCGCGATGTACACGTTTGTCTTCGGTTGGACGCTGTTCATTTACAAGTACGTGGTGCAGGGACTGCTGACCGTCCCCGAGGGCGGCATGAGTCACCGCGCCATGTGGATCCTGTTCGGCGGACTGCTGGGCACCATCATGTGGTTCAACGTGTGGTTCGTCATCTGGCCGCGGCAGAAGCTGATCCTGGGCGGACTGGCCAGCGGGACGCCACACCCCGATGCCGCCAAGCTGGCCGCTACCGCCGGCAAGGCATCGCGCTTCAACACGTTCGCGTCGGGCCCCATGCTGTTCGGAATGATCGCGCCGACCCACTTCCCCACCATGAGCTTGCCGGCGCTCCTGGTGTTCACGGTTCTCGGCGTCGGCTTCTGGTTCGGCCTGATCAAGAAGTCATTCAAGATCCCCACGACCGTCTAAAGCTAAACGCGCTCAGAGGGGACTAGCCCATCAGCCAGGGCACCAGCACGCGGATCGCGAAGAAGGCGGCGATCAGGACGACCACCGTGATGCTGAGGGTCATGGCCACGCCGACCCAGAAGGGGCGCTGCTCCTCGGTCGGATGATCCGGCGGACCCGAGGAGGGGGGCGATGGCGGGGGAGGGGGCGGTGACGGTGAAGACGAAGGCGGCGCGGGCGGGCTCATGGAGGGCGCTGCGAGGATAGTCGACGGCGCGCGGAGCGTTCCAGGGTATACCCGGCCCATGCCGTTCACAGCGTCGGGCCGGGTGGCGCCCTTCGGCACTTCGATCTTCACGGAGATGTCCGCGCTGGCGGCGCGGCATGGCGCGATCAACCTGGGGCAGGGCTTCCCCGATTTCCCCGCGCCCGACTTCGTGAAGGACGCCGCCATCCGCCATATCCGCGAGGACCGCAATCAATACGCGGCGTCGGCCGGCGTTCCGCGCCTGCGCGCCGCCATCGCGCGGCGCTGGCGAGAGCGCCTGGGGCGTCCGATCGATGCGGAGACCGAGATCACAGTCGCGAGCGGAGCCACGGAGGTCCTGTTCGACGCGTGCGCCGGCCTCATCAACCCCGGCGACGAGGTCGTGGTCTTCGAGCCGTTTTATGACGCCTACCTACCCGACGTGCTCATGGCGGGGGGCGCTCCGCGCGTGGTCAGGCTTCACCCGCCCGATTGGCATTTCGACGCGGGAGAGCTGCGCGCCGCCTTCACGCGCAGGACGAGGGCTCTGATCCTCAATACGCCACACAACCCCACGGGAAAGGTCTTCACGCCGCAGGACCTGGATATCATCGCCGGACTCTGCCGCGAGCACGACGTGATGGTGATCTCCGACGAGGTTTACGCCGAGATCGTGTACGGCGCCGCCCGCCACGTATCCATCGCCAGCCTGCCGGGGATGTGGGAACGGACCTTGACCATCGACAGCATGGGCAAGACGTTCAGCGTAACGGGGTGGAAGGTGGGATGGGCCGTGGGACCCGCGGTGCTCAGCCAAGCCGTGCGCGCCGCCCACCAGTTCGTCACGTTCACCAACTCCGTGCCGTTCCAGGAGGCACTGGCGGATGCGCTGGACGCCGCGGACGCCATCGGCTTCTACCCGATACTTCGCGCCGAGTATGCCGCCCGGCGCGAGCTGCTGGCGGCCGCGCTGACCGCGGCCGGCATTCCGCCACTGCCGATCGATGGCGCCTACTTTCTGATGGCGGACATCAGTCGCACCGGTTTCTCCGACGACGTCAGCTTTTGCCGCCATCTGGCGTCCGAGATCGGAGTCGCGGCCATCCCGCCGTCCGCGTTCTACGTGAGACCGTCCATGGCCCCGTTGCTGGCTCGTTTCTGTTTCGCCAAGAAAGATGAGACCATCCGTGCGGCCGCCGGACGCCTCGAAAAGCTCCTCCGGCGAAGATGACGAGGATGAGATGAAAGAGATGAAAGGAAGTGCCATGCGCATGAATCCCTTGTCCCGGTCGATGATGTTTGCCGCGGCGATAGGGATCGGCGTGCTGGTGGGGCAGACCGCGACGGCGCACGCCCACCTGCGGCTTTCGGCGCCGAAGACCCGCTACGGCATCCCGGCCAATCCGGCCAGCGGGATTGACATGAAATACGCGCCTTGCGGCAAACAGAATGGGACCACCCGCGTCGCCGCCAACGTAACCCAGTTCCGTCCCGGCGAGACCATCATGGTCACCTGGGACGAAACCGTCAGTCATCCGGGCCACTATCGAATCGCCTTCGACGCCGACGGTCAGGACGACTTCAAGGATCCCACGAGCTTCACTGACATCAAGCAGCCGCCCTACATGCTGCCGATCCTGGCCGACGGCATCACGGACAAAAGCGGCACGATGGGGTACTCCCACCCAGTCACCTTGCCCAACATCGAGTGCAACAATTGCACGCTCCAAGTCATCCAGGTGATGACCGATAAGCCGCCCTTCGCGTCGGGCACCAACGACATCTATTACCAGTGCGCCGACCTCATCCTGGCGGGTCCGCCGTTGGGCGCCGAGCCCCGCAATGTCGACGGCTCGGTCGGCGGCGCGGACGCGTCCGCGGACGCCGGCTCCCAGGACGGCGGCACGGACCAGGGAGGTGCGGGGGATGCGGCAGGCGCCGGAGGCTCGGGTGGGGCCTCGGGCGTGGACGCCGCCACGACGGCGGACACGGGCGGTGGCGGTGGCGGCAGCGGCGGAGTCGGCGGCGGGGCGGGCGGTGGCGGCGGCGGGGCGGGCGGTGGCGGCCAAGGCGGGCCTCCGGGCGCCGATGCGGGAGCCGGAGCGGGCGGACGCGGAGGCTCCTCAGGTGGAGGTGGCGGCGGGGGATGCGCCGTCGCTCATCGTCATCGATGGGCGACATCCGGCGATCTGCCTTCACGTTTGCTCGTGCTAGGGCTCGTCGGCGCGGCCCTGGCTGGTCTGGCGGGCCGGCCCCGGCGGCGGCGCCGCCGCTACTCCCAGGCGTCGTAAGTCTCGAACTGCATCGAGTACGTTGCGCGGCCCTGGGTCGCCGAGCGCAGGTCGGTCGAATAGCCGAAGATGCGACGGAGAGGAATCTTCGCCGCGATCACGCGCTGCTGTCCGCGGAACCCGACGTCCTCGATCTGCGCGCGGCGCGCGTTCAGATCGCCGAGCACGTCGCCCACGCTGGCTTCGGGGGCAATGACCTCGACCTTCATGATGGGCTCCAACATCCGGGTGCCTGCGCTGCGGCACGCATGACGAAGCGCCTCGGCGACCGCCGCCTTTTGACCGCCGGGCGTCGATGCCTCCGGGCGGTACTCGATGGCGGTCACCACGACCTCGACGTCCTCGATGGGGTAACCCTGCGGACCCGACCGGGTGGCGTCGCGCGCGCCTTCCAGGGCGGCGTCCAGAATGGCCTGCGGGGGCTCGGGCGGCCGGGGCGCGCCAGGAGCCACCTCGGGCCGCGTGAGGGCCAGCCGAACCAGGTTCCCTGCACGGCGCGGCCGCGGCTCCACATGGACGCGGGCGTGGCCGAAAAGCGGCGCATCGTCCACCACGCGCTCGAAGCGCGCTTCCCCGTCCGCGGGCCGCGCGAGCGTCTCGCGGTACACCACCTGGGGCCGTCCCACGCTGGCCCCCACGCCGTACTCGCGGCGTAAGCGGTCGACGATGATGTCGAGGTGCAGCTCTCCCATGCCACGGATGATGGTCTGCCCGGTCTCCACGTCTTCGCCGAAACGAAACGTAGGATCCTCGTCCGCCAGCTTGCCGAGCCCGAAGTCGAGCTTTTCCTTCTCCGCCTGGGTGGCCGGCTCGATGGCGCGCGATATCACGGGCTCGTAGACGTCGATGCGCTCCAGGTTGATGGGCGCCTTGGGCGAACAGATGGTGTCGCCCGTGCCGGCATCACGCAGCCCCATCGCCGCCACGATGGCGCCCGCGCTCGCCCGCTCGATGCGCTCGCGCCGGTTGGCATGCACGGAGAACAGGCGCGCCACCTTCTCGTTCTTGCGGGTGCGCGCGTTCTGCACGTCGTCGCCCGGCCGCAGCACGCCCGAATAGAGACGCAGGTACACGGTCTTGCGCCCCTCGTCCATCGCCACCTTGAAGGCCAGCGCGCACAGCGGCGCCGCGTCGTCCGGCGGGCGGGTCGCGGGCTCGTCCGTGCCCGGGACGACGCCCCGGACGGGCGGCACGTCGGTGGGCGCGGGCAGGTAGTCGCACACCGCATCCAGCAACGGCTGCACGCCCTTGTTGCGCAGCGCCGCTCCCGCGAGCACCGGGACCAGGGCGCAACTGATCGTGCCCTTTCGGATGGCCGAACGCAGCGCGGCCTCGTCGATAGGCTTGCCCTCCAGGAAAGCCGTCGCGATGGCGTCGTCGATGTCGGCGGCCGCCTCCACCAGGCGGTCGCGCGCCGCCGCGACCTCGGCGGCCATGGCGGCCGGCGGCTCTTCCACCGCCGGGGGATCGTTCTCGTCGCCGGTGAAGATCAACGCCTTCATGCGCACCAGATCGACGACTCCGGTAAATCGCTCCTCGGCGCCGATGGGCAGCTGAAGCGGGACGGGCCGGGCCCCGAGGCGCGTCGCCATTTCGTCGACGACGGCGCAGAAATCTGCCCCGGGGCGGTCCATCTTGTTGACGAAGCACAGCCGCGGGACCGCGAACTTGTCGGCCTGACGCCATACCGTCTCGGACTGCGGCTCCACTCCCGATACGCCGCAGAACACGACCACCGCGCCGTCCAGCACGCGCAGCGAACGCTCGACCTCGATGGTGAAGTCGACGTGGCCGGGAGTGTCCACCAGATGGATGTCGTGGCCCCGCCAGTCGAACGATGTCGCGGCGGCGGTGATGGTGATGCCGCGCTCACGCTCCTGCGGCATCCAATCCATCTGCGCCTCCCCGTCGTGGACCTCGCCAATCTTGTGAATCCGACCCGAATGGAACAGAAACCGTTCCGACACCGTGGTCTTCCCCGCGTCGATGTGGGCCACGACGCCGATGTTGCGAACGCGGGTGATCTTGGGCGCGGCAGCAGCCATGGGGCGGGGAAGTATACTCGGCCTCTCGGTGCGCCCCGGGTGCTAACATGACGGGCTTGCGTCGCCGATACGGCTTTTACGCCTGGGGGCTCGCCGCATTCGCCGTCGCCGGCGCACCGGGGCCGGCGTTGGCGCAGTCTCCTTCCGATGCGGGCGCGGGTGCCGGCGCCCGTGCGAGCCAGGCTCAGGCGGCTCTCGCCAAGGGTGAAGCGCTCCTGCAGGACAAGCGCTTCGGGGAAGCCGCCGCGAAGCTCGAGGAGGCCATCGCCGCCGATTCGACGCTGGCGCCCGCCTGGTACAGCCTGGCCTATGCGCGTCGGCGGGCCGGCCGCTGCGACCTGGCGATCGTCGCGTACCGCAAGGTCAGCGAGATGCGCCCGGGTGAGGCCGATCCGTATTATGGCCTGGGACTTTGCCTACGCGAGCTGGGCGATCGACCTGGCGCCATCGCGGCCCTCGAGACTTACGTCGCGCGCGAGCGACGCGCAGAGTCGCAGAAGTGGGTGGATCGGGCTCGCCGGGAGATGGCCGCCATGCAGGACCAGCCCGCCCCCGCTCCGGCCGCCGCGCCGCCCCCGGCCCCGCCGCCCGCGGACAAATTCACGGCCGCGCCGGCCGCCGAGGACGTCTCGACGATCATGAGCCGCGGCGACGCGGCGATGGCCGAGGGCCGTTACCAGGACGCCGCCGAGATGTTCGAGCTGGCCGCGCGCAAGGCGCCCTTACGGGCCGAGCCGCGCTATCAATGGGGGATCGCTTTCATCCTCATGGGCCGCTTGTCGGACGCCAGCGCCGCCTTGGCCGACGCCATCCGGCGGGACGGGGCGCACGGGCTCGCGCGCGACCGACTGGCGCAGGTGAAGAAGAAGCTCCGCGCCACGCAGAGCGGAGAGGCGTTGCCGAGCGCGGCCACCCAAGCCAGCGATCACCTGCGCGCGGGTCGATACGCCCTCGCGGAGGCGGAAGCGGACAGGACCCTCGGCACCTGGCCGGACGCGGCCGACGCCCTTTGCGTGCGGGGACGCGCCCGCCTGGAGCGCGGCGCGGTCGAAGACGCGCGGCGCGACTTCCTGCACGCGCTCGCCATCGCGCCTGCGGACGCCGCCGCCCTGCGCGGCCTATCGGACACCTACGCTTTCGACGGAGATCGAGAGCGCGCCGCGTACTACCTGGAGCTTCACTGCGACGCGGCACCGGCCGCCGATCCCACCGCCGCCGCCCGGATTGCCCGTCAGCTCCACGAGCTGCGCCGGTAAGATCGGCGCCGCGCGCGGGGCGTATCAGAGCCGTCGGCGGCGGCGCCTGATCCGGCTGCGCGCGCCGAGCAGCGAAAGGATCAGAGTCCCCCCGAAGACCGCGGCGGCGATCTCGGCGGCCAGACGCGCGTGGGGCTGACCGCGCCCGTCGAACACCACCGCCAGCGTGACCGACACCGCGCCCAGGCCTCCCCACAGAAGCTGCTGGCCCACGTCGTAAACCAGACGCGCGCTGTCCTCCAGATTGCGCACGCGCGTCTCGATCTCGCCGCGGATGGCGCGGTCCATGAAGCGCTTCATCTCGCCCGGCAGCGCCAGCACCGACAGCGCCATCTCACGCGAGGCGTCCACGACGGCGTCCGACCATTCTTTCTTGCCCCCGAGCAGGAATTTCTCGACGTAGGGCGCGATGATCACCGTCGGGTACATCTCGGGATCCAAGGTGGTGCACACGCCGAGCAGAAGCAGCAGCGTGCGCTCCAGCAGGATCCACTCCTTGGGGATATGGAATGCGTCGCGCAAGTCGGCCAGCGTGACGTTGAGCTCGCGCAGGTCGAGCAGGCTGCCCACGCTCTTTTCGGGATCGAACCGGATGTCCTTCAGCGACCAGCCTTCGACCCGCATCTCCGAGCGGAACTTGTCGTGGAAGTACTCCACCACGCGGTCGAACACCTCCGGATCGGCGCGCCGCGAGATGAAGCCCATGTCCTTCATGGCGTTGACGATGCGCGGCGTGTCACGCGTCATGGCGCCCTGAAGGAACGACACCATCCCGCGCTGCATGCCTTCGGACACCGTGCCGGTAGCGCCGAAGTCCAGGAAGACGATCGCGGGCGCGGCGGCGCCGTCGGCCGGCGCGCGCAGCAGCAAATTCCCCGGATGCGGATCGGCGTGATAGACGCCGTCGATGAAGATCTGCTGGCAGTACGCTTCGACGCAGACACGCGCCGCCTTGCGCCGGTCGATGCCTTGGGCTTCCAGGCGCCCCAGGTCTGACGCCTTGATCCCATCCATCCACTCGGTGGTAAGTACCCGGGCGGTCGAGTAGTCCGTCATGACGCGCGGGAACAAGACGTCCTTGCGGCCGCCGAAGTTTGCGGCGATGCGCCCGATGGCTTCGGCCTCCTTGCGGTAATCGAGCTCTGTCAGCACCATCTCGCGAATCTCACGGTAGATGGTGTCGAAGCCGTAGTCGGGCATGAACCAGCGCAAGATCGCGAAGATGCGGCGCATGGCATGGAGATCGGTGCGGACGATCTCCTCGATGTCGGGATATTGCACCTTGACCGCGACCTTCTCCCCCGTCGGCAGCCGCGCCAGGTGCACTTGGCCGATGGACGCGGACGCCACGGGACGCGGATCGAGCTCGGCGAACACCTGCGAGGGCGGCCGATGCCCCAGCTCCTCCCGCAGGCGGGCCTCGATGTCCTCATAAGGACGCGGCGGGACCCGGTCTTGAAGCTCCTCCAGCTCGTCGCGAAACGCCTGGGGCAGGAAGTTGGCCATGATGCTGATGAGCTGCCCCACTTTGATGAACAGCCCCTGCAGCCGCAGGATGCCTTCCTTGATTCGCCGTGCGTTGCGACGATGACTCTCGAGGCTGACTCGTGCCATCGCTTCCTCGGTACGAAAGCGCGCCTGCACCGCCATCCACAAGTAAGACAGGACCACCTGCGTGGTCACGAAGTACGCGCTCAGCAGGCGCCGTCGCAGCGCCACCGGGCGCGATGAAGGGGCGGCGGTGACAGCTCCGTCGGTGGGCGGCGGCCCGTTCACCGGGAAAGAATAGGGCCGTTCTCGACCGGCCGCCAACCGGGCGCTAACCTCCCGCTATGGTCGACGACCGCGAACCAGGCGAGGTTCCTGCAGAGGTTTCCGGCGGAGAGGATGCGGGCATGTCGGAGGAGCGCGGGGGGGGGATCTCGGAGCTGGTGCGGCGCGCGGTGTCTGCCGGCGTGGGGGCCGCGGCTCGCTCCAAAGAAGACATCATGCGGGTGGCGGCGGGCGAGATGAGGAGCTGGCTCGATAAGCTGAACCTGGAAGACGAGATCGCCAAGGCGCTGTCGAAGATGGTCATCGAGGTCAAGACTGAGATCCGTTTTCGCCCCGCGGAGAACGGCAAGCTGGTCCCCGACACGGTGAACGACGTCAAGATCAAGCCGGGCCCCGCGCCCGGCTCCTGAAAATTCCGGCCCGAGGCGTGCCGTCCCCAAAGGACTTGCAAACACCCTCGGACATCCGCGAACTTAGGGGGCTCCCCGCATGTCTATGTCAGCCTCGCCGGATGCGATCGCCCCTCCCCCGCTGACCGCGTGTGGCTACACGCACCCGGGGCGACAACGCGAGGACAACGAGGATGCCTTCGGTGCGTTCCTGGACGAGCGGCTGTTCATCGTGGCGGACGGAATGGGCGGGCGTGCCTCGGGCGAGGTGGCCAGCCGTCTAGCGGTGGATGAAATCGAGCGGTTCTTCCGCAGCCACCACGCGGACCCGCGCCAAGCGTGGCCATTTTCCGTGGACCGCACGCTGTCGCTGGGCGCCAACCTCCTGCGCGTCGGCGTGCAGGTGGCGAACCAATCCATTCGCAACGCCGCCAACGGCGATCCAGCCCGCCACCGCATGGCCTGCACGCTGGTCGCCCTGGCGGTCGGTGATTCGCAACTGAGCGTCGCGCACGTGGGAGACGCCCGGGCGTACCGGATCCGGGGCGGCGCCATCAAGCGCCTGACGCGCGACCACTCGGTCTTGGAGGAAATGCTGGCGGCGCGCCCCGACATGACGCCCGACGAAGTGAGCGGCTTCGCCCACAAGAACGTGGTGACCAAGGCGCTCGGCAGCAAAGCCGACGTGGAGCCGACGCTCTACCTCAACACGTTCGAGTCGGGGGACATCTACTTGCTCTGCTGCGACGGCCTCTGGGGCTCCGTCCCCGACGAGAGCATCGGGGCCATCGTCACTGCCACGGCAGATCTGGAGGAAGCCTG
>Ga0187894_10002517_pt1 | contig 21775 bp, 21 predicted proteins | sample GBC1701081metaG_FD_136650 | JGI IMG/M metagenome (GOLD analysis project Ga0187894, IMG submission 136650) | White microbial mat communities from a lava cave in the Kipuka Kanohina Cave System on the Island of Hawaii, USA - GBC170108-1 metaG ... | reverse complement strand
GGTCGCCGGGCTGGTCGAACGCGGTCTCGTCGCGCGCGGCGCCGACGCGACCGACGGCCGCGGCGTGCGGCTCGCGCTCACCCGCGGCGGCGAGCGGCTGTGCGAGGGCCTGATCCGCGCCGCGACCGAGCGCAATGCCGCGTTCCTGGATGCGCTCGGCCCGCACGAGCGCGAGTGCCTCGAGGGCGCGCTGAAGAAGCTCGGCGACCGGGCGCGCGCGCTCATCGACGAGGAGAAGGTGCTGGGGCAACGGAAGAGGAAGCGCTGATGCCGTTCCAGACCCGCATCACCGAGCTCCTCGGCATCCGCTACCCGATCGTCCAGGCGGGGATGAGCTGGGCGTCGTCGAACGCCGAGCTCGCGGCTGCGGTGTCGCAGGCCGGCGGCCTGGGCGTGATCGGCGCCGGCCCGATGTACCCGGAGGATCTGCGCGCGGCGATCCGCAAGGTCCGCGCGGCCACCGCGAACCCGTTCGCGGTCAACGTCCCGCTCTACAACCGGCGCGCCGCGACCTTCCTCGACATCGTGTTCGAGGAGCGGGTGCCGATCCTGATCGGCTCGCAGGGCGGGCCGAAGCAGCACCTCGCGCGGTTCAGGGAAGCCGGCGTCAAGTGGCTGCACGTGACCGCCTCGCCGGTCCACGCGAAGAAGGCCGAGGAAGCGGGCGTCGACGCGGTGATCGTGGTGGGAGTCGAGGCGGGCGGGCATCCGCCGCCGGACGAGGTCGGGACGCTCGTCGTCGTGCGCGCGGTCTGCAAGGCGGTGAAGATCCCGGTCATCGCCGGCGGCGGCGTCGCCGACGGAGCGGGCATCGCTGCGATGTTCTGCCTCGGGGTGGACGGGGTGCAGCTCGGCACGCGCTTTCTCCTCACGCCCGAGTCGAACCTGCACCCGGCCTACAAGGCGGCGGCGCTCGCCGCGGACATCGCCGGCACGACGCTGGTCGGCCGCGGCAAGCTGCCGATCCGCGTGCTCAAGAACGACTTCACCGGCGAATACGACGCCGCGGAGCGGAGCGGGCAGCCGGAGGAAGCGCTGAAGGCGATCTACGAGACGAGCACGCTCAAGCTCGCCGCGCTCGACGGCGACGTCGTGCGCGGCAAGGTCGAGGTCGGGCAGTCGGCCGGGCTGATCGACGAGCTGGTGCCCGCGGGCGAGCTGGTCGGGCGGCTCGTGGCCGAGTTCGACCGCGCGGCGGCGCGACTCGCGGCGCTGCGGCCGGACGTCGAGGCGACCTGACGGAGCGCGAACCATGCCGGAGCTGCTGACCGAGGACCGCGGCGCGGTCCGCATCCTGACGATGAACCGGCCGGAGAAGCGCAATGCGCTCAACAACGCGCTGACCGCGGCGCTCCTGGAGGGCCTGCGCGCGGCCGACGCGGACGACGCGGTGAACGCGATCGTCCTCACCGGGGCGGGCCCGGGGTTCTGCGCCGGCGCGGATCTCGCGGAGTTCAAGGACCTCACCGCGGAGAACCAGCCGCTCGTCGAGCGGCGCGCGCAGCTCACGATGAGCCTGCACGAGATCTTTCCGCGACTGACGAAGCCGGTCGTCACCGCGATCAACGGCGCGGCCATGGGCGGCGGCGCGGGGCTCGCGCTCGCCGCCGACCTCGCGCTCATGGCGGAAAGCGCGAAGCTCGGCTACCCGGAGGTGAAGCACGGCATCGTCGCGGCGATCGTAATGCCGAACCTCGTGCGCCAGGTCGGGCGGAAGGCGGCGTTCGAGCTGCTCGCGACCGGCCAGCCGGTCGGCGCGCGGCGCGCGCTCGAGCTGGGGATGGTGAACCGCGTCGTGCCCGACGCCGAGCTGATGGCCGCGGCGCTCGCGCTCGCGGGCGAGCTGGCCGCCGTGAGCCGGCCGGCGATGGCGACGACGAAGGCGCTCTTCCACCAGGTGACCGAGCTGCCCTTCGGCGAGGCGCTCGCCACCGGGCGCGAGGCGAACAAGCGCATGCGGGCGTTCCGCAAGTGAGACCGCTCGAGCCGATCACCATCCTCGACCTCTCGCGGGTGCTCGCGTGCCCGTTCGCGTCGATGATCCTCGCCGAGCTCGGCGCCACGGTCATCAAGGTCGAGCAGCCGCGCATCGGGGACGAGACGCGCACCTTCGAGCCGTTCGTCGGGCACGGCGGCGGCGTGGCCGGGAGTGCGCCCGGAAGTGCGCCCGGGAGTGCGCCCGGGAGTGCGCCCGGAAGTGCGCCCGGGAGTGCGCCCGGGAGTGCGCCCGGAAGTGCGGCCGGGAGTGCGCCCGAGAGCGCGTACTACTTCGCGGTCAACCGCAGCAAGCAGTCGATCACGGTGAACCTGCGCTCGCCCGAAGGGCAGGCGGTGATCCGCGACCTGGCGCAGGGCGCCGACGTGCTGATCGAGAACTTCCCGGTCGGGACGCTCGCGCGCTACGGACTCGGCCAGGAAGCGATTCGCGCCGCGAACGACCGGCTCGTCTACGTCTCCTGTACCGGCTTCGGCCAGAGCGGGCCCTATGCGCACCGCAAGGGCTACGACACCGTCTTCCAGGCGATGGGCGGGATCATGAGCCTCACCGGCGAGCGCGGCGGCGCACCGGTGAAGCCGGGGCTGCCGGTGGCCGATCTCACCTCCGGCCTGTGGGTCGCGATCGCGATCCTCGCCGCGCTCGCCGGCCGGGCGACGACGGGGAAGGGCGGCTACGTCGACTTCTCGATGATCGACGGGCAGGTCGCGCTCCTCACGCTCGCGGCGGCGCGCTGGTTTGCGCTCGGCGAGGTGCCGCCGCGCCTGGGCACCGAGCATCCGGGGCGCGTGCCGTCGGCGACCTTCCGCTGCGCCGACGGCGGCTGGCTGCACGTCACCGCGAGCGACCAGCACTGGCTTGCCCTGTGCAAGGTCCTCGGGCTGGAGCAGTGGGGCAGCGACCCGGGTCTCGCCGCGAACTCCGACCGCGTGCGCCGGCGCGAGGAGGTGATGGCGAAGCTCGGCGAAGCGATCGGCAGGCGCGGCCGGGACGAGCTCGGCGCCGCGTTCGACGCCGCCGACGTGCCGGCCGGGCCGGTCAAGGCGGTCGACGAGGTGCTCGCCGACCCGCACACGCTCGCGCGCGGCATGGTGGCGAGCTTCGCGCACCCGCAGGTCGGCGAGTTTCCCTGCCTGCCGGTGCCGCTCAAGTTCGAGGGTTGGGACGACCCGCAGGTCGGCCGCCCGCCGCTCCTCGGCGAGCACACCGAGCGCGTGCTCGCGGAGCGCCTCGGCTACAGCCGCGAGCGGATCGCAGCGCTGCGGGAGGCAAGGGCGATATGACCGACCCGGTGCGCTACGCGGTCGCGGACGGCGTCGCGACGATCACGCTCGACCGGCCGGAGAGCCGCAACGCGCTGAACAGCGCGATGTGCGAACGGCTGCTGCGCGCCGCGGCGGACGCCGCGGCGGACGAAGGCGTCCGCGTCGTCTTCGTGCGGGCGAACGGCCCGGTGTTCTGCGCCGGCGCCGACCTCAGGGAACGCAAGGAAATGAACGAGGACCAGGTGCGCGCGCGGCGGTTGAAGGCGTTCGCCGCCTATGACGCGCTCGAGCGCCTGCCGATGCCGGCGATCGCGGTCGTGCACGCGGCCGCGGTCGGCTCCGGCTGCGAGATCGCCGCCGCCTGCGACTTCATCGTCGCGACGCCGGCGGCGTCGTTCCGCACGCCGGAGGCGCTGTGGGGCACGGTCGGTGCGACCCAGCGCCTGCCGCGCGTGCTCGGGAAGCGCCTCGCGAAGGACCTGATGTTCACCGGCCGCACCCTCGGGGCCGCGGAGGCGCAGGCCGCCGGGCTGGTGAGCCGCATCGTCCCGGCCGACGGGCTGGACGCCGCGCTGGCGGAGATCGCGCAGACCATCGCGGCCGCGCCGCCGGCCGCGCTGCGGCTCGCGAAGCGCTGCATCGACCGCGGCGTCGAGCTCGATCCGCGCGGCGCGCTCGCGACCGAGCTGCTCGCGATCGAGGAGAACCTCGCGGGCGCCGACTGGCGCGCCGGCGTGTCCGGATTCGGCGACAAGGGATGAGCTGGACTCCGCGAACCCTGCGCGAAGCGCTCGCCGCGAGCGTCGCGGCGCGCGGCGACGCCGACGCGGTCGTGACCGGGCGCGCGCGGCTGTCGTGGCGCGAGCTCGAAACGGCGGCGTGGCGCGTCGCGAAAGGGCTGCACGCGCGCGGGCTGCGACGCGGCGACCACGTCGGCGTGCTCATGGGCAACGACGAGAAGTGGCTCGCGACCTTCTACGGCGCGGCGCTCGTCGGCGCGGTGACGGTGCCGGTCAACACGCGGTTCAAGGCGCCAGAGCTCGCGTTCTGCCTGAAGCAGGCCGACTGCAAGGCGCTCGTCCTCGCCGACCGGTTCCTCAACATCGACTTCGCGGCGTCCTTGCGCGAGGCCGAGCCGGCGGTCGACGCGGGGCTCCCGGGCGCACGGCTGCCGCGCCTCGAACACGTCGTCGTGGTCGGCGCGGACGTGCCGCGGGCGGACGTGCCGCGGGCGGGCGTGAGCTGGGAGGCGTTTCTCGCCGCCGGCGACGCGGTCGGCGAGGCCGCGATCCGCGACGCCGCGGGCGCGGTGAAGCCCGACGACCTGCTCCTCATTCAGTTCACCTCCGGCACCACCGCCTACCCGAAGGGCGTGATGCTCACCCACGACAACATGCTGCGCGACGCCTGGGCGGCGGGATCGCGCATCGGCGCGCGCGCGGACGACCGGTACTTCAACTGCCGCCCGTTCTTCCACGTCGCCGGCACCACGCTGTCGGCGCTGGTGTCGCTCGTCTTCGGCGCGTGCCTCGTGACCCTGCCCACGTTCGAGGCCGGCGCGGCGCTCGCGCTGATGGCGCGCGAGCGTTGCAGCCTGATCTCCGGCAACGACACGCTGTTCCAGCTCCTGATGAGCCACGCCGATTGCGACCGGTCGAAGCTCGCCTTGCGCGGCGGCTGGGCCGCGGCCGGGCCGGAGACGATGCGCAGGATCGTCGAGGTGCTCGGCATCGGGGCGATCTGTGCCGCGTACGGCCTCTCCGAAGCGTCTCCCAACGTCGTGATGAGCGACTACCGCGACCCGCTCGAGCTGCGGATCGCCGGCCTCGCCCGCCCGCACGAGGGCGTCGAGCTGCGGATCGCCGATCCGCACACGCACGCCGCGCTGCCCCCGGAGACGGCAGGCGAGATCCAGGTCCGCGGCTGGAGCGTGATGCGCGGCTACTACAACAACCCGGAGGCGAACGCGCAGGCGTTCACCCCCGACGGCTGGCTGCGGACCGGCGATCTCGGCTCGCTCACCGCCGACGGCCGGCTGCGGATGACCGGGCGGCTGAAGGACGTCTTTCGCGTCGGCGGCGAGAACGTCGCGCCGGCGGAGGTCGAGGAGGTGCTGCTCGCGCACCCGGCGGTCGCCAACGCGCAGGTGATCGGCGTGCCCGATGCGCGGCTCGGCGAAGTCCCGGCGGCCTACGTCACGCTGCGCGCCGGTGGGGCGGCGACCGAAGGCGAGCTCATGGCATTCGCAAAGACGCGGTGCGCGAACTTCCGCGTGCCGCGGTACCTCTGCATCGTCCCGGACTTCGAAGCGATCGGGATGACCGCGAGCGGCAAGGTGCAGAAGGCGAAGCTGCGCGAGCACGCGCTGCGCGAGCTCGGGCTGGGCGAAGCAGGGAAGGAGTGAAGGAGTGAAGGGATGATCACGATACGTGCGCTCGCGTTCGCGCTCGGCGCGGCCGCGGCGGCCGGCGCCGGAGCGCAGACCTATCCGGCCAAGCCGGTCACGCTGGTGAACGCATTCCCGCCGGGCGGCGCCACCGACATCGTCGCGCGGCAGCTCGCGGCGAAGCTCTCGCAGCGCCTCGGCCAGCAGGTCGTGGTCGACAATCGCGCCGGTGCCGCGGGGACGATCGGCGCGGCGTCGGTCGCCCGCGCCGAGCCCGACGGGTACACGATGCTGTTCGGCGTGGCCGCGAACCTGGCGGTGGCGCCGGCGGTGCTGAGGGCCGTGCCGTACGACCCGGTGAAGTCGTTCGCGCCGGTGGTCGAGATCGCGCGCGGACCCTACGTCCTGATGGTGAACCCGGCGGTGCCGGCGAAGGATGTCGCGGAGCTCGTGGCGTACGCGAAGCGCAACCCGGGCAAGCTCAACTACGGGTCGCCGGGCCAGGGCAGCGTGCATCACCTGGTCAACGAGATGCTCAAGCAGGCGACCGGGATCGACGTCGTCCACGTGCCGTACAAGGGCGGGGCGCCGATGTACACCGCGATCATGGCGGGCGAGGTCGAGGTGCTGATCGACGGCATGCCGGGGCCGCTCGCGCACATTCGCGCCGGCAAGGTGCGGGCGCTCGGCGTGACCGGCGACAGGCGGCTCGCGGTGCTGCCCGACGTGAAGAGCTTCGCCGAACAGGGCGTGAAGGGGGTCGACGCGCAGTTCTGGTGGGGGATCGTGGTGCCCGCGGGAACGCCGCCGCCGGTCGTCGCGCGGCTCAACGCGGAGATCACCCGGGCGCTCGCCGATCCGGAGATCCAGGCGACCTTCGAGAAGCAGAACATCGAGCCTTCGCCCGGGTCGCCCGAGGCGCTCGGCGCATGGATCGCCGCCGAGCGCACGCGCTGGGCGCAGGTGGTGGCGAAGGCCGGCATCAAGCCGGAGTGAGGGCGCAGTGCGCGACGTGATCCTCTGCGAGTGCTTTGCCCGCGACGGGCTCCAGCACGAGCCCGGCTTCGTCGCGACCGAGACGAAGCTCGCGCTGATCGAGCGCTTCGCGGCGACCGGGTTCGAGCGGATCGAGGCGACCTCGTACTCGAACCCGAAGGTGGTGCCGCAGTTCGCGGACGCTTCCGACCTGCTGCGGCGGCTGCCGCGGCGCGAGGGTGTCTTCTACAAGGCCACCTGCGCGAACGTGCGCGCGGTCGAGCGGGCGCTCGGCGACCTCGAGCAAGGCTACGGCGCGAACGAGATCAGCCTGCTCGTGTCGGCGACCGAGTCGCACACGCGCACGAACCTGAAGCGCTCGCGCGCGGAGCAGTGGCAGAACGTCGCCGCGATGGTCGCTGCGGCGCGCGGGCGATTCCGCATGGTCGGCACCGTGTCGGTCGCGTTCGGCTGCCCGTTCGAGGGCGCGGTCGACCCGGCCGTCGTAGTGGCCGACGCGCGGCGCTTCGCCGGGCTGGGTGTCGGGCTCGTCGCGCTCGGCGACACGACCGGCATGGCGACGCCGAAGTCGGTGCGCGAGCTGTTCGCGCGCATCGCGCGCGAGGCGCCCGGCGTGACGCCGATCGCGCACTTCCACGACACCCGCGGCACCGGGCTCGTCAACTACGTCGCCGCCTTCGAGGCGGGCGCGCGCCACTTCGACAGCTCGTTCGGCGGCGTCGGCGGCCACCCGGCGAAAGTGCAGTACGGCGAGGGCTTCACCGGCAACGTCGCGACCGAGGATCTCGTGAGCCTCTTCGAGTCGCTCGGCATCCGGACGGGAATCGACCTCGACCGGCTCGTCGACACCGCGCGCTATTGCGAGCAGGCGCTCGGACGGGAGCTGCACGGCCGGGTGACGCGGAGCGGGGTGCATCCCCACGCCGCCCGGCGGGAAGCCGCCTGAAGAACCCGTACAATCTCCGGCCATGGGTGCCGAACTGACGCTGCCGCGCCGCGCGCTCTCGGTCGAGGACTATCACCGGATCGGGGAGGCGGGGCTGTTCGGCCCGGAGGAGCGGCTCGAGCTCATTCACGGGGACCTGATCACCATGGCGCCCATCGGCTGGCCGCACCTGCAGGTCGTGACGCTCGTGGCGCAGCTCTTCGCCGGCCAGGTCGGACGCACCGCGCTCGTCCTGGTGCAGAACCCGATCAGCCTGCCGCCCGACAGCGAGCCGCAACCGGACATCGCGCTGCTGCGGGCCGAGTACCGGAGCCGTGCCACGCTGCCGGCAGCGGCGGACGTCCTGCTCGTCGTCGAGGTGGCCGACACGACGCTCGGGCGCGACCGCGGCGTGAAGATTCCGCTCTACGCGCGGCACGGCATCCCCGAGGCGTGGCTCTTCGACCTGAACGCGCGGCGAGTGACGATCTTTCGCGGGCCGGGTGCCGAGGGCTACGGGACGGTGCTGTCGCCGGCGCCCGACGCGCGGATTTCCCCGCTGCTGCGGCCCGATGTCGAGATCCCGCTCGCGGAGATCTGGCCGGCCTCGGCCGGCTGAGGTGGATTCGGGACCGGGCGTCTCCCGGGGCACCTTGAGCGTGCGCTCGAGAACATGAGCACCGTCCCGCGCATGCCCGCGATCTTCTTCGGCCACGGCTCGCCGATGAACACGCTCGCGCGGAACCGCTACACCGAGGTGTGGCGGACGCTCGGCGAATCGGTTCCCCGCCCGCGCGCCATCCTGTGCGTGTCGGCCCACTGGTACACCCACGGCACCGGCGTGACCGCGATGGAGCGGCCGGAGACGATCCACGACTTCTACGGCTTTCCCCAGGCGCTCTTCGACGTGCAGTACCCGGCGCCCGGCGATCCGCTGCTCGCGGCTCGGGTGCGCGAGCTCCTCGACCCGGTCGACGTCGACCTCGACCGCACCTGGGGGCTCGACCACGGCACCTGGTCGGTGCTGGTGCACGCGTTTCCCGACGCGAGCCTGCCGGTGCTTCAGCTCAGCATCGACGCGATGCAGCCGCCGCGCTTCCACTACGACCTCGGCCGCCGGCTCGCGCCGCTGCGCGACCAAGGCGTGCTCGTCATCGGCAGCGGCAACGTCGTGCACAACCTGCGCGTGATGAACCGCTGCGACGGGGCGCCGGCGTTCGACTGGGCGGTGCGCTTCAACGACCGCGTGCGCAGCGCCCTCGAGCGGCGCGACCACGACGCGCTCGTCGATTTCGCCGCGGCCGGCGCGGACGCGGCGCTCGCGGTGCCGACGCCCGAGCACTACCTGCCGCTCCTCTACCTCGCCGGCGTGCAGGCCGCGGACGAGAAGATCTCGTTCGCCGTCGACGGGATCGAGATGGGCTCGCTCGGCATGCTCACCGCCGTCGCCGGCCCCGGCTGACGCTACTTCGCGAGCGCCGGCGAAGGACGGCGCGCTGCGCGTCGTCACCGCGCAGGGCGAGGAAACCCTTTCCGGCACGCCGGAGGGCAGCCCGTCGTATCGGCTGCTCGAGGACGCGATCGGCCCCTGGCAGCGCGGCGAGCCGCCGCCGGCGAGCGTGCACGACTGCCTGCGTGCGGTGCGGCTGATCGACCGCGCCTACGCGCTCGCGGCCGGCTAGGGCGCTAGATTACGAAGCTTTCCAGCGTCTCCGGCGCGAACAGCGCCTCCGGCGCGAGCCGCCGCGGCGACAGCCCCTGCTCGTGGTGATACCGGAGGAAGGTGTCGAGCACGTGGCGGTTCGCGGCGAAGCCGTACGGCCACCAGTCGTCGCCCATCTCCCGGCGCGTCTCCTCGACGTGCGACGGCAGCCACGGCAGCATCGCCTTGAGCGCGTGCGCCTCGAGGAGGTCGTCGCGGGTGCGGCGGTGGGCCTCGACGAACGCCTTGTAGAGCGACTGCGCCACCCACGGGTGCGCGCGGTACACGTCGCGGCGGATTACCACCGTGTGCATGATCGGGAAGATCCGCGTGCGCCGGTAGTACTCGCGCTCGGCCGTGGCGTAGTCCGCGAACAGCCGCCGCACGTCCTGCGGGCGCGAGGCGAAGGTCGACGGCGGCCGCGCGGTGTAGAGCGCGTCGATCTCGCCGTCGGCGATCATCCGCGAGAGGGTCTGGGTTGGGCCGAGCGGCCGCACCCTGAACTGCGGCGGCAGGCTGAGCTTGAGCTTCTCCTCGCGGCCGGGCTGCTCCTCGCCGCCAATGAAGTACTCGACGCTCGCGGCCTTCACGCCGTGGTCGTCCGACAGGATGCCGCGGATCCAGACCGGCGCGGTCATCTGGTACTCGGGGACGCCCACGCGCTTTCCGGCGAGCTCGCGCGGGTCGCGGATGCCGCTCTTCGCCGACACGAAGATGCTGCCGTGGCGGAACACGCGCGACGGGAACACCGGGATGGCGACGAACGGCGGGTCGTCGCGCCCGAGCGTCACCGTGTACGACGACAGCGACATCTCCGAGGCGTCGAACTCGCGGTGCCGCGCCATGCGGAAGAACGTCTCCTCGACCGGCTGGTCGAGGAAAACGAGGTCGATCCCGTCCGGCCGCACCGCGCCGGAGGCGAGCGGCGCCACCCGGTCGTAGCCCCAGCAGGCGAGGGTGATCCGCAGCTTGCTCATCGACGTCCCCGGGAAAGATGGTGAGCATACCAACCATCGACCGGGTACTTCGCCCGCGGGGCCAGCGGGCACGCGGCGCCGGCAGCGCTAGCACCGCCTCAGGTGCACTGCGGCGCTTCGATCGCGACGCGGGCAGCGCGGGTCGCCTGCACGACCACCGTCCCGTCGCGGTCGATCCGGAACGAGTCGCCGGCGCCGACGAGGTGATCCGCGCGGTCCCCGTCCTGGGTGATCCACACCAGCCCGTCGAGGCAGCGTACCAGCGCGCCCCGTGCGGCTTCGAGCGTGAACGTGTCCCGCTGCGGGAGGGCGAGGCGGGCGATGCGGGCCTTGATGTTCATGACGCTGCTCCTGATAATGCCTGGGTCGCATGCATGCGGCCGTCGGCGCATTGGCGGAGTGTCCGCGTCCGGAGGCGCCCGGGCAAACGATCCCTCGACATCGGATGCATGCGCTGGAGGAATGAACGTGGGGATTCCGCATGGCGCGTGACCTGCCGGCGCTCGACCTCCTGAAGGGCTTCGAGGCGGCCGCGCGCCACCTGTCGTTCACCCGGGCGGGCGAGGAGCTCTTCCTCACCCAGTCGGCGATCAGTCGCCAGGTCCAGGCGCTCGAGGAGAGCCTCGGCGTCAAGCTCTTCCACCGCCGCACCCGCGCGCTGCTCCTCACCGACGAGGGGCAGCGCTACTACAAGGCGGTGCGCGGGGCGCTCGACGGCCTGCGCGCCGCCACCGCGTCGGTGCGCGCCTCCCGCGAGGCGGCGACGCTCACCGTCAGCACGACGCTGACGTTCGCCTCGCTCTGGCTCGTCCCCAAGCTCGCCGGCTTCCAGAGCGTGCAGCCCGGCGTCCAGGTGCGGCTCGTCGCCGAGAACCGGATGCAGGACCTCGAGCGCGAGGGCATCGACGTCGCGGTGCGCTACTGCCCGCCGCCGCAGGCGGGGTCGGGCGCCATCCGCCTCTTCGGCGAGCGGGTGCTGCCGGTGGTGAGCCCGACCGTGCAGGCACGCCTCAAGCTCCAGCGCCCGGAGGATCTCGCCCGTGCCGTCCTGCTCGAGTACGACGGCGTGCCCCACACGGTCTGGCTGACCTGGCCGGTCTGGTTCGAGACGATGAAGGTCGAGATGCCGCACCCGGCGGCGACGCAGCAGTTCACCCAGTACCACCAGATCATCCAGGCGGCGGTGGCGGGGCAGGGCGTCGCGCTCGGGCGCGTGCCGCTCGTCGACGACCTGCTGCGCGCGAAGGAGCTCGTCGCCCCGTTCGGCCTGTCGCGCACCACCGCGGCGGCGTCGCGCGCCTACTACGTCGTCCTCAGCGCGCGCGCCGCGGGCCGACCCGAGGTCGACGCGTTCGTCGGCTGGCTCCAGTCGATGGTGGCGGCCGAGCGCGAGCGCGCGGCGAAACCGCGGACGAAAGCGGCGGGGCGCGCATGACCGCGGCGGGCCTGGCGGCGATCCGCAGCGCCTGCCGCAGCGAGGAAGCCGAGGCGGTCGCCGCGCTCGTCGCGCGCATCCGGCTCGACGACGCTGTCCGCGCGCGCATCGCGTCCCGCGCGCTCGGGCTCGCGCGCGAGATCCGTCGCCGCGCCGGGGAATCGTCCGGCGCGGAAGCCTTCCTGCGGCGCTTCGGGCTGTCCTCGCGCGAGGGCGTCGTCCTCATGTGCCTCGCGGAGGCGCTGCTCCGGATCCCCGACGCGGAGACCGCCGACGCGCTCATCCGCGACAAGCTCGCCGGCACGCAGTGGGACGCGCAGGAGTGGGCCGAGGGCGGGCTGCTCGCCAACGCCGCGACCTGGGGCCTGATGCTGACCGGCACGCTCACCGCCTGGGCGGACGACGCCGGCGGCGAGCCGGCGACGATCGTGCGGCGGCTGCTCGGCCGCGCCGGCGAGCCGTTCGTGCGCGGCGCGATCCGCCAGGCGATGAAGATCATGGCCGAGCAGTTCATCGTCGGCGAGACGATTGCCGACGCGATCGAGCGCGCGGCGCCGCGCGAGGCGCTCGGGCTTCGGTTCTCCTACGACATGCTCGGCGAATCGGCGCGCACCGCCGCCGACGCCGAGCGCTACTTCGCCGCGTACGAGCAGGCGATCGACGCGGTGGGACGCGCCGCCGACGGCGCGAGCGCCATCGCGGGGCGCGCCGGGATCTCGATCAAGCTCTCGGCGCTTCACCCCCGCTACGAAGTAGCGCAGGAGCGGCGCGTGCTCGCGGAGCTCCTGCCGCGGCTCGAGGCGCTCGCCGAGCGCGCCGCCGGCGCCGGCATCCCGGTGACGCTCGATGCGGAAGAAGCCGACCGGCTGGAGCTCTCGCTCGAGCTCTTCGCACGCCTCGCGCGCCATCCGGCGCTCGCCGGCTGGGACGGGCTCGGCCTCGCGGTGCAGGCGTACCAGAAGCGCGCGATCCACGTCTGCGACTGGCTCGCCGCGCTCGCGGGCGACGCGCGGCGGCGGCTGATGGTCCGCCTCGTCAAGGGCGCGTACTGGGACACCGAGATCAAGCTCGCGCAGGTGCTCGGGCTCGACGACTACCCGGTGTTCACCCGCAAGAGCGCGACCGACGTGTCCTACCTCGCCTGCGCGCAAGCGCTCCTCGCGGCCGGCCCACGAATCTTCCCGCAGTTCGCGACTCACAACGCCCATTCGGTCGCGACCGTGCTCGAATGCGCCGGCGCGCGCCGCGACTTCGAGTTCCAGAAGCTGCAGGGGATGGGCGATGCTCTGTACGACGCGCTCGTGCCCGAGACCGGCATCGCGTGCCGCGTCTACGCGCCGGTGGGCGGCCATCGCGATCTCCTCGCCTACCTGGTGCGCCGCCTGCTCGAGAACGGCGCCAACAGCTCGTTCGTCCACCAGGTCGGCGACCCGGACACGCCGCTCGAGCGGCTGGTGGCGGACCCCATCGCCGCGCTGCCGCGGCCGTACGCGCCGAATCCGCACGTGCCGCGGCCGCGCTTCCTGCTGCCGGACCGGCTCAACTCGCGCGGGGTCGACCTCGCGGAGCGGACGGTGCTCGCGCGATTGACGGCGCGAATCGCCGCCGATCGCGGCGCCGCGATCGCGACCTCCGGCGCGCGCGTCATCACCGAGCCGGCGGACCGCCGCCGGATCGTCGGTGCGGTGCGCGAGGCGGACGAAGCCGACCTCGACACGGCGGTGCGTGCCGCCCACGCCGCCTGGCCGGAGTGGGATGCGACACCGGCCGACGTCCGCGCGCGAGCGCTGGAACGCGCCGCGGAGCTGATCGAGGGCGCTACCGACGAGCTCGTGTCGCTGTGCGTCCGCGAAGCCGGCAAGACTTTGCCCGACGCGGTGGCGGAAGTGCGCGAGGCGGTGGACTTCTGCCGCTACTACGCCGCGCGCGGGCGCGTCGACTTCGGCGCACCGCTCGCGCTCCCCGGGCCGACCGGCGAGTCGAACGCGCTCGCGCTCGCCGGCCGCGGCGTGTTCGCCTGCATCAGCCCGTGGAACTTCCCGCTCGCGATCTTCACCGGCCAGGTGAGCGCGGCGCTGATGGCGGGGAACGCCGTCGTCGCGAAGCCGGCGGAGCAGACGCCGCTCGTCGCGGCGCGCGCGGTGGCGCTGCTGCACGAAGCCGGCGTCCCGCGCGCTGCGCTGCAGCTCGTCTGCGGCACCGGCGAGGCGGTGGGCGCGCCACTCGTCCGCCATCCACGCATCGGCGGGGTGGTGTTCACCGGCTCGTACGAGACCGCGCGCGCGATCAACGCGGCGCTCGCCGCACGCGCGGGTCCGATCGTGCCGTTCATCGCCGAGACCGGCGGCCTGAACGCGATGGTGGTCGACTCGTCGGCGCTGCCGGAGCAGGTCGTCGCCGACACGCTCGCCTCCGCGTTCCAGAGCGCGGGGCAGCGCTGCTCGAGCGCGCGCGTCCTCCTCGTCCAGGAGGATGCCGCCGGACGCATCCTCGAGATGCTCGCCGGCGCGATGGCCGAGCTCGCGGTGGGCGACCCGGCCGCGCCGGAGACCGACGTCGGTCCCGTGATCGACGCGGAGGCGAAAGCGACGCTGGAGGCGCACATCGCGCGCCTGCGCGCGCGGGGCCGGCCGATCGCGGCGGTGCCGCTGCCCGAGGGTGCGAGGCACGGGAGCTTCGTGACGCCGGTAGCGTTCGAGATCGCGCTCGCCGATCTTCCGGAGCGCGAAGTGTTCGGGCCGGTGCTGCACGTCGTGCGCTACCGGGCGGAGGAGCTCGAGCGCGCGCTCGACGCAGTGGCGGCGACGGGCTACGGCCTCACGCTGGGGATCCACAGCCGCATCGAGCGGTTCGCCGAGCGCGTGCGCGCGCGGGTGCGCGTCGGCAACACCTACGTCAACCGCAACATGATCGGCGCGGTGGTCGGCGTGCAGCCGTTCGGCGGGGAGGGGCTGTCGGGCACCGGCCCGAAGGCGGGCGGGCCGCATTACCTCCCGCGGTTCGCGATCGAGCGGACGCTGACGGTCAATACCGCGGCGGCGGGCGGGAACGCGGCGCTGCTCGCGCAGGGGGATTGACCGCCGGGCTGGACGGGGAGGTAGTAATTTGCTACCCTGATTGTACTTCGGGTTCCTAAAGGATACTTCAAGCTCCTTCAGGTTCCTAAAGGCTACCTCGGGCTACCTCGGGAGTCCCATGCCGCTGCCCGTCAAGGTCTCCGAAGAGCTGCTCGCCGCAGCGCGCGAGACCGCCGAGAAGGCGAACCGTTCGGTCACCAAGCAGATCGAGCACTGGGCCGAGCTCGGCCGCGCGATCGAGGCGCTCGTCACGCTTCCCGACCAGTTCCTGCTCAAGGATGCGGCGATCGATCCCGCGCAGGGGCGCGAGCACGCCGGGGTCCGCGCTGCGCTCGGGCGCCTCGTCGCCGCGCTGGCCGAGAATCCGGACCGCGCTCCCGCGCTGGCGCTGATCCGGGAGACCGGGCAGCCGGTCTACGGTGCCGCGCCGGGAAGCGCCGACCGGGTGGTGCAGGTCTGGCCGGACGGGCGGAAGGTCAGCGGCCGGTTCGTCGGCAGGGAATTCGTCGCCGTCCGCAAGCCCCGGCGGTAGATGCCGCTGGAGGCCGCGCTCGCCAGGCTCGCGCGGGTGCTGCGCGGACCGGACCGCGTCGGGCGCGGCCCGGTCCTCGCGATGCTCGCCGGCTCGAACGGCGCCGGCAAGTCCACGTTCTACGCCGCCTACCTGGCGCAGCTCGGGCTGCCCTTCGTCAACGCCGACGTGATCGCCGCCGAACTGCGCGCAGGATCCCGGGCGGCCCCGCCGCAACTCGCATCGCTCCCGATCGATCAGGCCGCGCAGCGTCTCGCCGACGAGGAGCGGCAGGCGAGCATCGTGCTCGGCCGGTCGTTCGTCACCGAGACCGTCCTGTCCGATCCGGTCGGCGCGAAGGTGGCGATGCTGCGCGACGCCCGTCACCGCGGATACCAGGTCTGGCTGTTCTTCATCGGCATCGGCAGCTCCGCCCTGAGCCGCGCCCGGGTCCGGGAGCGCGTCGCCGCGCGTGCCGGCCACGACGTTCCCGATCGGCGTATCGACGAGCGCTATCCGCGCACGCTCGCCAATCTGCCGGGCGCAGTGGCCGCGGCCTCGGTGGCGGTGCTGCTCGACAACGATCTGGTCGAGCAGCCGTACCGCTTCGTCGCACTGTTCCAGGACGGGCAGCTCGCGCGGCGGTCGCGGCTCGCCCCGCGCTGGGCCGCAGGTGCGCTCGCCGGCGCGCCGGGGCAGAAGAGGCGTACGAAGAGGCCGTAGACGCCGAGCGCGAGCGCGCGCGGCGGCACGCGCCAGTCGGCGAGCCTGTGTATGCTGCACGCCGCTCCGACGAGGAGCGCCGCGCCGGCGAGCAGGAACGGCGGCCAGTCGCGCAAGGCGAGCGATAGCGCCGCGAGCACGCCCCAGAGGGCGATCGCCGCGAGCGCGGCGAGGAGGGCCGACCGTGGCATGGCGGCGCGGATTGTCGCAAACCGAACGAAGATGAAGAACCGACCCCCGATCCGCTACCGCATCCGCCCCGGCGATCCCGCCGCGCACCTCTTCGAGGTCGAGTGCACCGTTGCCGATCCCGACCCGGCGGGCCAGCGCTTCGCGCTGCCGGCGTGGATCCCGGGGAGCTACCTCGTTCGCGACTTCGCGCGCCACGTCGTGGCGATCCGCGCCGCCGCGCGCGGCGCCGGAGTGGCGCTCGGGAAGATCGACAAGCAGACCTGGCGCGCGGCACCGTGCCGCGGGCCGCTCACCGTGACCGCCGAGGTGTACGGCTGGGACCTCTCGGTCCGCGGCGCGCACCTCGATTCGACCCACGGCTTCTTCAACGGGACGAGCGTTTTCCTGCGCGCGCTCGGCCGGGAGGAGCGCGCGTGCGAGGTCGAGATCCTGCCGCCCGCCGGCCGCCGCCTTGCCGGCTGGCGCGTCGCGACCTCGCTCCCGCGCAAGGGCGCACGGCCGCTCGGCTTCGGCGGCTACGCGGCGGCCGACTACGACGAGCTGATCGATCACCCGGTGGAGATGGGCGCCTTCGCGCACGCGTCGTTCACCGCCGGCGGCGTGCCGCACGAGATCGCGATCACCGGGCGCGCCAACGCCGACCTCGGCCGGCTCGCGCGCGACCTCAAGCGCGTCTGCGAGTGGCACATCCGCTTCTGGGGCGGGCCGGCGCCGATGGACCGCTACGTGTTCCTGGTGACCGCGGTCGGGGAGGGCTACGGCGGGCTCGAGCACCGCGCCTCCACCGCGCTCCTCGCGAGCCGCGACGACCTGCCGCGGCCGCTCGAGAAGGGGCTCCCCGAGAGCTACCGGACGTTTCTCGGCCTCGCGAGCCACGAGTACTTCCACGCCTGGAACGTGAAGCGGATCCGGCCGGCCGCGTTCACGCCCTACGATCTCGAGCGCGAGAACTACACCACGCTCCTGTGGGCGTTCGAGGGCGTCACTTCCTACTACGACGACCTCGCGCTCCTGCGCTGCGGCCTGGTGAAGCCGGAGTCCTACCTGGAGATTCTCGGGCGCTCGATCACCCAGCTCCTGCGCACGCCCGGTCGGCGGCGGCAGACGGTGGCCGAGTCGAGCTGGGACGCCTGGATCAAGTACTACCGCCAGGACGAGAACTCGCCGAACGCGATCGTGAGCTACTACGGCAAGGGCGCGCTCGTCGCGCTGTGCCTCGATCTCCACGTCCGCAGCCGCACCGCGGGCCGCCGCTCGCTCGACGACGTCATGCGCGCGCTGTGGCGGCGCTACGGCCGGACCGGCCTCGGCGTGCCGGAGGACGGCGTCGAGCGGGTCGCGGAAGAGGTGAGCGGGCTCAGGCTCCGCCCGCTCTTCGACCGGTGGCTGCGCTCGACCGCCGAGCTGCCGCTCGAGGAGATGCTCGCGACGGTCGGGGTCGGGATGGAGGTGCGGCCGGCCGAGAGCACGTCCGATCGCGGCGGCCGGCCGGCGTCGAAGCCGGCTGCGGCGCTGGCGGCGCGGGTGAGCCTCGGCGCGCGGACCGCCGCCGACGGGGACGACGTGAGGCTGACGCAGGGGTACGACGGCGGCGCCGCGCTCGCTGCGGGGCTCGCCGCCGGCGATGCGCTCGTCGCGATCGACGGCATCCGGGTCACGCCCAAGTCGCTCGACGGCCGGCTCGCGCAGTTCCGGCCGGGCGATCGCGCGCGGCTGCACGTCTTCCGCCGCGACGAGCTGCACGAGATCGCGATCGTGTTCGCCGCGGCGCCGGTGGATACCTGCGTGCTCGAGTTCGACCGGCGCGCGCCGGCGCGGGCGGCGGCGCTGCGGCGCGGCTGGATCGGACGGTAGCGCGAACGACCTCGCGGCTCCCGCGCAGAAGCGCGTTACTTCCCGGGTCCGCCGCGGCAGCGAACCCTAGCCGCCCGCCTGCCGCTCAAGGGCAGTGAGCCGTGCTTCGAACCGGTCCATGCGCTCGTTCATGACCGGGACGACGCTGAGGAGCGCCGCCATGTGCCGCTCGACCGAGGTGAGCCGCCCCTCGATCGAGCTCAGCCTCGTCTGGATCCCGGCCATGTCGGTCCGCGTCGCCTTGGAGTCGGCCTCCACCAGCGCGAGCCGATGACCCTGCCCGGCAAGCGTCGAGCGCGTCTCCGCGCGGAACTCCCGCGCCTCGTCGCGAATCTCGGTCAGGACCTGCAGCGTGAGGTCTGCCATGGCCGATTCTAGCGTCGTTCGAGGGTCGCGGGCGGCGGCGCGGCTGGCTCGGAAGGCAGTAGCTAGAGCTAGCTCGCAGTGAGCTTCATGATCGCGACCGAGACGTTGTCGCCCTTGCCCTTCGCGCGCACCCGCGCCGAGCTGATCAGCATCTCCGCCGCCTTGCGCGGCGGCAGCGCGGCGAGCGCCTTGCCGATCTCGGTGTCGCTGAAGTAGTCCCACAGGCCGTCGGAGCAGAGCAGGAACGCATCGCCGGGGACGAGCGGCGCGGTCGCGCCGAAGCTCGGCACCGGGGCTTCCGAGTGGCCGAGCGCCTGGAGGAGGAGGTTGCGGTTGGGATGCTTGTGGCGGTCTTCCTCGCGCCACTGGCCCTCGTCGATCTGCTGCTGGACGTAGGAGTGGTCCTTGCTGCGGTTCTGGACCGCGGCGCCGCGGAAGTGATACAGGCGGCTGTCGCCGACCCAGCCCCAGTCGACGCGCTCGGGCTGGAGGATCATCGCGATGATCGTGCTGTGCGGCTCCTCCTCGGTCAGCACCCGGTTGAGGCGGATGACCGTATGGGCTTCGAGCACGATCTCGCGCAGCAGCCCCTCGGGGCTCTCGTCCTTCGGCGAGAACGCCTCGAACAGGTTGACGGCGGTGGCGATCACCTGCTCGGCCGCGGCGGCGCCGCCCTTGTAGCCGCCCGCGCCGTCGGCGACGATCACCATCGCGGTGCCGCGCAGCTTCTTGCTCGGGACGATCGCGACGCGATCCTGCTGCTCCTGCCGGTCGCCGAGGTGCTGGCCGGTGGTCGCGTCGATGGAAACGGGCATGGGCGGGGGCGAACGGGTGGGCTTCGCTACACTAGCGGATCGGGGAGAAGCCTGCTGCCGGGCACCGTCGGTCCGCAGGCACTTTGCACGCTGCGGCCGCTCAACTCGCGCGATTGAACTTGACAACGTTCCTGCTCCTTCGCCACGGCGAGACGCTGTGGAATCGCGCCGGCCGCCTGCAGGGCTGGCAGGACAGCCCGCTCTCGGAGGCCGGGCTCGCGCAGGCGCGCTCGCTCGCGGCGCGGCTCGCGGGCGAGCGCATCGACGCGATCGTCGCGAGCGATCTCGGGCGCACCCGCGACACCGCCGCGCCGATCGCCGCGCGGCTCGGGCTGCCGCTCGCGCTCGACGCGGGCCTGCGCGAGCGCGGCTACGGCGAGCTCGAGGGCATGACCTGGCGGGAGATCGAGCGCGCGCGGCCGCGCGACTACCACCGGATCGCGGCGCGCGACCAGGAATACCTCGTGCCCGGGGGGGAGAGCGGGGCGCAGTTCCGCGACCGGGTGGTGTCGGCGTTCGAGCACCTCGCGCGCCGGCACGTAGGCGCGACGGTGGCGGCGGTGACGCACGGCGGGGTGCTCGGCGTCGTCTACCGGCACGCGAAGGACATCCCGTTCGAGATGCCGCGCACGTTCACCGTCCCGAACGCGGCGGTGAACCGCCTGCGCATCGGCGGCCGGCGGTGGCACATCGAGGTCTGGGGCGACACCGGGCACCTGCCCGGGGGGGCGCTCGACGACGAGTGAATCCGGAGCCGGGCCGGGGGCTTGCCGCCGGCCCGGGCGCCGGGTTAAATCCGGGCCATGAACGCCCCCGTGCAGCCGCTTCCCGTTTCGTACGCCGACGTCGAGGCCGCCGCCGTGCGCCTCGCCGGCCACGCCCACCGCACGCCCGTGCTGACCTCACGCACGGTGAACGCGCGCACCGGCGCCGAGGTGTTCTTCAAGTGCGAGAACTTCCAGCGCATCGGCGCGTTCAAGTTCCGCGGCGCCTACAACGCGCTCGCGCAGCTCGGCCCGGAGGAGCGGCGCCGCGGCGTGCTCGCTTTCTCCTCCGGCAACCACGCGCAGGCGATCGCGCTCGCCGGGCGGCTCCTCGGCATCGGGACGACGATCGTGATGCCCGACGACGCGCCGCCGGTGAAGGTCGCCGCCACCCGCGGCTACGGCGCTGAGGTCGTCACCTACGACAAGCACGCGACCACGCGCGAGGCGCTCGGCGCGAAGATCGCCGCCGAGCGCGGGCTCACGCTGATCCCGCCCTACGACCATCCCCACGTCGTCGCCGGACAGGGCACTGCGGCGAAGGAGCTGTTCGAGGAGGTCGGCACGCTCGACGATCTCTTCGTGCCGTGCGGCGGGGCGGGCCTCCTTTCGGGCTGCGCGATAGCGGCCGCGCACCTCGCGCCCGGCTGCCGGACGATCGGCGTCGAGCCGGCCGCGGCGGACGACGCGACGCGCTCGTTCCGGACGAAGACCCTGCAGACGGTGCACAACCCGGAGACGATCGCCGACGGCGCGCGCACGCCGTCGCTCGGCCGGATCACGTTCCCGCTCGTGCTCGCGTACGTCCACGACCTGCGCACGGTGGACGAGCGCGAGCTCGCCGCGGCGATGTTCTACCTGTGGGAGCGGATGAAGATCGTGGTCGAGCCGACCGGGGCGCTCGGCGCCGCGGGGCTCTTCCAGGGGGCGGCCGGCTGCGCCGGCAGGCGCGTCGGCGTGGTGATCTCGGGCGGCAACGTCGACCTGCAGGCGATGGCTCGCCTGCTGGCCTGATCGGGCGCCGCGGCGGGGGAACCCTCCCCCGCGGTGCGGGACTAGACGGTTTCTTCCTCGGGCGTTTCCTGCCGCCGCGCGGGCGCGCTCATCCAGATCGGGAGATCCAGGAAGCGCTGCGGCGCGGGCAGCTCGGTGGAGGCGCCCTTGCGGCGCTGCTGGCAGGGCCAGCCGGCGCCCACGACGAGCGCCTCGCCTCGCACCACGTCTTCGCCGTGGCCGTCGTTCCCGTCGGCGACGAGTTCCTCGACTTCGATCCCTTCTACGGTCGCGTCAGCCATGTTGTCGCTCCATTGTGTGGCACGGACGCGGGCGATCGGAGCAAGCGCGGTGCCAAGCGGCACCGGCCGGTGCCTCTTCGGTCACGCTTCGCCACCACTTCAGGCGCCGGCGCGTGAGATTCGTCACGCCGGGCGCCGCCGAGGGGGAAAGCGTGGGGAGAGCGTGGCGGCTCGAGCGTCGGTCGTGCGACACCGCGGTGTCGACACTGACGAAGAAGCGTCAGCGCCGGAGCCAGATCTGCCAGCGCTCGCGCCCGGCGAAGACCGGAATCGAGTCGGCGACCGCGGCGTCGTCGATCCGCTCGAACCCGGGCTCGAGGAGGCGCTCGAGCTCGCCGGCGCGAAGGCCGAACGGCGGGCCGCGCTCGTCGTCGGACCAGAAGAAGAAGCCGGCGAGCCGTCCGCCCGGCCGCAGCACCTCGGCGACGCGCGCCGCCCACCGCTCCCACAGGCGGCGGGGCAGCGCGCAGAGGAACGCGCGCTCGTAGACCAGATC
>Ga0187894_10002516_pt1 | contig 21787 bp, 14 predicted proteins | sample GBC1701081metaG_FD_136650 | JGI IMG/M metagenome (GOLD analysis project Ga0187894, IMG submission 136650) | White microbial mat communities from a lava cave in the Kipuka Kanohina Cave System on the Island of Hawaii, USA - GBC170108-1 metaG ... | reverse complement strand
CGTCGGCGCACTGGCCCGCGCCAAGTACACGATCGAGACCTACGACGGCGCGCCGGCCGTGCGCGAAGCCCTCGAAATCATGACGCGCGCCTATCGCGAGCTGGAGATGACCGAGCTCGCCGACCAGACCGAGAAGGTCTATAGAGAGAACTTCCCCGACTCCGCCGAGCGCGTCGCCCGGCGCGATCGCTGGTGGTGGCCTTTCTGACCTTGTTGCCCGGCTGAGTGCGTTGGTCGGGCGCTGAGGTCGGGACGGGAGGGTGGTTTCGAGACCGCCGTGAATACATCCCTGTAGGCTCACTCGGCAACGTCCTGTTGCCGAGTGTCTCGAAACCACCCTCCCGTCCCGACCTCAGCGCCCTCCTCCGCGTCGACCGATCAACTGGCTGAAAGACCGCCACTATCGGTCGCCCTTCACCACGCGCTCCGCGCTGTCGCATCCGCTACGACGCGGCACCTCCTGCCTTCCTTACTCTCTCCAGTCTTCTTTGAGTTGGAAGCCGGACGACTGCAGCCCGGGAAGGGTCGTCCCAGAGCCAGTAGTCAATGTCGGGTGCGAGCGGCTTTCGATAGCGCGTGGCATGACGTGCGCGCGCGAGCCTACAGGGATGTATTCACGGCGTTCTCGAAAGCGGCCACCGACCACGGCGCCATGCCGCTACCAGCGTCGGACCAGCGCTAGCGGAAGCCGTTCGTGATCGGGTAGCGCCAGTCGCGGCCGAAGGCGCGGCTGCTCACTCGTACTCCCGGTGGCGCCTGGCGGCGCTTGTATTCGTTGCGGCGGACCATTTCGAGCACGCGCACTACCGTCGCCCGGTCGAAGCCCCGCGCCGTGATCTGATCTACCGAGAGATCTTCCTCGATGAACGCCTCGAGGATGGGATCGAGGATTTCGTACGGCGGCAGGGAGTCCGTATCCTGCTGGTTATCGCGTAACTCTGCGGTCGGCGGACGTGTGAGCACGCGTTCCGGGATCACGGCCGCGCCGCGCGGGCCTTTGAAACTGGCGGTTGCGTCGTGTGTGCTGCTCGTGCTTTTCGCTGGGAGCGCATTCCTGTAGCGGGCGAGTCGATAGACGAGCAGCTTGCTGCAGTCCTTGATCGGCGCAAAGCCGCCGGCCATGTCGCCGTAGAGAGTCGCGTAGCCCACCGCCATCTCGCTCTTGTTGCCGGTGGTGAGCAGCATGCGACCGGTCTTGTTCGAGATCGCCATCAGGAGCAAGCCGCGGCAGCGCGCCTGGATGTTCTCCTCGGTAGAGTCGGGCTTGCGGCCGGCGAATTCCCCGGCGAGCGCTGCGAGCGTGGCGCCGAACATGCCTTCGATCGAGATCACGCTGTGCTTCGCGCCCAGAGCGTTCGCCTGCCCCGTTGCGTCCTCGACGCTCATCGCCGAGGTGTAGCGCGAGGGCATCAGCACGGCGTGCACGCGATCGGCGCCGAGCGCGTCGATGGCGATGACGTGCGTCAGCGCGGAATCGACGCCGCCGGACAGCCCCATGACGACGCCGGGAAAGCGATGCTTCTCGACGTAGTCGCGAACGCCGAGCACCAGCGCGCAGTACACGCTTTCCTCGTCGCTCTGCAGCGGCGCCACCGATGCAGGCACGGGCACGAGGCGTTCCCCATCGCGCCGGAATTCGACCACGGAGACCAGCGCCGCGAACGGCTGCGCGCGATGTGCGATCTCGCCGCGCGCGTCCATCACGAACGAGTGACCGTCGAATACCAGTTCGTCCTGCCCGCCCACGAGGTTGCCGTACAGCACCGGCAACGCCACTTCGCGCACCCGGTCGCGCACCACGGACTCGCGCTGCTGCTGTTTGTGCAACTCGTACGGCGAGGCGTTCACCACCAGGAGCAGTTGCGCACCGGCATCGCGCGCCAGCTGCGCGGGCTTGGGCTCCCAGATGTCCTCGCACACGAGCAGGCCGAGGCGTGCGCCGTTGAGCTCGACGATCGTCGGCGTGGCCCCGGCCTCGAAGTAGCGCTTCTCGTCGAACACCTTGTAGTTCGGCAGGCACTGCTTGCGGTGATTGGCCAGCACCACGCCGTCGCGGATCAGCGCGGCGGAATTGTAGATCTCGCGGCCCGCGTATTCGGGATAGCCCACCAGGATCGCGACGTCGCGCAGCTCGGCGCGCAGCCGTTCCAGCGCCGCAGCGATGCGCCGGCGCATGGCGGCGTGAAACAGCAGATCTTCGGGTGGATATCCGGAAAGGGCCAGCTCGGGGAAGACGACGAGATCGACCTTGTCGTTGCTGCGCGCCGCCCGCGCAGCCTCGATGATCCGCGTGGCGTTGCCGTCGACGTCGCCGACGATCAGGTCGATCTGGGCGAGCCCGATGCGTAGCGCGCTGCCGGTCATGCGTGTCGCTCGCCCGCTTGCTTCATTTTCGGCGGCGCACGTCCTTGCGCTGCCTCACCTTCGGGCGCGCCTGGCTGCGCGCCTTGCGCCGGGTCGCAACCTTCCTTGCCTTGCCCGCCCGCCCCCTGCGCCGCTCGAGCAGCTTCAGCATCGCGCTGCCGAGCTCGGCGGGGGATTTTACCGTCGTGACGCCGGCAGCTTCGAGCGCGCGGTACTTGTCCGCGGCCGTTCCCTTGCCGCCGGCGATCACCGCGCCGGCGTGTCCCATGCGCTTGCCGGGCGGCGCCGTCACGCCCGCGATGTAGGCAACCACGGGCTTCGACACGTGCTTCGCGATGTACGCGGCAGCCGCCTCTTCGTCGCTGCCGCCGATCTCCCCGACCATGATGACGCCTTCCGTCGCGGGATCCTCTTCGAACAGCGCGAGCACGTCGATGAAGTTCATGCCGCGCACCGGATCGCCGCCGATGCCGACGCAGGTGCTCTGTCCCAGCCCGTTGTTCGTGGTCTGGTACACAGTCTCGTATGTCAGGGTGCCGGAGCGCGACACAATGCCTATGCGGCCGGGCTTGTGGATGAATCCCGGCATGATGCCGATCTTGCTCTGCCCCGGCGTGATGATGCCCGGACAGTTCGGTCCGATCAGGCGTGCCGTACCCTCACGCAGCGCCGCCTTCACGCGCACCATGTCCGCCACCGGAATGCCCTCGGTGATGCAGACCACCAGCCTGATGCCTGCGTCCGCCGCCTCCAGGATCGCGTCGGCCGCGAACGGCGCGGGCACGTAGATCATGCTGACGTCGGCGCCCGTGGCCGCGACCGCCTCCTGCGCCGTGTTGAATACGGGCAGGCCGAGATGCTTCTGTCCGCCGCGGCCCGGCGTGACACCGCCGACCACCTTCGTACCGTACGCGATGCACTGCTCCGAATGGAACGTGCCCTGCTTGCCGGTGAAGCCCTGGCAGATGACCTTGCTCTTCTTGTCGACCAGAATGCTCATCGCCAGCCCTCAGTGCCGTGCCGCGCGGGAGGAAGCTCCGCTGCCGCCGCCCTTCGCCAGTGACACGGCCTTGTCGGCCGCATCCGTCAGATCGCTCGCCGTCGTGATCGCGAGGCCGCTGCCCGCGAGGAGCCTGCGTGCCACGTCGGCGTTCGTGCCCTCGAGGCGCACCACCACCGGCACTTTCACGCCGACCTCCTTCACCGCCTTGACGATGCCTTCGGCGATCAGGTCGCAGCGCACGATGCCGCCGAAAATGTTGACGAGGATCGCGCGCACACGCCTGTTGGACAGGATGAGCTTGAACGCTTCCTTGACGCGCTCGGCGGTGGCGCCGCCGCCGACGTCGAGGAAGTTGGCGGGCGCGCCGCCGTGCAGCTTGATCAGGTCCATGGTCGCCATCGCCAGGCCCGCGCCGTTCACCATGCAGGCGATGTCGCCGTCGAGCGAGACGTAGTTGAGGTCGTGCTCGCTCGCCGCCAGCTCCATCGGATCCTCCTGCGAGGTGTCGCGCAGCAGCGCGAGCGCCTTCTGCCGGTAGAGCGCGTTGGGATCGATGTTGATCTTGGCATCGAGCGCCACCAGCTCGCCGGCACGCGTGACGATGAGCGGATTGACCTCGACCAGCGAGGCGTCTCGATCCATGTAGAGGCGGTACAGCGCCTGCGCGATCGACGCGAACTGCTCCACCTGCCTGCCTTCGAACCCCAGCCCGAACGCGAGCTGGCGGCACTGGTAGCCCTGCAGCCCCGCGGCGGGATGGATGTTGACCGTGATGATCTTTTCCGGGGAATGCGCGGCGACGTGCTCGATGTCCATACCGCCGGCAGCGGAGGCGATGAACGCCACGCGCCCTTTCTCGCGATTGAGCACGAGGCTCAGGTACAGCTCGCGCTCGATCTGCGAGCCCGCTTCGACGTAGACCTTTTCGACAGGCAGGCCTTCCGGACCGGTTTGCGGCGTCACGAGGCGCTTGCCGAGAATCGCCGTCGCGGCGGCGCGCACTTCGTCGGCGCTCTTCGCGAGCTTCACACCGCCGCCCTTGCCACGACCGCCCGCGTGGATCTGTGCCTTCACTACCCACAAGGTTGCGCCGGATGCGCCGAGCGCCTGCGCCGCAGCGACGGCTTCATCGGGCGTGGTGGCGACGCGGCCGGAGGGAACGGGAATTCCGTAGTCGACGAAGAGCTGCTTGGCCTGGTATTCGTGAAGGTTCATGCGGGCGTCGCGCCGGTGAAAGGGCCGCCATTTTGCGGGAAGTAGGGTAGAGTTCGCCACTCATGGCGATCATCAAAGCAACCGCACGGGCCGATCTCGCCTGGCGTGTGCTGAGTCTGCTGAACCTCTATCGCCTTCTCGTCCCGATGGTCCTGGTCTCGCTGCATCTCGTGATGCGGGAGACCAGCAGTGCCGGCTGGCTCAATCCTCCCCTCTTCATCATCACGTCGGCGCTCTATTTCGCCGTCGCGATCGCCACCATCGCCGCCCTCAAAGTGCGCTGGCCGGCGCTGTCGCAGCAGGCCTGGGTGCATTTCATCGTCGACGTCACGGCGATCTCGGTGCTGCTGTACTCGAGTGGCGGCGTCGGCAGCGGCCTGGGGCTCTTGCTGGTCATTCCGGTCGCCGCGATCAGCCTGCTCGTTCCGGCGCGCGCCGCTCTCGTCGCGGCTTCCGGCGCCGCCATCGCCCTGCTCATCCAGCAGGTCGCCGTGCAGCTCGGCGGTTTCGCGGCGGGAGCCGACTACACCGCCGCGGGTGTTCTGGGCGTCGTCCTCTTCATCCTCGCGCTGGGCACCTGGCCGGTCGCGGATCGCCTGCGCGAGAGCGAAGCGCTGGTGCGCCAGCGCGATGTCGACCTGGCGAACATGGCCGAGCTGTCGCAGTACATCGTCCAGCACCTGCGCGAGAGCATCCTGGTAATCGATGCGAGCGATCGCATCCGGCTCATCAACGAGGCGGCCGCCCAGATCCTCGGCGACCGCAGCGCCGTTCCGGGCGCCCTCCTCGGCGAGGTATCGGCCAAGCTCCTCTACTATCTGTCGACCTGGCGCCAGAACCCGCACGACGCGTCGGCGCCGCCGGCGAACTTCCTGTCGTTCGACGCCTCGCGCGTCATCCAGCCGCACTTTGCGCCGCTCGGCAACGCGAACCCCGGGCCGGTTCTCGCCTTCCTGGAGGACACCGGTGTGTTGACCGAGCGCGTGCAGCAGTCGAAGCTCGCAGCGCTCGGGCGCCTCAGTGCCAGCATCGCGCACGAGATCCGCAATCCCGTCGGGGCGATGAGCCACGCCGGGCAGTTGCTCGCGGAATCCCCGGTCATCGGGCCGGAGGAGCTGCGCCTCACGGAAATCATCCGCAGCAACGCCGATCGCGTCAGCACCATCATCAACAACGTGCTGCAGCTCTCGCGCCGCGATTCGACGCATCCCGAGCGTCTCACGCTGAGCGACTGGCTGGCCGAGTTCCGCGAGGAGTTCGCGCAGACTGCGCAGATTCCCGAGGACTCGCTGCGCCTGGCCTGCGCCAACGGGGAAGTCGAAGTGCGCGTCGACCCCTCGCACCTGCAGCAGGTGCTGTGGAATCTCTGCGACAACGCGCTCAAGTATTCCGGCACGGCGCACGGTCCGGCGAGCATCGACCTGCAGTGCGGGCGCGTTGCGGGAACCGGCCGGCCGTTTCTCGAGGTCGCAGACCGCGGCAAGGGGATCGATCCGGCCACGGTCGATCGCATCTTCGAGCCGTTCTTCACCGGCAGCAGCGGCGGTACCGGCCTCGGCCTGTTCATCGCGAGGGAGCTGTGCCAGTGCAACGGCGCACTGCTCGTTTACGAGCCGCGCGCCGGCGGGGGCAGCGTATTTCGCGTGATCTTCGCGGATCCGCAGCGCTGGGAGGCGGACGGCGCACCGCGCGCCTGAGCAGCCATGGCCAGACCCATGGTCCTCATCGTCGACGACGAGCCCGACATCCGGGAACTGCTGAGCATCACGCTGAGCCGCATGGATCTCGATTCGCGCGCCGCGCCCGACATCATCAGCGCGAAGAAGCTGCTCGCCGGCGAGCGTTTCGATCTCTGCCTCACCGACATGAACCTGCCGGATGGCAACGGCCTCGAGCTGGTCGAGTGGATGCAGAGCCATGCTGCCACCGTGCCGGTCGCGGTCATCACGGCGCACGGCAACGTCGAATCGGCCGTGCGCGCGCTCAAGGTCGGCGCCTTCGACTTCGTCTCCAAGCCACTCGACCTCTCCGGCCTGCGCAAACTGGTGAGCGTCGCCATCAAGGTCTCCAGCGCGGAGGGCGACACCACCATCTACGGTCCGCGACTGCTCGGACAGTCACGCGTGGTCGGGCAGCTGCGCGAGATGATCAGCAAGGTGTCGCGCAGCCAGGCACCCGTGCACATCTATGGAGAGTCGGGCACCGGCAAGGAGCTCGTCGCGCAACTCATTCACGAGACGGGGCCGCGACGCGAAGGCCCGTTCGTGCCGGTGAACTGCGGCGCGATTCCGACCGAGCTCATGGAGAGCGAGCTGTTCGGGCACAAGCGCGGCAGCTTCACGGGCGCGGTGGCGGACAAGAAGGGGCTGATGCAAAGCGCCGAGGGTGGCACGCTGTTCCTCGACGAGGTGGCCGACCTGCCGCTGCACATGCAGGTGAAGCTGCTGCGCGTGATACAGGAGAAAGCCGTACGCGCGATCGGCGAGCAGCGCGAAACGCCCGTCGACGTACGCATCCTGAGCGCCACGCACCGCAATCTCTCCGCCCTCGTCGCCGAGGGCGCGTTCCGCGAGGACCTCTACTATCGGGTCAACGTCATCGAGATGCGGGTGCCGGCGCTGCGCGAGCGTCCCGAAGACATTCCCGAGCTGGCCGAGACCATCCTGCGGCGGCTGGCGCGCCGCATGCGCATCGAAACTCCGGCGCTCGCCCCGGACGCCGCGGACGCCTTGCAGCACTATGCCTTCCCGGGAAACGTGCGCGAGTTGGAAAACATCCTCGAGCGCGCCCTCGCCCTCTGCGCCGGCAACACGATCGCCGCCGCGGACCTGCAACTGCGCGATGCACCCGTCGCGGCAAACGCGACCGGCGCCGCGGCCGGCGGACCGCTGGGCGAGCAGCTGGAGGACATCGAGCGCGAGGCAATCCTCAAGGCCCTCGAGCAGACGCGCTACAACAAGACAGCCGCGGCGAAGCTTCTCGGCATGACCTTTCGCGCCTTGCGGTACCGGATCAAGAAGCTGGGGATCGACTAGGAAAGTCTGTGCGCTGCTTCACACGAGGGGGCGGCGCGATCCGCCAAGCGTGAGCGGATTCTCAAAGGGGTCCGGCGAATTAAGGTAAAAAGCACCAGCGAAAATCGCGGCGAAACGCCGCCCCGTACCAGTCGACCGGCCAACGGCGGCTGGTCGTTCCAGACAGTGCGAGCATCGCGCCCAGGCGCAGGAGACGGCCTCTAAATGAACGTCAACCAGGACCGCGGTCGGAAGTTCTTCTTCGCGATCTTCACGATTTCGGGCTTTTCCGGACTCATCTATGAGTCCATCTGGTCGCACTACCTGAAGCTGTTTCTCGGGCACGCGGCCTATGCGCAGACCCTGGTGCTCGCCATCTTCATGGGTGGCATGGCGGTGGGCTCCTGGCTGATGGCCCGGCACTCCACGCGCGTGCGCAACCTGCTGCTCGGCTATGCCATCGTCGAAGGCATCATCGGCCTGCTCGGCCTGGTCTTCCACGCAACGTCGGTTTCGGTCACGTCGTGGGTATTCGAAGCGGTGCTGCCGAACACGGACTCCGCCGCGCTCGCGCAGACCGTGAAATGGAGCATCGGCGCGTTGCTGATCCTGCCGCAGTCGATCCTGCTCGGCATGACGTTCCCGCTGATGAGCGGCGCCATCGTGCGCCGTTACCCGCATCGCTCCGGCGAAACGCTGGCGATGCTGTACTTCACCAACAGCCTCGGCGCCGCCCTCGGCGTGCTGGCCAGTGGCTTCATCCTGATCGGCAAGGTCGGCCTGCCCGGCACGATCATGACCGCAGGCCTCATGAACATCGCGCTGGCGCTCGTGGTGTGGGGCGTCACCAAGTACCAACCGGAAGCGGTGCAACCGGCACTCGCCGTGCCGGCCACCGGACCGGAAGCAGGCTCGGGCAACATCGTTCGCTGGATGCTGGTCGGCGCAGCGGCAACCGGCGTTGCGGCATTCCTGTACGAGATCGCGTGGATCCGGATGCTGAGCCTCGTGCTCGGCAGCACCACGCACTCGTTCGAGCTCATGCTGAGCGCGTTCATCCTCGGCATCGCTCTCGGTGGCCTGTGGGTGCACCGGCGCATCGACGGCTTGAAAGATCCGGTGCGCTTCCTGGGCAAGGTCCTGCTGACCATGTCGATCGTGGCGCTGCTTTCGCTGCCGATCTACAACGCCACTTTCGACCTCATGAGCAGCGCGATGCGCATGTTCACGCCGACCCAGGAGGGCTACGTCGGCTACCACATCGCGAGTCACCTGATCGCCATGGTGGTCATGATTCCCACCACTTTCTTCTGCGGCATGACGCTGCCGATCATGACTCACGTCCTGCTCCGCAGCGGCACGGGCGAACGGGCGATCGGTGCGGTGTACGCGTGGAATACCGCCGGCGCGATCGTCGGCGTGGTACTCGCCGTGCACCTGCTGATGCCGCTCATCGGTGTCAAGGGCGTCGTGCTTTGCGGCGCCCTCGTGCACGCCGGACTCGCGGTTGCATACCTGAGCAGGAGCGCGAGCCCCGCGGCCCGCTTCCGGTTCGCCGGCTGGCCGGCGGTGATCGGCGTGGTCGCTGTCATTGCAACCGGCACGCTGGTCGACCTCGACCCGGTCAAGCTGACCGCCGGGGTGTTCCGGCATGGGCAGCTCAGTCACGGCGCCAATGCCAAGGTGGTGTACCTGAAGCACGGCAAGACCGCGTCGATCAGCCTGGTCAACGTCGACGGCCTGGTCAGCATTGCGACCAACGGCAAGCCGGATGCGGCCATCCAGATGGTCGGCAATCTCTCAGCCGAGGATGAGATCACCATGGTCATGGCGGCGGCCCTGCCGCTGTCCCTGCACCCGAACGCGGCTCGCGTCGCGAACATCGGTATCGGCTCGGGGCTCACTTCCCAGGTCCTGCTCGCGAGCAACGTCGTGCGCGAGCTCGATACCGTGGAGATCGAGCCTTACATGGCGGAGGCCGCGAAACTGGGCTTCATGCCGCGCGTGGCGCGGACCTTCACCGACCCGCGCAGCCACATCTACTTCGAAGACGCCAAGACGTTCTTCGCCGTGCACCGCAAGAAATACGACGTGATCGTGTCGGAACCGTCGAATCCCTGGGTGAGCGGCGTGTCGACGCTGTTCTCCGACGAGTTCTACCGGCACATCACGCGCTACCTCGACGAGAACGGAATGCTCGTGCAGTGGATGCAGAGCTACGAGGCGGACATGGACATCATCACGTCCGTGATCAAGGCCCTGTCGCCGCATTTTGCCGACTTCGCGATCTACAACGCCGATGACACCAACCTGCTCATCGTCGCCACTCGCAGTGGCAAGCTGGGACGGCCGGACGCCAAGGTGTTCGCGGAGGAGGCGATGCGCGCAGAGCTCGCCCGGGTCGGCATCGATTCGACGCAGAACATCGAAAACCGCTATCTGGGCGACAAGGCGCTGCTGACGCCGCTACTGCTGGCCTCCGGCGTGCCCGCCAATTCCGATTATTTCCCGTACGTGGACCTGAACGCGCCCCGGGCGCGCATCCTCAAGCGCAACGCCGCCCATTTCGCCGGCCTGAACTCGCTGCCCGTGCCGTTCTTCGACCTGCTGACCGGCGCCGACCGGTCGCCGGAGCGCACCTTCTTCAGCGAGAACTCCTCCACCAATCACGACCGGCTGGTGGGCGAGGCCATGGCCATGCGCGACGGTTGGGAAACCTCTCAATACGATCATCTGAGCCCGCACGCTGCGCGCACTTTCCTGACTCTCACCGACCCGGCTGCGGATTGTCGCGCGCCCGGCGTGCGCCGGGCGTGGCTCGATTCGGCCTACTACGTCGGCTCGCGCACCAATGCCATGCTTGGCAGCAACGAACTGCGCGTGATCTGGGATCGGCTCGGCGCGACCCAGTGCGCGAAACAGTTGGGCGCGAAGGATCGTGACATGCTGACGCTGCTGACCGCGGTCGCGAAACGTGACGTTCCGGGCGTCGCCACGGCAGGCGCTGCGCTTTTCGCTTCCGGCTACACCTTCCCGGACGGCGACCATCTGTCCCTGGCGCTGCTCGCGACGACCGCGAGCCAGATCGCCCTGAACCAGCATAAGGAAGCCCTGGCGCTGCTCGAGAAAAACGCGCCGCGCGCGGCGCAGTCTGCCGCCGAAACGCTCGCCCTGAACTGGCTGTCGGCCATTGCGACGGTGCGTTCGACCGGAGAAAGCGCGCCCGAGGCCATGGTCAAGGCACACTGAAACCCAGCGGTGTGCGCCCGCAGCGTGACGGCCGTCGCACGACACCGACGCAGGTGACGTGCAGCGTCACTAAGTGACACGCGTGGTCGGCGACGTCACTTCCCGTCGACGGGATTACGTCAAGCGTGCCGACCCGGGTTGCTCATACGGCCAACGAATTCAGTAACTTACGGGATGGCGAGGTTGTGGCATATGCCTTGCACTATTCCCGGCACAGGCGCTTCTTGCGCCGTTGCTTGTGCACCTAAGTAATTTCTGGGAGAGCTGCAAAATGCTGAAGCAAGTGCAGAAGGGTTTCACCCTCATCGAACTGATGATCGTGGTCGCGATCATCGGCATCCTGGCGGCCATCGCCATTCCGGCGTATCAGGACTACACGATCCGCTCGCAGGTGACGGAAGGTATGAACCTCGCCGGCGCCGTCAAAGCTGCGGTCGCTGAGACCTACGCGCAGACGGGCACGTGGCCGACGCTGCTCAAGAACATCGGCATCGTGGACGCCGCTGGCGCCGAAACGCCGCCGACCGGCAAGTACGTCTCCAAGGTCGACCTGGGCGGCAACAACGGCACGATCGTGATCACGTACGCCAGCAAGAGCACCAACAAGAGCTACCAGGCCAACGAGCGTCTGAACACCAAGACGCTGGCACTGCAGCCGTACGTCAGCAAGAATCAGGATGTCGTCTGGCGCTGTGGCGCGGCTCCTGAACCCCTCGCCGCGGGCAACAACACCGACCTTGACGCGGCCGGCGCTGCGTCCACTCCCTCGGACGGGTTGACCACGGTTCTGCCGAAATACCTGCCGGCAGCTTGCCGCTTAGCCAACTAAGACCAGGCTGAAGTCGACTAAAGGAGGCCCCTCCAAGAGGGGCCTTCTTTTTTTTGGGGCGAGCAGGCCGCCGGTAGAGCCTTGTGAGCACGATCACGCAGGGAATCGCACTCAATATGCGAGGATGCCTGCCGATTTAACAATTGATCCCGACCGGTTCTTGGGTAGACTCAGCAGTTCGGGCTACAACGCTTCGGGCAGCGCGCAAGCCAATGAATGACAACGCAATGATGGCGCTCGGCTCCGGCAAGTCCCAACTTGGCGGTCTGCCGCAGCGCTTGGTCCAGGATGGCCTCATCGACGAGGCCACCATGATGGACGCCATGGCGGCCGCAAAGGAGCGCCGTGTCAGCGTCGTCACCCAACTCGTCAACAGCGGAGCCGCCAATGCGCGCGAAATTGCCATCGCCGCTTCACACGAATTCGGCGTGCCCCTGCTCGACCTGGACTCGGTCGTCCTGGACCTCGACACGGTCAAGCTGGTCAGCGACAAGCTCCTGAACAAGCACCGCGTGCTGCCGCTGATGAAGCGCGGCAAGCGCCTGTTCCTCGCGGTCTCCGATCCCACCAACCTGCACGCGATCGACGAGATCAAGTTCGCGACCGGCCTCGGCATCGAGGCCATCGTCGTCGAGGACAACAAGCTCCAGCAGGCGGTCACCAAGGCCATCGAGCAGGTCGACACCTCGATGCCCGCCATGGCGGAAGACGACTTCGACCTCGAGAATCTCGAGGTCAGTGCGGGCGAGGACGAGCTCCAGGAAGGCGTCACGCGCGACGACGTCGAGGACGCCCCGATCGTCCGCTTCGTCAACAAGGTGCTGCTCGACGCCATCAAGAAGGGCGCCTCGGACGTTCACTTCGAGCCGTACGAGAAGACATTCCGCATCCGCACGCGTCTCGACGGCGTCCTGAAGGAAGTCGCGATGCCGCCCGTGCAACTCGCGATGAAGATCGCGGCGCGCCTCAAGGTCATGTCGCGCCTGGACATCGCCGAGCGCCGCGTGCCGCAGGATGGGCGCATCAAGATGCGCTTGTCGAAGAACCGCGCCATCGACTTTCGCGTCAGCACCTGCCCGACCCTGTTCGGCGAAAAGATCGTGTGCCGCATCCTCGATCCCAGCAGCGCGATGCTCGGCATCGACGCGCTCGGCTACGAGTCGTTCCAGAAGGATCTCTACCTCAAGTTCCTGGCCAAGCCGCAGGGCATGATCCTGGTCACCGGCCCCACCGGCAGCGGCAAGACCGTGTCGCTGTACACGGGCCTCAACATCCTCAACACCGAGGACACGAACATCTCGACCGCCGAGGACCCGGCGGAAATCCAGATGGCGGGCATCAACCAGGTGAACGTGAACGTGAAGGTCGGTCTCACGTTCGCCTCGGCGCTGCGCGCGTTCCTGCGCCAGGACCCGGACGTGATCATGGTCGGCGAAATCCGCGACCTCGAGACGGCGGAAATCGCTCTCAAGGCTGCTCAGACCGGCCACCTGGTGCTCTCCACGCTGCACACCAACGATGCGCCGCAGACGCTCACGCGTCTGGTGGACATGGGCGTGAAGCCCTATGCCATCGCCACGTCGGTGAGCCTGATCATCGCGCAACGCCTGGCCCGCAAGCTGTGCGCAACCTGCAAGACCAAGCTCGACATTCCTGCCGAGGCCCTGCACAAGGAAGGTTTCACGGACGAGGAAATCAAGAAGGGACTCACCATCTACGGCGCCAAGGGTTGCAACTCGTGCGTCGACGGCTACAAGGGACGCGTGGGCATCTACCAGGTGCTGCCCGTGACCGAGGCGATCGGCCGCATCATCATGGAAGGCGGCAACGCCATCTCGATCGGAGACGAGGCACGCAAGGAAGGCGTGTGGGATCTGCGCCGTGCGGGATTGCAGAAGGTCAGGGACGGCTTGACGAGTCTGGACGAGGTCAACAGTGTCACCGTGGACTGACCACGGGACCCAGAGGGGGCATTGAGCCATGGCCCAGAGCGCGACCGCAATTCGCAAGAACATCCAGTTCAACTGGGTGGGCACCGACAAGAAGGGCAACAAGCTCAAGGGCCGCAGCCTCGCGGCCAGCGAGCAGGCCCTGCGCGCCGACTTGCGCCGTCAGGGCGTCGTGCCCGTCAGGGTCAGCAAGCAGAGCCAGCTGTTCAAGTCCGGCGGCAAGGTCTCGCCGGAAGACATCGCGATTTTCAGCCGCCAGCTCGCCACCATGCTCGCCGCCGGCATTCCGCTGGTGCAGTCCTTCGAGATCATCGGCAACGGCCACGACAAGCCAGCGATGCAGAAGCTGGTGCTCGACGTCAAAGCGGACATCGAGGGCGGCACCTCACTGCACGAGGCGCTGAAAAAGCACCCGCTCTATTTCGACGACCTCTACACGAACCTGGTGGAAGCCGGCGAACAGGCCGGCGCGCTCGAGAACCTGCTCGACAAGATCGCCACTTACAAGGAGAAGACCGAGGCCCTCAAGAAGAAAATCAAGAAGGCCCTCTTCTATCCCGCCGCAGTCATGGTGGTGGCGATCGTGGTGACGCTGATCCTGCTGATCTTCGTCATTCCGCAGTTCGAAGCGCTGTTCGAGGGCTTCGGCGCCGACCTGCCCGCCTTCACGCAGCTGGTCATCGACCTGTCGCGCACCGTGCAGGACCAGGGCTGGTGGATGGCCATCCTCACGGGCGTCGCGATCTACTTCTTCATCTACTTCAAGAAGCGCTCGCGCGCCATGCGCGAGCTGATCGACCGCATGTCGCTGAAGGCCCCGGTCATCGGGCCCATCCTCACCAAGGCTGCCATCGCGCGCTACGCGCGCACGCTGTCAACCATGTTCGCCGCCGGCGTGCCGCTGGTCGAAGCGCTCGAATCGGTGGCCGGCGCCACGGGCAACATCGTCTACGAGACCGCGGTGCTCAGGATGCGCGACGAGGTGGCCACCGGTCAGCGCCTGCAGCGCGCGATGGAGAACACCGGCCTGTTCCCCAACATGGTGATCCAGATGATCGCCGTCGGCGAAGAGTCGGGCTCGCTCGACGAGATGTCCGGCAAGGTGGCCACGTTCTACGAACAGGACGTGGACAACGCGGTCGACAGCATGAGCAGCTTGCTCGAGCCGCTGATCATGGCGATCCTGGGCGTCCTCGTCGGCGGCCTGGTCATCGCGATGTACCTGCCGATCTTCAAGCTGGGCGCGGTCATCTGATCGACACCCGGCCATCGATGCCCCCGAACGCCGCGCACTCGCGCGGCGTTCGCTTTTATGGGTGGCAGGCGTGACCCCGGAAGTGACACTGATCGGCCTGTTGCAGGCTTCGCCCGGCGTCTTTGTCGCGGTGGCCTTCGTGCTGGGCCTGCTGGTGGGCAGCTTCCTCAACGTCGTGATCCATCGCCTGCCCCTGATGATGGAACGGGACTGGCGGCGCCAGTGCGCCGAGCTCGCCGCCGCGGGCCCTGAAAAAGGGTCAGGCACCGTTTCGGAGTACGTCACCGCCGCGCCGGCGATGCCTGCTGCGGACGATATGTCCCGCTCGGGAGACGTTGCGGCGGCAGGAGGTCTTCCTGCGGCGGAAGACGTCGCCCTCGGACCAGAGGCGGGCGTAGTTGAAAGCAGCGCTCCGCCCGTGCCGGAAATCCCCGCGCCGGACGCCACTCAGACGCTGGCGCCCAAGGCACCCGAGGAGCTGCGCGAGGAACCCTTCAACCTGGTTGTGCCGCGCTCCGCCTGTCCCGCCTGCAAGGCCCCGATCCACGCATGGCAGAACATCCCGATCGTGAGCTATGTGCTGCTTCGGGGCCGTTGCGCCTCCTGCGGCACGCGCATCTCGATCCGCTACCCGCTCATCGAGCTTCTCTGCGGCGTGCTCTCCGCGGCAGTCGCGTGGCGCTATGGCTTCGGCTGGGAAGTCTTTGCCGCGCTGATCTTCACCTGGTGCCTCATCGCGCTCTCCGGCATCGACCTGGAGCACCAGCTCCTGCCAGACAGCATTACGTTGCCCCTGATGTGGCTCGGCCTGCTCGTCAGCCTCTCGTTCAACACCGCCTTCGCCTACGACATCGGCGACCCGCCGCTCGCCTTCCCGGTGGACCCGCGCAGCAGCATCATCGGCGCGGCCGCGGGCTACCTCAGCCTCTGGAGCGTCTATCATCTGTTCAAACTGGTCACCGGCAAGGAAGGCATGGGCTACGGCGACTTCAAGCTCTTCGCGGCGTTCGGTGCCTGGTTTGGCTGGAAGATGCTGATGCTGATCATCCTGCTCGCCGCCTCCACCGGCGCCATCGCTGGCATCTCGCTGATGCTCGCCCGGCGCCACGGGCGCGACGTGCCCATCCCCTTCGGCCCCTACCTCGCCGCGGCCGGCTGGGTCGCCCTCCTGTGGGGGCCGCAGCTCGTCGCGACCTACTTCAGCCTCTGGCCCTGACGCGGGGCGCTCATGAGAGTCGGCCTCACCGGCGGCATCGCGAGCGGCAAGACCACCGTGGCGCGCATGTTCGCGGCGCACGGCGTCACCGTCATCGACACGGACGAGATCGCGCGCGAGGTGGTCGCACCCGGCAGCCCCACCCTGAAGAAAGTCGTCGCGGCCTTCGGGCCCGAAGTGATCGGCGTCGGCGGCGCGCTTGATCGAAAGCGGATGCGCGAGATCGTCTTCTCGGATCCGGACAGGCGCCAGGTGCTGGAAGCGATCCTGCATCCGGCGATCCTCGAGGAGATGGAGCGCCGCTCGGCGCGCGCGCCGGGTCCGTATCACGTCCTGGTGGTCCCGTTGCTCATCGAGACCGACCTGGTGCTGCGCGTAGATCGCGTGCTGGTGGTCGACGTGACCGAGGAAACGCAGCTCGCGCGCCTGCTGGCGCGCGACTCGGGCAGCGAAGAGCAGGCGCGCGCGATCCTCGACGCCCAGGTGACGCCGGCCGAACGCCTGGTGCGAGCCCACGACGTGATCTCGAACGAGGGCAGTCTCGAATCGCTCGCCGCGCAGGTCAACGACCTGCACGCGCGCTATCTTTCGCTCGCGAAGCCGGGGGCGACGCCGGACCCGGCGCACGGTCGAAAACCCTGAGGACGGGTACGCCGAGCCGAGTGTCGTCATCCAGCGGCACTTCACAGGCCCGCCGGATTGCGCTCAGAATACGGTCATGATGTCTGTCCCCGAGGCCGCCGTGGCCGCAGCGCCCGATACGGTGGTGTACGAACAGCCGCTCAACGAGCGGATGCGCAATTTCCTGCGGCTCGAGTTCCTGTACTCGCAGGCGCTCTATCACATGGAATCGCCCGAACCGTGGAGCAGCCGCTCATCCGTCGCCGCGCTGCTCGAGATCCTCGCCATCACCGCGCGCGGCGACGTGCGCGGCGACGTGCTCAAGGAGCTCGAGCGGCATGTGAGCAATCTCAACGAGTTCTCGGCCAAGCCGGGTGTCGACCCCGGCCGGCTGCGCAGCGTGATGTCGAACCTGCTGCGGCTGCGCCAGGAGCTGGTCGGCACCGGCGCGAACTTCCTGCAGCCGCTGCGCGACTCGGAGTTCCTCAACGCGATCAAACACCGCAGCACGATTCCGGGCGGCACCTGCGAGTTCGACCTGCCCGACTACAACTTCTGGTTGAGCCGGCCGGCAGAAATGCGCGCGGCGACGCTCAACGAGTGGTTCAAGGTCGTGCGCCCGCTCGGCGACGCCGCCACCGAGATGCTCTGGGTCACGCGACAGAGTGCGCGTCCGCGACCCGAAGTGGCGGTGGGCGGCGTGTTCCAGCTGCAGTTCGAGCGCGAGAATCCGATCCAGCTGCTGCGCATCATGCTGCCCGTGGACTCAGATCTGTTCCCCGAGATCAGCGGCAGCCACTATCGCTGCAGCCTGCGCTTCCTCGCGTGGCGCGACATCGGCCAGCGGCCGGTGCAACCCGACCACGACGTGGCGTTCCATCTCGTCTGCTGCACCTGAGCGGTTCGCTACGCCGCTTCGTCGCCGATGGCCGCTCCTGTCGTCAAGTGTCCCACCTGCGGGCGCGACCTCGAATGGTCGGCCGCGTCGCCGTTTCGTCCGTTCTGCAGCGATCGCTGCCGGCTGATCGACCTCGGCGCGTGGCTGAGCGAAGAGCGTGCCATCGCCGGCGAACAGGTGCAGGCACCCACTGACGATCAGGTGGAACGCGAGGACGGCTGATCGATTTTTGACCAGCGCGGCGCGCGTCGCCACGCCGGCGGTCCATGCGTAACCTGCGTACTCTATAATCCCCGGCCAGCTTCTCATCCGCCGCGTCCGCCGCGCGGCCGAGTGCCGATGCCAGTCAACGCGTCCGAGTTCCTGCCCGCTTTTTCGCACGATGCGCGGCGCGCCGGCCTGTTGCTTGGAATTTTTGCAACGATCGGCGGCCTGGTGTCGTTTCTCGCCTGGCCACTCGACATGCCCCGCCTGGCGGACTGGGACGGCGACGGCATCACGATCCAGCCGAACACGGCGCTGGCCGTCGTCGCGGCGGGTGTCGCCCTCATCCTGCTCGCGCTCGACCTGCGCAGAGCCGCTATTCCGTTCGGTGCCCTCTGCGCTCTGATCGGCGCGACCGTGCTGTTCCAGCATGCTTCCGCCATGACCCTCGGCATCGACACCCTGTTCATGTTCCATCGCGAGTGGGGTCAGACCAGCACGATGGCACCTGGTCGCATGGGGCCACCCGCGGGCACATCCTTCACGATGCTGGGCATTGCCTTCTGCCTTTCGAGCGCGGGGCCGGCGGTCCGCCGGTTTGCGCCCCTGCTCGCTCTGATCGTCGCGGGTATCACACTGCTGTCGCTGATCGGCTACCTCTACGGCGCCAGCGCCCTGTTCACCGTACCCGGCGTCACCGCCATCGCCCTGCAGACCAGCGGCATGGTGTTCTCGCTCGCGCTGGGCCTCATCGCCGCCACTCCGCAGCACGAGCCCGCGCGCACCATCGCGGACGAGAGTGCCGCGGGCCGGCTCGCGCGCCGCTCGCTGCCCTTCATCGTCGCGCTGCCGATCGCGCTTGCGTTCCTCGAACTTCAAGGCCAGCGCGCCGGATGGTACGAGCCCCGGATGGGCACGGCGCTGCTGGTGCTGATGCTCACGACGCTGCTCATCGTGGTGCTCTGGCGCGGCGTGCGCGAGGTGCGTCGCCGCGAGGCGCTGTTGCGCGAGGAAGACCGTCGCAAGGACGAGTTCCTGGCGACACTCGCGCACGAGCTGCGCAATCCGCTCGCACCGGTGAGCAACGCGCTGCAGCTGCTGAAGCGATCGAAGGATCCGCAGATCTTCGCACGCACGCTCGAGATCATGGAACGGCAGATGAGCCACATGGTGCGCCTCATCGACGACCTGCTCGACATCAGTCGCATCACCAGCGGCAAGCTCGATCTGCGCATGCAGGAGCTGGATGCCGTCGCGGTGGTGCGGCACGCGGTGGAGGCAATCCGGCCGATGAGCGAGCCCGGGCGCCACGAGCTCGTCGTCGAGGTGCCGTCCTCGCCGGTGCCGGCGCGCGCCGACCCGGTTCGCCTCGCACAGATCTTCACCAACCTGCTCAGCAACGCCGTGAAGTTCACGCCGGCCGGTGGCCGCATCTGCGCCACGCTCGAAGCGCGCGGCGGCGAGCTGCAGTTCTCGGTGACGGACAGCGGCATCGGCCTGCCGCGCGACAAGCTCGACCATATCTTCGAGCTGTTCGCACAGGTCGACTCTTCGCTCGAGCGCTCGCATGGTGGCCTCGGCATCGGCCTCACGCTCGCGCAGCGGATGGCAGCCTTGCACGGCGGGAAGATCGAGGCGTACAGCGACGGGCCCGGCACGGGCAGCACGTTCGTTGCCCGCATGCCGATCGCGCTCGATTCCGTCGAGGCGTTGCCGGCAGTCGAACGCGCTGGCGAGCCCGGCAGGCTGCGCATCCTGGTGGTCGACGATCATCGCGACACGGCCGAGAGCCTGGCGATGCTGCTGCGGCAGAACGGCACGGAGATTCATACGGCGCACGACGGCGAAGAGGCGGTCGAAGCCGCCGCGACGTTGCGGCCCGATGCGATCCTCCTCGACATCGGCCTGCCGAAGCTCAACGGCTACGAGGCGTGCCGGCAGATCCGCGCGCGGCTGAACGGCCACAAAGTGCTGATCCTCGCGCTCACCGGTTGGGGGCAGGAGGAGGATCGGCGCAAGTCAGAAGAGGCGGGATTCGACGGGCACCTGGTGAAGCCCGTCGATCACGCCGAGCTGGATCGGTTGCTGGCAGGAGTTCGGGCGGGGTAGGTTTCGAATCGGCGACCGGCAGCGCCTGCAGGTCAAACCGTACAGGGATCGATGCTTCGGTTACCTCTTCTGCCAAGTTGCCGAGGTAGCTCCACGGAACGACAACGGATCTCTCGGCCGGCGCGTTGCGCCGAAACTCGTTGTCCACCGCCGCGCCCGATTGGGTCGCTCTGCGCATGCTTACCGATCACTGAGCTCAAGCGATTACTGGTCGAGGAAATCGCGAAGGCCGAGCCCTCACCTGCCGGGCGATTGCCGTTGGTGTCGTAGGCGTACGGCGTCTGCGCGCCGCTGGCACTGGAGAGTACGCCTCGGGTGCGACCCTCACGTCTCGTTAACTCTCCCCACTCTTGTCCAATTCGATAAGCATTTCTCGAGCCTCGTTGGAGCCGTAGCGCTTGGCTACATCCAACGCGGTCAGCCCTGACTCTCTCGCGCGCAGCCTTGGGTTTGCGCCGTGCTTGATAAGAAGCCGCGCATGTTGGATGCGATTCTCTCTAATTGCGAAGTGCAGGACAGGCAGCGTTCCCGCGCCAGTCGCGATGGCGTCTGGATTGGCACCGTGACGCAACAATGTTTCCAGCTCAGCCAGCGTATCGAGTCCTGCAGCCGAACCAGAGGTTATTACGGTACAGAGAACATGATCAGTACCGCACGTCGAATTGGGATCCGCGCCAAGTCGCAGTAGGCGTTCAAGAACCTCCGCTGCTCCAGGCCGTCGGGCCACATGGCACAGCAGTGGGCGCCCGGCCTCATCACGTAACGCTACCACCCGTTTTCCTAGCGATTCGTCGCTTACCAGTAGTTGGTCAAGCACGGTGCAAGCCGTCTCGAACTCACCGGCTTGGATCAGAGTGAGCAGACGTTGGAATTCAACGCTGTCGGAAGTCATGACATCACCTTCAGTGGCACAGGGATAACATTCGCTGGCAGTCCGCGATCTTTCGCCCCGCAATCTCTAGTTCTCGGTTATGCCCTGGATCCGGTATCTTCTTGCAAACGCGTCTGACAAACAGGCGGCCCGCCAAGCACGCCTCAGCCGAGGCGAGCTTGAACGACACTGCCGCTGGTGCATCGCCAGGCTGGCAGCCCGGAATGTTGCAGGACGCGTGATACACCATGGCCCCGTACTTGCAGATTCGATCTCGGCAAGCCGCGGGGTTGGCCATGCAACGGAGAATTTCCTTGCACACCCTGGGGAGACGGGCGCAGAACAGCACTGGGATCTGCCAGAGTTCCCCAGTGGCGTCGGAATACATCGTTGGAGCGGACCCGACGTAAACATAGGTGTTGAGCCCGCCATCCAACCCGATCGGATCGCTCTCGACATACCGCCCGATCGCCGGATCGTAGTCGCGGAAGTAGTTGTAGCTGAGCTGAGTTTCAGCATCGAAGTATTGCCCCGGGAAGCGCAGGTGATACACGAACTGCGTCGCATCGCCGTCGGGGTCCTGATCGGGAGCCGCGGTGCCGAAGGGGCCGGAGGGGCCTGAGTCCCAGCGCCACACGATCCCATCGTCCGAGGGCCGCGTGATCCGCCGCGGCGTGTTCAGGTGATCGGTGTGGATATAGAAGATCGCGATGCCGCCCCCGTTCGGCCGCAGTGTCGCGACCGGGATGTCCTCCAGCCACACCGTCTCCTGGATCAGGTTCCCGGAGCCGTCGTACTCCCCGATCAGGTGACCGGATTCATCGTAGACGAAGTAGGTGGTGGTGCTCCCCACCGTCTTCTTCACCCGCTGCCCGAGGGCGTTGTGGGCGTACGAGGCGGAGGCAGACCCGGAGACGCTCGTCATGCGCCCGGCATCGTTGTAGGCGAACGTGAACCCGCCGTAGCTCGTGGTGTTGCCCGCCGCGTCGT
>Ga0187894_10002515_pt1 | contig 21796 bp, 11 predicted proteins | sample GBC1701081metaG_FD_136650 | JGI IMG/M metagenome (GOLD analysis project Ga0187894, IMG submission 136650) | White microbial mat communities from a lava cave in the Kipuka Kanohina Cave System on the Island of Hawaii, USA - GBC170108-1 metaG ... | reverse complement strand
TCGTGGCAACGCCAGATGGCCGAACAGCTTTACGGCGTTGAAGGGACCGACCCGCTGACCTTCGGCGTCATCGCGTCACTGCTCGCCGCTGCGGCGCTGGTCGCATGCTGGCTGCCCGCGCGCAAGGCGGCGCAAGTAGATCCGCTGGCGGCGCTCCGCCACGAATAACCCGAATGCGGAATGCGGAATGCGGAATGCGGAATGCGGATCTCAGTTCATCACGGAAAGTGACTGGACTTAATGAATTGACATTCCGCATTCCGCATTCCGCAATCAAAAGACTGGAGTACGAGATGTTTCAAGATTTGCGTTATGGCGCGCGAATGCTTTTGAAAAACCCCGGCTTCACGCTGATCGCCGTTCTCACGCTGGCGCTTGGCATAGGCGCGAACACGGCGATTTTCAGTATCGTCAAATCGGTTCTGATCCGGCCTTTGCCTTTTGCGCAGCCTGAACGCCTGATGCAGGCGAGTTACCGGCCAGGACCTGGCAATCCGCCGGATGATACGCTCAGTTGGATCGCCCGTCGTGATCTGGTTGACTGGCGCGCGCGCAGCCACAGTTTCGAGCGCATTGGAGGATACTGGTCTGCCAGTCTCATTCTCCCCACCGAGGGGGCGCCGGAGTTCATCAGAGGCGCTAGTGTCACACACGATCTATTACCCGCGCTCGGCATACGACCCGCGCTCGGGCGATATTTCCTGCCGGAGGAAGGCAAGCCGGGCGGCGACCGCTTGATCATTTTGAGCGATGATCTGTGGCGCCGCCGCTTCGGAGCCGATCCCGGAATCATCGGACAAACGATTCGAGCGATTGACGGCGTTTACGTTGTTGTGGGAGTGATGCCGCCGGGCTTCAATTTCCCGCTCAGACAAGCAAGGGAGGTCGTGCGGTTCCCGTCCAGACAGACAGGCTTCTGGACGCTGTCGCGTGATGATCTGAGCAAAGAGAGTCGCGACAATCAGCTTTATGACGTGATTCTGCGACTCAAACCCGGCGTCGGAGCGGAGCAGGCGCAGGCGGAATTGGAAACGCTCTTTGCGCGGCGTGTTCAAGATAATCCGCAAGAATACGACCGCAACATGATAGCCGGCGTCAGGCTGGTTTCACTGAAAGATCAAACCGTCGGCGAGGCTGGCGCAACGCTGCCGATCCTGCTCGGCGCCGTGGGCCTGGTCGTTTTGATGATCTGCGCCAACATCGCCAACCTGCTGCTGGCGCGCGGGGATGGACGGCGCAAAGAGATGGCGATTCGACAATCGCTCGGCGCAAGCCCCGCGAGGCTGGCGCGGCAGGCGTTGACGGAAAGCCTGTTGCTCGCTTTGACGGGAGGAGCCGCCGGAGCCTTGCTCGCGGTCTGGTCGCTTGAGCTGCTCTTGAAACTAAGCCCGCACTACATTCCACGGCTGGGCGAATCGCGGATAGACGCCGCGACGCTCGCTTTTACGCTGGCTGTGACAGTGACGGCCGGTTTGCTCTTCGGCGTCTTGCCGGCCTGGAGTTCCGCGCGCGTCGATTTGAATGAAACCTTGAAACAGACCGCGGGCCGCGCGGGATCGTGGCGAAGCTCGATGCGCGCGCCCGGCAATTTGCTGGTTACTTTTGAAATCGCTCTCGCTCTCGCGCTGACATTGGGAGCAGGCTTGTTGATCAATAGCTTTGCGCGACTGATGATGGTTGATCCTGGACTGCGTACAAAGGGCGTGACGGTGGCGGTCATTCCACCCAACGTCGCATTTTTCCGCCGGGTTATTGAGCGCCTGGAGGCGACGCCGGGCATCGAAGCCGCCGCATCGAGCAACGGATTGCCGCTGACGACGCATGGGCACGGCGATTACCTCATGATTGAAGGCCGGCCGCGAACCGCGCCCAATGATCCGTCGGCGTTCACCAGGACGCATTTCGTCAGCTCGAATTATCTTGGCGCCCTCGGCGTGGCCTTGCTGCGAGGCCGGTTTCTCACCGCGGACGACACAGCCACCACGATCCCTGTGGCGGTAATCAACGAAACGGCGGCGCAACGCTTCTGGAATGGCGAGGACCCAATTGGCAAACGCTTCAGCTTCAGTTTCGGCCGGCCGGAAGGACAGGGGATATGGCGGCAAGTCGTCGGAATCGTCAAGAGCGCGCGTCACACCGGACTTGATAAAGAGCCAAGAGCAGAAGTCTATGTTCCGATCGAACAGCAGTCGTGGTCACAGGATATACTTTTCGTGCGCTCGTCCCTGCCGAATGCGGATGTCGCCCGCAGCATTCGTCAGGCGGTCGCGGCGGTCGATAAAAACCAGGCGATCTATCTCATCACCTCGATGGAAGACTTGCTTTCCGACTCGGTTGCCACGCGGCGGTTCACTATGTCGCTGCTTGGGGGATTTAGCGCGCTGGCCTTGATTCTCGCAATGATGGGAGTTTACGGCGTGGTCTCCTATACGGTCGCCGAGCGCGCGCCGGAGATCGGCATTCGAATCGCGCTCGGAGCGCAAGGGCGTGACATACTGCGATTGATACTGGCGCAGGGGTTGAAACCCGTGGCTATCGGTTCCGTCGCCGGGCTGATCGCAACGCTGGCTCTCAGCCGCGCGTTGTCGAGTTTGTTGTACGGCGTAACGGCTACCGATCCGGCGACCTTTGTCATTGCTGTCTTATTGCTCTTGTTTGTGGCGCTGCTAGCCTGTTATCTGCCCGCGCGCCGGGCGACGAAGGTTGATCCGATGGTCGCGCTCCGTTGCGATTAAATCTGTCCGGAGTCGAAGCGGCGGGCGCGACGACGGTGTTGCCGCTCAGCGGAAGCTTGGAGGATGAAATGTTTCAAGACTTGCGTTACAGCCTGCGGATGCTCGTCAAGCGTCCGGGCTTCACACTCATCGCAGTATTGACACTGGCGCTCGGCATCGGCGCGAACACGGCGATTTTCAGCGTAGTCAACGCCGCATTGCTGCGCCCTTACCCGCACATTGACACTGATCGGTGGGCTTACCTTTACGAGAAGCCGAGCGCGGAGGGGTTGAATCTGCTCGCCGTCTCCGCTCCCAATTTTCTGGACTGGAAACAGCAGAGCCGATCTTTCTCGGACATGCTGCTCTGGCAAGGTTGGAACTTCAGCATCTCCGGCGCGGGCGAGCCTGAGCAGATGAATGGGGTGTTCATTACGCCGGAGGTCTTCACGGCCCTGGGCGCGCAGGCGGTCGCGGGGCGGTTTCCAGCGCCTTCCGACGAAAGCCAGAGCCCGGAGCGCCGGGTGGTCATCGGTTATGGGTTGTGGCAGCGCAAATTTGGCGGCGATCCGAACATCGCGGGGAAACAAATCATGCTGAACTTGATTCCATTCACGATTGTAGGCGTCGCGCCGCCGGGTTTCTCGTTCCCGCCGAATAGCAGGAATGAAATTTTGGTCCCAAGGTATACGCAAACAATGAAGCCCGATATTGAGCGTGATCCGAGCGGTTGGCGTAGCGCGCGCGGTTATGCGGCGGCGGCCAAGCTCAAGCCAGGCGTCAGCTTTCAGACGGCGCAGGCGGAGATGAACCTGATCGCTGAGCGCCTGGCCAGCCAGTATCCCGAAGACAAAGGGTATGGCGTACGCGTCATGCCAATGCGCGAGGAGATAGCCGGAGATTTCCGCACGCCACTGCTGGCGCTGTTCGGAGCGTTGGGGCTGGTGTTGTTGCTGGCCTGCGTCAATCTGGCCAACCTGCAACTGACGAGGTTGGAAGCGCGGCGAAAAGAGATAGCAGTGCGGGCGGCGCTTGGCGCGGACAGATGGCGCTTGGCGCGGCAGCTTTTGACGGAGAGTCTGTTGCTGGCGCTCTTTGCCGGCGGAGTGGGGATGATGCTGGCGCCGGCCGGCGTCAAACTGTTGCTCTCTTTCATCCCGCCGCAACGGATTCCGTGGTTGTCGGTCACGACGGATCGAACGGTGTTGATTGTGTCCGTGGGCATCACGTTGCTGGCGCCGCTGCTTTCCGGCGCTCTGCCGGCGACGCGCCTCGCGCGCGTTGATCTTGTGAGCGCGTTGGCCGGCGGCGGGACATCGCCCGGCGCGACCGGCGTGAGCCACCGTATGCGCCACGCTTTCCTGATCGCGCAACTGGCGCTCTCGCTGGCGCCGCTGGCCGGCGCGGGATTGTTGATCCAAAGCTTCGTGCGATTGCAAAGCATTGATCCTGGCTTTAGCGCCGACCAACGGCTGACGCTTTCGTACTCCGCGCCGAGGATCAGATACCGTGAACGCGAAAAGCTCGCGGCGCTGGCCGAACGGGCGCGCGATGAAGTCAGCCAGCTTCCGGGTGTGCAAGCGGTGGGGCTGGCGCAGGCTTTGCCATTCGCCGCGGGCATAGGCTGGTTGCAGGCGATCACACGTCAGAACCCGAAATCCATCGCCAATCCCGCCAACCTGCCGCACGTCCGTTACAACGTCGTCAGCGCGGGTTATGTCGAAGCGCTGGGCGTACCGTTGAAAGCAGGGCGCGCGTTTACCCGTGCGGACACGCGCGAAGCCACGCCCGTCGTCGTCATCAATGAATCGTTGGCGCGGAAACATTTCGCCGGCGAGGACCCGCTGGGCAAACAGTTCTGGGTCGGCCACGCGCAGGCTCTGTCCGGCTATCAGCCGCGCACCGTTATCGGAGTGATCGGCGATGCGTTATTGAATAGGTTGGAAGAGCCGGCGGAAGCGGCGGCCTGGGTTCCGTTGTCGCAGCAGGAGAGTGGCGAGGATGTGTGGCGCACTCTCTTCCTCGTCGTCCACACCAAGACGGATCCGCTCAGCGCGATAGCAGGAATCAGACAACAGATCGCCAAGGTTGACGCGGACCTTGCGCTGACCGACATCCGGACGATGGAAGGCCGTTTGGACGAATCGGTCTGGCGGCAGCGTCTCGCGGGCGCCGCAATGGGCGCGCTCGGCCTGGCCGCATTGATCATCGCGTCCCTGGGCGTCTTCGGGATCATCGGCTACCTGGTCAGCCGGCGCACGCACGAAATCGGCGTGCGGATGGCGCTCGGCGCAACCGGCCGCGACGTCATCAGGCTGGTCATGCGCGAAGGCGCCTGGCTTACGCTGGCGGGCGTCGGTCTGGGGCTGGCCGGCGCGATGGCGATGACGCGCTACCTGTCAAGCTTGCTTTATGGCGTGAGCGCAACCGACCCGATCACATTTGTAATAGCCGCCTTGTCGCTCGCGGGCGCGGCGCTGTTGGCCTGCTATCTGCCGGCGCGCAAAGCGGCGAAAGTTGATCCGCTGATCGCGCTGCGCCACGAGTAGTGGGCAGCAGCAGTGTAGATTATCGCGGGAGTGACCGGAGCCATTCATCAAAGGCGAGGAGGGCTACGAATTCGCCTTCCTGCCGCATGAGCGCCAGATATTCGGTGAGAACGGCGGAGGTGATCATCGACAATGCCGGGCTGGCTTCCGCTTCGACATAAACGTTCCCTTGCAATTGAAAGATGGCCGCTTCCAATCCGTCGTAGCGCCAGATTTCAGGCACACCGAGCGCGGCGTAGATCGCATCGTTGTTCGTTGAGTCATGATGGATGTCCACTTCAACCACCACGTCCGGCGGCGGATCAATCGAGAAATCAAGCTCGATTCTGTTACCGATCATCGCGGCGGTTTGGATATGGAAACAGGCGTCCGGCTCATTCCCTTTGCTGTCTCTACGCTTCCTCATCGTGGCTGAGCCGAAGGAGACAATGTTGATGCGAAGTCTGAGACTCAGAGTTGAGATCAGGCGCTCGATGAAGCGGACGTATTTTTCGTGTTCGGGGGAGAGGGACATAACCTTTAAAATTCCATTGTTGAAGCTAATGCGCAATCCGGCGGCTTCGCCGACCTGGTCGAGCAGTTCTTCGTACTCTTCCCAGGTGGCGCCGTGAAAGATCACTTCCGTATCTTCAGGAAGTTGCGAAACGACAGCGTAGTAATTGGTAGTTTCTGTAATCATAGGCTTCGACCAGGTTGTTGAATTGGACAAGCTGATTGTAATCCCGGCGCGCAAGGCGAGGCAATTACGAAAACCAAACTCGATCTGCCGCGGCGCAGCCTGGGCGCGTTCCGAGATGCGTTGCTCTTACAACCACGAAGATTGGAGGATGAAATGTTTCAGGACCTGCGTTATGGCATACGGATGCTGCTGAAGGCGCCCAACTTCACTCTTACTGCCGTTCTCACGCTGGCGCTCGGCATTGGCGCGAATACGGCGATTTTCAGCGCCGTCAATGCGGTGTTGCTGCGCCCACTTCCTTATCCGGAGTCCGACCGGTTGATGTTTCTCAGCGAGCGCAGCCGGCGGACCGAGAGCATGCCCGTCTCCTGGCCGAATTATCTGGATTGGCGCGCGCGGCAATCATCGTTCGAATGTATCGGCGTTTATAACTACGACAGCTACAACATGACCGGCGGAGGGGAGCCGGAGAGGCTTCAGGCCGGTCAGGTTTCGGCCGACCTGTTTGCGGCGCTGCGTGTGGACGCCGCGCTGGGGCGTGTCTTCACCAACGACGAAGACCGTCCGGGCGTCGCGCCGGTCGTCACGCTGGGTCACGGGTTGTGGCGGCGCAGGTTCGGCGGCGATCCGAACATCCTCAATCGGACGATTACGCTCAATGATCGCAGTTACACGGTGATTGGCGTGATGCCCGAGGGCTTCCAGTTTCCGAGCCGCGCCGAGTTGTGGGTTCCCGCCGGACTATTGAGCGGCGGGGAGTGGCGGAACCGTGACAATCATCCCGGTTTGTACGGCGTGGCGCGGCTCAAACCCGGCGTGACAATCGAGCAGGCGCGGGCCGATATGGAGGCGATCGCCCTCGGCCTCGAAAAAGAATATCCACGCACAAACCGGGACATCCGGGTCACGATCACGCCGTTGCTGGAGACCATGGTCGGCGATGCGCGCCGGGCGCTGTGGACGCTGTTCGCCGCCGCCGGGTTAGTGTTGTTGATCGCCTGCGCGAACGTGGCCAACCTGCTGCTCGCGCGAGCGACCGTGAGACAACGCGAAATGGCGGTCCGCGCGGCGCTGGGCGCGAGCCGCATAAGACTCGCCCGGCAATTGCTCGCGGAGAGTGTGACGCTGGCGCTGCTCGGCGGCGGGGCCGGGCTGTTGCTCGCTCAATGGGGAGTGAGCGCGATGGTCGCCATCGGCGCGAGAAGTCTCCCGCGCGCGAGCGAAATCAGTCTCGACAGCCGCGCGCTGGCCTTTACCGCGGCGGCGTCAATATTGACCGGCGTCTTGTTCGGTCTGGTTCCGGCATGGCGGGCGGGTAGAGTCGCGCTTCAGCAATCGATCAAGGAAGCGGGACACAGTCTGGCCACGAGCAAGCAGCGAACGCGCGGCGCGCTGGTCATCGCTGAGACGGCGCTGGCGCTGATGCTGCTCATCGGAGCGGGACTGCTGCTGCGCAGCTTCTACCGGCTTAACATGGTCAGTCCGGGCTTCGATTACGATCATCTGCTCTCGTTCAGCCTCTCGCTGCCGGCGGGGAAATACACAAATCCGGAACAACGAAGCGGTTTTTATAGCGATTTGATCCGTAAGTTGAGCGCGCTGCCCGGCGCGCAATCGGCCGGTCTCGCTTCGGGGTTGCCGTTCGGCGCCAGCAGTTGGCGGACCCGGTTTGTCGTTGAAGGCAGACCCGCGCCGCCGCCTGGCGAGACGCCAATGCTGGAAACCCTGCTGGTCAGCCCCGATTACTTCCGCACGATGGGCATTCCGCTGCGAGCCGGTCGCTACTTCACCGAGCAGGACGACCGGCGGCGCCTCGCGGGCCGCGATCTGAGCGGCCTCAATGAAGGGGCGCGGATGGCGGCCGGGTTGAACGCGATCGTCATCGACGAAGAGTTCGCGCGGCGGCATTGGCCGAACGAAAACGCCGTCGGCAAGCGCATCCGGCTGGCGCCTGTGGATCCGGGATCTCCCGCGCTGACGGTCGTGGGAGTCGTGGGCCGCGTGAAGATGGATCGGCTGAGCGTGGAATCGAACCTGGCGCAGGCCTACTTCTCCTATTTGCAACTTCCCTTCTCCAACATGACCGCCGTCATCAGGTCACGGTTGGAGCCGGCGCAGATGATCGCCGCCGCGCGCCGGCAGATACAGGCCATCGATCCGCATCAACCGATTTACAACATCCGCACGCTGGAGCAGGTTCGCGCCACCTCCATCGCGCCGGAGCGAGTGAACCTGACGCTGCTCGGTTTATTCGCCGCGATGGCGCTCATCCTGGCCGCAATCGGCCTGTACGGCGTGATGGCTTACTCGGTCGCGCAACGAGAGAGAGAGATCGGCGTTCGCATGGCGTTGGGAGCGCGGCGCCGCGATGTGTTCAAATTGATCGCTCAACAAGGGCTGAGACTACTGCTGATCGGCGTCGCCATCGGCCTGGCGGGCGCGAGCGTGGCGGCCCGCGTGATGAAGACCTTGTTGTTCGAGGTAAGCGCCGCCGACCCGCTGACCTTCGTGGGAAGCCCGTTGCTGTTAGCGGTTGTGGCCCTGTTCGCTTGCTGGATTCCGGCGCGGCGGGCGACGAAGGTTGATCCGCTGACCGCGATGCGGCGTGAGTAATTTGATTGCGGATTGCGGATTGCGGATTGCAAAATCATCAGGTCAGGACACATCCTGTGATCAACTGCAATCCGCAATCCGCAATCCGCAATCCGCAATCCGCAATCAAAAGATTGGAGAATGAAATGTTTCAAGACTTGCGTTTCGGCCTGCGAATGTTGTCGAAGCGGCCGGGCTTCACTTTGGTTGCGATTCTTACGCTGGCGCTCGGCATTGGCGCGACGACGCTGATTTTCAGCGTCGTCAATGCGCTGATGTTAAGACCGCTGCCGTATCGAAATCCGGAGCGGCTCGTTTGGATCGAAGAGGTCTCGAAGACGTTTCCGAGCAACTTGGTCTTCGGGGCGCACTTTCTCGATTGGCGGGAGCAGTGTCGAACGCTCGAAGGAATTGCGGCTTATGGCGGCGGCGTCCGAACGCTCATCGGCGCCGGCGAACCGGAAAGAGTCGAATGCGGCGAGGTCTCGGCGGGCTTCTTTCCGCTGCTCGGCGCGCAGCCGCAATTCGGGCGCGACTTCACCGAAGCCGAAGACAAACCCGGCGGCGGGCGCGTCGTCATCCTCAGCCATGGTTTGTGGCGGCGGCGTTTCAACGGCGATCCGAGCGTAATCGGACGCAGCGTCACGCTCGATGACGCCAGCTATACAGTGATCGGCGTGCTGCCGGACAGCTTCCGCTTCTCTCAGCCCTTCGAGTTGTGGACGCCGCTGGCGCTCAACCCGCAGGTGGAGCGCGGCAACCAGCGGGCCACACCGTTGTCGACGCTGGCGCGGCTCAAGCCCGGCGCGACGCTCGAAGAGACGCGCAAGGAGACGGAGACGATTCTCCGGCGCTACGAAACGACCAAACCGCCAGGGATGCCCGTGGCCGACAACCACACGCGAGTCATTCCGCTGCGGGAAAAGCTGCTCGGCAATACGCGGCGCGCCCTGCTGGTGTTGCTGGGCGCGGTCGGGCTTGTGCTGCTGATCGCCTGCGCGAATGTGGCGAATCTGCTGCTGGCGCGCGCCATCGCCAGACGGAAGGAACTGGCGATTCGCGCGGCGCTCGGAGCGAGATGGTTTCGTCTGGCGCGCCAGATGATCTCCGAATGCCTGCTGCTGGCCTTCGCCGGCGCCGCGGCCGGGCTGCTGTTGGCCTATTGGGGCGTCAAACTGCTCGGAGCGCTCGATTCGGTTGAAGCCCTCGGCGATCTGGCGCGACTGGCCCCGATCACAATTGACCTGCGCGCGCTCGGATTCACCCTGCTCGTTTCGTTTTTCACAGGACTGCTCTGCGGTCTCCTGCCGGCGCTTCAATTCTCCCGCCAGGATCTGAACGCCTCGCTCAAGGAAGGCGCGCGCGGCGGTGTTCGCGGGGGTGGGTTGCGCAACGCGTTGATGGTGAGCGAGGTCGCGCTGGCGATAGCGCTGCTGGTCGGAGCAGGGTTGCTGATCCGAAGCTTCATCAAACTGCTCGACGTCGATCAGGGCTATCGGGCGGAGAACCTGTTGACGGCGCGAATCACCCTGCCGCCGCGTTACGACGAAAAGTCGCGGCGCGCGCAATTCTACGAACAAATTCTGCAACGCGTCGCCGCGCTACCCGGAGTCTCCGCCGTTGGGGCGACCAGCCTGCTGCCGCTGACCAGGAAAAACTTCGCCGGCTGGCTGCGCGTTGAAAACCGCGCGCCGGATGAAGTGCGGAGAGAGCCGCCGGTGTTCATCGGCTCGGTCAATCCCGACTATTTCCGCGCGATGGGCATACCTTTGCGCGCCGGGCGGTTCTTCAACGACGGCGATCGTCAGAATGCGCCGGGCGTCGCGATCCTTAGTCGCGAACTGGCGCGCAAGCTCTTCCCTGACGAAGACCCGCTCGGCAAAAGGCTCTTCATTCCCACATCCGGCGCGGAGATGGTGACGGTCATCGGCGTAGTCGGCGACGTGCGACATAAAGGCCGCGATCAAAGGCTCGAACCGGCGGCCTATCTCAGCTATCGTCAGTCTCCGCCTCCCCTGATGACGCTGGTGGTTCGCGGCGCGATGGAGCCGATGAACCTCGCGCCCGCCTTGCGCGCCGTCGCGCAATCGGTTGATCCGGCGCTGCCGCTTTACGAAGTGATAACGATGAGTGAGCGGTTGAATGATTCTGTCGCCGCGCGTCGCTTCAATCTGCTGCTTCTGGGCGCCTTCGCGGCGCTGGCGCTCCTGCTCGCGGTCGTGGGCGTTTACGGAGTGATCGCCTATGTCGTCTCACAGCGCGCGCATGAAGTCGGGGTTCGGATTGCGTTGGGCGCGCGCGCTTCGGACATTACGCGCCTGTTCATCGCGTACGGCATGAAGCTGGTCATCACCGGCGTCGTGATCGGACTGGCCGGCGCCTTTACGCTCACGCGCGTGATGGCGAGCCTGCTCTTCGGGATCAGCCCCACTGATCCCTTGACGTTCGCGGGCGTCGCCGCGCTGCTGATGTCAACCGCGCTGCTGGCTTGTTTCGCGCCTGCTCGCCGGGCAGCAAACGTTGATCCGCTGGTAGCGTTGCGTCACGAATAACGACCGATCACAACCACGAAGATGGGAGGATGAAATGTTTCAGGACTTGAGATTTGGCGCGCGGATGTTGCTCAAGCAGCGCCGGTTCACAGCCATGGCGATTATCACGCTCGCGCTCGGCATCGGCGCGACGACGGCGATCTTCAGCGTGGTGGATGCGGTGTTGCTGCGTCCGCTTCCCTTTCCCGAAGCGGAGCGCCTTGTTTACTTGCGCGAGATCAATGCGTCGGGCGGCGAGAAGGGAGTCGCGGAACCCAACTTCGAGGACGTCGAGGCGCGGAGCCAGAGCTTCGCCGCGTTGGGGTACACCGGCGGCGGCAATCTCGTGGTGACGGGCGGCAGCGAGCCGGTGCGGACGCGAGTCTCTTACGCCTCACAGCGGATTTTTGAGGTCCTCGGCGTACAGCCCTTCGCGGGCCGCGCGTTTTTGCCCGAAGAGACGAAGTACCCAGGGCCGAAGGCCGTGCTGGTTAGCTATGGCTTCTGGCAGCGGCTGCTCGGAGGGCGAGCCGATTTCAGCGCAGTGCGGCTGAATGTAGACGGCGTCAGTTGCGCGGTTGTGGGGGTGATGCCGCCAGGCTTCGACTTCCCTTCGGAGACTGAAGTCTGGGTGACGAGAAGCATCGAGCCGCCGAACACTTCACGCGCGGCTCGCGGCTGGCCGGTCATCGGACGGCTGCGTCCGGGCGTCCGGATCGAGCAGGCGCGCGCGGAGGTGAGCGCCATCGGCAAACAGTTGAGGCAAACACACGGCGCGGCGATGGACGCCGTGGATTTCACGTTGATCTCGGCGCAACGGCATCTAACACAGAATTCGCGCGAGAATTTGTTGCTCTTCGCCGGCGCGGTCGCGATGCTGCTGCTGGTGGCGTGCGCCAACGTCTCCAACCTGCTGCTTGCGCAATACGTCGCTCGGCAACGTGAATTCACGGTCAGAGCGGCGTTGGGCGCTCGGCGATGGCGGCTGGCGCGGCAACTGGTGGTCGAAAATCTGCTGTTAACGCTGCCCGCGGCGGCGCTGGGCGCGTTGTTGGCGCGTGCTGGTGTGACGCTGCTGCTACGGCTCGATCAGAGAAATCTGCCGCGTGTGAACGTCATCGCGGTGGATGGGCGCGTGCTGCTGTTTGCCTGCGGGCTGGCCGTGTTGATCGCTGTCGGGCTGGGATTGCTGCCCGCGCTGCGGTTTGCCAGGCAGGATTTGCCGAAGGGGTTGAAAGAGTCCGGTCGCGGGCAATCTTCGGGCGGGCGGTTGCGCGGCGTGTTGGTCGCCGTACAGATCTCTTTGACCTTGGTATTGCTCACGGGCGCTGGCTTGTTGGGACGCAGCTTCTTGAAGCTGTCGCAGATCGATCCCGGCTTCAAGGCCGGGAGCGCGGTGGCGATGACGCTGGCGCTGCCTTCCACCATCACGCCGAAGGAAGACGAAGAGCTGCGGCAGTTCTATGCGCAATTGCTGGAGCGGTTCGGACAATTGCCGGGAGTCGCCGCCGTCGGCGGCATCAATGCGCTCCCGCTGGCCGGCGCTGGGACGAGCGGAACGTTCCTGATCGATAATAATCCCGAGGCGCATGGCCAGGCTGGATATCGCGTGGCCAGCGCGGGCTACTTTGCGGCGATGAGCATTCCGCTCTTGCGGGGACGCCTGTTCGACCGCGGCGACACGGTCAATTCGCCGCACGTCGCAGTCATCAGCCGATCATTGGCGCGGCGGTATTGGCCGAATGATGACCCGATCGGCAAGCGCATTCAGTTCGGCAATATGGACACCGACAAACGATTTCTCCACGTCGTCGGCGTGGTCGGGGATGTGCGCAATGCATTGGACACAGAGGCTGGCCCGATGGTCTACGCCTATTCGTTGCAGCGTCCGCAATGGTGGCAGGTCTCCAGCCTTTCCATCGTTGTGCGCGGGCGCAATCAACCGCAGGCTCTGATTCCGGCGATGCGCGCCGCTGTCGAGGCGCTGCGTCCCGATGTCCCGCTCAGATTCCGCACGCTCGACCAGGTCTTTTCTTCTTCACTCGACGGGCGCCGATTCACCATAGCGCTCTTCGGCGTCTTCGCCGCTGTCGCGTTACTGATCGCCGCCATCGGCGTCTACGGCGTGATGGCCTACACGGTCACGCAGCGCACGCATGAAATCGGCATTCGGATGGCGCTGGGCGCGCAAGGCGCCGACGTGCTGCGCTTGTCGCTCGGACAGGGGATGAGACTGGCCGTGACAGGCGTCGCGATGGGACTGCTGGCCGCGTTTGCGCTGACGCGGTTGATGAAGGGCCTGCTCTTCGGTGTGGAAGCGACCGATCCGCTGACCTTCGCGGTGATCGCGTTGTTATTGATGATCGTGGCGCTGCTGGCATGTTGGTTTCCGGCGCGTCGGGCGACGAAGGTTGACCCGATGGTCGCGCTCCGGCGCGAGTAGCGCGCCTGACGCCTCCTCCGCTCGGATTGGTAACGGGAAAAAGTAATAGCAAGAGCCGGAGGAGCCTATTGACTCCTCCCGGCTTGGAGAGTAGGTTCGGGGATGATTGCGCTGGCGCCACGCCGGATCCTGTAGCTTCTTACAGAAGTAGCATGAAACCTTTGCGGTATAACCTATCCATTTAGATAGGAAGGCGGAGCCCTAATAGGCCAAGTACCAAGTTAATTAGGTCGAGCAGTCCTGATAACATGATTTTTATCCTTTCTCAATTAATTGTGTTTACCTTAAAGAGTTAGATAGCTGGTAACATATCCCCTACGGCCGATCCACCCGCTAGTTCGGTTACTGGTTCGGGTGAAACTATGTTGTGTTGGCGTCGGATCCAGGATATTCGACCTTTCCCTGTGATCCGATGAGATAACCCTTGTTATCCCTGTTCTTTCATCTAGCTTCTTGTCTTATATAACAATTTAAAGTGGTTTTTCATGACAGGTTGTGGAAAAAATATTTGAAGAGCGTGCGATTCCGGGCGGTAGAGGCGCCACAAAAAGCCACGAAAGAATAAAAAACGCGAAATAGGCAAAAAGCGCATCACCCAATCCTCTTTTTGTGGCTTTTGTTATTCTGTGTTTTCTGTGGCGACTCCCTGGCCTTATTGATCACGCGACGAAGCGACTCGGCGACCGTCGCCATGCTTACTCCGAGAATTTCTCCGATCTCGCGATAGCGAAAGCCCTCCAATCTCAAAAGGGCGCATTGCAATTGCAGGCCCGAAAGCGAGTAGATCGCTTGACCAATCTTGGCGATCTTCTCTTTAGCTATCAGGAGTTCCTCAGGATTGGGAGATTGATCTCGAAGCAGGTCGCATAACCCCTCCCAATCTTCCGGGTTCTTGAGAGTCAGGCGGCTTCGGTCGTTATACTGGGTGAGAGCCAGGTTGTGAGCGACGCGAAAGACCCAACCCCGCAGGTTCTCTTCCCGTCTCTCTTCAAGCAGGTGCTTGAAGAGACGCAAAAACACTTCCTGGACGATATCATCCGCCTCCTCCGGGCTGGCGCCGATGCGTCCCAGATAGCGAGAGACAGAGGCGCGCCACTCAGTGTAGAGCTTGACGAAGCGGTTTTCGAGATTGATCCTGTCCTCGCCTTTCTGCCCTGCCAGAGAGCCGGACGGGGGCAAGAACAAATGATGCGCTGTCTTAGATTGGATTTTAGATTTCATCCTAATACAAAATCGCCGAATTGGTCGGTAATAAGCGGTAGGGAGCTAAATGGAAACAACAAACATTGGGTAGGGATTAAGCCCTATGGAAGTAAGCTACCAGGATAAGCAACTGAGGGATAAACAATGGGGGGGTTGTGGAGGACCAACACTAATGAGAATCTCAAATACCTGCTCTTAACATAACACAAAACGCGGAAAGCCTCACTCAGTTGAAAGTTTTTTTTTAAAGGCTCCAGTAGCAAAAGAAGCGACTGGCTTCTTCACTGGCGCCTGACATCCAGCGTCCATTCTTGGAGTCGTTCATGTCGTGATGAGCGACTCCAAGAAAGAATGAAAATCAACCACGAAGAAGAGGAACTATGCAACCACTCTGGCAGGATATGCGTTACGGCGCACGTACATTGTTGAAGAAACCGGTCTTCACACTCGTCATCATTCTCACGCTCGCGCTTGGTATCGGCGCCAATACCGCGATCTTCAGCGTCTTCAACGGCATCATTCTCAAACCGCTGCCCTACAAAGATCCCAATCGTTTGGCGCACGTCCGGAGGAGCGACAAGCGCGGAATGCGCTATCAACCGGGCGTCGAGCTGAACTTCGGAAACGCCAGCCCCGGCGGCTTCCACGACTGGCGCGAGCGCGGCCGAAGCTTCGAGAGTATGACAGCTTACCGCCAAAACTCGACGATCCTCGGCGACGCGGATCGGGTGATGTATGTGGCGGGACTCCGCGCCGCCAGCCGCTTCTTTGAAACACACGGCGTGAACGCGCAAATGGGCCGAACATTCAACGATCAGGATTACAGTCCCGACGCGCCGAAGGTCGTGATCTTCGCCAACGACCTGTGGCGCAATCAATACGGGGCTGAGCCGCAAATTATTGGCCGAACCGTATCAATAGACGGTCTGCCGCATACAGTGGTTGGCGTAATGCCACCGGGATTCTGGCCGGTCAATTCGACAATACCGCGAGTCTGGGTCCCGTATTTTTTCAGCGCGGAAGAGAAAGCGAACCGCAGTGGAGGAGGGTGGAACGTGATCGCGCGCCTGCGACCAGGCGTATCATTCGACCAGGCGCAGACCGAGATGGACTTGATCGCCGCGCAGCTCGAAGCCGATTACCCGGAACACAACCAAAACAAGGGCATCGTCCTGGTTCCGAGCGCCGCCGATCTAGCGGTAAATCTAGGGGGGTTCGGACGGTTGTTTTTACTCTTGTTATGCGCTGTGGGATTGGTTTTGCTGATCGCATGTGTGAATGTGGCGAACCTGTTGCTCGTGCGCGCGGCCGAACGCGAGCGCGAGTTTGCAGTGCGCGCAGCGCTGGGCGCGAGTCGTGGCCGGCTCTTGCGCCACCTTCTGACCGAGAGCATGTTGCTCTCCTGCCTCGGAGGCGCGCTCGGTTTATTGCTTGGAGCGACGGGGATGCGGACGCTCGCATCTCTGCTGTCCGGCGCCGCGGCTATTCCGCGTTTGGACGACCTGCGGTTCGATTGGCAGGCGTTCGCATTCACGGCGGCCGTGTCGTTGGCTACGGGGCTGCTCTTCGGTCTGGTTCCGGCGATCCGCGCCGCTCGCCCCGATCTTCAAGAAGCTCTCAAGGAAAGCGGGCGCGGCGCGGCTTCAAGCCGCAGAGTCAGACGAATGGGTAATCTGCTCGTGATCGGAGAAGTGGCTTTGGCGATGCTGCTGCTGGTCGGGGCCGGATTGATCGTGCAAAGCTTCATCCGCTTGCAACTGACCGATCCCGGATTCGCGACGAGCCGGTTGCTCACGATGAAGGTCAATGTGCCCGACTACAAGTACGGTCGCTTCACGGGAGGCAGCCGTCCCGGCAGTAAGGAATGGGAATCGCGGATCAAGCTGTTCAGCCATATCGAGGAGCGCCTCAACGCGCTGCCCGGAGTGGAATCGGCTGCGGTCTCCGACCGGCTGCCTGTTGAGCATAGCCCAGCGCCGACGGGTATCAGCGTCGAAGGACGCGCGCCGGTCGCCGACAATTTTGAAGATTGCGCGGAGCTTCGTCAGAACGGTCTTCCCTGTCACGGCGCTGTCGGAGTCAATTGCGTCAGCCCGGCTTACTTTCGCACGGTGGGGATGCGTCTCATCCGCGGGCGACTCTTCGATGAGCGCGACACGGCTGACGCGCCGATGGTGGCCTTGATCAGCGAGACGACGGCGCGGAGATACTGGCCGGATGAAGACCCCATCGGAAAACGCTTCAAGCTCAATTTCTCGTCCTGGTTTCCAAAGGCTGAGATCATCGGAGTGGTGTCCGACATCAAGACCGACGGGCTGAACATGCCGCCGTATCCTGAAATCTACCGGCCCACGGCGCAACTGCCGTCCGACGACGCTCAGCTCATTATCCGAACCAAGGCCGAGCCGGAGACGCTCGCGGCCGCGGCGCGAGAGGAGATGGGGCGAATTGATCGTGATATTCCATTGCGGGCGGCGAGGCCGATGGAAGGCGTGATCGCCGACACATTATGGCGCGCGCGGCTCTCGGCCTGGCTGCTCGGATTATTCGCCGCGCTCGCGGCGGCGCTCGCGGCCGCCGGACTGTACGGCGTGATGAGCTATTCGGTCAATCAACGCGCGCAGGAAATAGGATTGCGAATGGCGCTTGGGGCCGAAGCCCGCGACGTGCTGCGCCTGGTGATCGGTGAAGGTTTCAAATTGACGGTCGTGGGACTTGGGCTTGGGCTGGTGGCCGCATTCGCGCTCAGCCGTTTTATCGCCAGCCAACTGTTCGGCGTGACGGCGACCGATCCGTTGACTTACGCCGGAGTGGCGCTGCTGTTGGCGATCGTGGCGATAGCCGCTTGTTACCTTCCGGCTCGCAGGGCTGCGCGAGTGGACCCGATGGTTGCGCTTCGGCGTGACTGATCGCATTGCGGCGCCAATGAGGTATTATCGCGCCGCGAGGTTTCTATGAGATTTGCAGACATTATTTCCGAGGCGCGCAAACTGGCTCGCCCAATCGTTCCCAGCGAAGAGTGCTCCGCGGCCAGCGTTGGAGCCGTCATTATCTCCGGTTTGGGAAATACCTATAGCGGCGTGTGCATGGACTTCGATTGCGGAATAGGATTCTGCGCGGAACACGCCGCCGTGGCGGAGATGTTGAAGCGCCATGAATCCAGAATTTCAATGGTCGTAGCGGTCAATGACCGCGGTGAAGTGCTCCCGCCCTGTGGCCGTTGTCGCGAGATGATGTGGCAACTCGATCCGGCCAACAGAGAGGCTCTGGTCGTCCTTGGCGGCGACTGGGCGCTGCCGCTGCGCGAGCTATTGCCTTACAGGTGACAGTAGATCGCGAAATTGGGGGAAAAGAGCATTTTCCATTTTCCATTTGAGATTTGATATTTGTCATTGCCAGAAAAATCGCTCAATGTTTATTGATCTCTGATGGTGTTATCCTCCGGCAATGACAAATATCAAATCTCAAATGGAAAATGAAGCCCTTCGCCAACAGGCCTATCTAATGGCTACTCGTACGGTATTGGCCGCCTTACCATCCGCTACAAACACCAAATCCATCTCGCCGCGTCCGGCGAGGCTGCGCGGCAGACGCACGTTGGCCTGATCCAGCCCCAAAAAGTCCCCTTGCGCTCCCGCGAACAAGACTGGCGAATCCACACCTCCGATTTGCGCGCTCACGGCTGAGAGCGCGCTGCGGTTTCGGAAGCCGGTACCGAACACCACAAGAAAGACCTGATCACTGGCGTCTCCCAAATCAATGGGCGCGGCTACGAATCGGCCTTGCGCCGGGTCGAAGCGCGCCACCGGCTCGTACTGCTGTGAACCGTCGGCCTTGACGCGCAAAGCGACAGCCCCCGCTACGCCTTGCCCATTACCATTGGCGGCGAACAAACCGGGCGCCACCGTCACAATCCGGGCGGCGCCGATGGCGATTCTCGATATCATGTAGAGGACGCTGACTGTGGCCTCGCCAGTAGCCGTCCCCTCAGGGATTTGATAATTGATCTGGCTGGGCGAAGCGAAAAAGCGCGGGGCCAAACGTTCAACGCCGGCGCTGTCTCTGACCGTGACCGCCAACGGGGCCAACAGCGGCGACTCGTCCACTCCCTCCAGCCTCTCCAGCGGCGGGGCCAAGCCGGAGCCGAAGGCGGAGACGAGCGATTCGCTCGCGACTGGTTCGGTGAAGCTTGCGGACGAGACGGTGGCGACAGTCGCGCTCCGGTTGTCAGCGCTGATCTCGGTGATGAACCCTTGATGGTTGGTCGGCGCCTGGAAAGCGCCCGGCGTTGTCGGGTAGTCGGACGACAGACTCGTCCCCGTGATATAGGCGGCGCCCATTGCGTCCAGGGCGATGTCCGATGCGAACTCGCTGGCGCCGCCTCCCAAATAGGAAGAGTAGACGAGCGCGGAGCTGTTCGCATTCAACTTCATGACGAAAGCGTCCAAACAGGCGAAATTCCCGAACGAGCACCCACCGCCTAACCTCCTCTGGAAGGCGTTGGGCGTTATCGGAAAGATTGAAGAATTTGTGATGCCTGTCAGGTAAGCGTTGCCGTTCGCGTCAACGGCGAGGCCGGCAAATCGCTCAAATCGCGGGAAAAGCGAATCATAATCTTCGGAGTCATGGCCGGAGTCCGGATTGGTTATTAGGGGATCGATTGGGATACCGCTCCCAAGGCGAGTGGCGTATACCAGGGCCGACCCCGCCGGATTCAACTTCGCTAGATAACCAATGCGCGCAAAGTGACCGAACACACCAGGCGTGAGAGGAAGGTTGAACGAAGCCGGATCCAGCAACACATAGGCGGAGCCTGAGGCGTCAACGGCGATGTCTCGCCCCTCGTCCAGGTCGTTCCCGCCAAGATAAGTGGCATAGACCAATGATTCCGTCCCGCTCTTGGCCGGATCTATCTTCGCTACGAAGGCGTCAGTGAAATTGCCGCCCGGGACAGGTTGCAAAGCGTTTTTGAGAGGAAAGTCACGCGAGCTGGTCGTGCCGGTCACATAAACCGAGCCGGATGAGTCGAGCGCCATCCGCAGAGGCAGAGTAGCGAAGATGTCTCCCGGCACAATCGCCTCGTCATTGGCGCCGCCCAGAAAGGTGGAGTATGTGACCGCGCCGGCCACGCTCAACTTCGTCACGAACGCGTCGTTGGCGTTTGGCGTGACGCCGCGGTTGAGCATCGTTTGAAAGGCGTTGGGCGTAACGGGGAAATTCTCCGAGCGCGTGTAGCCCGCGACATAGGCGGCGCCAGCGCCATCCACTGCGATGTCAGCTCCAGCGTCATCACGGGCGCCGCCCAGGTATGTGGAGTAGACCACGGCCGAGCCAGTCGCGTTCAGCTTCGTCACGAAGCCATCCGGCCCTCCGGCGAAATTGCCGCCCGGCGGATTTGTGGCTCCGGGAAAGTTGGGCGACAGCGTACTGCCAGTCAGGTAAACGGCGCCTTGCGCATCCACGGCGACGCCATGCCCGCTGTCGTCGCCACTGCCGCCGAGAAAGGTTGAATAGATCAGAGTCGTCCCTGCCGCATTGAGCTTCGCGACGAAGACGTCGATCCCGCCGCCGATCTGCCTCTGAAGCGGATTCGCCAATGGGAAATCGGCCGCTGCGGTCGCGCCAGTCACGTATGCGGCGCCCTGCGCGTCCACAACGATGCGCTCGCCGCCCATGCTATGGGTCGAATAGACCAGCGTCGGATCAATTACCAGCGGCCGGCTCGCGTCGTAGCCGGCAATGTCAAAACCGACCTGCCCCCGGCCATACAGCCTGTAGCGGCTCGCGATGATTCGCCGGCTCCCATCCACTTCCTGATAGACCGCCGGCCGCGACTGTCGCACTTCGCCGCCCGCCGTATGCAGTATCAGGTCGCCTTGCGCATCGAGGCGCATCCGTATTGGGTTCCGGCGCTCTCCGGCAAACGCCATCCGGATTGCGCGAGGATCGGCGCCCGGCGCGATTACCAAGTCATACTCAAGCTTCTGCGGCGCGCCGTAGTAAACCAGATCTATACCCGGATAGACCTCACGGTAGCGGACCTTCGCATAGTGCGGGACATCACGACGCCACCGGCTGGGATCATTGCCAACCAGGTAATGGCTCCGGCCCGGCAACTCATCCAGCCCTTCGATCTGTGATGTGGGGTTGGCGCCAAGGAGTTTCATTCGCAACACTGCGGATTGCGGATTGCGGATTGCGGATTGCGGATTGGTTGTTTTAATCGCGTTGCTGGTTGAGTCCGCAATCCGCAATCCGCAATCCGCAATCCGCAATTGTAGGACTGCTTCGGTCGCAGTCAAAAAGAGATTGTAGCCGACGCCGCGCGAGAGAAAGCGGACCGAAGTGTCAGCCTGGCCGTGATTGGCTTCAAAGCTCAGCGGCAGGCGGCCATAAATCTCATGCGCCGGCCTGTGTGATGGTTGTGGCGGCGCAAGGGGCTGGCGTTCCGCTTTGTTGGCCCGGTTCATCAAACTGACGGGGCTGACGGGGCTGACGGGGCTGATGGGACTGATGGGGCCGATGAGGCCGATTAGAGCGAGTGTGAGACCAATCCGGCGCCAGGCGCGATTGCTTGAACTTTTCATACGTATTTCCTTTCGTCGCTCAGAAACGGATTCCCACTCCGGTGTTGAATTGCAGGTTGTGAGTGGTGAGGGAGCGTCCGGCGAAGGCGCCCCGGAAATTGATGATGGTGTCGCCCAGATCGAAGCGCACGACAGTTCGGCGCGAAGGATAGAGTTCGACCACGCCGCCGAGGTCGAGCGCGAACGCCGTACGGCCGGCGGCGAGCCAGCATGCGAATGGTTGTGGGAAAACGGCGATGCAAGTGATTGGCACGCGGGCCTCTCCGAAGCGCATATATCCCGGCCTGAGTTTGCCGAAGAGGCCGGCCCGGCTCGAGCGCGCGCCCGCCTTCACTCCGAACAGCCCCTGGGTCTGATGCCCGCTCAGCGAGATCCGCCCGGGCTGGTCTTTGGGAAAGAAATTGATCTCGCTCTCGACCGCCACATGGTCATTGAGATTGATGGTGATTCGTCCGCCCACGCCCGGGGCCGTGGAATCCAATCGTGGAAGCCGGATTA
>Ga0187894_10002514_pt1 | contig 21803 bp, 12 predicted proteins | sample GBC1701081metaG_FD_136650 | JGI IMG/M metagenome (GOLD analysis project Ga0187894, IMG submission 136650) | White microbial mat communities from a lava cave in the Kipuka Kanohina Cave System on the Island of Hawaii, USA - GBC170108-1 metaG ... | reverse complement strand
GAGCACAAACCGAAACGGGCTTGAAGCAGCATTTTACCGGAGAGCAGTTCATAGATGCCGCTGAACGAAACCTGATGCGGACGGTCGAAAGCCGAAACGGTCTACGGGTATGGCAACGATTCGTTATTATGCCGAGCTCGGCATAATAACGAATCGTTGTCATACCCGAGGAAAAGTCGGCTTGGTTTGAGCGATGGAAGAGGGCGCTGCGCGATGAACCCGATGGAGTGGCCGGCGTAATTCGTTCGTTAATGTATTATCGCAATAGCAGAGGGTTAAAGGGCAAGGCGCGGAAGGAACTCGACAAGCAACTCAATTACTCGACTTTTGCGGTTAACTAGGATCAGTCCCCATAATACTCTCAGGGAGAGATCTTAGGCACACACTCCCCAAATCCCGCCATTGGAGCATGCTATTTGCAAGTCTATGTTGTGTACTTTTTGCGCGTCTCTCTTACGCGCAAGAGGCGGGCGATTTTCGTCCTGCTACGACCAACGTGTGGGGAGCGGAATATCCGCGCGTTGATAGTAACGGAAGAGTTCAGCTGCGCGTAAAAGCTCCTGACGCCACGAAGGTCAGGGTGAATTTCTGGAGCGGTCCCAAAGTAGAAATGCTGAAACAGGCGGACGGCTTCTGGACGCTTACCACACCCCCTCTTGTTCCTGGGTTGCATTACTACACTTTCATCATAGATGGCGCCGAAGTCAGCGATACTAACAGTCATGCCTTTTTTGGCGCCGGCAAGCATGCCAGCGCTGTTGAGATTCCTGAGCCAGGCGCGACTTATTATGAGATTCAAGATGTGCCGCACGGACAGGCGCGTGAGGTTTGGTACAACTCTAAGGTGACGGGCAGTTGGCGGCATGCGCTGGTCTATCTGCCGCCGAATTACGATACGCAAACCAAACAGCGTTATCCCGTATTGTATTTGCAGCATGGCGGCGGCGAAGATGAGACGGGATGGATTCGGCAGGGGCGCGCAAACTTCATCTTGGATAATCTGATCGCGGAGGGAAAGTGCAAGCCCATGATCGTCGTAATGGCGTATGGATATGCCCGCCGCGCCGGCCAGTCTACGCCCGCTTTGACCGGCCCTCCCGCTGGTTCTCCCGAAAGGATGAGGGCAATGCAGGAGATGACGTCAGCCTTTGAAGATGATGTCACCCAGGCGCTGATTCCATACATTGACAAGACCTTCAGGACGATGGCTGATCGCGATCATCGGGCGATGGCTGGCCTCTCAATGGGAGGAATGCAGACGTTTCAGATCACGCTGAACCATCTCGATCTCTTTTCCTATATCGGGGGATTCAGTGGCGCGGGCGGGATGCTTGGAGATCGAAAAATGGATCCCAAGACCGATTTCAAAGGGGTATTTGCCGATCCTGCCGCTTTCGCCAAGAAAGTACATTTGCTCTGGATTGGTGTCGGAACTGTCGAGCCAGAGAGAATGCGCGCAGGACTTCACAGACTCCATGACGCGTTACTGGAGGCAAAGATTCAGCACGTCTTTTACGAGGCGCCAGGCACAGACCACGAGTGGCAGACCTGGCGACGCGATCTGAAAGATTTCGCGCCAAGACTGTTTCGATAAGCCACTCAATCAGTGGACATCACCGCATGCCGATACACTCAATAACTTTCAAGAGAGGACATTGATGATCAAAACGAGCTGCTTTTGTCTCATGACACTGACGATCACTGTTGCGCTCACGCTGCCGCTGGCGGCGCAGGTACAAACCGAAGCGCCTCCGGTCGTTCCTGGCGCGAAACCCGTAACAGTGGAGCGCATAAAGATTCACGGGACAGCCCTCGAAGGCAACCTGGAAGGCGATGCTGTTGACCGGGATGTATTGGTGTTTCTGCCGTCGAGCTACGCCAAGGAAAAGACCCGTCGCTATCCGGTCGTCTATGCCTTGCACGGTTATTCCATCGGCGCCGAGCAATGGAGTAAGGAAATCCACGCGCCACAAACCATCGAGGGCGCTTTCGCGCAGGGCGCGAAAGAAGTAATCGTCGTGCTGCCCGATTCCAAGACCATACATAACGGTTCGATGTATTCGAGTTCGGTCACCACCGGAGATTTCGAGCGGTTTATTGCGCGTGATGTAGTGTCCTACATGGACGCGCATTACCGGACGTTTCCGAACCGGCTGAGCCGTGGCCTGGTTGGGCATTCGATGGGAGGCTATGGCGCGACGCGCATCGGTATGAAGCATGCGGATGTGTTCGGCAGCCTGTACGTCATGAGTCCCTGTTGCTTATCTCCGCGACGGGCCGGACCAGCAAATCCGGAAATGGAAAAGACGCTGGAAGCGGTGAAGACGCCTGAAGATTCAGCCAAGTTACCGTTCGGCGCCCGCGCCCAGCTTGCCGCCGCCGCCGCGTGGGCGCCCAATCCGAAGAACCCTCCGCTGTACCTTGATCTGCCCACAAAGGCTGGCGAACAACAGCCGGATGTCCTGGCGAAATTCGCGGCGAACGCGCCGCTGGCGTTCATAGACCAATATATTGGCGCCCTCCGCCTGTATCGCGCAATCTCGATGGATGTGGGTGACAAGGATGGGTTACGCGGCGATACAGGCAAACTGCACGATGCGCTCGATAAATATGGGGTTGCTAACAGCTTTGAGATGTATCAAGGCACTCATACCAGTAAGGTGGCTGATCGTTTCCAGAACCATGTATTACCGTTCTTCAGCAAGAATCTATGTTTCGAGAAGAACTGTAAGTAATGCCATCAGATCTATAGAGGCCGTCTGGTTTTGCTACGGCTTGATTGTGGGAGGTCCTTCAATTTTCAAATAGCGCAAGTCATATGAAAAAAATCCTAGTGGCGGTCATCTTCATCCTGGCGGCATCTGCCTTAAAACATGACTCACCGGTTTTCGCGCTCGAAGGCCAAATCGGGATTCATGATCCTTCCACCGTCATTTTCTGCGATGGCAAGTACTACACCTACGGTACTGGCGGTACGTCACTCGTCTCCGATGACGGTTGGGCTTGGCGGCGTGGCGCTTCGCTCCCGCGGCGCGGATTGGCCCCAGACGTCATTCACATTGGCGACCGCTACTACCTGTATATCGCCGCCAACAGTGGTCCAACGAAGGCTGACATCAACCTGCTCACGAACAAAACCCTCGATCCGGCCTCCCCTGACTATAAATGGGAAGAGGGCGGCGTAGTGGCCGCCTCAGACGGAGTCGAGGACTGCAATGCAATTGATCCGGGCGTCTTTCTTGATCCCAATACCAGGAGGCTGTGGCTCGTTTACGGCTCCTATGTCGGCTACATCCGGCTGGTGGAGCTTGATCCCAAGACGGGCAAACGCCTCAACCCCAATGAAAAGCCACGCAACATTGCGATCAACAGCGAAGCCTCGATCATGATTTATCACGATGGCTGGTATTACCTGCTGGTCACGCACGGCAGTTGCTGCCGGGGCGCCGACTCGGGCTATAACATTCGCGTCGGTCGCGCGAAGAAGATCACGGGTCCCTTCATGGACAACATGGGTGTAGACATGCTTCAAGGCGGAGGCAAGCTTTTCGTTGGGTCATCTGGACGTGTGATTGGTCCCGGCCACTTCGGCCTGTTCGATCTCGGCGATGGTGTGCAGAGATTCTCACTTCACTATGAAGCCGACCTGGACAGGGGCGCCGCCAGCGTACTCGACATTCGTCCGTTGCTTTGGAAAGACGGATGGCCAGTCGCCGGCGCCAACTTGAAAGGAGGCGCGTATCAGATCGAATCCCTGCGCACCGGGACTGCTCTCGAGCTTGCCGTGGAAGGATTTCCCGTAGGTGGCAGGCCCGTGAGACGAGGTCCGCTGCCCGGAGGGCCCGGCGGTACTGCAGGCGCGCCCGGTGGTGGAGGCGGGATCTTTGCGGGCATCGGCAGCCCGATTCCAACACAAGATGTGGCGCAGGTTTCGACGAAATGGCCGGCGGGTAACATTGACGTTCGCATGGCCAATTACATGTGTCAGGCTCAGCAGAAGTGGACGATTAAGCCGGTCGCCAACGCGGGCGGTTACCTTGGCGCGCCCTATTTCAAAATCACCATTGCGGGGACTGACCGAACATTGGCCGCTACTGAGGACGCGGAACTTGTCGTCTTGCCCTCCTTTACCGGAGGCCCCGAACAACTTTGGCGTTTCGACCAGCTTGCGGACGGCAGTTGGCGAATCATGCCCAGGGCGATTCCCAACTCGCCCAACTCAAAAGCCCCGCTTGTACTTTCGGCTGTGGGCAGCAGTTTCGCGACCCTCGCCAAGTTCGACCCTCAGGGCGAGAAACAGCGTTGGCTGCTCAAAACTCCGTAACCCCAAAGGTGTAATCGCCCACGAATTTTCATGAATACGCGCTTCATTAAACACTTCACGTTCGTCGCGGCAATCACGGTTTCGGCGCTTCTGGCGCTTGCCGCGGCCTCGGACATTGCGGGGGACATTGCGGCTCAGATTCCTGCCTCCACTTTGACGAAACCCGCGGTGCCGGAAAAGGCGCCCGACACCGATGGCTTCATTCAGCGCTGGCTCCTTCTGGAGCCGATAGGCGCCAATGGACTCACAGACAGCGCGGTTCAGGCGGTTGTCAAGAAGGAGTATTTTCCCGATCAATTAACGGTCATCCCTCGCGATGGCGACAAGGTAAACATCGGCGGCGCGGAACTCACCTGGCATGCGGTGGACAGCTTGAACTATAACGTCAACCTCTTTCACTTCGCTCGCGCGCAGGGCAAGAAGACTTCCGACGTTCTGTTCTGGGCTGTGACCATCATCAATTGCCCGCGCGAGATGCGTGATGTGCGGCTGTCCATCGGCTCCAACGCGGCGTCGGTGTGGTGGGTCAACGGCAAAGAGGTCATCGGTATTTATGGCGATCGCCAGGCCGTCATTGACGATGGCGTCTCCAAGCGGCTCACTCTCAACAAGGGGCCGAACATCGTGCGCGCCGCGATTGTCAACGGCGGAGGCGCCACTGATTTCTGCGCACGGTTTCTCGACGCTGAAGACAAGCCGCTGAAGGAGATTACCGTGAGCCTCGGCGAGGTTCGCCGAGCGCCGGCGCCCGCAAAAATGCGAAGGCAGCCACAAACTTCACAGCGCGCCGGCGCCGCAGGTCGAATGCCTCTTGCGATTGCGACGGGTATTACAGAAGCCGACGACCGAAGAAAATCGTGGACAGCCGATAATGGGAACGGAACGTTCACCAATCCGCTGTTTTACGAAGAGTTTTCCGATCCTGACATGATTCGGGTTGGCGACTACTTTTACCTCACCGGGACAACCATGCACACGATGCCCGGCCTGCCGATACTTCGCTCCCGCGACCTGGTGAATTGGGAGTTCATCGCCTACGCGATGGACAAACTGGATTTGGGGCCGCCGTTTCGACTGGAAGAGGGAAAGAACATTTACGGGCGAGGCATCTGGGCGCCGTCGTTTCGCTATCACAATGGCGCTTATTACATCTTCAGCAACGTCAACGGGCAAACTACCCAGATGTTCAAGGCGACCAATCCCGCTGGCCCGTGGACGAGAACGCCGATGAAAGGCTCTTTTCATGACCTTTCGGTGTTGTTCGACGACGACGGCAAAGTTTATGTGGTCTGGGGCTATGAAGATATCCACTTCGCGCGCCTCAATGACGACTTAACGAACATTGCGCCGGGGACGGAGCGCATCATCATTGCCAAAGGATCGGGGATGGGCGAGGGAGCGCATTTCTACAAAATCGACGGCAAGTACATGATCATCAGCGCGTGGTGGGCTGGAAGTATGCGAATGCCAGCCGCCCGCGCTGACCGGCCTGAAGGGCCTTACGAAATCAACACCGCCATCAGCATTGATGAAGACTTCGGTCTGATGAAGGGAAAGAGCCTCACGAGGGACAATACACCTCGCCCAAGCTCAAACCGATCTGGCAATGGAACCACGCGCCGGTGGATGAGAAGTGGTCGCTCGCCGAGCGACGGGGGTATCTGCGACTCCACACTCTGCCGGCCACGAGTTTTTGGAACGCCCGCAACACGCTCACCCAGCGCGCCATCGGCCCGCAGTCGGCGCCCGTAGTCAATCTCGACGCCGCAGGCTTACAGCCCGGCGATGTCGCAGGATTCGCCCTCTTGAACAAACCTTACGCCTGGATCGGGGTTGAACGCGACGAGAAAGGGCTCAATATCGCTCAATTCAACGAGTACACCGGCAAAACCGCCCGCGCCTCAATGACAGGCGACAAGCTCTGGTTGAAGGCGGATTGCGACTTCCTGACAGAAACCGCGCAGTTCAGCTATTCGCTAGACGGCAAGCGTTTCCTTCCGTTGGGGGAGCCGTTCGAGATGGTGTATCAACTGACTACTTTTCAGGGCATTCGCTATTCGTTGTTCGCCTACAATGGCGCGGGGCGCAACGGCGGCTACGCCGATTTTGACAGCATCACGGTTACCGAGCCGCATCCGCGCGGCTTAATGCGACCGATCCCCTACGGCAAACAGATCCTCCTGACATCGTTTCACGCCAATACGGGCCACGCCAATACGGGCCGCGCCAATACGGGCTTGGCTGTCCAGTCAACAGCCTTGGCCTCCGGTACGCCAACCGCTTTTACCGTCATTGACATGAAGCTAGGACGGGTGGCGCTCAAATCAGGTCGCGCCTACGTCAGCGTTGATCGCGATGGACGCGCCAAACTGGAAATAGCCAACCCCGGCTTGGAACAAAGTTTTCAGTGGATGGAGACGCCAACCGGCGAACTGGCGCTGATGTCGCTGGCGTCGAGCCGTTATCTGCGGATTGATCCGAAAACGCAGGCGATCATGTGCGATAGCGCCGGGCCGGCGCCTGATGGGAGCGACGGCGCTCGGTTTGTCTGGACATTGGCGACCAAATAATCTGTTGATGGCTACCGCTACCCGTGCGCAACGAATCGCGCCACACATACTGGGCTGATCAGCGACGCAAGAACGGGCGCGAACAACCCTGGAAAGTGAAATACTGGGCGCTTGGCAACGAGATTGACGGGCCGTGGCAACTCGGCCACAAAAGCGCCGAAGAGTACGCAAAGTTCGCGCTCGAATCGGCAATCGTCCGCCGCTGCCTTACCTGGACGTTTCGACGACGTACAACGCCGCTGAAAAAACGATCTACGTCAACGTGTTGAATCGCAGCAAGGACAAAGACCTCGCAACACGAATTGATAATCAAGAGGGCGCGTTGCAGGGCGAGATCGGCGTCTGAGAAATGAATCACCCTGACCTGAAAGCGACGCACACCTTTGGCGATGACAAAAAAGTCAGGCCCGCGACGCGCACGTTCTCAGCAACTGAGAAAAGCGGATGCCTCTGCGCCAATCAAACAGAGGAGGATCAACCCTCATCGAACAGGCGACCTCGGAGGGTCGAGTCTCCACTGGTCCATCATTTTTCGCTACGTTCTCCGTGCCTCTATAGTTGGCGCACCAACGTCGTTGCATGCGCACGAAGGATTAACAACTCGCTTGTGATGACCAATGATCCCAGCTAGAATCGCTGCAAGCTAATGATCATGAGATGGCTTGCTGCTTTATGCATAGTTCTGGCGCTCGAGAGCGGAGTGGACGCTCTCTCGATGCCCGGTTCTGCCCAGAGGCGGCAATCCAGTCAGAGAACTACTTCGAAAGCTGATCCGCAAGCCCGGCTTTCGTTCGCCGACCAGTATCGAGAGCAAGGTGATTATGAAAGGGCAGCGCAGGAATATCTGAAGCTGATTCAGCTTGCTCCTCGCTTTGCTCCGGCCTATAACGAACTCGGCGTTTGCTATATGCGGCAAGGGAAGCTCACCGATGCGGCCCGCGCGCTGGAGAGGGCTGCTCAGCTCGCGCCCACGGTGGCTGGCGTTCATCTCAACCTGGGCATTGCCTATTTCCGCCTGGAGCGCTACGACAAGGCCCGAGCGGCCCTGGAGCGGGCGCGAAAGCAGGAGCCCGGCAATGGACAGGCGCTCCATTTGCTGGGCCTGAGTTACGTGGCGCTGAAGCAGTATCGTGAAGCCATCCCGCCGCTCCAACAGTCGCTGGAATTCACTCCGGACGATATAAGCATCAAATACAATCTGGCCTCTGCTTACGCTAACCTTGGGGAGCTAGAGAAAGCAGAGAGCATTCTGGCGGACCTCATTCGCAATCATCCGGATTCCGCCGCCGTTCATTTGCTGCTGGGCGACGCCTATGCGGGCCGGTCGGACGCGTTTGAGCACGTCAACAAAGCCATCGAGGAATACAAACGGGCGATCGAGCTTGATCCCCAGTTGCCGCTCGCGAATTTCAAGCTGGGCCAGGCGTACTTGAAGCTCAGCCGTCTGGATGAAGCCGGCGCCTACTTCAGACGGGAGCTGGAGAGAGACCCGACGGACCAGCAAGCCCTGTTTTTTCTGGCTGCTGTTTATCTGGCCCAGCAAAAACCCGATGACGCCATCGGACTGCTCGACAAGCTGCTCAAGCTGAATCCTCGCCATGCCGATGCTCTCTACAATCTGGGGAGAGCCTACTTGCAAAAGGAAGAGCCGGCGCCAGCGGTCGAAGCGCTCAAACGCTCGATTGCTCTGAGCCCCGAGCGTTCGGAGGCTCATTATCAACTCGGACGAGCATATTTGAAGATCGGTCTGGACGAGCAGGGTCGCCGGGAGCTGAACATTGCCCAGCGACTCCAGCAGAACCAGGTCGAACTTGAGCGCCAGAAGATGGACAGGCAGAAACGAACGAAGCAATGATTCGAATAGCCCTCGCTTGAACCGAGGGAGCGGCCTTAGTTCTGCTGGCGGCGCCGGAGCGGGGGGACAATCCCGGCGCCTTCTTTCACAGTATAGAAACTCCGCGCCGCGAGGTTCTGGAGCGCCTCGGTTTTTCCCGACGGCCAGCGGATCTCCACGCGGTCCACGCGCTCCGCCTTCCCCAAGCCGAAATGGAGCCGTAGATCGTTTTGCGAAAGATAACTGCCCCCGCTACGCGCCTCGTCGACCTGGGCCAACTTTCCCGTCACCACTTTCACGCGCGCGCCCAACGCCAGCCGGTTACTGCGCGCGCCTCTCAGTTCGAGCGTGATCCAGTTGTTGCGATTGCCGCCGTCGTTGCGCAAGATCACGGGCGGGCCGTCCAGGTCGCCAACTACGATGTCAATGTCGCCATCGTTGTCTAAATCACCGAACGCCGCGCCGCGACTGACGCGGGGAACAGAGAGGGCCGGTCCCGCCTCGCGGCTGACCTCACGAAACGTCCCGTTGCGTTGCCCGTTGCGTTGCCCATTGCCTTGCCCATTGCCTTGCCCATTGCCTTGCCTATTGCCTTGATTGATGTACAGCAGCTTGGGCTGCCGATATTTCGTGCCGATGTCGCGCGTGTCCACTTGAGGGTAGACGTGTCCATTCACCACCAGCAGATCAAGCCAACCGTCGTTATCCAGGTCGAAGAACCCGGCGCCCCATCCGACGTAGGGCAGACTGCTGGAGGCCGTGCCCGAGGCATAAGACACATCGGTGAACGTGAGCTTGCCTTCGTTGCGATAAAGCGTGTTGTACTCTTCAGAGAAGTTGGTGACGAAGAGCGAGAGACGGCCTGCATGCAGATAGTCACCCAGAGCGATTCCCATACAGGCTTGTGGGGACCCGTTTTCACTCACGGCCGCTCCGGCCACATAAGCGATCTCACTGAAGCGCCCCTGGCCCTCGTTCCGGTAGAGGAAGTTGGGCGTCGCGTCGTTGGCCACGAACGCATCGGGCCGGCCATCCTCGTTGAGATCGGTCCAGACCACGCCCAAGCCGTAGTAGCCGTTCGGATCGCTGACGCCGGCGGCCTTGGAGACATCGGTGAACGTCCCATCGGCGTTGTTGTGGTAGAGCGCATCGCCCGCGCCTTTCAGTCCTTTTGGGCCGCATTGCACGGCCAGGCCGCGATACTGGCAGTTCGCCCCTTCGCCAAATTTCGGCAGATCGCCCAGGCGGAAATCCACGTAGTTGGCCACCAACAGGTCCACCCAGCCGTCGCCGTCGTAATCGCCAAAGGCGCACCCGGAGGACCAGCGCGGGTCGCCGACCGTGGCCTCTCTGGTCACATCGGCGAATGTGCCGTCGCCGTTGTTGCGGTAGAGCGTGTTCGGGCCGAACGCGGTCACATACAGGTCCGGCCAGCCGTCGTTGTTGTAATCTCCCACGCAAGCGCCCATCGCCCAGCCTGCATCGCCCACCCCGGCTTTGTCGGTGACATCGGTGAACGTGCCGTCGCAATTGTTACGATACAGCGCACACCTTGCCTTCTGCCCGGCCAGCGCCATCTCCACCGTTGGCGCATTGGTGAAGTAAATGTCGGGCCAGCCATCGCGGTCATAATCGATGAGCGCCACGCCGCCGCTCATCGATTCGACAATGTACTTGTTGTCCGGAGCGGAGACGTGAAAGAACTTGATGCCTGTGGATTGTGTAATGTCAGTCAGTTGAGGGAGGGCGCCCGCCGGACGGTCCTGACAAACGCCGCCCAACCAGCCAAGTAGCACTGCGGCGACGATAAGATGGACCCTGGCTGCCGCTGTGATGTTCGTCGACATTCCTGGAGAATCGCTTCTGCGCAAAAAACGTATGGGCGCATGAGGGTATAGGCGGTCCGGCGATGCGCCCCCGTTACGTTACTGTGACCACACCGTTAGGTTAGATCTCCCACTGCTTTGATATCCCTCTGTTGCCATTATCTGGTAAGCATGACTCCCCAGATTCCAGCCTCTATTCCTCCACGCGTTAACGTGGTTGGCAAAGGTGATGGTTTGGTTGCTCCCGGTCGGTCTCTTCGACGTCCGGACACTCCAGTACTGATAAAAAGTTCTAGTGCCTTCAATGGAAGGCGCGTTGACTCGCTGGGTCCGATATAGGTTGTATGTGGCGCCATCACTGCTAACGGCGCCTACTGACGTTCCTCCAGGCGGCCTCCAACTGCCCCAGCTATCAACGACGTAATATTCTATAAGTGGGTTTCTCGTCCACCCATAGAGAGTCAAATATGCATTGCCGGACGGCTGCCAGACGCCGGCATTGTAGCCTACTCTCCTAGTTGATGATCCGGTGCTCCAGCCTTTGCCGACAACCATATTCCCGGAACCCAGATTCCAATTCACATCGTAATTGCCACCAGAGCCCAAAGTCATGCATGCTGACCCAGTGTCCTTCCAAAACGAATAGAAGAAGCCGTTGTGGACGCCAGTTTGATTGCTGCATATAGTTTGGGCGTTTGACTGCTGCGTTACACTAAACAACAACACGGACAAGAATACTAGTAGCAGTGCTTTCCTGGATAGTTTTTGCAGCTCCATCGCGACCTCCTTTTCATAGCAAACCGGTTCATAGCAAACTGGCGACCCCACCCTGGAGTCACCTCGTCCGCATCGGTACGAGCGAGTTTGTGCTTCGCCGCTGGCCGCCACTCGGGCCGAGTGGCGGCCAGCGGCCCACGACATGCCGCGCGAGTACGGCGCCCAACATCAGAAGCCCAGCTTGAGACCGAACTGGATGATGCGCGGATCGCGCGCGCTGGTCACGCGACCAAACGCTCCGGACCCGAAGGTCGTATTGATGCCGTTAAAGCTGGCGTGGTTGAAGATGTTAAAGAACTCCGCCCGGAACTGCAGGTTCACCGATTCGGTGATGCGGTTGTTCTTGAAGAAGGACATATCCCACTTGTGGGTCCCGGGTTCGCGGATGATGTTGCGTCCGGCGTTGCCGAAGAAACCAGGCGCCGGTTCAGCAAAGGCCGCTGTGTTGAACCACTGCTCGACGGTCTTGGGTCCCTCAATCTTGCCGACCAGATTGGGCCTGGTGGCCAAGCCGTTTCGACCGGTGGAGATGAGCAGGTTGGCCGCCGGCCCGCTGGACACGGTCGTGATTCCGGAGATCTCCCAGCCGCCTAGGATTCGGCCCACCGCATCTTTGCGCCCCTTGAAGAAGGGCAGTTCGTAGATGTAGTTGATCGACAGATTGTGCGGGCGGTCAAATCCGAGCAGTCCGCGTTCGGCCCTCATGTTGTAGGAATCCTGCGGCAAGGCATTGACACTTCGGCCCTCGGTATTGAACACATCCCCGATGCCGCGTGAGAAGGTGTACGCGACCTGGAACTTAAACCCGTCAGAGAACCGCTTGTCAAAATTCACTTGCAGCGAATGGTAGGTCGAGGAACCGGTGTTTTCCGCCAGACGGATCGTGGACCAGCCGATATACGGCCGCAGCGCCTCGATGGAGATCGCGTTGGTATTCAAGCGCGGATCGAAATCGAATCCGCCCGCGCGGAGCGGCTGGTTGATGTTGCGGGCGTGATCCAGGTGCGTCCCGCGCGAGCCAACATAGGCGATCTCCAGACCGGTGTTCTTGAACAACTCGCGCTGGATACCCAGGCTGTAGGTTTGCGCCATCGGGACCTTGTACTCGAAGTCCAACGCGACCAGCGAGACCGGCCGCGGCGGAGCCGCCGTGCCACCACCGGGATTGTTCAGCGGAGGATTGGTAATGTTCACCGTCTTCGCAAAGGGCGGGTTGTTGACGAAATCGTAGATGTCGTTGCCCTCGACCCGGTAGTAGCCGATGCCGTAGCCGCCACGGATGACCGTCTTGCTGTTTCCCCGAGGATCCCACGCGAAGCCAAACCGCGGGGCGAACGTGTTCCAGTAATCCTTCACCAGGCCGCGCGAAATGCCCTGGCCGGCCTGTACGATCCCGTTGCCCAGGATGTCGCCCGAGCCCGGGACGATCGTGCCGTCCGGGTTGACCCTGGGCGCTCGGCTGGCGCTCCACCGTTCGGGAACAAAGGTGGTGACCTCATTATCCCTTTCGAAGATATGCGGGATGCCAAACCACCGCAGGCCCCAATTCACCGTCAATCGCGGCGAGACTTTCCAGTCGTCCTGGAAGAACGCCTCGATCTGGTAGTATCGGTAGCGCCCGGTGCGCTGAATATCCAACTCGGAGTACGAATTGGGCAGGCCGAGCAGGAAATCCGCGATGGCGTTTCCGGTGAACGACCCACTGAAAGTGAAATTCCCCTGGGTGGGACCGAAGGCGTCCTGGTCTTTGATCTGCCACTGGTAGTGGCCGCCCATCTTCAGGCTGTGGGCGCCGGCGACGTACCCAAACGTGTCGGACCACGTGTACACCTGATTCTTGTTTTTCCAGGGCCACGAACCGGTGCTGATGTCACCCCAGCCCTGAGAGAAGTCGATATTGGGGATGCGATTGGCGCGGTTTTCGGAAAAGATCTCGGCGATGCTCAGTCCCGAAGGCCGCGTGGTGGATCCGTTCAAGACAATGTTTATCTTGTTCGCCGCCACGTTGAAATTGAATTCGTTGAGCGTCTTGGGACTGATTGCGTGGGTCAACTTGGTAATCAGGTTCTTCCCGGGACTTGCAATCGTGGCGTTCACCGTCGGGAAATTGGAGGCGCTCCACAGCGTCGTCACCGGCGTGTCATCGAAGGTGTCCTGAATGTAGCGAACCATGAGATTGACTCGCTCATTGAAGTTATGGTCGCCGCGAATCAGCTCCTGGCGGAAGTTGGTCGGCACGCTAGGCGACGCAACATAATTGAGCGCCTGTCCACCGCGATTGGGCAAGGGAATGACCTGTTCCAACAGGGTCCTGGAATTGGAATTGATGCGACCCGCCGGGATGACGTTCCCCGGGAAGGGCTGGTTCGTCGTCGGGTCGAGGATCTGGACCGCGCTGCGCGTAAACGGATTGCTGGCATTGAGCAGCTCGCTGAAATCACCGCGCCGCATGGCCTCCGTCGGAGCTTGCGCTTGTATGGTCGTCCCACGACGAATGCGCCGCCACTCCTGAGACCAGAAGAAGAAGTCTTTGTCTTTGGCCTTGTTGTACGCGCCGGGGATGTAGAACGGCCCGCCAAGCGTGTAGCCGAAGTTGTTGTATCGAAGCGGCGCGCGAGTGGGCGCGAAGAAGTTCCGAGCATCGAACACGTCATTGCGGACAAACTCGTAGGCGCTGCCATGAAATTCTTTCGAGCCTGACCGTGTGACCGCCAGCACGTTGGCCCCACCGGTAGTGCCAAATTCCGCGCTATAGTTTGAGCTGAGGATTCTGAACTCTCCGATTGCCTCCATCGCCGGGTACGTGCTCAATGAATTTTGGTTGCCGACGTCGGTATTCTGCGCCCCATCGACGAGCCAGCCGCTATACCCTTGGCCAAGCCCGTTAAACGCTACGCCCTTGTTACCTGTGACGCCAACGCCGATTGTATCCGCACGGCTGGTGGAGGAAGCTCCAGGAACCAGTTGCGCCAGTTGGACGAAGTTGCGCCCGTTGACGGCTAACTCCGTGACCTGATTGCCTGAGATGAAGTAATTGAGCGCCCCGGTCTCCGTTTGAACCACTGGCGTCTCAGAGGTGATGGTCACCAACTCTGAGACCTGGCCAACTTCCATCACAATGTCAATGCTCAACCGGTCAGCCACATTCAGCTTGATTCCCTTGTGGGTGAACCGCTTAAAGCCTGTCATTTCCGCTGTGATGTCATAAACGCCAATAGGAAGCGACTCCGCGACGTAGCGACCATTGTCGTCGGAGGTAATCTCCCGTGTGATCCCCGTTCCCGTATTGGTGATTTTTACCACGGTCTTGTGGATCACCGCTCCTGTCGCTTCCTTCACAGTGCCAACAATGGCGCCCGTATTTTGCGCATAGCCGACACCACAAGTGAGCAACAGCAAGATGGCTAATGAGAAGATTCTTGATCCCCTTATGTACATTGCTTAGACCTCCTTATGAAGTGAGCTCCTTTGAGTCCCTCTTCATTCTAAGCGTAGCGCAACGGACTAGATTGCGCTCCGCGGCCAACTTCTCAATTCAACATTGGATAGCCCCACAGAAAGCGCGGAGCGACCCAAAGAGTGAGGCAAAGCTGATCCGTGTGACTTCCACGGCATGACTCAACACCACGATTCCATCTCAGTCTGCTTGGTGGTTGTTCATGTTGACCTCCGAATTTACTGGGTTGATATAAAGTTGAATTGGCAGCCACATTGCCTTCGCCGGGCAGAAATATCTTGCCCGAAACGCCTACTCCCTAAGGGAATAAGCCGAAATACGGCCCTCACTTTCAACTCTGAAAGTAGTTTTTTGCGAATTTCATCCCAGCAAAGGATGGTCGGCTTCTAGCGAGCCAGGCGTATGTCTTAAATAGATTAAGAAGGCGTGATTACACCTGCGCTATCTTCAGATATTCGCTTGAACTGGCTCCGCTTAGATTTTCCAAGTGGAGGAATTCCCCCTAATCCTGTTCTACGTGGCTTAATTTTGTCCTATACAATAGAAGAGGTGCGCATTTTGAGATCAAACGAGCACCAAGTCAAGACACAAAGGATAAATTCGAGCAGAGAAATTTGAGAATTGCTGCCAAACACGAGAGCTAATGTGATTGACACTAATAAGGATTTAGTTCGACTAGAGAACAAATTACAGTTATGAAGAATGCCAGGGGACGAGTGAAAAACTAAAATCATTCCCAATATTGCGCTAAGTGTGCATAGCATGTGGTCCCTTAGCGTACAACAATTTATAAGAATTTCAAGTCTTTTAGGATGATGGTGTACGTTTCTCGCCCATTCGAAACTAATTTTGCCTATTTGAGTAGGGATCGTGCACCGCCGTCCTAAAAGAACCGCACCCGATTCCATCTCACTCAATCTTGGTAATTGTTTACCGCGATAAAGCTTTTGGAAACAATCTTACCGCCGGGCATCGGGTGAGCACGTCGAGAGCTAATATGTTGATTTTGAAGAATAAAGATTTAGTTTAACTAGCGAACTAATTACATTTGATAAGGATTCCAGATTCTGGTAGTGTCCTAATCCATATCTTCATGACACGTCCAGCCGCACCGTTCTGTTCGGCCTGCGCCTGAATCTGGTCACGTGGCGCCGCCTTGAAGCCCGGTGGCCTCCAAGCGCATTGAATAAACGCCCGGCAACAACGCTGGGAAGCGATCATAAAATGGAAAGTGAAACCTCCTCAAAATCTCTGCCTGCTTACCTCAAGAAAAGCTTGATTCCACTGCAGGAGGCAAGATCAACGCTGGTTCCCTCGTAGTCCAATTGACCATGTACTTCGTGCTTGTACTTCGTGAGGACGTCAGCGCAGACGATACGGCGTCTCTCAAGGGTTCCGCCGCAGAAGAAATTGGCTGCGTCATCGGCGCTTCCTGATCCCTTATAGATCGCGGTCTGCGGGTACGGGCAAAGCGGGCGCGTACGTGTACCCCCACTGGCCGTCGTGGTCTGGGCGAGGATCCGATCCGGCGCCGCACCGTTTTCGACCCAGTCCACCAGCGCGCCGAACAGGTTCTGCGGCTGCGGTCCGGCGCCTCCCGCGCAGTGGGCGACGCCCGGCGCGCGGAACAGGCGATAGAAGCTTTGCAGCCGCACGAAATCCGGCTCGCCGCGCCTTCCGTAGCGCGAAGCCATCTGCCGGTAGTAGTGAATCACCCCGCGCGGCATGATGAGCTGGTCGTTCGCGCCGACGAATGTGAGCAGCTTGCCCCCATTCCGCCTGAATGTGTCGAGGTCGCCGAATGTATCGGTCACATCCGCGATATTGCGCGAGCCATCCTGTGCGATTTGTGAATACGTGGCGACAGACACGGTCTTCCAATCGAAACCGCGGTCGCGCTCGTTCCAGTGAAATTGCACGACGCCCAGGAAGAAAGGGTTCGCGCCGTTCAGGGCGCTCAAGCTGGTCCCCCGATCAAGGCCGAACCAGATCTTATTGCCTCGAGCGTTTCGCGGCCCGTCCCAGATCTTGTCGATTGCCTCCGCCTCTGCGAATGTCAGGCAGTTTGTCGCCGGAGCAGTCGGTTCGCCACAAACGTTTGCCTTTGCGCTGAACGCGCATCTCCGCGGATCGTCGATCACGCCGTCGGTAACGCCGTCGGCCGCATCGCAGGCTGCGACCGCCGAGGCGGTCGCTTGGTTCAACTTGGCCGTGGAGATCGGGGCTCCCACGAAATCCTTCATCACGATCTGCCCCCACATCTGCGCGGTCTGGAATCGCGTCCAATAGATCGCCGGGGCATTGGCCAGAATCCCGTCAAGTTCCGTCCCCAACTCTTGTGCGAGCAGATAGCCTTGCCGCCCGCCGGTCGAGCAACCATTCCAGTAGTTGTAGGCAGGCTTCATTCCGTAATAGGTTTTCGCGATCGACTTGGAGAAGAGGACCTGCTGCTCGATCGCGTTCCGGATGAAGTCGTTGATGAACTGCAGATTGTACGTGCCGTTCGCATTGACGCCGGGTTCGCAGTCACCGCCGGCGTGGCCGGTATCGGTGCCGGATCCCACGTAACCCGAATTGACCGGAGCGCTGACGTTCAGGCTTCCGGCGCAGCCGCCGCCGCCGATCCCTTGCGTCCTGCCGTTCCAGGCTCCCTGTACGCCGCCGGCGCCTCCGTCAACAGAATTGAGCGGCAACCCCACGCGAATGTTGGCGTTCTGGTCGGGATTGGCACCGTACAGAATGTTCACCTGACAGTATGCGACATTCGGGCCGCCCGCCGGGACGATGTGACTCTCTACCGACTTTACGCCCTGATGACCCACCAAACCGTTGGCGGGATTAGTGGCGAGCTCGACACAACTCACCGGCGCTGGCGAGACCTTGTGCTTACTGCCAGTTACATATGCTGCGGGCGCGAGCAAAGCGATACCGACTAGGCTAGAGATAAGTCGCGCGGATGCGGTATGCATAAGACCCTCCTTTGGTTTTGTCCTTTGGGTCGGCGCCGCGAGATGTAGCGCGCGGCGCTGATTCGTTTGCCTCATGAGTAAGTAACCGCCGCCATCGCCGAGGAGCGTCAGAAGCGCAGCTTCATTCCGTATTGAACCTGAAACGGATTGGCGGCGTCGCGAGGCGTTCCGAATCCCAATATCGGATTGGGAGCCGCGCTGAGGCTGGGGCTTCCATAAACGGTATTGAGGTCCGTGATGTTTGTTCTATTGAAGAGGTTGAAGAAATCGACGCTGAACTCGGCGCTGACCTTCTCGTTGAAGCGAGCTCCCGCGCGACCCGCATATCGAAGGTGGCGAAACCAGGTCCTTCGAGCGTGTTCCGGCCCAGGTTGCCCGGACGGTCGGAGAGCGGGTTGCCGTCGCCGTTCGCGTCCGAGCCGGCGAAGACGTTGAAACGCCTGCCACTTTGAGCGGTGAGCAGCGAACTGAACTTGAAGTCGCGCAGGACCTTCACGCCCGACGGGATCTTGCTGACGAAGGTCAGGGTGTACCGGTGCGGCACGCTCTGGCGCGAGACCGCGCGCTCCGAACCGATGCCGGGGCCTTCGGGCAGGTCCGCCAGATTGGCCACTGACTCCGCATTGTTGATAGTCTTGGAGAAGGCATAGCTGCTGTGAATGCTGAATCCCCGCGAGAAACGCTTCTCTATCTCGAACGTCCCGCCGTTCGGACTGGCCACCGAAGGTCAAACGCGGCGCCGCCGCCGACCTCACGCCGGTGTCAGGCTCCTTGAAGGCGCCGCCGCCCGTGTTCTCGCGGCCCGGCGCCACCCCGCTGGAGAGTTTGGCGAAATCCACAAAGTTGCGCCCAATGATCGGGAGAGATTCGATCGCTTGTTGGTTGACGACGCGGCTCATTTCCGCCTTGGTCGGTTCGATCAGCGGCTCTTCCTGCTTGACCTCGACCACCTCGCTGAAGTTTCCGATCTGCAAGGTCAGGTCCAGGATCGCCGCGCCTCCGATGGTCAGGGTCAAGTTGCTTTGCGCCGTCCTGAACCCGGCGCGCTCGGCTCGAACCTCGTACTGTCCGGGGCCCAGATTGGTGAGGTTGTAGCGACCTTCGCCGTCCGTGGCGCCTTCGCGCGTCGCTCCGGTGTTGATATTCGTGACGCCGATCCTTGCCTCGGGAACGACTGCGCCGGAGGCGTCTCGGATCACACCGGAGAGGGTCGCAGTCGTGGTTTGCCCCGAAGCGACTGGACTTGCTAAGAGCGCCCCCCATGCCATCAGCAATAAAGCTACCCTGCTGGTCATAGCTCTAGCTCCTTTCAAATTTGGAGTAGTGAAAGAATCCTTTCTGAACCCCAATTTGGCTTGCCAATTTGGCTTGTTGGATAATTGTATTGTTCTATTGTCTTGCTATCCCAGGCTAGCTTTGGCGCCGACCGTAAGCCTTTGGTCGCACTCTGTCTTATCAAGACCCTACTGAAAGAATGCGCAGAGTATGCATTTCTCTTATTTCAGTGTCAAGCGCATGATTCAATCTGCCATATCAGATTTTTGCGGGAATCAAGACAACGAGTTGGCCGGTTCCGGAGAGGTAAAGAGAGATACGCAACAGCGAAAATGAACGGAATAGGCGAAATAATCGACATTTTCGTCTGATTCGGTATTTTTGGTCTGTTTCGTACTCTCTTCATCCCGGCGCCCACAAAATCCGGCGGGAGCGGCAGTTTTGATATATCATGTATATCAGTCGAAGGGCAGCCCGACATAATTTTCGGCCAGCATCGCCGCCGCAGCCCGCGAGCTGGTCACGTACTCCAATGCTGAATGGCTAATGTCGCTCCTTGCCTTTGTCGCGGGGCGACCGACAGAAGAAGTTCGCTGCATCATCAGTACTGCCGGTTCCCTTCCATACCGCAACGCTTGGGTAGAGCACAGTGGCCGAGTCTGAGTCAATCCGCCATCAAGGGGTTTCGAGACGAGGATCGCCTCAGGCGCTTTACCATTCTCGACCCAGTTGACCAAGGCTCCGAACAAAGTGTCATTTTGTGGCGCCAGCCCCGGCGGCGTCACAAGTCGTCACCGGCATAATCTGCGCATTCGCTGTGTTCGCCAGAGCCAGCGCGGCGATCAGAATCGATACACTTCCTAACCAAGTCTTTATAGTTTTCATGCTGCCTCATGGTGATTGGTTGTGGACAGAGCACTACTACCGCCTGGCTCCTGAGACTTGCCAGACCACTCCGTTCTCCGATCGAAGCTCTTCCGAAACCGGGATCGGCACCACGCCGCTAACTCAATCTCGCGCCAGATGATCGTTATACTGTTATATCAAAAACTGCGAATCGTACATCTAGATGGGCTGTTGATGAGCGTATATAGGCTATGTAGATGTCAAGCGCTATTTCTATTGTTCTGACATATCACAATTAAGATCTCCTCCTGATGTCGGGACATATTTTGCAAATCAGCGTGCCGGCGCCTGTTAGCAACATGTGCGAGACCGATGGCTGCGTGTAATGGTGAAGCAAAACTCAAAGGATCCAGTTCCGCGATCTGCGGGATACCGGCGATCAGTTGTCGCAGGCGAAGAAGCGAATCGCGCTCGGCGGCCGGCACGAAATAGGAGACCGAAAAAAACCGGGGGAGCTATGCGGCTCGCGCCAGATCCCCGGACTCCTCATTGGATTCTGGATACCATTCACCGAACTTATCTCGGAGTTCTTCATTCAGTACGCGCGTCCGCACTTGCAAAAGCAGATGGGCGCCGCGACGACTCCAGCTCATCTGCTGTTTTTTGACGAACCGTTTGCTTAAAACTTGATCCACCGCCGATTCGACAAATGCCGTAGAGATCCTCTCACCCGCTCTCCACAATTCACCATAGTTCGGAATCCATTGCTGATTGTTTTCAATGTAAGTCTGGAACTCCTGCAATGTCACTCGCAGCTTCTCCGAACTCTCGCCCGTGATGACTTCACCCTCTAAATCCGCTTCCAGATATTCAATCCGCCGCAAAGCCTTAAAAACGTTCCCATGCCACAGATACCACTTGATGCTCTCCAACTGTTTCAAGGCGCCGGCCCGCGACTCGGATTCCTCGGGGCCGAGGCCTTTCGCCATTTGATTCATTACCGTCAGACGCATACTCACGTGAAAACAGTCGAGCAGATGTTCGGCTTGGGGATTCAAATAGAGTTGCAGTTCTCGAACCGTGTCGCCGCCGTCGGAGAGGAAAGTGATTTGCTGGTTCATCTGCATCCCCTGAGATTTCAGCACCTCGAACACTCGCCGTTTCGGTTTTGTGTCATAACTGTTGACCAGGCCGAAACACTTCGACTCGCCTTCCGCCGTCATGCTCTTGCCAATGATCACCTCAAAGCGCCCGTCTTTTTTCCCTTTCTTCTCACAGGAATCCACATAGCCTCCATCGATCCCGACCGTCAGCGGCATCTCCGGCCGAGGCAATTCCTCCCAATCTCGCTCACAACCCTCAATGAAGAACGCCTGTTCATCGCCTAGTTCACTCTCCAACCTCTCCGCCACTGCCAGAGTGTGATTGCGAATCGTCGCCGCGTTGATTTCCGCGCCGATCGGCAACACCTCTTCAAAGAGCTTCATACTCAGTCCGTAAGAGACGAGAGACGCAAACTTTGCTTCGAGATAGAGCAGCTCCGGCGCCGTTCTTTCGACGAGTAACTCCGCCAACGGGCTGAAACTGCGGATAGGTTGCGGCTGACACTGGCAGTGAAAGAGGCGCGGACTGCCCAACTCGATTTTGCCGAAAAGAGTCCGATAGATGCGGGCCGCCAAGACATCGTGCACAACAAAGGTGAAAAAATAACCGCCAAGACATCGTGCACATTTATTCGATTATTCGATCCCGCGGATCGGATAATCAATTTCTTTGACAAGCTTTGTGTGTAGGTAAAGCTCGAGCTTTCGGGTGCGCGTGAATAAAACCGCGCGCACGTATTGTCCGTGGCGACGCTTGCCGACCAGGACTCTGACACCCAGAACCGTGATCCGTCCGCTCCTCCGCACCCGGCGGATAAAAGT
>Ga0187894_10002513_pt1 | contig 21804 bp, 12 predicted proteins | sample GBC1701081metaG_FD_136650 | JGI IMG/M metagenome (GOLD analysis project Ga0187894, IMG submission 136650) | White microbial mat communities from a lava cave in the Kipuka Kanohina Cave System on the Island of Hawaii, USA - GBC170108-1 metaG ... | reverse complement strand
CACATCACGGGTCTGGGATTCTGCCTGCCGAAACGCCCTGATCTCTTCTTCTGTGAGTTGAAATTGTCGCTTTGCCATTCCACTATTCTACATCAGTAGTGGCCGTTTTGATTTGTCCATAAGGATAATATCAGTATAAGGCCAGTTCCAATCTCATTACAAAAACAATGTGAATAATTTCGGAATATTACACAGACGAGCGGATTCTTCTATGAACCGATCAGGAAGCTGCGATTATACTGAAAAAAGATAAGGGCAGTATAGTAAGGAACTCCTAATGGCCGACTCGGTGCGCGAACTCCCGTCAACACCCCGATCATTGTATCCGCGTATCAGCGTGCGCGTGACCGGCCCATTCCTCCTGGCGATTATCGTGGTAGCGGCGCTGGGTAGTTTTACCGTAACGCGGCTGGTTGCCGGCAGCATTCAGGAACGTTTTAACAACCAGATGGCGGCCAGCGCGTCCGCCGCCAGCAACACGATTGTCGATATTGAACGTCGGCAACTCGCTACGCTGCGGTCGATAGTTTTTACTGAAGGCGTGGCCGAAGCGATCGCACGGCGGGACACCAGCAGCCTGGATATATGGTTACGCCCGATTGCGGCGAACGCGGCGGTCGACAACTTGATTTTGTTCGACCAGACCGGAACGGCGCTGTTCCAACTCAACCGCGTGGCCGAGGCCGACCGGACTGATTACGTGATCGCGGCCACTCTGCCCGACTTGACCGCCTGGGGCGGTGTGCAGCGCATTATTGGCAGTGTCAATGACAGCCTGGGCGACAAATATGTCGATGTGATCGGCACCCCGCCAGAGACACTCCTCTATTTCAGCGCGCCGATCACCGACGACAGCGGCATCCATGTTGGCGGGGCGAGCATCGCCCTGACGCTGACGCAGCTTGCGCGACGAGTCGGAGAACAATCGCTATCTGCCATCACCTTGCACGATCAAAATGGTCGCGTCCTGGGCAGCACCTTCCGCAGCGCGAACTACAGCGTACTGACGCTGACCAGCACGCAGACCAGCCAACTGTTAAGCGAAGTTCAAACGATCACGCCGGTGCGCGAACTGCCGCCGATTGAAGGCATTCCGTATCAAGCCCTGTACGCGCCATTCCAGGTGCGGGGACAGCAAATCGGAATCCTGGCGGTGGCGCTGCCCAGCAACTTTATCGTAGAGCAAAGCGGCACGAGCCGGGACATTTTCAGCGTATTGTTCTCGCTCATGTTCGCCGGCGTGGCGTTGTTGGGTTTATTCATCGCTCGCAGCATCACCAAACCAGTGGCGCGGCTGGTCGATACCACGCGCGCGATCCGTGATGGCGATTTGAGCCGCCGCGTCAACCTGAAAACGCCAGATGAGTTGGGTGAACTAGGCATCTCGTTCGATCACATGACCGACCAACTCATCGCGCGAAACCAGGAAATCAACAAGCTGTATCTGGAACAACTGGAAGAGGCTGCTCGGCGCGAGGCGATCCTGATCAGTATTGGCGATGCGGTCATCGTACTCAACCCGGCAGGAAAGACGATATTGCGCAACCATGCGGCAGAACAATTGATCGCAGAGGCGTCGCAGCACCCTAACTCCAAACGGCAGCTCGCAGCGTTATTCCAGAACCATGCCGAATTGACCAAAGCGCAGATTGTAGACTTGATGGAAAATGTTTACAGCATTCAAGCCACGCCGGTGCGCGTGCCGTCGGGGGATTTGCTCGGTTACGTGATGGTCTTCCGCGATATCACCGCGATTATCGAGGCGGAACGCGCCAAAGACGAAATGATCTTGCAACTTTCACACGAACTGCGCACCCCGCTCACAGCCACACGTGGTTATGTTGACCTGGCAAAATTGATCGAAGGTGCCAAATTGAGCGCGCAGGGCCACACATTCTTATCCAACGCCACCGAGGGACTCGTCACACTCGAACGCATGTTGAACCAGGTGATCGATGTGAGTGCGATTCTGTCGAATCGATTCACCATTCATACTGAGGCGTTTAACCTGTGCGACTTGCTGCGCGATAAAGTGAATGCGTGGCAGGCAGTCGTCGCGAAACGCAACCAGACCCTATCACTGACACTGCCGCCGGATGCGGAGGGGTGCTTCGACGGCGACGCGACGCGCCTGACGGAGGTGGTCGATCATCTGCTGCGGAATGCTTACAGCTATACGCTGACGGACGGGTGGATTGGCGTGCAACTCGAACGGAAAGGCCCGCAAACCGTCCTGTCGGTCATCGACAGTGGCGTTGGCATCGACAAAGATGAGATCAACCGGGTGTTCGAGCGCATGTATCGGGGGCGATCAGCCGAGGCCGGGCCAACCGACGCACGCGGCTTGGGGCTGGGGCTGTATCTGGCGAAAGAAATCGTCGAACTGCACGGCGGCGCGATCGAAATTGAAAGTCAGGTCGGGGTTGGCACGGTCGTCACGGTAAAATTACCCATCCAGCAAAACGCCTAAAATAGGCGGCGATGGTGTCTATTGGAGCAAGCCATTGAGCAGACCCGTCCCACGAAGTATGAATGTGGTAGGAGAACCGCCTTACGCTTCAAGCGGTTCGATACGGAACATGCCGGTGATATTGCTGTAATAAATATACCCATCTGGCCCCTGAGCCAATTCTATCGAACATCTTTTACCGCTGGGCAGATCGAGTATGACCGCCCCCCTAACGAATTGGGTGTGTTTCTCGTTTAGCTCGAAATAGCCTAACTCTTCAGTCTTCCAGGCGCAGTAAAACAGCTTGCCTTTCCAATCAGGAAAAACATCCCCTTCGTACAGCATGATGCCGGTAGGGGCGATGGTTGGCGTCCATGAAATGAGCGGCTTGATGCCCGACGCCTGGCGCTGCCCAATCGGCGAATCGCAGTTGACGTCGGCTGACCAACCGTAATTCTGACCGGGGATAATCAAATTAATTTCGTCATCACAATCCGGCCCATTTTCGGTCGCAAACATCAAGCCGGTCAGCGAGTCAAAGGTGAAGGCAAAGGTATTGCGGACGCCCGTAATCCAGGTGCTATTGCCTGGAAACGGATTACCAGGGGCGGCAACCAGGGCATTGCCGGAAACGACAAAACGATGGATTTTGCCGCTGAGGACGTTAAAATCCTGCCCGGCGCTGCGGATGCCCAGATCGCCCAGGGACACATACAAAAAGCCGTCGGTCGGGCCAAATTTCATGCGCCCGCCGTTGTGCAAATCCGGGAACGTATTGTCAGCACCTTTGGGGAGGTCGATGCGAAACAATTGAACCGGATTTTTGCCGACACCCTCTTCATACAAGTAGCGAACAATCACATTCCCCGGCGAAGGGTTATTCACATCGGGAGGCATCGTATAAAAGACGTAGAACAACCTGTTTTCATCGAACTTGGGATCAAGGGCGATGCTCAACAAGCCTTGTTCATTAAGGGCTTGCACTTCAAGTTGAAGGACGGGTTCTTCCTGGACAACCCCATCGGGATTGCGCGTTCCAACGATTCCGTCTTTTTCTGTCCAGAACATACGTCCATCGGATGCCCAGACAATCGAGGTGATTAATAACCGCTCTACAACGAGTTCGGATTTGTAAGTGCTGCGATAAGGCAGGGTCGGTTCAGTCGTCGCTTCTTGCGCGCTGACCGTCCAAATAGAAGCCATCGTTACAAGCAAAGCGAGAAAAATATGCTTTTTGTGCATGGTCACATCCCTAATTGACGTATCTATAAAGATAATACTCGAAAATAGCTGGCCTTTTCATTAGACCAGTCGTATTTCTCAAAGACACGGCGGGCATTCACGGCGATCTGGCGCAGCTTCTCCGGCGCATGGGCTAATTCGGTAATGCAGGCTGCCATCCCTGGAACATCACCCGGTTCAAAATAAGCCACATCGTCATCGCCGAAGTAGCGTTGAATCGTCGGGCGGCGCGACACCAGGCACGGCACGCCCGCTGCTACACATTCGAGCAATTTTAGGGGCAACACGTAGTCGGTGTATGGGTCGTGGCGTGACGGCTCCAGACCCAGGTGGGCCTGGCTGAACAATTTTGGCATGTCGTTCAGCGGCACCGGCGGATGAAATTCCACACAGCGTTCCGCCCCCAAGTCCTTAATCAAATCTTCCAGCTTCTCGGTGTAAACGCCCTCTTGGTCGAGCTTGCCGACAATGCGAAAGAGGATGTTCGGCACATCAGCCTGAGCCAGTTTGACGGCCTTGATGACATCGTGGATTTGATACCGTTCGGCGACTGTCCCAGCGAAGATGAGGGTAAAACGATCGGTTTGTGGTGGTTCACCGGGCGGGCGATCCAGGTAGAAGCGGTTGTCGGGCATGTTACGGATGATGCTGATTTTGTCGGCTGGGATGCCACGCCGGATAAAGATGTCCTTGAAGGATTGATCGACGGTAATCAGGTGGTCGGCATACCAGCACGAAATCCGCTCTTCAATTTCCAACACCCGGATAATGAAACCGCGTTGGAGATCGTACTTGGACATGAACAACTCTGGCATCGGGTCGTGCAAGTCGAGGATCACGCTCGCGCCGCGCAAGCGGGGAACGAAACCCGTGAACACCAGGAAATCAGGCATGTTATGGACGTGAATCACATCAAAATGCCGCTTGAGTTCCAGGCGGGTTAATTTGAACCAGAACAGGACAAACGCCCAGACATATTCCCACATATACCAAAGTTTACCACCCCGGCGGCGCTCGAAGCGGACGCGATGAATATCCACGCCATTCACACGCTCGGTCGCCGGGTCGTGCGGGTCTTGCAAGCAGATCACGCTGACTTCATGGCCGGCCTCGGACAACGCCTCGGCGTAGCGGATCACGCGGGCGTCACGCAAATAATAGGCGTGGACAACCATGCCAACTCGTTTTCTGGAATCCGTCATACTTTCTTCCCATGTTTCTGCAAAACACGGTTGTAAACTTCCACCGTGCGTGCGGCGGCAGCTTTCAGGCTAAATTGGAGCGCATAATCGCGTCCATGTTTGAGGCGTCTTCCCGCCGCAAACACCTGACGCAGTTTGTCGGCCATATCAGTGGGATCACGCTGGCACATATAACAACCTTCGACAGCACTGAGATGGGTTTTCACATCGCCGACATCGACCGAAACCACCGGCATATTGCAAGCCAGCGCCTCGCGCACAGCAGCCGGAGACCCTTCGTAAGATGAGGCCAGCGCCAGTGTGTCGCAGGCGTTCATGTATTCGGCGATGTCCTGCGGTGTTTTTCCATACACGATCACCATCTCCGCACCCTCGATTTGGTTTACCGCCGCCTGGATCACATCCGGGCGCTTGGTGTAGGCACGGGTAGGGTTGTAGGGAAATAGGACTAATTTTTTGCCCCTGTCGAGTTGAAGTTTTTCACGCAAGGCGGCCTGATCCATCAGCACAAATGTATCCAGGTCAATGCCGCATGGAATCACATCTGCCGGATAATTGTCGATCAGGGGGGTCATTTGCGCGCCGGGAACGATCACCGCTGAGACCAGCCGGATCAGCACGCGGGCGATCCAGCGTTCCGACTTGCGGTATACATCAGACCCCATCAAGGTAAGCACGACCGGTTTGCGGAATTGGCAGCGCGCGACTACGCCGTGAAACCCGTAATGGGCGTGGATCAAATCATACGAGTCCAGTTCGCGCTTCAACGATAACCAGAATAGTTTGAAGGCGGCTTTCACATAATTCCAGCGGGAAAACGTACCCGCGATTGGGAAGAAGTCGGCCTGATGACCGATCTGCTCCATACCCTGCTTTAATTGGCGCGAATAAACATGGGCCACCTCGTCATTGTTTTGAATGGTGGAGGGGATGTTTTTCGCGGCGATGATTACGTACAGAATTTTCATCCATTAACCTTTACGTTACGCAACGTACCTGCATCATAAATCCATAATGAACTAGGTTTTCTCGGCTAACTGCGTTTCAATCAGGCCAGTAATCGTTTCTAAACGACTTTCCCAGGTGTGTTTCTCAGCATAAGCCACGCGGCGGGCGCATTCCACCGGCGAGTCCGTCACCAAAGCGGCCTCGACTGCTGCGATAAAGCTGTCTGTGTCTGCGGCAATGCGGATGGTATCGCCATAAATGGACAGCGCGGGCAAGGGCGTGGAAACCACCGGCTTGCCCGCAGCCAGATATTCCAGGGTCTTTAGCGGGTGCATGTAGATGGTGTGTTCATCGACAATATAGGGTGTCAAGCAAACCGAGATCGACTTCAGGTAACGGGGCAAGTCTTCTGCCGATTTTCGCCCCAAAAAATGGACATTGGAAAGGCGCTCCAACGCGCCCACATCGACTCGCTCGCGCACCACCGGCCCAATAAAGGCAAACGTCCATTCCGGATGGCGAGTCGCCATCACCGTCATCGTCGTGATGTCGATGCGCTGGTTGATCTGCCCAACAATACCGATTATGGGCGCTGACAAATTCGCCAACTCTGGCATGGGCGGTGTCTCGTCGGCCAGGGCTTTGGCAAAATGGGCAGCGTCAATGCCATGCGGGACGTAAAAAGTACGCGGGTTATCGTGCTTTTTAGCATCGCGCAAATTTTCAGTGGTGGTGATAACCAGGTCGCTAGCGGCGATCAGTTCACGTTCGCGGGCGCGCATCGCAGTCACGCGATTGGAACGCTGCGTCATGCTCAAGTGGTCGTCGGTCACGGCATAGAGGGCGAGTTTTTCACCCAACTGCCTGACCATGCGCCCAGCGTCCGGGTCATATATCCACAAGATGGGCGACTCAAAATCGAGCCTTTTCATCACCCGCCGAATCCAAGCCCCGCGCAGCAGTTGGTTCACCAAATTGATCGGTTTTTCAAAGCGCAGCGGCAGCACCGGCGGCGGCGAGGCCACATACAGATTTTCGCCTTCCTGGCGGATGCCATCACGCCACCAACGGTGCAACTGTCGGCTGACAAAAGGGCGTTGGTTGGGACTCAGGTATGAGAGCAGGGTGACCGGCCTTTCGACGTACAACACGCGGTTTTGCGCGGAGAGGCGTTTCATATACTGGTGATTGCTCAACCAGACAGCATCCCAAAATGTCATCGACACGCAGATAATGTGCTGATTTTTCAGCATGGCACATTTTCCTCTTGGGTGGGGTTTAGTGGCTGGGCTGGCTGGCGTGCCTGCTGAAAATGCGGCTGCGGATCGTGTCGCCAAGGTCGAGTCGCTGGATCGCTGCCGCGCTAACGATGATTATGTAAGCAATTCCCACCAGAAACAAAGCCAGGAGAATCGTAAGGTTTAGACTTTGCATCACCAATAGCACGATCAGCATCAATATGCCGCTCACCAGTGCCGCGCGCATGATATTCCAGAACTGGATTGAGAAAAGACGCACCTGCACTGCATAAATAAATTGGGCCGCCCCGCTGAGTTCAATCAGCAGCGCCGACACCGCCGCCCCAATAATGCCAAAACTGGAAATCAAGAAGTAACTCAATACTACGCCGGTGCTGGTGTTAATCATAACGGTGCGCAGGTTCACGCGCTGATGGCCGTAGGCGACCATCACGTAACTTAACGAGCGGGTGAACGACAATGGGATCATCGTCAGGCTTACGATCACCAATGCCAGGCCAGCGGTTGCGAAACTGACATCACGATAGATGAATACCAGGGCCGCCCCACCGATAAAGGCGAAAATCAAAATCATCGGGGTGGCGACCACCAGCAGCACCGAGATGATACTTTCCGCCAGACGCCGCACCTTGTCGTCGTCACGGCCAGTCGATTTGGTCATCGTCGGCAGCGACGCAACGGCAAGGCTTAAGGAGATGAGTTGGAACGGTTGCAGGAGCTGAACCGCCGCGCTGTAAAGGCCAACAATCGTCTCACCAGTGAGCAGCGAAAGGATTAACACCTGCATCCGCACCTTGAAAACGGAAAAGCTTTCAATCGCCAGAAACGTCCGTGCCGCTCTCGCTGTTGCGCGCAAGAAGTCCCAGTCGATTTTCCATTGGATCGGCTTCACAATCCTAAAGATGAAAAACCACTCGATCAACAGGATCAATACTTCTGACAAAACCAGCACCAGACCGACCGCATTGATACCGGCATCCAGTTTGAGGGCAATAATCATTACGATCAGCCGCAGGATATAAATTGGCACGGTGCTGATCGCAATCAGGTGCATCTTTTCTTGAGATTGAAAGATGGCTTCGGTGACATTGGAAACGCCATACGGGATGAGCGCCGCGCCAACCATATAACAAATCAGCGAGGTCGCCGGTCGATAGGGCAACAGCGCCACCAAACCCACCAATGCTAGATAACCGATACCGCTGAAGATGAGTTGCAGCACAGTCCCACTCACGAGGCACGTTTGCACTTTTTCAGGGAATTTCGCTAATTCGCGCGTCAACAGGGTCTTCAATCCCTGTGACGACATCGTCATGAATATATAATAATAACTGAAAGCTAACGAATATTGTCCCAGTTCATACGGGCCAAGTATTCGGGCGATTGAGATGGACAATATGAATGCAGTGGCATTTTGAGTGACCTGGTTGGCGAGAATTGCCAGCGAATTGCCAACCAATCGACTACGGCTGCGAATCATATCAATTTATCCCTCGTCAATGCTTTTACGCGATACTATAAACTTCAAAGAGTCTCAACTTCAAGATCGGGTTTGTCGGCGCTGCTGATATAAGATGTGACCAGGTTAGGCGATGTTGACATGACGGCCTGTCCTGCTATCAACTTGATCTGAATGTGGTTTGTGAAGGTGTAAAATATCAACCAGAGTAACATTGGGATAATCGGCAGCAACATGCGCGCATATGCGGACAGCAAGGCGTGCAGTCCAAAGCCCGCGCCTGCGAATAGAATAAAGGAGACAGCCTCCGGTTTCACAGTACGCCGTTTGATAAGCAAAACCGGAACACACAAAATCAGCAACATTAAGATAAAACTATTCGGAATGAGATAAAAAAGAGTGGTCAATTTTTGCTGGGTGAAGCTAAATGGAAACGAAAACCACAAACGGGAGATATTCGCGAAGACATTCTGAAGGAATTTTATCGGGTTTGAGCGGATGTTATTGACGGCAGCATTTTGCAATGCGGCATCTCGCGCAATAGGGTCAAGTTGAGTCAATGTTTCAAACAGCGGACGATGAGAAGCCAGTTCTGGTCTTGTAAAAACGGATTGAAAAGAGAACCAATCACCCAGATTTTGTTTATTCGTTGATGAAATCCAATAGAGCGATAAACCGCCGGAATTACTCCAATAGAAAATATGACCGCTCAATGAAAAGGTATAAAGGAGCCAGGGCACACAGATGACCAACGCAATTGTATACATGAATGCAGAACGGCGCAGTGCGACGCGGTGTCGGAAAACCACGCTTAAGATTACAAAAATGAGCAACACTATAGCGACGACCCAGCCAAAGGCCACGCGGGTCAGCGCCACCCAACCTAATGCAATGCCACCGACGATCAGAAAGCGGCGTCCACCGTCGCGCAAATAACGAACACTCATATACATCCAGGTGGCAATCAAGAACAATACTAAAGGCTCGCTATGCACGGTTCTCAACACGATAAAAAAGGGGAAATAAAGTCCTAGTGCGTAAGCACACCCCAATGCGACGCGAGACTGAGTGTAGAGCCTCATCAAACCATAAAAAATGACGACCATAAAAAAGAGCAGTAAGGGACCGACCAAGCGTAAAACCGAGAGCGATGCGCCGAGTGCTACCAAGGGGGCCAGCACAATAGATAGACCCGGCCCGAACCATAAATCAACTTCCGAAACAGTGGTCGGCGAATAGTAACCCTGGGTGAGATTTTTGGCAAAATCCAGATATTCCGCTTCGTCCCGAAAAGGGGTCGCGCTGGGCGGCGTCAACAACACAATCGCCAGATACAAGAACAATAAGGGACATAAAATGAGTACTGGACGCGAAAGCATAGTGTTTGATGTCTTTTCTGAAGCGGTTTCCCGTTGCATCATCCTGAAGAACTATCTTTGACCCCGGTCGGGCTGAATGGGTCGCTCAAGCTATCCAACCGAATTCACAGTTCCAGTTGGGTAATATTGCCGGATGGTACATCTATGGATGCGCGCTCTTCTACTGGATCGGGTATCTGGCGCGTCTGCTCGTGCAGGTCAAGCCGCCGCAGCGCCGTCACGAATGCAGCTTCCATCCAAATAATTTGCGCGAGAATGCGCGACCCGAAAATGTCGACCATCATGTGCATACTCGCGCCAAGCAAACTAGCGATAATACCCAATGCAAGCGGTGCATAAATCGGATGCCCGCTACGGACTAGACCAACGGCCTGAGATAGGATCGCCATCCAGAAGATGAGGTAAAATAGCAAGCCGATTGTCCCTGTTTCTGACCAAACCAACAGCCAGCCATTATGAACGAGGTTCAGCCACGCGCCGAACTGGTCTGCCTCGATATAGTCATTGAGTGCAATGCCAAAATTATTCGCGCCGACCCCAACAATTGGATTGTCGCGGATCATATTGAATGCAATCGCCGCCAGCGGGCCGCGCGCATCGGCTGCACCATTATCATCTTCGGTCAACCGGGTGATGATTGTACCCGAAAAGACCAAGCTGAACAAAGCGACCACAACCAGCACAAGGACAAGTTTTTGTAAGTTCAGCCATCCCTTAAACAGACTGATTGCTGCAACGACCGCGATGCCAATCACGGCGGAAGTCCATGCCCCACGCGATTCGGTTCCTACAAGATTATAAATAGTAAACAGTAATAATCCTGCCAAGAACCATTTTTGCCAGCGGGTGGTCTTTAGCGCAAGGCAGGGTAGCAAAATTAAAAACATTTGAGCAAGGTAGGCTCCAGCGTTATTTGGGCTGCGAAGTGTGCCATTTACCCGCTGTAAAACCCTGGATGAAGTGTCGTTCTCAATGATGCCGAGTGTTTTCAACTCCATGATTACATTCTGAATAAACAATCCTGCAACAATCAAACTGACAACAAACAACAACTCCTCGCGCGTATTAATGTTGTTCGCCAGGTAGAAAAATAGGGCAAACAACGTCAAGTAAACCCAAATCTGGTATAGCGCAAACCCGACATTCCGGGCAGCTACCAACGACAGAATAGCCGCCAGAATAAAACAAGCAGCCGTCTTACCCACCAAACCTAAGCGAGGATGACGGACAAACTCCGACAAGGGTCGATCTCCGCGCTGGATGGTGATAATCCACAATACATAAAGACCGACCAACGCCAACGTTGTCAACGAGATGTTGAATCCGCACGACGACAAAAAGTAGTCCGAGTTACAGGTGACATGGAAATCGGTGCCGGTTGCTAGATCGAGAAAAACGACTGCCAGAAGCAGCCGTTGAAGCTTGCCGACCAACAGCACGACGATCGCACCAAGCAGCACGCTCACCACGACTGTTGTAATTCGGTTAGAGGCATTGAAGACGTTGAGGTAGATTGCCAGCAACCCGACAAGGATGCCACACACCAACGTCAATACACCCTCGGTTGTACGATTTGCGCGTGTCAGCCAGGCCATTCTTTCAGCTTTCCTACCTTTAACATGCGGAATATGAACGGACCGCCTGCCGGGCAGCCTTGCGGTTATACTTTTCAGGCGGCGGTATGATACGGTGACGCGCGCACGGGTGCTTCATTCACCACCACACCCATCAACTTCGCCTGCACATCAGCGATCTGATCGTGGGTCGCCAGCACGGCATCGCGCTGTGACCGGCCAAAACGAACAACCAACAACACACCGTCCGCCAGTGGGGCCAACACTGTAGTATCGACCACCGGCATGGCAGCAGGGGTATCCAGAAGGATAAAGTCGTACTTGGGCGCAAGTTCACGAAGCAAGTCAAGCATAAAGGGCGAGGCCAGCAACTTCGGCGGATCGTCCGGCACGGGGCCGCTCGTCAAGACATGCAAGCCTGCTATCGCGGTCGGTTGGATGGCTTCGCTCAGGCTGACTTTCTTATCCAGCACGGTACTCAGCCCAATTTCGTTAGGTAAATCAAATAACAAATACTGGCTAGGCTGGCGCAAATCGCAATCGATGACTAGAACACTGCGCCCTAACTGCGCGATCGAGGTTGCCAGATTGGATACGATGGTCGATTTACCCTCGTCATTGTCTGGGCTGGTGATCATCAGCGTTTTCAATTGATTGTCGCGTTGGAGTGTGAAAACGCTGGCCCGCAAGCGGCGATAGCCTTCCCGTTCGCTAGGCGCCATATCAGTGAACTTCATCTGCGACTTCGCAAACTTACCCAACTCAGCTAGAATCGGCAGATTAAGGAGCGACTTGACCTGTGACACCGAGTAAATTTTGCTATCCACATTGTTCAGCAGCAAAACCAGGCCAACCCCACCCAAGAAGCCGAGCAGACCGCCCAGCACGATATTAAGTGTCCGCCGGGGGGTTGTCGGGAAACGCGGCACGGTAGCCGGTTCAACCAGGGAAATACCACTCGAACGGAATGCCTCCGTCAGTCGAGTCCGGTCATATTGTGTTAGAAGCAATTCATAACTCTGCTGCTTGATGATGATTTCCCGGCTCAACTCAGCGATTCGCGTGGTTTCGGTCGGTGATTCGGTCACCAACCGATCATATTCCGTGCGCATATCGCTGAGTTCTTGCTGCACCTGCTCCATCTGGGTTTTGATCGCCTGCGTGCCAGTTTCTGCGCCCGCCAGAAGGTCAGTCTCGGAAATCAAGGCGTTTGCCATCTTATTGGCAATATCGGCTGTCAACCTTGGGTCGGGGTTGCTCACCCGGATTTCGATCAATTCGGTTTCTTCAATGACTTTGATGTCGATCATGTCACTGAGCTGTCCCGAACTGACCGGAAGATTCAATTCGGTAATGACACGCGACAAAACGGGTCGGGTATCTGCGATGAAGGTATAGGTGTTCATCAGGCGCTGGGTGTATAGCAAATCTGTCCGATCCGACAGCGGATTAGGCGAAGCCGAAACCCGCACCATTGCGGTAGACGAATACATGGGCGTGATAAGGAAATTCCCAACCACCGCAATCAACGCAGCGAGAAGGGTCGTTGCAACGATAATCCATTTCCGACGCCACAAATTGTCAAAAATGTCGAGTAGTTCCACTACATTTCCTCACTCAAATAGGATACTGTTGACCCTGCCCGGCCTGGGTAAGCGCCATTTCCGATTTCGACGTTAGACTGGCGGACAACCATGTATGCAATACTGGATCACTTCCACGCCCGGAAATGTCATCTGAATCACAACTGGATACTGGCTATCAAGCGACTGCCGGACGATTCGCTTCGGATCGGACTGCCAGGGACGAGATTCGACCAGCCAAACCGTTTGCGTGTTGCGCACAGCATCCGCCAGGATGTCGTGGTTGGATACAATTACATTATCCGCTTTGAAATACCAACGGAAAAGACGTTCCACCGTGACGACGACGATAGGGTCATCCGGTTTAGCATTGGCTGCAACATAGGCTGCTGCCGAACGCACATCCTCTTTGGCATAGTGCGCAACATAAAAATAATTGTACAGCGAAATCCCATTGAAAAGGATAACGACCAGCAGCAGCGCCACCCCGATCCGGTAGCGTTTCAGGCTGACCACACCGGCGGCGAGGATAAACAGGTACGCCGGGACAGAAAACAAGACATAGCGGACATTATAGGTCATGCTGCGCACAACAAAGGGTACCGCAACCGCGACGAGAACCGGCACGACCGCCCACAACACGATCAAACTAGCGGCATCCCGGTTCGCCCGCCACAGGCGGCGCACACCGGCAACTGTGAGTAACACCACCGTGAGACAGATGGGAAGGAGCAGCGGCAAGTACAGCAGAAGCGTTTCCGCGCCGAAATCCCGTAGTTCGAGGATGCTAGGGCCGAGCGAATAGCCGTTGGTGAAAGCGAAGTAGGTGTAGGGAAAAGCGAGTAACGTCCGGTTTGGCGTGCCGCCGATCTGCTCCGGCGGCATTGTGACCAGAAAGATTAACCAGGGTAGATATCCTAGCAGCACTGCCCACTGCACTACCATCCAGCGTAGGAACAAACGGCGATGAAACAGCAGAAGATGACCACTCAAGGTAACGATCAGCAACGTTGCATAGAGTTGGGTATACGCTGCAAACAGAGCCGCAGCCACATAGCCGACCCAATCCAGGGTATTCCCGCGACGCAGGATTTGAACATAAAAATAGATCGTCAACAGGCAGCCGAGAAGCAGTTGACTATACATCCGCGCATCCTGGGCGTGCCAGACCAAGATAGGCGACAAACTCGTCAAGAGCAGTGCGATTAGGGTCACAGGGTTCGAGACGAGCAGCCGGCCAATTGCGTAAACCACCACCATACTCGCGACGCCCATCACAAATGACGGGAGACGCACCCAAAATTCCGAACCACCCAGGTTCATTGCCAGATGAACGACCGCGTAGTAGGTAGGCGGGTGAATATCGCGGATCGGGAACAGACGGGTTGCATAGCCAATCGTCTCGGCTTCGTCATACCAGAAATTCTGCGTTCCCAACTGGAACAAGCGCAGCCCAATGGCGAAGAGGATGCAAAAGAAAAACGCCAGATGGAGGGCAATCTTCGCATCAGGCGCGCCGGTGAATATCCGGCCTAAATGCGGCCAGGATTCTCGATCCTGCCCGACTGGTTTGACATCTGATGTCATTACTTCGCTCCACGCCCGAAAATGACTGCCGGTATCGTCAGGAGCAGGATTTTAATATCCAGCCATAGGGAACGTTTGGTCATGTATTCCAGGTCGAGTTCAACCATCTGATCCAACGTCCCCCGACCACGCAGATTGACCTGCCACCACCCCGTCAAACCGGGTATTGCATCGAGCCGCGCCAGATAGGCTTCGTCATAAGCCTCAACCTCGTAGACCGGCACGGGGCGCGGCCCAACCAGGCTCATTTCGCCTTTTAAGATGTTAATCAATTGGGGCAATTCGTCCAAGCTGGTCGCCCGCAAAATGCGTCCAACACGGGTCACACGCGGGTCGTGATTCGGTTTGATAACTTCTTGGGGATTATCGGTCTTGTTTAATTTGCCGTTCACCCAATCCTTGATCCATCTCTTATGAACGGCCTCATTGTTGCTTGGCGCGTGGTACATGGTACGAAACTTATAAATCTTGAAATGGGTGTTCACCAGATCGGTTTTGCCTTGCGAAAACAAAAACGTCCGTTTACCTGCGCGCTGCTGCACATAAATGACCGGCCCGGGTGAGTCCAGGCGGATCAGCATGGCAACCAAGAGCATCACCGGCGACAACACGATTAACCCCACACCCGCTAGCGCGATGTCCATTAACCTTTTGACCAAGTTATAGAGCGGGTTTTCACGGACGCGGATAATCGACTTATGAACCCAATGTTGGATACTGCTGCGCCTGACGACCGCAACAAATGTGCGCAGAATGATCCACAAATCCAGCATCAGTATCCGGTTCTGGATGTAATGAATATCGACCGCTGCCATCTCGCGGAACGTACCGATATGGTCGCGGGATACCTGCCACAGACCCGTTATTCCGGGGCGAATCGAAAACCGCTGTTCGTAGATGGCTTCATAATCGCGTTCCAGCGTATCCGCCGGGATCGGTCGAGGGCCAATCAGGGACATATCGCCCTTGAAGACATTTACAAATTGGGGCAGCTCATCCAAACTTGTTTTCTGCAACCAACGACCCAGGCGCGTGCTTTGTTCCCGAACGAGCAGACGCGGCATCCTCTCACCAGGCACACGACTCGTGCGGAAACGGATCATCTCAAAAGTTGCCATCCGGTTGGATGGATCATTCAAGCCGGGTTTCAGGCACTTGCCCACCCGTTTTTCTCGCGTCAAGACCGGTTCATCGGATGTGAGATGGATTGCCAGGGCAACCAGGGCGATGACAGGCGACAACACGACCAGGACAATCGAGGCAACCATTAGATCAATAATGCGCCTTACACTGAAATCGTAAGACGCAAGATGTTGGAAAAATTCCAATCTATTTGGTGCATCGTTCAAGATCGCCCGTCGCATAATCGGCCTCAGCGCCTACATAATCTATAACACAATCAAATACAGTTAATGGAGGAGGGGACACCCAATGACACCAAGTTAAGCCCAACGGCCTAACAAATCACTAAAAACTAAAGATAAACTTAAGAACGTAAATGGCGCCCTTTATTCGGCAAGATACTATGACAAACCATAAGAATGCTATAGGAATTTAGTAAAATATGGGATGGGCTGAGGATTTCTAAGACTGCTGAATCGAAACATTGGTCATACAACCAATGTCTGGTGCCAGATTAAGAAGAGTGTCAAACAACTACACATCCTTAAAGAATTACACAGTGGACATGTGTGCTACGGCAGTTTTTGGTCACTTGCCCCTCAAATCCCCCTTAGTCCGATGGCGCAGAAGGTGGACAGGCCGACGGTGCCAAGCCACCCATATAGATTGCGAGCGCATCTTCGGGAATCGGGCTGCTTTCTTCCAATTGTTGGCACACGAGTGCCAGCAAGTCTACATCCGAAAGCCCCGTATTTTCGTCCTCTACTTGCGTCAACCTATCAATGCTTATAACAAAACTCTCATCCTCAAGGGTCGTTAAGCTCAAGCGCATCGTTTCTCGGTTATACGCCACCTGGCTCACGGTACCTGTTAGGGAGAAAATGGGCGTATCCACGCCTGTCTGCCATATTTGAGCCGGCATGTTGAGGAAATTGACTATCGCGTAATCGTCGTTTTCAAACGGATACACCTGCGTGGCAACGTCGGGCAGCGTTGCTAGGCGCGCCACGCTATCCGCGCCCACCTGCCACACTTCGGCAGGTTCGGCTTGGTAGAGAATGACCAGAAAGTTACCGTCTTTCAAGGTCGTGATCGACAGTACGACTCGGTTTTCCTCGCCTAATGATGCGATTAATCGGGCGTCCACCGCTGACCAGATTTCGGGAGGTCGATCTTCTTCGTACTGCACGACAAAAAACACGTCACCTAAAATTGGTAACACTTTCTTAACGTTGCCGTTCAATTGAGCCAAGCGGGTCTGATCCTTTAGCGACCACACCTCCGAAACAGCATTGTTTTCATAATCAATGACAACTTCTTCTTCGCCCAACACCGGGATCACGCCGCCATTGGCGAGATGGCCGTTTAAGGCCACTGCCATCTGTAGCGGATTGGTACTCCAGATTTCACTGGCGGATTTGTCGTCATAACGAATGAAGAAGTATTGGTTGTTGAGGAAAGTTACACTATTGTCTATCGGCCCACGAAACTTATATACGGCCTCTGGTTCGTCGTCGCGCCAAATTTCCGCCGGGGTCTTGCCGGTATATTGGACGATAAAGTACGGCGTGCCGCGCAAATTGGTCACAGCGCCCACCCGCCCCACCACCGGCGTGACCGACGCGAATGGGTTGGTACGCCAAATCTCATCGAACTGGCGATCCTGGCGCAGCGCAAAAATCCCGTTATCGTAAAAGGTGGTGATGACATCAGCCGCAGGCTGCACCAATTGACCGGAACTGGTCTGCCAGATAGCGCCGGTTTGATCGACATAGCGGACAAAGAAATAACCATCTTTGAGTGGCGTGACCGCTTCGAGATCGCCATCCAGGGCAGTCACCCGTTCACCTGAGGCGGCGTCCCACAATTCGCTCGCCAATCCATCACTGTACTTCAACAGGAAGAAGGTGTTATTGTCGAGTTGAACCACGTTGGGGATTTTGACAGTGAGGGTCGGATCCGGGGGTGAAGCCAGGTCGCCAGTGAGCTGCGCTGCTACCACCTGCTCCTCAGTACGCCACAATTCATCCACAGCGTCATCAGCATAATCCACCAGCAATAATTTGCCGTTGGCGATCGGGATAATTTGCTCAACCGGATGTTCAAACTCCGCCACGACCTCTGGCGGATTGACCGACCACAATTGATCTGGCTCATCCGCGTTATTAATCGCAGCAAACTGGTTGCCATCCAAGAACCAGGTTTGCAGGATGTCGCCGCCGAAACGGAAGGTAGAATTGGCCTTCAAAGCAGCGCGCATGGCCTGCCCGATGAGCGGGTTGCTATCCTCCGCTTCGGTCTGGATGATGCGCGTGGCTGCTTCGGCGGCCAGGCGCAGCGCCAGTACCGGATCCGTGGATAGCAGACCACTTGAAGTTCGCGCCAACTGCCCGGCGATATATTCGGTAAGTAACTGCTGGGTCTGGAGTGAAGCATCTAGGGTCGCCTGGAATGTTTGCGCGTTCGCCACCGCCGTCGCCGCTGCTGACTGCTGGCTGACGAGGGCATCAATGGTCGCGTCGGCGCGGGCACTGTTGGTCGTAGCCTGCGCTGCCAGCCTGGCCTGTTGGGACTCGGCCAGGGCAACCGCCGTCGCCTGGTCATTCTGCGCGACCGCCTGCCCGGTAGCCGCTTGATGATACTGCGCTGCCGAGGTTGCAATCACAATCTGGGAGTCTGCTTGCATCGTCCCAGCCGCATCTAAAGTGACTTCCAGCATTGCATTTTGAGCGGTGGCAGTTGCAAGGTTGTTTTCAGCACTTACCTGAAGCGTCCTCACTTGGTCACGCTCGTTCACGGTGCGAACGAGCAGGAACGCCCCGCCCACAATGACCAAAATCGCCACCAGAAATGACACAATCAAAGCGACGTTTACCCCGCGCTGGCGCAGTGCGCCCCTTTTCTGCTGCGTTTCATAATTTCGGCGGATTTCGCTGCTCACCGCCACGTAATTTTGCAGCAGCAACGAGGGCAAATGATCGGTATTTTGCGTCCAATTAATCGCTTCATCCAGGGTGCTACCCCGCAGCAAGGCCTGCTCGGAATAATCGCGCGCGCTCCACGTTGCCGCTAAACGTTCAAGGTGACTGCCATAGCGCAGGTTCTCCGCCTCCTGGTTCACCCATTCTTGATAGCGCGGCCACAGCGCCGGTAGCAATTCATGTATGGGTTGCAGTGTTGCCTCACCTGACTCCGCATCCACTGAGGAACATAGTAAGTTGCCGTTCACCAGCGCGGCCACCGTCTGTTCAATGTCTTCCGCGCTCGCCCAAGAGAAAGCCAGCCTAGCACGCTCGACAGGACGCACAACCTGCTTGCTATCGTCAGTGATTTCAATCCCTTGCAGCAAGATGCGTTTGGCCGCATTCTGCCGGATCGGTGTCAGGCTTTGGTACAACTTCTCCGCATATAGGCCGACTACACCGCTCAAGCCACCCATCGCATCGTATTGTTTCACATTCATCTGGCCCGTAGCTGCCAGCTGCTCCAACACAAACGACAGCGCCAGCAAGGCCGTTTGCTTGGCACGAGCAGCATCATCGGGCAGCCGTTTTACCAGGTCATCGTGAGGGGTCAGGCCGGTCTCCTTCGCAGGCGACTGGATCATTTCTGTCAGTTCGTCACGGGTGAAGTCCGGCATTACAAACGTGGTTGCTTCAAGCAGACGATTCCATTTCGGATATTCGAGAAGTTTATCTTTGAAGTCCGCCCGTAGAGCGACACAGACCACATAATTCCCGCTATCGCGGTTGATCGCATCGAACAAGCTGTCCAGAAAATAGACCCGATCCGCTAGCGAGGCGCGGGTAAAAATACCCTCAAACGAGTCCAATGCCAAAAACACCTTCCCCTGCCCCGCCGACACTTCGGCCAAGAGGTCGCCCAGCGCCGCCGGATTAGAATACAGCCGGCTCACCAGATCGCCTTTGGAAGTCAAAAACGGCTGCAACCGCCGCGCGAGTTGGCGGATTGGATCGTCGCCTAAGGTGATTGCCAGCGGTGTACAAGCGTCGCCGTCTTTGCGCAGTCGCGCCATCAAACCGGCGCGTATGAACGATGTTTTCCCGCTGCCGGAAGCGCCCACCAGCGCCAGCAAACGCCCGTCGTTGGCGATGCGGTCATGGACAGTTTTTGTGAACGCGCCCCGCCCGAAGAACAGCCGCGCCTCGACTTCGCTGTAGGCTAACAGACCGCGATACGGATTATTTTTCTGGCTGACAAGAACCGCATGTAGCTGGCGGATGAGTTCGCGGTAGCCGGTCATGTAATTGGTCGATAAATCGACGACCGTGCCAGGCAAATTTGCCGGAATATTTTCGGGCGCGAGGCGCACATGGATAACAGGTTGGTCGCCTGTCGGCATGGGTCGCCCGCCGACTGACGATGCTGATGTCAGCAGATTGATCCAGGCGACACAGGTTTCATCCGGGGTCAGGCGGATGAAGAGGCCTGACGCTTGTAAATCTTCCAGCAGCCGCCGGGATAAGTCGTCGCTTGTCGTATTGACATAAATTATCATCAATCACTCGTTTCGTTACAACCCTAGTCACTTGGCGCGATGGTAGCATCCGCTACATAAATTTTTCCTAAAAGTGGGAGGCAATTTGTCGCCCGTTCTTTAGCTTATCGCATAAAGATGTTTCGGTGAGTTTAGATCGGGTATGAAGCTGGTCGTGGCCGGGTATGGACAGTCCCATCCGTGCTGATATACGGTCACATAACTTCTATGAAAGCTGGATAATCCCTCCACAAATTCTCCAGAATCTTTCTCGACAATAAGCCTATCGAACGTTCTCTCGTAGATTCCCATTTTGAGGAGGAATATATGCGAAAAGCAACCGTATTCGTCGCGGTCGTCGTCATCGCGGCTGCCGCGCTAGCCCTGACCCCACTGCTCCGGGGCAGTGCCATCACCGTCAGCGCCCAAACCCAGCAAACAGCGCAGGTGGAACGCACCACGCTCACCACCAGTATCGAAAGCAGCGGCACGATCGCCGCTGAACAGACAATTTACCTGTCGTTTGGCGCATCTGGCACGGTCAAGTCGGTGGATGCCGAGGTCGGCGATGAAGTCCCAGCCGGGCAAGCCCTGGCGACGCTCGACACCAGCGACCTGGAATATCAGATCGCGCTCAAAGAACAGGCGTTGGTCGTGCAGCAAACCGCCTATGATGCGCTGGTCGCGCCCGCCACCGATGCGGAGATCGCCCAGGCTCAGGCCAATCTCGCTTCGGCGCAGTCACAGTTGGCGTCGGCGCAAGCGTCGCGCGATCAAGCGCCTAACCAGGAAACCCTCAACTGCTCCGATGTCGCTAACGCCCGCCTGACGCTGGAAAATGCCCAGGAAGATTACAATGACTACGTGAAAGACGGCTACGAGTGGGACGCCACGTTCGTCCCGGATGTGGACTCGGCTGAAGGTGAGGCCTTGCGCGACGCCCAGCAAGCCTTCGACATCGAGCAGGCGCAGTGCAGCAATACCACCAGCGTCTCGCAATACGACATGGAAGTTGCTGCCGCCCAATCCAGCCTCGACCAGAGGCAGGCCGCCCTCGACTCGCTGCTCAATGGCGCGACCCAGGAAGACATTGATGCGGCGAAGGCTAAATTGCAGCAGGCGCAGCTTGAATTGGACAATGCTAAAGCAAATTTGGCTGATGCGGAAGTGACCGCGCCGTTTGCTGGTGTGGTGGCTGCTGTCGATCTGGTGGTCGGGCAAAGTGTCAACAGTAATTCTAACGTCATCACCCTGGTGGATACCAGCAAGTTACACCTCAACGTCGCGGTTGATGAAGTGGACATTCCTCAGGTGGAAGTCGGTCAGGCCGCTCTCGTCACATCCGACGCGCTGGGCAGCGGCAGCCTGGACGGGCTGGTGTCGCGCATCGCCCCCACCGGCACGGATAACGATGGTGTCGTCACCTACGATGTGCGGATCGACCTGCCCGAAGCTGCCAATGCGCCCATCCGCGTCGGCATGACCACCGATGTGGAAATCAT